>OFHJ01000731.1_pt1 | contig 11401 bp, 9 predicted proteins | sample 1522001 | NCBI WGS metagenome assembly OFHJ01 (sample SAMEA2464838, study PRJEB22497) | soil metagenome | biome: Grassland; feature: Farmland; material: Clay | place: Australia | collected 2013-02-01 | depth 1.2 m | reverse complement strand
CCCTCGGATTCCGCGTAGAGCCCGTTGGCGAAGAAGAATTCGGCCAGGGCATAGCGTGCATCGGTCAGCCCGCCGGTCGGCGCCTGCACGAGAGCGAGTTGCCGCTGCCGCTTGGTCGCTTCGAAACGCTCGGGTGGTCCAGCCCAGCGGCGGCCGAACTGAAGCATGGCATTGGGGCCGGCGTGGCCCGCCCGCGCTCCGACCGATGACGTCGAGAGCAGAAGCCCGCCGGTTGCCGTGACGGCGATGCCGGATGGCGAGGCGACGGTCAGCGGCGTCTTCATCGAGACCGATGAGACCGGCCGCGCCACCCGCATCGAGCCGGTCCGGCTCGGCGGAAGATTGTCGCAGACGATGCCGGCGGCCTGATCCGCCGGCATCCATTCAGCCGATCGGGGGGCCGGGCAGCATGCGCTGGAGGACCGGCGTGCCGCGGCGCTGATGGTGAAACACGGCGGCGACATGTACGGCGAGCAGGGCGATCACGGCGATCCCGCCCCAGAAATGCAGGAACTCGAAAATCTCCTCGACCGCTTCCGATTTGCCGAGGATCGGCGGCAGCGTCACCAGGCCGAACCAGCTGACCGTATGGCCTTCGCCCTGGACGAACAGCACGCCGAAGACCGGCATGGCGAAGAGGAGCAGATAGAACAGCCAATGCCCGGTCTTCGCGAGGAGTCGTTCGGCCGGCGGGATTGGCGCCGGCAGGGCGGGCGGCGGGCGCAGCAGTCGCAGGCCGAGCCGCAGCACCATCAACACGAAGACGGTCAGGCCCGTGCCGATATGCAGCAGGGCCAGGGTCTGGGCCGTTGGCTTCGGAACGAGATCGTAGCGCAGGGTGAGCCCGACCAGCACAAGGCCGATGACGGCTGCGGCGATCAGCCAGTGGAGGAACTGGGCGGCGGTGTCGTAGCGATCGGTCATGGCGATCTCCATCGCGATTTCGTGCGTGCAGGCTAACCGCCCGATCGTGGCCTCACCGTGGTGCCTCGGTTACGGAAGCTTGCAATGACCGCGTCCGCCATTCTCGCCGTTCATGCCGATTGGAGCGTCGATCCGCGCAAGCGCTGGATGACGGCGGCGATGCGCGATGGCGGCCGGTGGCGGATGGGCGCGCCTGAGCCGGTCGGCGATCCGGCGAGCCTGTTCGCAAGGCTGCTCGATCGTGCCAGCGGCGCCGCCGTTGCCTTCGGGGGCGATTTTCCGCTCGGCCTGCCGCGCGCTTATGCCGAACGTGCCGGGATCGGGCATTTTCCGGACTGGCTGGCCGGACTCGATCCGGCCGCGCCGCTGTTCACGCCCTGCGACAGGCTCGCCGAGGTGTCGCTCGAACGGCCGTTCTTTCCCCGGGCGCAGGCGCGCGGCGTGGGGTTGATGGCTTCATTGGCCGATGCGCTCGGTCTCGAGGATGCGAGCGCGCTGCGGCGCGATGTGGACTGGCCGACGGCGCGGCGGCCCGGCGCGGCGCCGCTGTTCTGGACGCTCGGCGCCAATCAGTGCGGCAAGGGCGGGTTGTCGGCCTGGCGGGAGGCGCTGATCCCGGCGATCCGCAAGGGCGTTCCCTTCGATCTCTGGCCCTTCGCCGGCGATGTCCGCGACTGCCTGGCGCCGGGGCGGGTCGTTGTCGCCGAGACCTATCCGCGCGAGGCGATGGTGGGGCTTGGCCTCACGCTATCGGGCAGCAAGCGGCGGCGGGCCGACCGGGTTGCCATCGCACCGTCGCTGCGGGCGGTTGCGAAAGATCTCGGTATTCGGCTTTCGGCCGATCTCCTGGCGACGATCGCGGACGGATTCGGCGATCGTGCCGATGGCGAGGACAGGTTCGACAGCGTGCTCGGCGTGCTCGGCGTGATCCGGGTGGTGAACGGTGCCGCGGATGGCGCGCCGCCCGCACCCGCGATCCGCGCGGTCGAAGGCTGGGTGCTCGGCCAGACCGATGCGCCGGTCAGGCCTCGGTCCCGAACAGACGCCGCATCGCCGTCGCCATCGCGTCCTCGCCGGCCGCGGCGAGACCCGCAATCGCCCCCTGGCGATCGGCCGCGTTCCGGTTCTGGTTGAGCTTGCGCTTGCCTTCGATGCGGCTGATCGTCAGCACGATGCCGACGATTCCCTTGAGTTGCGCGGCGATGAAATCGTCCGGCGCGTCGTCGACATGCCAGGGGTGGTCGGCACCGCTCTCGTGATGGTCGGTGAGGTCGCTGACGATACCATGCAGCCGGTCGCGATCCTCGACGATTTCGAGCGCGCCGTAGACATGGACCGCCTCGTAGTTCCAGGTCGGCACGACCTTTCCGGTCTCGCGCTTGGTCGCATACCAGCGGGGCGAGACATAGGCGTCGATGCCCGGGAAGATCGCGAGCGCTTCGGTGCCCGCCACGAGGTCGCGCCATTGCGGATTGGCGCGGGCGATATGGCCGATCAGCCGGCCATGCGGCGCGGGGTCGGCCACATGGCGCAGGGGCAGATGGGTTGCGACCAGGCCGGCTTCGTTGGCGGTGACCAGAATCGGCAGGCGCGATTCGGCGATGATCCGCGCGATCTCGGCCTGGTCGTCCTCACGGAAGGCGGGTGGCGTGTACATGGCGTGCACATAGCCGGCCCCGGGTAAAACTCAAATCAGGCGAAGTCGTAATCAGGCAAAGTCGTAATCCTGGGGATCGAGGCGCTTCACCCGGCGGCGGAACTGGAAGGTGAAGCCGGGCCAGAGCGCCGTGACCTTGCCCGCGCGGTTGGCGTACCAGGAGCGGCAGCCGGTTTCCCAGACGGTCTTGTGCATCTTGCGGGCGAGTTCGGCGTTGTAGCGGCGGAACCTGTCCTCGCGCACCGTGATCGTCCTCGCATGGCGGCGCCGCAGCGCGGCGAGGGCCCGGATCACGTAGCCGATCTGGCTTTCGATCATATAGATCATGGAGTTGTGGCCGAGGCCGGTATTCGGCCCCATCAGCAGGAAGAGATTGGGAAAACCGGGCACGGTCGTGCCGAGATGAGCCGCCGGCCCGTCGCGCCAGAATTCGCCGAGATCCAGCCCGGCGCGACCCGTGATGGTGAAGGGCAGGGCGTAATCGTTCACCTGAAAGCCGGTGCCGAGGATCAGTACGTCGGCTTCGTGGAGCGTGCCGTCGGCGCTGCGGATGCCGGAGGGTTCGATCCGCTCGATCGGTGCCGTGACCAGCGAGACGTTCGGGCGATTGAACATCGGATACCAGTCATTGGAGATCAGCACGCGCTTGCAGCCCATCGTGTAACGCGGCGTCAGCGCGTCGCGCAGGGCGGGATCGGCAATGCTGCGGGCGAGATGCCGGTGCGCGATGCGCTCCGCGGCCTTCATCAGTTTCGGATTGACGACGAAACCGAGCGCGCGGCTCTCCAGTTGCGCATAGACCTTGGCGCGCGCCAGCGACCTTGCCGGCGGCAGCAGGCGGTAGAGCAGCCGTTCGAGCGGCGTCGTCTCGCGGTCCGGCTTCGGGATGATCCAGGGCGGGGTGCGCTGGAAGATGGCGAGATGCCCAGCCTGTGGCGCGATTTCCGGCGCGAACTGGATCGCCGAGGCGCCGGTGCCGATGACCGCGATGCGTTTGCCGGCGAGATCGACGCTATGGTCCCAGCGCGCGGAATGGAAGCTTGGACCGGCGAAATGGCCGAGACCGGGAATATCCGGGAGCGCCGGGTTGGACAGACCGCCCCAGCCGCCGATGAGCACGTCCGCCTCCACGGACCGGCCGTCGGCGAGCCGGATTCGCCAGCAGCACTCAGCGTCGTCCCAAGCCGCCGAGACCAGGTCGGCATTGAAGCGGAAATGCGGAGCCAGGCCGAAACGCTCGGCGCAACGGCGCAGATAGGCGAGGATTTCTGCCTGGCCGCCATAGATGCGCGACCAGTCGCCGGATTGGGCGAAGGAGAAGGAATAGAGCCGGACCGGTACGTCGCAGGCACAGCCGGGATAATGGTTGTCGCGCCAGGTGCCGCCGAGATCGGCGCCGCGATCGAGGATGACGAAATTCTCGAAACCGGCCCGCTTGAGATGGGCGCCCATGCCGATGCCCGAGAAGCCCGCGCCGACGATCGCGATCCTCAGGCCGCGCGACGGATCGAGCCGGATCGGCGCGTGGCCGGGCGCGGAGGCGTTGTCATCCATGGAACGACCCTTCCCCTTTACGCAAAGGTATAGGGTCGCTCCTCTATGCCGGCAAGCAGCGTCTTGTCTGCGTCAGGCGGTGGCGCCGCGAGCCAGCAGCGTGGCGCGAACCGCGTCCGGCGGCACGTCGGCATCGATGAACGCCGCGCCGATATCGCGGGCGAGGATGAAGCGCAGCCTGCCGTCGAGCACTTTCTTGTCGCCCTGCATATGGGCGAGAAGCCGGTCGGCTTGCATGTCGGGAATCCGCGTCGGCAGGCCGACTTCGCGGAGATGGGCAGCGACCCGGTCGGCGAGGGTTTCCGGCGCGTGGCCGAGACGGGCGGAGAGGTCGAAGGCGCAAACAAGGCCGATGGCAACGGCCTCGCCATGCAGCAAGGAGCCGCCATAGCCCGCTTCGGCCTCGAAGGCGTGGGCGAAGGTGTGGCCGAGATTGAGCAGGGCGCGGGCGCCTTCGGCTCGCGTCTCGTGCGGATCGTCGCCGACCACCTTCGCCTTGAAGGCGACGGCGCGGGTGATCGCCTGTTCCTGCAGCGTGCGGTCGCCACCGAGCAGCGCGGCGCCGTGTTCCTCGCACCAGCGATAGAGATCCGCATCGGCGATCAGCCCGGCCTTGACGATCTCGGCATAGCCGGCAGCCAGTTCGCGGCCCGGCAGCGAGGCCAGCGTATCGGGGTCGATCAGCACGCCTTTCGGCTGATGGAAGGCGCCGATCAGGTTCTTCCCGGCCGTTGCGTTGATGCCGGTCTTGCCGCCGACGCTGGAATCGACCTGGGAGAGGAGTGTCGTCGGGATCTGCACGAAGGGCAGGCCGCGCAGGATGGTCGCCGCGACGAAGCCCGCCAGATCGCCGATAACGCCGCCGCCGAGGGCGATGATCGTCGTGCGACGTTCCGGCCGCAGCGCGAGCACCTGCTCGGCGAGACGGCCATAGGCGGAAAGGCTCTTCGAGGCTTCGCCCGGCGGTACGGTCAGCGTTTCATGGGCGATGGCGACGGCATCGAGCGCGGTCGCGAGACGGGGCAGAACCGCTTTCGCCACGGTCTCGTCGGAGATCACGATCGCTCGGCGTTGCGGCAGGATATCGGCCAGTTCGGCGCCGGCGCGGCCGAGCAGAGCGCGGCCGATCCGGACGTCATAGGATTCGGCGTCGAGCGGGACCCGCACGATCTGTGGCGTGGCGTGGGTCGCGAGCGCATCCATCACGCTGTCGGTGGTCATGTCGGGCGGGTTCTCCGTGCTGTCGACGACGAGATCGGCAAGCGCATAGACCGGGTTCCGCCGGGCCGAAAGCGTGGCGAGGATTTCCTCGGGGTCACCACGATTGAGCAGTGGCCGGTGCGTTCGCCCGGAGACACGCGCCAGCAGGACCGGGATCGAGGCGCGCAGCCAGATCGAAACGGCCCGCCCGCGGATGACCGCGCGGGTCTCCGCGTTCATGAACGCGCCGCCGCCGGTTGCCAGCACGATCGGCGGGCCCGCGAGCAGCCTTTCGATGACGCGTCTTTCGCCTTCCCGGAAATGCGCCTCGCCGAAACGGGCGAAAATATCCGCGACCGACATGCCGGCCGCTTTCTCGATCTCTTCGTCGGAATCGTGAAAGGGCAGGCCGAGCCGTGCGGCGAGGCGCTTGCCGATCGCGGATTTGCCGGCGCCCATCAGGCCGACCAGGACGATGCTACGCGTCCGGTCGGAGGCGGGGAGCGGTGAAGCGGAAGATGACATCTTGTCGGCCATGGCGGATGCCGCTTACCACAGAGTTCGATGGCGACAGAAAGACATGTCGAGGCGTTTCTGGAATTGATGGCCGCCGAGCGTGGCGCGGCGCCGAACACGCTGCTCGCCTATCGCGCCGATCTCGAAGGCTTTGCCGAATTCTGCGCGTGTCACGGGGTCGATGTGATCGCGGCCAATCCGGCGAATATTGCCGATTATCTGGCAGAGCTTGCCGCAAGCGGCCTGGCGCCGCGCAGCCAGGCGCGCCGGCTGTCCTCGCTCAGGCAGTTCCACCGCTTCCTGCTGCGCGACGGCATACGGGATGACGACCCCACTTCACTCAGCGCTGCGCCGAAACTGAAGGCGCCATTGCCGAAATTCCTGACCGAGGACGAGGTGGACGCCTTGCTCGCGGCGAGCCGGCAGATGCCGGGCCGGCCGGGGCTGGTCGCGCAAGCCGGTCTCGAGATCCTGTACGCGCCCGGGCTCCGGATATCCGAACTCCTGGCCCTGCCGGCGTCGTCCCTCTCCGGTGACGCTGCCGTGCTGCTGATCCGTGGCAAGGGCGGGCGCGAGCGGATCGTGCCGCTCTCCGACGCGGCGCGTGCGGCCGCGGCATCGCTCCGCGAGACCCATCGCCGCGGCGAAAAATATCTCATTGCCGGACGAAGCCCCGGCGCCGCGATGACACGGCAGGCCTTCGCGCTGCTGCTCAAGCGGGTCGCCCTCGCGGCCGGGCTCGGCCCCGCCCGCGTCTCGCCTCATGTATTGCGGCATTCCTTCGCGACCCATCTGCTCGACCGCGGCGCGGATCTGCGCAGTCTCCAGTCGCTGCTTTTTTTTAATGATACGGCGACCACCGAGATCTACACGCATGTCCTCGCCGAGCGATTGCAGCGCCTGGTGGAGGCGCATCACCCGCTGGCATGCCGCGTGCCGTGCGACAGGTGAGCGTCCGCTTCCCGCGCGCCGCTATGTGACGGGCAGGCGCGTCAGGAGCCGCCTTGCGATGCGTCGGACTTCGATCCCAGCTGCGGTTTCCGGAAACTCTGCAAGCAGCAATTGCTGACTGCGGATCGCCTCGCCGACGCGGGCATCGCTGAGAATGACGCCGAGCAAGGGCGGATCGACGCGGAGAAATCCACGTGCTGCGCGACCAAGCGCGGCATGGGCGCGTTTGCCCGCCTGAAGATTGCTCGCCTGGTTCACGACAATCTGCACGTTGAGCGCCTGATTTGTCGTCTTCCGGTCTGTTTGCAGCAATTTCAGCACCGCGAACGCATCGGTAAGGCTGGCAGGGTCCTCCGTCACCACGAGGACCACAGCATCGGAGGTTGCGGCGAGGGCACGATGCGGCGCATCCACGCGCGAGCCGAGATCGAGCAGGATCAGGTCATGGTTCGCTGAGGCCTCCAGCAAGCGATCGATCAGCGGTTCGACGAGATCGGAGGGAAAATCGGCAAAGGCGCCGGAACCGGACGGTCCGGCCAGAAGGTCGAAGCCGCCGCTCCGTACCGTGATGATGCTCTCGCCAATTTCGCTTTCACCGCGCAGAACGGCGCCGATATCGTGGTCCGGCAGTTCGCCGAGCTGCACATCGGCGTTGGCGAGGCCGAAATCCGCATCGAACACGAGCACCCGGCGGCGCTTCTGGCTGAGGGCGTGGGCGAGCGTCAGGGTAAGCCATGTCTTGCCGACACCGCCCTTGCCGGAGGCGAAAGCCACGAGCCTTGGGCGCCGCGCAGGGGTTGCCGCGCGCCGGGGCTGGGCGGGCTTGATCACGTCAGTGTCGGGGCGCGCCGGGCCTGGCTGCATGCTGGTCGATCCTGTTACGAAGGCGGTCTGTGAGGGCGTTGGCAATGATGGCCGGATCGGCCGGAGCGAGACCGTCGGCGATGCCGGCGCCGGTCCCGAGACGCACAAAGGACAGGGGCGAGACGCTCGCCGCCGCGAGCGCTCCGCCGATCCGTCTCGACAGGTCGAGCTTTGTCGGGATCAGCGCCGAAGCGCCGGCGGCCGCATAGCGGGTGGCGATCTCGCGGCTGTCTGCCTGGTTCAGACCGGCGGGAATGACCAGGGCCGTCGTCCCCCGCACGGCGCGTGCCATGGCCGATAATGTCCCGATCGCCGTGTCATCGAACGGATCCATGCCGGGCAGATCGATGAGTATCGGTTCCTGGCCGTCATCGTCGCCGGCGATTTCGCCGCCGCGGACCGCGTCGACGAAAGGTGCATCGAGAGTCCGGGCGAGCGCTGCCAGTTGCTCGCCCGCACCGGCGCGGCTGTCATCGGCATTGACCAATTTGGGCCGCCGGCCCGCGCGGCAAAGTTCCGTCGCGAGTTTTGCCGTTGTCGTCGTCTTGCCGGAGCCGGGTGGGCCGCTGAGCAGCAAAGGTCTGCCGAAATCGATATCGCCGAAGCGGAATGTCGCGGCCACAGCGCGGTCGAGCGCCGTGAAGCTCGGCGGAGCGCCGAGACGCTGTGCAACGTCTTCAGGGATGCCGTGGAAGGCGAACAGCTCGGCACGATCCGGCGGTGGACGATGCTCGACGGCTGCTGTCAGCTCGATCCGGGCGCCGACGCGCCGCGTCCCGAGAATCAGGGCTTCCGGGCCGAGCGTCTGGCGCACGGCGGCGATGGCGGCGGGCATTGACGTCGCGTGGAAGATCTTGATCCGCATCAGATGGCTCCCAGCGTGCGAATACGGGCGCGTGGCGCTATCTCAGTCTGGGCGAGAACGCTCGTCATGGGCTGGATTCGTTCGATGATGGCGCGGACATGCGAGCGCAGGGCCGCACTGGTCAGCAGAACAGGCTGTTCGCCATTGGCGGCGACAGAGTCGAGAACGCTCTCGACGCGCCGCATGAAGTCGGCAAGCCGTGTCGGTGGCAGGGCAAGCTGCTGGCTTTCCGGCGGGCCGACGAGTGCCCCGCTGAGCTCGTTCTCCCATTCAGGCCCGATGACGATCAGCGGCAGATAGCCGCTGCTGCTGGTATGGGCGTCGCTCAACTGACGGGCCAGGCGTGTGCGGACATGAGTCGTGATCTGCGGGATCGTCCGCAGCTGCATGGTGCAGGCTTCGTGGATGCCTTCGAGAATGGTCGGCAGATCGCGGATCGACACCCGTTCGGCGAGCAATGTCTGCAGCACGCGCTGGACGCCGGCCAGCGAGAACTGCGTCGGGATGAGGTCCGTGATCAGGCGTTGCTGCTCCATTGGCAGGGAGTCGAGCAATTTCTGCGTTTCCGCGTAGGAGAGGAGCTCCGCCATGTTTTCCTTGACCAGTTCGGTCAGATGCGTGGCGAGCACGCTGGCCGGATCGACGACGGTGCAGCCTTGCGCGATCGCCCGCTCGCGGTCCTCCGGATCAATCCAAATCGCGGCAAGGCCGAAAGCGGGGTCACGCGTCGGTTCGCCGGGCAGGTCGGGCGTGCCGCCATTGCCGGCCATGGCAAGCATCTGGGTCGGTCGCAATTCGCCGCGCCCGGCCAGGATGTCCTTGATGCGGACTTCATAGGTACTCGCCGGAAGCTGCATGTTGTCCTGAATGCGAACCGGCGGCAGCACGAAGCCCATTTCGACGGCGATCGCCCGGCGCAGCGATTTGATCTGTTCGGTGAGACGCGGCGTGTCGCCGCCGGCAAGAACCAGCAGCCCGTAGCCGAGTTCCAGCCGTATCTGATCGATACGCAGGGACTCGGAAATCGGCGGCTCCGCGTCGGTGACCGGTTCCTCCGCTTCGGGCTCGGCAACGACCTGCGGATTACGGGCTCGGTACCACGCGGCAAACCCGGCGAGGGCTGCGAGCACTATGAAGGGCAGGAACGGCATGCCCGGGACCAGAGCGAAACAGCCAGCGGCGGCCGAGGCGATGGCCAACGGCTTGGGGGTGCGCCCGAGTTGGGAGACGAGCGCGACATCGGCGCTGCCTTCGGTTCCGCCCTTGGTGATGACGATGCCCGCGGCAACCGAGATCAGCAGCGCCGGTACCTGTGAGACGAGCCCCTCGCCGACGGAGAGCGTCGTGAAGGCCGCTGCGGCAGCGGACACGCTCATGCCGTCCTGCGCGACACCGATGATGAAGCCGCCGCAGATATTGATCGCGATGATGATGATGGCTGCGATCGCATCGCCCCGGACGAATTTCGCGGCACCGTCCATGGCGCCGAAGAAGCTGCTCTCGTGCTCGAGTTCGTGCCGCCGGCGCCGCGCGGTCGCTTCGTCGATCGCGCCGGAATTGACCTCGGCATCGATCGCCATCTGCTTGCCGGGGATCGCATCGAGCGTGAACCGCGCGGCGACCTCGGCGATGCGGGTCGAACCTTTGGTGATGACGATGAAGTTCACGACCAGCAGGATCGCGAACACGATCAGCCCGATGACGAGGTCGCCGCCCATCAGGAAGCCACCGAAAGCCGCGATGACGTGACCGGCAGCGTCCGGGCCGGAACTGCCATGCGAGAGAATAAGCCGTGTCGCCGCCACGTCGAGGGCGAGGCGCAACAGCGTCATGAGCAAAAGCGTCGTGGGGAAGCTCGTGAAATCGAGCGGCCGGCCGATGAACAATGCGACCATCAGGACGAGGATGCTGCCTGTGAAGGAAAGTGACAGGCAGCTATCGAGCAGCAGCGGCGGCAGCGGCACGATGAGCACGGTGATGATGAACACAACGCCGAGCGCAAGGCCGACATCGGTGCCGGCTCTGGTGGCGAGCGTCGTCTGGATGCGCTCGAGCCAGGCGGGGCGCGGGGGCATCAGGCGGCGATCCCGGTATGCGGCGAGGCGACCGCGATCCCGCGCGCTGCGTAGTCGCGCAATTTGTTGCGCAGCGCGCGAATCGAGATGCCGAGAATGCTCGCGGCCCTCGTGCGGTTGCCGAGGCAGTGATTCAGAGTCTCGATGATGAGCGCCTGTTCCACCTCGTCCATGCGCTGCCCGACAAGCGCCGCGACGGCGGTGTCGGCGTCATGCGCGGTGGTTTCGGATGCCCGTGCCTGCTGTTCGGCGCCCGAAACTCTGCCCTCGGCGAGTTCGAGATCCGCTGGACGAATTTTCTCGCCAGCGGCGAGCAGGACTGCGCGGTGCATGGTGTTTTCGAGTTCGCGCACATTGCCGCGCCAGGGATGCGTGGTGAGCAGATGGAGCACGGCTTCGTCGATCGCCGGTTCCGGGAGCCCGTTGAGTGCCGCGTAATGGCAGACGAAGTGGCGGGCGAGGGGGGCGATATCGGCCTGGCGCTCGCGCAATGCCGGCAGGTGGATTGCCAGAACGTTAAGTCGGAAGAACAGGTCTTCCCGAAACCGTCCCTGTGCGATCTCTTCGCCAAGATCACGATTGGTGGCTGCGAGGATGCGGACATCCACAGGGATTGGCCGGTCGCTGCCGATCCGGTCGATGGTGCGTTCCTGCAGCGCGCGCAGAAGCTTCGCCTGCAGGCGGAAATCCAGTTCACCAATCTCGTCGAGGAGGAGCGTGCCGCCGTGAGCGGCTTCGAACTTGCCGATTCGTCGCGCCGCGGCGCCGGAAAACGCCCCCTTCTCATGCCCGAAC
>OFHJ01000730.1_pt1 | contig 11435 bp, 11 predicted proteins | sample 1522001 | NCBI WGS metagenome assembly OFHJ01 (sample SAMEA2464838, study PRJEB22497) | soil metagenome | biome: Grassland; feature: Farmland; material: Clay | place: Australia | collected 2013-02-01 | depth 1.2 m | reverse complement strand
CCCCCACCCAACTCGGAGTCCCGCCGAAGTTAAAAGGGATCGCCGGTAAGCGTGCGCTCGAGGCTCGCTGTTCCGTGTCCGACAGGGGGGGGCGCAGGATGGGGGGGGGGGGGGGGGTGAGCCCCCGGCCGGGGGTACCGGAACGCCCGAAAAAAAAGACCGCCGCCCCGCCTGCACGGCCGGGTCGAGCCCGCCGCGAAACCGATGAGGGCGTGCGCGCCGAGCTCCGTAGGCTTGGGGGACTCCTGAAGCATCTCGCGCCCGGCGGTAAGCCGTGGGCGAGCGAGGAAGACAAGCGCCGCTGGTGGCGGGTGACCGAGAACATCGAGGCGCTCGGCCGCGGCCGGCGGCCACCGCATGAAATCGAGCCGAGACCGCCGGCCAGAGCCGCGCGCGGGGAGGGCCAAACCTTTTTCCATGAGGAGGCTCCTTCGATGATCACGATCCAGTTTGCAAATGGCCGCACGAAGACGGTGTCGGAGAGGCGAGTGCTCTTGACGATCACGCTGTTCGTCTTGGTGTTCTTGACGCTCGTGATGATCCCCCCCCGGTGTCCGCCCGCGCGCCGTGAGTCCTCGCGAACCGTCGCCGCCATGCGCCCGACGATGGAGAGCATCGCAAATCGCGGCGGCGCCGCCGCGGACATGTGGCTGGCGTGGCACTACAGCGAGTTGTCGCGAGTGCCGGCCGCGGCGGCGGCGGGGTATCCGCCGGCGCAGTACCTGCAGGGGCTCCTGCTCATCCATGGCGGCCATCATCACGCGGGGGAGCGACTGCTGCGACGGGCGGCGGCGGCCGGATATCCCTGTGCAGTGGCGCGGGAGGACTTGCACCTCAAGAACCTTGACTCCTTTTCGTGCTGGTAACTCCGGCCCCGGATCGCGCGCGTGCTTGCCAAGGTCATCAAGCTCAAGCACACCGGTGCGAGCCGAGGCTTTCGGCCGGTCATGGAGTACGTCATGCGCGCGAGCGAGGAGGAGGCGAGGAAGGTCGCCCCTGGGGAGCGCTTTGAAGCCGGGTACCTGAACATGGAGTCCTATTGGGACCCGAGGACCGATCTCACGAATGAGGAGGAGCGGCGCGGTTTCGCGCGCGACCTCGCGCTGCAATGCGAGTCCATCGAGGACGCCTGTCGCGCTCGGCCGGCGAGTCGCTTCAAGGGCAACCCGGTCTATCACGTCGCCATCAACTGGATGGAGGGGGAGCATCCGAGCCGCGAGCAAGCCGAGCGTGCGTGCCAGCGCGTTATGGCCTCACTCGGCTGCGCGGATCATCAGGCGGCGTGGGCGATTCACCGGGACACGGACAATGACCACGTGCATCTGGTGGTGAACCGGGTGCATCCCGAGCGACTCACGGTGTGGTCCCCGCCCTTTCGAAAGGACTACTTCATCCTGGACAAGTGCATGCGCGAACTCGAGATCGAGTTCGGGCATGGCCGCGCGAACGGCCCCTTCATCACGCTCGACACGGAACAGGGTCCCGAGATTGTGCGGATGACCCGTGCCGAGCGGCGCTCGCGCGGGCTGCTCAAGGAATCGGCCCCCGGCGCGCCGCGGCTCACGGATGCCGCGACGCGCGCGGAGAAGGGACTCGGCGCGGGACTCTCATTCCAATCCTGGGTGGCGGATGCGCCCGCGCGTGACCTGAAGGCCGTGCTCGAGCGCACGGGTGCCGGGCGCAGCCCCGGGGCGACGTGGCAGGACGTGCATGACGTGCTCGCCCGCTACGGCGTCCGCATCGAAACCAAGGGTTCCGGCATGGTGGTCACGGCGCGACTCGAGGACGGCCGCGTGCTGGCGGCGAAAGCCTCGCAGCTCGGCCGGTTCGCGAGCAAGGCGGAACTGGAGAAGCGCTTAGGTCCCTTTACACCGCCCGACCCGGCGCGCGCGATTGTCCCCCCCGAGCGAGCGCGCTCTTATGAGGCGGCACTCGAGCGCTCTCTGGTGGACGTCGATCGCGACCAGCCGCGCGGGGCGGGTGAGCGGCAGGATCGAGACCCGAGCCGGCGCGATGGGCAGCGCGCCGCGCGCGCCGAGGAGCGCGAGGCACTGCGCGCTGCATATAAAGGGGAACAATTCGCGGCGCGCGTCCGTCGGCGCGACGAGCGGGTAGCGCTCACCGGGCGGCATCGGACCGAGCGGGCGGACCTGCGCAAGCTGATCCGCGAGGAGAGACAGTCCGCCCGCTCGCAAGCTCGAAAGGATCGGATCGATCTGCGCCTGGCCCTCGCGCTGCACGCGAAGCGTGCGGCGGAGAGAACCGAAGCGCTTCAGAAGCGACAGGCCACAGAGCGATCGGCGCTTCGGACGCTCCCACCGGCGGAAGCCTGGCGGCAGTGGCTCATCGAGCGCGAGGCGGCGGGGGATCCAGCCGCGGAGGCGGCGCTGCGCGGCATCCGCTACCGCGAGCGGCGCAAAGTGAAGCGCGATGCGATCGAAGGGGCGGACGACGGGGCGTTCACGCCGCGGCTCACAGTGGCCGCGCTCACCGCCGATCTCGATGCGCGCCGGCATCTCATTACCTACCGCGGCATGGATGGCGCGGCGAAGTTCGTGGACTTCGGTCAGCGCATCGAGATGCGCGACCGCGCCCCCGATTCCCTCGAGGCGGCGCTTCGCGTCGCCGCCGAGAAGTATGGGGGCCGGGTTTCGATTCAGGGCAGCGGGGAGTTCCGCGCGCGCGCGGCTCGGCTCGCCACGAGGATCGGCGTGCGGGTCTCGGACGAGGATCTGCGGTCGATCGTGACGGATGAGCGTGATCAGATCGAGCAGGAGTGGCGGCAGCCCGGGATCTCCGGGGCTGCACGTCAGCAAGGGACGGAGACACGATCCACCGATAACCAGGACGCGGAGCGAGTGGATGAGGAGGGGCGAGACCGAGATCGGTAGCAAGCGCCGCTGTGGACTCGGACCGTCCGCGCCTCGTCTGAGTCCCCACGCTCAGCGAGCGCGGACCCGCAAGACGCTCCGGATCGCGCGATGGATGGCCTTGGACCACATCCGCTCGGGCACTTCAGGATGAGCCGCAATCGCGCGTGCGACAAGCGCTTCGAATGACACCTCAGCCGTCACGGTGCTGGTCTTCAGCGCGACGCGGTACGTGTGCGCTGCGTCCTCAATAGCGCGCATGGCCAGGGACCGCAGGTGCTCATCCTTTTCCTGCGTCGAGTCGAACCATTGATCCACCGCGCGGTTGAGGCCGGGCTTCTCGGCCCGGGCGGCGGCAACGTCGAACGCGGCCGGAGCGGCGGGCGGCTGATTCAGGTACGCGGCCCGGTGCCTGCGTAATTCGCGGCTGACTGTGCTCGGGGACCTTGAAAGCGCGCGAGCAATCGCGCGCACCGTCTGTCCCTGGTGGAACAGGCGGTGAATGTCATCACGGTCCCGTTGATCGAGATAGCGTCCCATGGGAGAGGCGTTGTTGCGTCGCGTCAAACTCGATTTTGCCGCTGAATCCTACAAGGTAAGGGGTCGGTGGCTACACTGCGCTACCGCTCCGTTCGCCCCGACCCCGTGCGGGGCGCAGCCCCACCTTGGTCAGGGCTACGCCCCGACACCCCTTGTGACCTGAACCACTGCGACCGTTCCGCGCCTCCCTTCGGGGGGCTTGTCACAGTCGATCGATCCCTGCGGCGTGGGATAGTGCTCGTCACCAATTCTTCTCCGTCGCGCGGTACCCACATTCAGGCGGCCGGCGATGGGGCTGCGCGGGGCATAGGGCTGTGCAGCCCCGCATGGGGGCTGCACCCTGCAAGGGCCCGGCTCGCCGAGGACGGCTGTATGACCCACCGAGTGATGCAGCCATGGCGAGCAAGAAAGACCGGACATCATCCGCAGCCGGGGCAACCCCCGCGACTGCGCCGCCTGCGGGAAGCCCAGCAGGCGAACCTGGCACGGCGGCGAATGGGGCAGGCGGGGCAGCCGTCTCCGAAGGCGCCGCCGAAGGGTTCAACATAGTTGCCGCCCGGCAGGCGATCCCCGTTCTCGATCGAGCCCTGCGCGCGTGGGATCGCGCGCTCGGTGCGCAGCACACCCCGGCGGGATTTGCCGTCGAATTCGTCGCGCACATCGAGCCGTCCCGGTTCGAGCGCATCCGGTGCGCAAGTCCGGAAGAACTCGGCCGCTTGGCAGAAGCGCTCGCGATGGCCTACCCGTTGGTCTCCGTGGCCGACTGGCTTGCAGTGCTCTCGGGCAAACGGGTGAAGGCACGCTCGAGCGCGAGCCGTTCAGAGGGCAAGACGTCCCGAAAACCCAAGACCGGAACGTCGCCCGGGAGCGCGGGGGAGAGCGCGCGCCGGGCCGCGGGTGCGACCGGCGGTGCCCCTGTCACTTCCCCCGGCACGGCCGACACGAGCGTCAATCTCACCCCCGAATTACGCGCTCAACACCGCATCCCGGAATGGGCGGATGGCTCTGACCTGCGCACGGGGGAGGACCTGGCGGCCTACGCCCGGCGCAAACGCGCCGCGGGCGCGCCGCCTGATCGCAGCAAGTTCATTGGGGAATAATCATGCTCAAAATCTTTCTCGTGGATGGCGACAAGGGCGGCGTGGGTAAGAGCATCGCCGCGCGGCTCTTGATCCACTATCACGTCACTCTGCCGGCCGAAGTCCGGCCGTCGATCTACATCATCGACAGTGATCGCTCGAATCCCGATATCGGGGGCACGGGCGGTTACGTGGAGGATCCGCAAGCGGGGATCGAGGCCGTCGGTCTCCTCGACCTCTCGGATGAAGACGGCTGGATCGATCTGGTCAAGCGCTTCGGGGAATTCGTCGAAGACGAAAAAGAACACCGCGTCATCGTGAGTCTGCCCTCGCAGATCGGTACGCGGGCGTTCAGCGGCGAGATTGCCATTGTCCGCGAAGCGATGCGTGCGCTGAACATGATCCCTGTGTGGGTGCTGTCCCGAACAAAGGAATGCCTGGCCGCCCTCGAGGGACGGCAAATCGCGTTGCCTCACCGGTACGACCGCGGCATCGCGGTGCGCAACTTGTTTTGGGGGCGGGCGCGCGAATTTCATCGGTGGGAAAGCTCCGATCTGCGCAAGTCCCTCATGGACTCCGGATGGGAGGATGTCACTCTGCCGGCGATCAATGAGACCGTGCTCGATGGAATCGAGCGCGCGCCTCTGCACACGATCATCCCTCCGGACGGCCACAAGGTGCTCGATCTCGGCACGGACATGTCCCTGCGCGCTAGTGTGGGGGCTGCGATGCCGAGCATGAAGGTCATTGCCGATTACTCCCCGACCGGTGAAGAGGAAGACGAGTGATGCGTGAGGGCGGTTACGACATCGCCGATCAGCTCTTCATGGATGCCCGCGGTATCCCGATCACCCGCTTTTCGGACCAGGACAAGGCGGACTATCGGGTCCTGCGAGAGGCGCTGATTCAGGCGACGTATCTGCCGGATGACCCGAAGGCGGCCCCGATTATCGCGCTGGTCGCCTTCGTGTGGGCGCGCTGCACCGGGCGAGCCGATGTGCTGCTCGCCATCAAGGAGTCGATCGAAGGCGAGATTATTGACGGTGAGCGGCGCGGGGTACTCGGGCAGATTAAGGCGGTCCTCGCGGGAGAGTTCGCGGGATTCGCGGAGAGACTCGACTCCCATATAAAAGAGAGTGCGACGCTCATCACGCGCGGGCGTCACTTGGATGAGCGGCGGGCAGCCGCCAGCGCCGACCCGGACTTGACCGTCGAGGACATTGCGACCGCGGTGATTGAGGCGTTGCGGGAGTCCGGACTGGTCCTTCCCGCGCCGAACTCCCGTCTTGAGACGGAGGTACCGCCTCCGCCACCTGCGATCGATCATGAGGTGATCGCATCAAGCACCGCAGAGCGCGTGGTGGAGGGACTGAAGCCCCACATGGGCGTCCACATGGATATCGCGGCGGTCAAGGAATCGTTGCGCGAGAGCTTTCAGCTCGCGTGGATCTGGATCGCTTTGGCGTGCGTGCTCTCGGCCGACGGGTGTGGCGTATGGGTCGGGTATCAGCGGGCCTCGGTGCGAGATGCGAGCGCAATCACCGTGCTCAGTCAGCAGGTGACCGACCTGAAACACGCGAACGCGACACTGACCCGGGTGTGTGGTCCCGGCCGGCGCTGACGCGAGGAACGACGCACAGGGCTTGCGCCGGGCACCGGGCTGCGTCCTGCAGGGGCCCGGCCGGCGGAGAACGATTGAACGACCTGTCCCGCGCGGCGGGAACTGTGGCGAAACCGACATGAGTTTTGAGGTGAGGGTCCTATGAACGCGCAAGCTGAGCATGTGAACGATCAAATGACGGCGATGGATCAGCCCGCCGCGGCAGCCGAGAAGTCTCCGGAGGAAATCGCGCTCGAGGAAGCCATTGCGCGTGAGTACCTCGAGCGGGAGCGGGACGCCTCGCGCGAGCGCCACGACAAGCTGGAAGCGCTCAATGACCGACACCGGCGCGAGGTGGAAGAGTTCCAGCGGCCGGAAACGACCGCCGAGGTTCGTAAAGAGATTGAGTCCAAATACAAGAATCTCCAGGCGGGCGCGCGTCACTCGCTGGTCGCGCAGGAACTCGCGCACCGGCAGGAAACGCTCGAGCGGCGGCACCTCTCCGAGCGCCAGCAGATCATGGGGCGCACGCCCCTCACCTTCGCGCGCTTCCTCGAGCAGAAGTTTGTGGATCCGACCCTGACCGGCGAGCGGCGGCGCGTGGCAAAACGGCTGCACGCCGAAGCGCAGCCGGTTGCGGGCTTCGCCGGGGATCGGACAGGCGACATGTCGCCCGTCGTGCTCGATGGGTTGGCCGCCACATTCGGTGCCGAAAAGGACGGCCTCATTCCGGTGCACTACGAGCGCGATCACAAGCGCGTCATCACCGATCGCGGCGACCGGCTGGACGTGCATGAGACGAACGATCAGGAGATCGAGGCGGCGCTGCGCATCGCCGCGCAGAAATTCGATCTCGAGACGGGACTCGACCTGACGGGAGGCGAGGAATTCCGCACGCGAGCGGCGGAAATCGCCGGCCGTCTCGGCTATAAGATTCAGAATCCTGACCTGCAGGCCGCTTGGCAGGTGGGCCACGCCAAGTCCGCCGAAGTCAGCTCGGCGGCGGACATTACCGGCCAGGCCGAGGTGCTTGCCAGAGTGGCCGAGGCCCATAACGCCCGTGAGGGGGCTGTTCCCGGCACCGGTCCTGCGGACGGGGCCGGAGCGGCGGAGGCTGCCATCGGGCGCGCCCAGGAGGCCGGTGCACCGCTCGCGGCGCGGCACGCGGTGCCGCGCACCGCCGAAGAGGCGCAGCCGGCCGCATCCGCAGCGGTTGGCACCGCGCCGCGTGTCAACATGGCGGGGGAATTTCTGCTCCAGCGCTTGAAGCCGCACCAGATGCGCGTGATCGAATCCCTCGGCCGCGGCGAGACGGTTCCCCTCTATCTGAGCGCCTCGCTGCGCGGGCGCGCCACCGAGCCGGATCTCGTCACCGAAGAGCGCGGCCTCACCGAGGATGGACAGCGTGTCTACGACCGCCTGTGCGAGCGGACCCGACTCGAGCAGCAGCAGTTGCTCACGCGCAATGAGGATCAGGCGCTTGAGGAGGCCGATCATGAGCGCGAAGCCGCCGAGAACGCCCATGACCTCGCTGACTATGGTTCTTCGGCTTCGGCCGAAGCCGACGTCGGGTTGTAATTTGCCCGCATAAGGAGCCATCCATGAGCAATGACATCGAGCAAGCCCGCCGGCAGGGGATTACGTCGCCTGCGCCCGGCGGCGGGGATTTCCCGACGATCGAAGTGCCCCGTGATATCGCCGAACGCGAGTTCGGTGCCGAGGTGATGACCGAGGAGCAAGGCGATGAGTAAGGTAGAACCGAACCCGGCCGCTGCTGGCGGGCGGCAGTCACCTGCGAGTCTCGAGGCCGAGACGAAATGCTTGCTCGCGAAGTCGGTCGAGGATCTGGCCCGTGCGCCGACGGAGGAAGAGCAACGGGAACTTCACTCACCCCGCTCCATCGAGGTGAATGAGGTGTCTCTGGATCGGGTATGGAACGACGAGCAATGGTGTGCCGAATACCGGTCCGGGGATGAGGAGGTGTGGTTCCGCGACTACGGGCCCCGGCTCGAGGTTGTGAACCGCGAAGATGAGAGTATCGCCGTGGCGCTGCAAATCGCTGCCGAGAAATTCGGCGGGATCGTGACGATCAGTGGGCCGGCGAAATTCCGTGCACGTGCCGTGAGTCTCGCCGCTCACCTCGATATCGGTGTTCTGGAGCAGGACCTCAGTGAGGACCCCGAACACGAGAAGGGGTTGATCGGCGCGGTGGAAATTGAGCCTGGCGAGGCGAGCCCACCGCACGAGGAGGACGAGCAGACCGTTACCGATGATTTTGATCTCGGCCGGTGAAGGGGAGGCGTTGAGAATGTTCTCATTTGCACGAAAACGCCGCTCCAATGTCAAGTGCCAATGGGCGAGCGCGGATGACGTTCGTTCCGCGGGGCTCTTGGCCGACGAACACAATCGGGGCGGAATCATCCTGGGTTCGTGGCGCGCTCGGAAGGGGCGCTCGGATCTGTTGCAATACACAGGGCCTCATCACGTTTTGGTGGTCGGGTACTGCAGAAGTGGCAAGAGCGCGGGCGTGACCGTCCCGACGTTGCTCAACTGGGACGAGTCAGTGGTCATCTACGATACGAAGGGCGAGAACTGGGAGTCCACCAGCGGCTTCCGTGCGCAGCGACTTGGACAGCGCGTGCTCAAATTCGACCCCGTCGCACCCGATAGCGCGCGCTTCAATCCGCTCCTCGAGGTCCGTCTTGACCAAAACATGCTCGAGGATGTGCAAAGCATCTGCACGCTCATCGTGGACCCCGACGGCCGAGGACTCGAGGATCACTGGGCAAAGACTGCCTTTGACTTGCTGGTCGGCGTGGTGATCTTCGTGCTCGTGTGCGAATTTCCCGATGGGGTTCAGCCCGACCGTTCTCTTGCGACCGTCCTCGGAATCCTCTCGGACGGGGGTGTTTTCCGCGAGGTTGCGGAAGCCTCCGCGGAGGCGCGCGCCTATGCCGCGGCGGAGAAAGCGGCGAAGGCGGGAGGGCAAGGGGCGGCACCAAAGAAACCCGCCCAGGCGGTCGCTGAGGGTGCCAAGAAGGTTCTGGAGTACATCGAGCAGACTGCGCTCGCGGCGATGAGAGCGCTTGATTCCGGGCCGCCCACACCCTCGAGCACCCCTGATGATGGTGTGCCGGCGGACCAGACAGGCCATGCCTGGCGCGCGCGGCGCAATGCCTGGCTCACCGTGGCGGCGGCGAGCCGCGCGTGGCTGAACAAGCCCGCGAACGAGGGCGGCTCGGTGCTCTCCACGGCGCTGTCATTTCTCTCGCTCTACCGCGACCCCATCGTGGCCGACAACACTCGGGTCTCGGACTTCTCCGTTGAGAGTCTGATGGGTGGGAAAAACCCCGACGGCCAAGCGGTGAAGGAGAAGACCTCGCTCTATCTCGTCGTGCCGCCGTCTGACAAGGACCGATTGAAGCCGCTGCTGCGCATCGTGGTGAGTCAGGTGGTACGCCGGCTGACCGAGGGCATGGACTTCGATACCGGCGGGGGCAAGAGCCGCTTTCCGCATCGGCTGCTGCTGCTCATCGACGAGTTCCCCTCGCTCGGCAAGCTCGAAATCTTCGAGGAGGCATTAGCGTTCATCGCGGGCTACGGGATGAAGGCACTGCTCATCGTGCAGGACCGGGTGCAGCTTGCCAAAAGCTACACCAAGGAAGAGTCGATCTTCTCCAACTGCCACATTCGAATCGCGTATGCGCCAAACAATCCGGAGACCGCGGACATGCTCTCCAAGATGTGCGGGCAGGCAACTGTGACGCACGTGCAGCGGCAGTACAGCGGCAATCGTATGCATATCATGCTTCAGAACGTCAACACCAATGAGCAGATCGTGGGCCGGCCGCTTCTGACGGCCGATGAGTGCATGCGGCTGCCGCCCGACGATGAGATTGTTTTCGTTGCCGGCACTGCCCCGATCTACTGCCAGAAGATCAAGTATTACGGGGATTCCGCGATGGCCGCGCGCACGGCGCTCGGTATGGCCGCTTTCACGGGGCGCGGACCCGGGGCCGATGGCGACTATGCGTCGCATCCCGTTCCCGATGGGGAGCCAGGTGAGGATGACGGGAACGATGAGCCGCCGATGGAAGGCGGCGACGCTACCAGTCCCGACGCTGACGGAGAGGACATCGAATGAACGCATCGCATCCTGATCAGAGGCTGTTCCGGGATACCCCCGCGCCGGTCACGACCCCATGGGGACACCGGGACATGAATTGTGAGGCGATCGCGCCGGGCATCTGGTCCGTGACCACGGATTCCCACGGCGGCATCGTGATTTCCGAGGAACGGCGCGATGCGCTGCCTGGGTGGGCGGCGGGGTTTAGACCCTTCAGTGGACTCGATACCGCCTTTGAGGAGGACCTCGATTGGGCGGTGCCCTGCGCCGTATGGCCGCAGGAATTCAAGGTTGATGACTGTTTTAAGGCGATCAAGTTACTCGAGCACCGGCTGGTGTATTTCACCGATCGCGGACTCAATGTCGATGCCGCCTTGCAGCGGCTCGCCACCGCGCCGATTCGCTCTGAAACCAAGAGTGCGGGGCAGGTCGCTTATGAACGGGACGTGGCGCGCGAGCCGCTCTATCACGATGGAACGCCACGATCGACCTGGTCGGAACTCGAGGATATTGCGCGGGAGTCGTGGGAGAAAAACCCGACGGTGCGTACGCGAGGGCCGGGTGATGTGCGGGAGGAAGATGTCGAGCCGGAAGTAGAAAACGCCGGGATCGAGGATATGGGACGGTAGCCTGTGTACGAATTGACAATCGACTGGCCGCCGATGGCTGAGATGGAGGCGGCCGAGCTCGTCAAACCCGCTGCGGCGGTGCTCTCGCGCCGTGGCTTCACCGCGGGGGAGTGCTTTCTGCAGATGATCCTTCAGGACATCGGCGAACCCTTCGATGAAATCCGTGTGTCCGCATGGGTGGAAGCGGAGCGGGCGTTGCAGTCCATCGGCGGATGCCGACCAATACTCGGTATTACGAAGCGCGCGACTCGCGATTTGGAGCGGAAGTTGGCCGCAGGGGTGCCGGGCGAAGACATGGGAACCCACGAGGCTGCGGGGCGGCGCCATCAGCGTCAGTTATAATTTGCGCTCAAGTAGAAGACGGACACAAGACTCTGTCTTCTCCCGCGACATCGAATATCCGCGGAACTTCGCGAGAAGATGCTTTACTGCGGCTTCGACAAAAGGGGCAAGAGCAGACTCAGACGTTTCTAATGGGACCGTCACAAAACTCTCCGCCTCACTGTCGGAGGCGGTATAAGGCCCAAGCGGCAATGAGGTCCGCAATCGGCCATACCACGCATGTAAATTTCGACCACTCAATCCACGCCA
>OFHJ01000729.1_pt1 | contig 11466 bp, 11 predicted proteins | sample 1522001 | NCBI WGS metagenome assembly OFHJ01 (sample SAMEA2464838, study PRJEB22497) | soil metagenome | biome: Grassland; feature: Farmland; material: Clay | place: Australia | collected 2013-02-01 | depth 1.2 m | reverse complement strand
CTCCGGTTCGACGGCGCGTCCGACGCCCGGCCCGCGCCCGGTGTCCTCGACGCGATCGCGCGAGCCACGACGATCGTCGCCTGCCCGTCCAACCCGATTGCGTCGCTCGGGCCGATCCTCGCGGTGCCCGGCGTCAAGTAGGCGGTCGCCGGCCGCCGTGCTCGCGTGGTGGCCGTGTCAGCGATAGTCGCCGGGTCCGCTCCGAAGGGACCGGCCGACCGGCTGCTCTCGGCGGTCTTCTGCCCGGGTGAGGCGCTGGTCGCCGCGCCCAGCGGCGACGGCGGGGTGCACCTGTGGAACACCGACACCGGCACCCCGACCACCCCGGCCCGCGCGGGGCCCCTTGGCTTTGGGGTCCGCGACCCCCCCCCCCCACGATGGGGGGCGGCGCCCGAAGGGCCTTCTCCCCCCCGCGCTCGGGCGCTTCGGGGGTGGAGGCCGGCCGCCCCCGCCGCAGTTGCTCGGCCATCAGCTCGCCGAAGCGCTCTCGCGAGCCGCCGCGGATCACGATGAAGCGCCATGGACGCAGCCGCCCGTGATCGGGTGCGCGCGCGGCGCTCTCGAGCAGCAGAGCGAGCGCGTCCTCGTCCGGACCGGGCTCGGTGAGCACCTTGGCCGAGCGTCTTCGCAATAACAGGTCGATGGCATGCATGGGACAATAGTGTACAGTGCCGCCCATGGACACTCAGGCCCTGCAGGCGCTCAAAGATTCCATCCGCGCCATCCCCGACTATCCCAAGCCCGGCATCCTCTTCCGCGATATCACCACCTTGCTCGGCCATGCGCCGATGTTCCGGCTCGCCGTGGAAGAGATGGCCCGGCCCTGGGCGGATACCGGTGTCGAGCGGGTCGCCGGCATCGAGGCGCGCGGGTTCATTCTCGGCGGCGCGGTGGCCCACCGGCTCGCGGCCGGCTTCGTGCCGATCCGCAAGAAAGGCAAGCTGCCGCATGCGACGGTGCGCGTGGCCTACTCGCTGGAGTACGGCCTCGACGAGATGGAAATGCACCGCGATGCGATCGCTGCGGGCGAGCGAATCATCCTGATCGATGACCTGATCGCCACCGGCGGCACCGCCGAGGCGGCCGTGAAACTGCTGCGCTCCCTCGGCGCCGAGATCCTCGCCGCCTGTTTCGTCATCGATCTGCCGGAGCTCGGCGGCGCACGTCGGCTCGAAGCGATGGACGTGCCGGTCCGATCTCTTGTCGCTTTTCAGGGACATTGATCGGACCGAAAGATTACGTTCTATTCATCCAAGGCTTGCGCGACATTCTTCCAGGGATAATGCGGGCCGTTCCGGGGCCGTGCGCCCGGGGCAGTTCTCAAACCGCTCAGTTCTCTCTTTTGGAGATGTCGATGTTCAAGAAGCTCGTCCCCGTCCTTGGCGCGCTGCTGGTCGCCGGCTCGCTGGCCCTCGCCCCCGTCGCGGCCGTCGCCGCTACGACCCAGACGTCCGCCCACAAGGTTGTGCATCACAAGGCGATGCACAAGAAATGGCATAAGACTGCGATGCACCACAAGTGGCACAAGAAGACGGTGCACCATAAGTGGCACAAGACGGTTCACCACAAGATGATGAAGAAGCACGCCAAGAAGAAGGCCTGATCGGGTCTTCCCCGGCTGGATGCCCGAAGAGCCCCGCCTCGAGCGGGGCTCTTTCGTTTGAGCGACTGCAACTACAATCGGGCGCATGCAGCCGCTGACCCAGGTACTCATTCTGCTCGCCGCGGCGGTGCTGCTGGTGACGCTCGCCCGACGACTGGCCCTGCCGACGGCGGTCGCCTACCTCATCGTCGGTCTGACTTTCGGCCCCCATGCGCTCGCGGTCGTGGCCGGCTCGGCCACGGTGCGCCTGCTGGCCGAGCTTGGCGTCGCCTTCCTGCTGTTCACGCTCGGGCTGGACTTCGCCCTGCCGCGCATGATCGCCATGCGCCGGGAGGTCTTTGGCCTCGGAGCCTCCCAGGTGATCGCCACGACCGCGGTATTTGCGGCACTGGCGAGGCTCGCCGGCATCGCCTGGCCCGCGGCGGTGGTCACCGGCGGGGCGATTTCCATGAGCTCCACCGCCATTCTCCTGCACCAGCTCACCGAGCGCGCCGAGCTCAACCGCACCCATGGGCGGCTCGCCTTCAGCATGCTGCTGTTCCAGGACCTCGCCTTCGTGCCCTTCCTGGCGCTCGCCTCGGCGCTGGCTCCCTCGGCGAACCACCCGAGCATGCGCGATGCGCTGATCGCCGCCGCCCTCGGCGCACTCGCCATCGCCGCGGTGCTGGCCGCGGGACGCTGGCTGCTGCGCCCGCTGTTTCACGAGATCGCCCACAGCCGGCTGCGTGAGCTGTTCACGCTCGCCGCGCTCTTGGTGGTGATCGCTGCCGCCTGGGTCTCGCGCCTGACGCACCTGTCGGCCGGCCTCGGCGCGTTCTTCGCCGGCATGATGCTGGCCGAGACCGAGTATCGCCATCAACTCGAATCGGTCATCCGTCCGTTCCGCGACATCCTCCTGGGCCTGTTCTTCGTATCGGTCGGCATGCTTCTCGACGTGCACCGGCTCGCCAGCGAGCCCGGCCGGGTGCTCGCGTTCCTGGCCGCCATCGTGGCGGTGAAGGCGGCGGTGGCGACGCTGGTGACGCGCCCGTTCGCTCACTCGCCTTTCAAGGCATTGCGCACGGGACTGGTCATCTCCATCGGCGGCGAGTTCGGCATTGCACTGGGAAGCGTCGCGGTCGCAAGCGGGCTGATTCCCCCGCCGCTCGGTCAGCCGCTGCTGCTGTCGCTGGTGCTGTCGATGGTGTTGAGTCCGCTCATCCTCAACCACAACAAGCGGATCGCACGGTTCCTGTTGCGGGAGAAAGGTCCGCCGCGAACCGCCTTCGAGCGCGAGAGCGAGGCGACAGGCGGGATCGGGCAGCGCGCGCACGTGATCCTGTGCGGGTTCGGCCGGGTCGGCCAGAACGTGGCCCGCGTGCTCGAATCCCAGGGATTCGAGTACATCGCGCTCGACCTGGACCCGACGCGCATCGCCGCGGCGCGCCAGGCGGGCGATCCGGTGATCTTCGGCGATTCCGCCGACGAGCAGATCCTCGCCCGGGCGGGCCTGGATACGGCCACCGCCCTCGTCATCAGCTTTTCCGATCCGGCCACGGCCATCGGCATCCTGCGCACCGTGCGCGCTCAGCGCCCCGACGTACCGGTGCTCGTGCGCACCCAGGACGATTCGCGGATCAAGGAGCTGCAGGAAGCCGGCGCCACGGACGTGGTGCCCGAGACGTTCGAGGCAAGCCTGATGCTGGTCTCGCATGTGCTGATGCTGCTGCAGGTACCGGTCTCACGCGTCGTACGCACCATCGGCGATATCCGAGCCCACCGCTATTCCGTGCTGAGAAACATCGTCCGCAGCGCCGAGGCAGGACCGCTCGACAGGTCCCACGAGTTCCGCGAGGAGATCAAATCGGTGGTCGTGCCGCCCGGAGCCTGGGCCGTGGGCCGGACGCTGCGCGAAGTGCACAATCGGGGTGCGGAGGTCGCCTTCACCGGAGTGCGCCGCCACGGCATTCTCGGCAGAGAGCCCGTCGGCGACACTGTGCTGCGCGACGGCGACGTCGTCGTGCTCTATGGCCTGCCGGAGGAGCTCGAGCGAGCCGAGGCGATCCTTCTGGCCGGTTGAGATACAATCCCGCGCTCGTGAGCCGCAGTCACATTCAATTTCCCCCGGAGCACGCGGCGCTGCGGGAAGACGTTCATGCCCTCGGCGAGTTGATCGGAGAGATCCTGCGCGAGCAGGGCGGGCAGTCGCTTTTCGATCTGGTCGAGCTCGACCGCCGCGCGGCCATCGCCCGTCGCGAAGGCGACGAGCAGGCCCGGCTCGAGCTCGCCGCCTCGGTGAAGGACCGCCCCCCCGAGCTGGCGCGCGATCTGGTGCGCGCCTTTTCCATGTGGTTCCGGGGGGTGAATCTCGCCGAGAAGGTCCACCGTGTCCGCCGCCGCCGCGAATACTTCCGCGGCACGGACCATCCCCAGCCGGGCGGGGTCAGGAGCGCCATCGCGCAGCTCCAATCCCGCGGTCTTGCCCTCGAGGAAGTGCTTTCCCTTCTCGACGGCCTGCGCATCGAGCCGGTGTTCGCCGCGCACGCCCTGTCCTCGACCCGCCGCACGCTGCTGCGCAAGCAGCAGCGTGCGGCCGCGCGCCTGCTGCGGGTCAGACCGGAGCTGACGCCGCAGGAGTCCGTCAATCTCTGGAGCGGCATCCGCTTCGAGCTCACCACCGCCTGGCAGACCGAGGACCTGCCGCGCAACCAGCTCACCGTCGGCGATGAGCGCGAGCAGATTCTTTTCTACCTCGTCGAGATCCTCTACCGCGTGGTCCCGGCGTTTTACGAGGAAATCGCCCAGGCGATCGGCGAGATCTACGCCGTGCCGGCCGACTCGCTCGCTCTGCCCTGCATCGTGCGCTTCGGCTCCTGGGTCGGCGGGGACATGGACAGCAACCCCGACGTGCACGCCAAGACCATCCGCGAGACGTTGGCCCGGCAGCGGCAGCTCATTCTCAACGCCTATTTCGAGGAATGCCACAAGCTCGCCGAGCGGCTCTCGCAGAGCGAGGAGCGATCGAGCATCTCGGCGAAGCTCATCCAGCGCATCGAGGATTACACCCGGCTCGCTCCGGGGGCCCGCGCCCTCTCGCCCGGCCGGCGCGGGCGCATGCCGTACCGGCTGTTCCTGACCCAGCTCGCCAAGCGCCTGCGCTGCACCTATGAGGGGCGGGCCAACGGTTATGACGATGCGAGGCAATTCCGCGACGACGTGCAGATCATCGCCGAGAGCCTGCTGGCCGGCAAAGGCGAGCATGCCGGGCTGTTCCAAATCCGCAGGCTCCTGCGCCGCATCGACACCTTCGGCTTCCATCTGGCGAGCCTCGATGTGCGCCAGCAGGCGGGCGTGCTGCACCGCATCATCTCCCAGGGCGTCGACGATCCCGCCTGGCCTCATCGCACCGGCACCGAGCGCACCCGGCTGCTGGCCGAAGCGCTGAACAAGGATGCCGGTCCGCGCGTCGAGCTCGATGCGCTCGGCAAGCGCAATCTCGCCGTTTTCGAGGCCTTCGGGCAGATCCGGCACCGGTACGGACCGCGAGCCGTGGGCTATTTCATCGTCAGCGGTGCGAAGGGTCCCGACGATGTGCTGGCGGCATTGCTGCTGGCCCGCTGGGCCTCGGCCTACGACAAGAACACCAACCAGGTCACCCTTGACATCGCTCCGCAGTTCGAATCGATCGCCGCGCTCGAGCACTCCGGGCAGATCCTGCACGAGCTGCTGTCCGAGCCGGCCTACCGCCGGCACATCGAGGCGCGCGGCCTCTGTCAGGGTGTGCTGATCGGCTATTCCGACAGCAACAAGGAGGCCGGTCCATGCGCATCGCGGCTGGCGATCCACCACGCGCAAGCTGCGCTGGCGGAGACCATCGGATCCGCCGGATACCGCTATGCCATCATGCACGTCCGGGGCGGCAGCATCGCCCGCGGGGGCGGGCGCATCGACACCGTGGCGAAGTCCGCGCCGCAGAGCGCGGTCAATGGCGTGCTGCGCCTGCGCGAGCAGGGTGAGACCATCAAACAAGGCTACGGCCTGCGGCCGATCGCGATGCGCACGTTGGAGCGGGCGTTCAACGCCTTGAGCCTCGCCACGGTCGAGCGCAACACGCCGCGCCCACCCACGGCTCACCCGGAATGCGCCGCGACGCTCGCCACGGCCAGCCGCGAGGCGTACCGCCGCCTGGTGTACGAAGAGCGCGAATTCCACGATTTCTTCCGCGCGGTCACCCCGATCGACGTCATCGAGCGAATGCACGTCGGCTCGCGCACCGTGCACCGGCAGGAGGGCTCGGGACTCGAGGCGCTGCTGCCCGTCTCCTGGGTGTTCGCGTGGATCCAGACCCGCCACATGCTGCCCGGCTGGTACGGCGTGGGCTCCGGCATCGCCGCGGCGGTCGAGCGGCACGGGGCGTCACGGCTGCGCGAGGCGTACGCCGAATGGCCCTTCCTGCGCAATCTCATCGATGACATCGAGACGATGCTGGCGCGCGCGGACCTGGAGATCGCCTCGGCCTACAACGTGTTGGTGCCCGAGGGGATACGCCGCTTCGCCGAGACCATCCGCGCCGAGTACGAGCGCACCCGCGAGCAGGTGCTGTGGCTGAAGGATGCCACGGAGCTGCTCGACGGCCACCCGATGCTCCAGCGCACCATCCGGCTGCGCAACCCCTACATCGACCCGATGAACCTGATGCAGGTGGACCTGCTCGCGCGCTGGCGCTCCGGCGGCTGCACGGATCATCGCCTGTTCGAAGCGCTGCTCGCCAGCCTGTCCGGCATCGCGCAGGGGCTTCAGAGCACCGCCTGAGCCGCACCAGATCATCCGATGAGCAAAGAGATCACCCTCCGCCCGATCGGCCGCGACGACGTCCCCCAGGTCCTCGCCTTCATCCGCGAGCTCGCCCGCTACGAGCACCTGGAGCACGAAGTCCTCGCCACCGAGTCGGACCTGCGCGAGGCGCTGTTCGGCGAGCCCCGCTATGCCGAGGTGGTGTTCGCCTGCCTCGGGTCCGAGCCGGTGGGCTTTGCGCTGTTTTTTCACAACTTCTCGACCTTCAAGGGCCGTCCCGGCATTTACCTGGAGGACCTTTACGTGCGGCCTGAGATGCGCGGCCGGGGGATCGGCCGCAAGCTTCTCGCATGGCTCGCCCGGACCGCCCTCGAGCGCCGCTGCGCCCGATTGGAATGGGCGGTGCTCGACTGGAACGTGCCCTCGATCGCCTTCTACGAGCGCCTCGGCGCGCGGGCTCTGGACGACTGGCGCACGTTCCGCCTGACGGGGGCCGCCCTCGAGCAACTCGGTGGTCATGATCCATCGGACTCGTGAAGCGCCAGCTGCGCCTCTACCGCCTCTCGCTGAACACGCGCTGAACGGGCGCTGAACGCACATCACAACTCCCGCATTGCCACGCTCTGCGGTAAGCTTCATCTCATGGAGGCCCCTGTTATGCGAATTCGCTCCCGCTTGCTCACGGCACTGGCCGGCATTTTGTTCGCATTCGTGACGGTCGCGGCGTACGCCCAGGCCCGTCAGGAAGGCCGGCTCCTGCTCGCCACGCAGGTTCTCGAGAACCTGCAGGGCACGCGCGACCAAGGCATTCCCTCGTGGCTGCTGCAGCGCGCCTACGGCATCGCGGTCATTCCCGGCCTCACCAAGGTCGCGTTTTTCTTCGGCGGACGCCACGGCAACGGAGTGCTGGTTGTTCGAAAGCCCGATGGCCAGTTCTCGGACCCGGTGTTCATCTCCATGACCGGCGGCAGCTTCGGGTTCCAGTGGGGCGTGCAAAAGACCGACTTGGTGCTCGTGTTCACCTCGCCCAAAGGTGTCGCCGGCATCCAGGGCGGCAAGGTCACGCTGGGGGCGGGCGCTTCCGTGGCGGCGGGTCCCGTGGGCCGGGAGGCTTCCGCCTCCACCGTGCAGACGTTCAACGCCGCCGTGTACTCCTACTCGCACAACAAGGGCCTGTTTGCCGGCGTCTCGCTCCATGGGGCGGAGATCACTGTCGATGATGAAGCGGACGCCCGGTTCTACCACCAGCCGAAGGTTCACGTCTCGGACATCATCTCCGGCTCGCTGACCACGAACGACTACGCCGCGCAGCGCTTCCTGCACGCCGTCGCGGTGGCCTCGGGTATCGCGGCACCGTCCTCCACCCCGACCGCCGCGCCACCGCCGCCCCCTGCGAAACAGAAAGCACCCGCCGCCCAGGCATTCCCCCTCGAGGACAACAAGCCCGGCGGCAACCCGCCGAATTGACCCGGTACGAAGCGCGGCATCCGGGCATTGCGCGCATGAGTCCTCCCGGCTGAGCGCCCCGCGGATGCCCGTCACGCTGCACCGTCCTTAGCTTCGCGAGAGTCCGGCGCGGACTCACCCCCAAAGAGAGATGCCGGCCCGGAACCGGTACGGCACAGCATCCGCTGGGAATCGAGGCAGTCCCCTTGAACGACACCGTTGCCGGCGACGGCGCGCGAGCCGCCAGCCAGACCGCCTTCGCGGTGCTGGCGGCGATCAGCTTCAGCCACCTGCTCAACGACATGATGCAGTCGCTGCTGCCGGCGCTGTATCCCATGCTCAAGGACCGCTACAGCCTCTCCTTCGGGCAGATCGGGATCGTCACCTTCACCTACCAGATCACGGCCTCCATCCTGCAGCCGTTGATCGGCCGCTACACCGACACGCGTCCCCGGCCCTATTCCCTTTCCATGGGCATGGGCTTCACTCTGGCCGGCCTGGCGCTGCTCGCCTATGCGCACACTTACCCTTTGCTTCTGTGCGCGGCGGCCCTGATCGGGACCGGCTCGTCGGTGTTTCACCCTGAATCCTCGCGCGTGGCGCGCATGGCCTCCGGAGGCCGCCACGGTCTCGCCCAGTCGGTGTTCCAGGTCGGCGGCAACCTCGGCTCATCCGTCGGGCCGCTGCTCGCCGCGTTCATCGTGCTGCCCTACGGACAATCGAGCGTCGTGTGGTTCTCGCTGGCGGCGCTGGCGGGAATGTTCGTGTTGCTGCACGTCGGACACTGGTATCGCGCCCACGGGCTGGCACGGCTCAAGCCTCGTGCCGCCGCTCGTGCGCACTCCGGCCCCTCCCGCAAGCATGTCACCGTGGCGATGGCCGTGCTGCTTGCGCTCGTGTTCTCCAAGTATTTCTACCTGGCGAGCCTCACCAGCTACTACACGCTGTATTTGATCAGCCGGTTCCATGTGTCGGTACAGAGCGCGCAGGTCCATCTGTTCGTGTTCCTGGGCTCGGTGGCGGCCGGCACCCTGCTCGGCGGGCCGCTCGGCGACAGATTCGGACGCAAGTACGTGATTTGGGGCTCCATTGTCGGGGTGCTGCCGTTCACCCTGCTGCTGCCGCACGCCAATCTGTTCTGGACGGGTGTGCTCACGGTGCCCATCGGGATGATCCTGGCCTCGGCCTTTCCAGCCATCGTGGTTTACGCGCAGGACCTGCTGCCCGGCCGCACCGGCACCGTGTCGGGCCTGTTCTTCGGATTCGCCTTCGGGATGGGTGGAATCGGGGCGGCGGTGCTCGGCCAGGTCGCCGACTCGCGCGGCATCGACCTCGTCTACCAGATCTGCGCCTGGCTGCCCATCATCGGGCTGCTGGCCGGTTTCCTGCCCCACATCAACCGCGGGCGGGAGCCGCCTCCTCAGGAACGCTTCGCGGCCGGATGATCGGGCACGAGCACTTCGGTGCTGAGCGAGGTACCGAGCGTGGCTTGATACGGTATGCAGGTCGCTTGATAGCGGGTATCGCGGGCGGCGAACAGCGGCAGGAAGCTGCGCTTGAACTGCCCCATCAGCTCGCACTCGCCTCCGGAGTCATATCCGCTGTCAGAGGGCGCAAGTACGACGGTGCGCCAATGCGCCTGCACCGGCGGAGCTGATTTTCCCGCTTTCCCGGCCTGGGCGGCCGGCACCAGCACTTGCATCGTCACCCTCACCCCGGGGAACGGATCGGGCCGTCCCATCGGGCTGGAGCACGGCTCTTCACGGACCTTGAGGTGTTGCGCGCCGAGCTTGGTGAGCATGTCCTCGATCTTGTCGCGCAGCCCGTCGCAGGAGTAGTGCGTCGTAAACCCCTGGTAGACAAACTGGACGTGCCTGGGGACCCAGACCGCCGCCACGCGGGCCGCGCCGCCGGCCGGCGCCGACCAGGCGGGCAGGGACAGCAGAGCGGCGGCAAGCGCCGCCGCGGCCGATCGATGGAAGGCAGCTGTTCGCATGGCGGCATTCCTCCGGATCCCGATGGGTGTGCACTGCGATAGACCTCAACGGCCGGCAATCGTTCGGTTTGATCCGGACCAGGCGAATGCCAACCCCGGGGACGCACTGGCGGACCCCGGGCCGGCCGGGCCGAGGTGAGGTGAAATCAGGTCACGTACGGAGAGACCACCATGCAGACCACGGTGATCGAGAGCAGCACTGCCGCGATGCGCTGGGAAACCACCGGCGAGCGGCGCATTGCCCCCTGCACCCCCGCCGCGACGATGGCGCACAGCGCCCCGATTGCCAGCGTAGTCGCCATCGGACCGTGCGAGCCCCCGATCGCGACGCCCCAGAGCGCAATGCCCGCCGCGACCGTCAGCGCCGCCGCCGCCATCTGCGCCCGAAACAACTTCGGTGTCAGCTCGAAGAACGAGTGCGAAAGGGCGAGTGTCGAGCCGGCCCAGAATACGCCGGAGAGTGCGTGCAGCGACAGCAGACACATGACGAGAATGCGCATGGGGCAACTCCGATTCGGCTGACTGGCCGCCGCGGACGGCTCAAACGGCCTTGGAATAGGCGATGCCGCAGCCGCCGAGGCCGCAGTAGCCGTCCGGATTCCTGGCGAGGTACTGCTGGTGATAGTCCTCGGCGTAGTAGAACACAGGCGCGGGCCGGATCTCGGTCGTGATGCGGCCGTGCCCGGCGGCCGTGAGCCGCTCCTGATAGGCGGCTCTGGAGGCTTCCGCGGTGCGCTGCTGAGCCTCGCCGAAGGTATGGACGACCGAGCGGTACTGGGTCCCCACATCGCCGCCCTGGCGCATGCCCTGCGTCGGATCGTGGGACTCCCAGAATGCCTTGAGCAGATCCTCGTAGCCGACCCTGTCCGGATCGAAGATCACGCGCACCACCTCGGCATGTCCCGTGAGTCCCGTGCAGACCTCCCGGTAGGTCGGATTTGGCGTGAAGCCGCCGGCATAGCCCACCGCGGTCGAATAGACGCCCGGCAGCTGCCAGTACAGCCGTTCGGCGCCCCAGAAACAGCCCAGGCCGAACACGGCCTCGCTCAACCCCGCCGGAAAGGGCGGCACGATGCGCCGGCCGTTGACGTAGTGGGCCTGCGGCACCTCGAGCGGAATGTCGCGACCGGGTAATGCCTCGGCGGCGGTGGGCAGGGTGGTCTTCTTCTGCGACGCCATGGGGCGAACCTCCTGGGAACCTCGCTATGATAGCCGCTTGCGCCCGCGAGGGCTCGCACCTTAAGCTTCGTGCGCCATGGGAATCAGCCAGCCACAGAACCTCAAGACGCCCGTCCTCGAGCACCAGCGGCCCTACGGCGTGAGGGTCAGCCTGCTGCCGGGCGACCCGTTCCGCAAGCTCCTCGGCCCTGAGTGGAACCGCGTGCATTGGTACTCCAACCCCGGTGAGCGCGACGTGGCGCTCGCGGAGATGAGCCGGAGGCACGAATACTCCCGCTCGGGCGACAAGCCCGCGCTGGTCTTCGAGAAGGTCGAGAACCTGGCCGAGAGCCGCGGAATCTAGTCTGTAGCGCTGGGTCCACGCGTCCCTGCGAGGCCCAGCGCAGGCACCGAGCAAAAAGCGTGGTTTTTGCTCGGTGCTCGCCACCTGCGGCGGCGGGCACGTGCCTGTGCCTGACAAAGAGCCTGC
>OFHJ01000728.1_pt1 | contig 11474 bp, 9 predicted proteins | sample 1522001 | NCBI WGS metagenome assembly OFHJ01 (sample SAMEA2464838, study PRJEB22497) | soil metagenome | biome: Grassland; feature: Farmland; material: Clay | place: Australia | collected 2013-02-01 | depth 1.2 m | reverse complement strand
GTCAAGGACAAGGTGAACCTCACCCAGGAGTTCCGGTATTTCGATTTCCTCTCGCCCTGGGAGGCGGTGACCACGCTGCCGGGTGACGAGAAGGTGAACCGCAATGCCGGCGGCGAGACGGACAGCGGAGAGGGGAAGCAATCGTGAGCGGAGAGCTGGCAAACCCGCCGCAAGGCGCCGGCATGGCCGGGCGCGAGGTGCGGACCGTCGATGTCGATCGCCATTCGATCAATGTCGGCCCGCAGCACCCGGCGACCCATGGCGTGCTCCGGCTGATTCTCGAACTCGAGGGCGAGGTCGTGATGCGGGCCGACCCGCATATCGGCTTCCTGCATCGCGGCACCGAAAAGCTGATCGAATACAAGACGTATATGCAGGCCGTGCCGTATTTCGACCGGCTCGATTACGTCTCGGCCATGGCGCAGGAGCACGCCTTCGCGCTGGCGACGGAAAAGCTGCTCGGCGTCACGGTACCGGATCGCGGCCAGTGGATTCGGGTTCTGTTTGCGGAAATAACCCGTATTCTCAATCACTTGCTGAACGTCGTTCACCTGGCGCTCGATGTCGGCGCGCAATCGCCCAGCCTCTGGGGCTACGAGGAGCGCGAAAAGCTTCTGCAGTTCCACGAACAGGCCTCGGGCGCGCGGCTGCATGCCAATTATTTCCGCCCCGGCGGCGTCGCCAAGGATCTGCCGGGCGGGCTGCCCGACCGGATCTGGGAGTGGAGCGAGAAATTCCCGAAATTCCTCGACGACATCGAGACGCTGCTGAACGAGAACCGGATCTTCCGGCAGCGCCTGGTCGATGTCGGCGTGATCTCGGCAAAAGACGCCCTGGGCATGGGGTTCTCCGGGCCCAATCTGCGCGCCGCCGGCGTCGGCTGGGATCTGCGTCGCGCTCAGCCCTATGACAAATACGCCGAGGTTGATTTCGAGGTGCCGATGGGCCGGCATGGCGATTGTTTCGACCGCTATCTGGTCCGCGTGCGCGAGATGGCGGAAAGCGTGAAGATCATCCGCCAGGCGCTTCAGAAGATGCCGGAAGGCCCGGTGAAGGTGCAGGACGACAAGATCTCGCCGCCGAAGCGCTCGGAAATGAAGCGCTCGATGGAGGCGCTGATCCATCACTTCAAGTTGTTCACCGAAGGCTATCACGTGCCGGAGGGGGCCACCTACACGGCGGTCGAGGCGCCCAAGGGCGAGTTCGCCGTCTATCTCGTGGCCGACGGCACCAACCGCCCGTATCGCTGCAAGATCAGACCGACCGGCTTCTCGCATCTGCAGGCGATGGACCTTCTGTCCCGCGGGCACATGCTGGCCGACTCGATCGCGGTGCTCGGGTCGATCGATATCGTTTTCGGCGAGGTGGACCGATGAGCGGGCAGGTGGAGATCGATGCGACCGATTTCGCCTTCGACGACGAGAGCGAGGCGAAGATCCCCGGCATCATCGGCAAATATCCGAAAGGGCGCGAGGCCAGCGCAGTGCTGCCGCTGCTCGATCTGGCGCAGCGGCAGGTGAAGCGCCAGACCGGCCATGCCTGGGTGCCGCGCAAGGCGATGGATGTGGTGGCCGACCGGCTCGGCATGCCGCGCATCCGCGTCTACGAGGTCGCGACCTTCTATACGATGATCTACACCGCGCCGGTTGGCATCTACCATCTGCAGGTGTGCCGGACGACGCCGTGCTGGCTGCGCGGCTCGGACGAGGTCTGGGAAGCCTGCCGCAAGGCGGTCGAGGCGCATGGCGGCATGTTCACGCTCGAGGAGGTCGAGTGCCTCGGCGCCTGCGTGAATGCGCCGATCCTGCAGATCAACGACGATTACTACGAGGATCTGGACGGTCAACGCACCGAGAAACTGCTCGAGGCCTTCCTGCAGGGCGAGCCGCCGCAACCGGGCTCGATGACCGGGCGGCAGAAATCCGCCCCGGAAGGCGCGCCGACATCGCTGTTCTCGGTGCCCGACAAGGATCAGCCGCAGGCCGGTGGTGAGTCCGGCGGAGAGAGCGAGGCACAACGCTGATGCTGAGCGACAAGGACAGAATCTACACGAATCTCTACGGCCAGCGGGATTGGCGCCTGGCCGGCGCGCGCCGGCGCGGCGACTGGGATGGCACGAAGGACATCATCGCCCGCGGTCGCGACGCGATCGTCGAGGAGGTGAAGGCGTCAGGCCTGCGCGGCCGTGGCGGTGCCGGCTTCCCCACGGGGATGAAATGGTCGTTCATGCCCAAGCAGAGCGACGGGCGGCCCTCCTATCTGGTCGTGAATGCCGATGAGAGCGAGCCCGGCACCTGCAAGGACCGCGACATTCTCCGCCATGAGCCGCATAAGCTGATCGAAGGCTGCCTGATCGGCGGTGCCGGCATGGGGGCGCATACGGCGATCATCTATATCCGCGGCGAGTTCTACAATGAGTGGAAGAACCTGCAGGCGGCGGTCGACGAGGCGTACGAGGCCGGTCTGATCGGCAAGAACGCCTGTGGTTCGGGCTTCGATTTCGACATCATCGTCCATCGCGGCGCCGGTGCGTATATCTGCGGCGAGGAATCGGCGCTGCTCGAGAGCATCGAGGGCAAGAAGGGCCTGCCACGGATGAAGCCGCCCTTTCCGGCGGCGGTCGGCGTCTATGGCTGCCCGAGCACGGTGAACAATGTCGAGACCATCGCCTCGGTGCCGACGATCATGCGGCGCGGCGCGGCCTGGTTCTCGGCACTGGGCCGGCCGCGCAATTCCGGCACCAAGGTGTTCTGCATTTCCGGCCATGTGAACAAGCCGTGCAATGTCGAGGAGGAACTCGGCATTCCGCTGCGCGAGGTGATCGAGAAACATGCCGGCGGCGTCCGCGGTGGCTGGGACAATCTTCTGGCCGTGATCCCGGGCGGATCCTCGGTGCCGATGCTGCCGAAATCGATCTGCGACACCGTGCTGATGGATTACGACAGCCTCAAGGAAGCCCGCTCCGGCCTGGGCACGGCGGCGGTTATCGTGATGGACAAGTCCACCGACCTGATCAAGGCGATCGCCCGGCTCGCGGCCTTCTACAAGCATGAAAGCTGCGGCCAGTGCACGCCATGCCGCGAGGGCACCGGGTGGATGATGCGCACGATGGACCGGATGGTCGAAGGCCGCTCGAGCATCGAGGAAATCGACCTCCTGGAGAAAGTGACGCGGCAGATCGAGGGTCACACGATCTGTGCTCTCGGCGATGCGGCGGCCTGGCCGATCCAGGGCCTGCTCCGGCATTTCCGGCCGGTGATCGAGGAGCGGATCGCGCAGTATCAGGCGAAGCAGGCGGCAGGGCAGGGCAGCGGGCTCGCGACCGCCGCCGAGTGAGGATCAGGGACGGCGCTTGCAGCGCGCCGACGGAGGAAGATTGATGGCCAAAGTGACCGTCGACGGCATCGAGATCGAGGTGCCCAACGGCTTCACGGTCCTGCAGGCATGCGAGGCGGCGGGCAAGGAAATCCCGCGCTTCTGCTATCACGACCGCCTGTCGATCGCCGGCAATTGCCGCATGTGCCTGGTCGAGATCGAGAAGATGCCGAAGCCGGCGGCGTCCTGCGGCCAGCCGGTCGGCGACGGCATGGTGATCCATACCGACAGCGACAAGGTGCGCGAGGCGCGCCGCAGCGTAATGGAATTCCTGCTGATCAACCATCCGCTCGACTGCCCGATCTGCGACCAGGGCGGCGAATGCGACCTGCAGGACGAGGCGCTCGGCTATGGCCGCGATCGCTCGCGCTACCCGGAGCCGAAGCGGGCGGTGAACGACAAATATCTCGGCCCGCTGGTCCGCACGGTGATGACGCGCTGCATCCATTGCACACGCTGCGTCCGCTTTCTCGACGAAGTGGCGGGCGTGCCGGAACTCGGTGCGGTCGGCCGCAGCGAGAACATGGAAATCACCAATTATGTCCAGCGTTCGCTGACGTCGGAGCTTTCCGGCAATATCATCGATCTCTGCCCGGTCGGCGCGCTCACCTCGAAACCCTACGCCTTCATCGCGCGGCCCTGGGAGTTGCGGAAGACCGATTCGGTCGACGTGCTCGATGCCGTCGGCAGCAACATCCGCGTCGATTCCCGTGGTGCCGGCGTGCTGCGCATCCTACCGCGCACGAATGACTCGGTGAACGAGGAATGGCTCGCCGACAAATCGCGCTTCTCGGTCGACGGGCTGAAGCGGCGCCGGCTCGACCGGCCCTGGATCCGCGAGAACGGCACGCTGCGCGAGGCGACCTGGCACGAAGCCTTCGACGCCGTTGCGTCCCGGATCAACGGGCTCGACGGCGCGCGGATCGGCGCGATTGCCGGCGATCTCTGCGACGTCGAGAGCATGTTCGCGCTGAAGGAACTGTTCTCGAGCCTGGGCTCGGCGAATTTCGACTGCCGGCAGGACGGCGCCGCCTTCGACACGTCGCGGCGGGAATTCTACCTGTTCAACACCTCGATCGACGGGATCGACGAGGCGGATGCGGTACTCTTCGTGGGCTGCGATCCGCGCCGCGAGGCGCCGGTGCTCAATGCCCGCGTCCGCAAGCGCTGGACGGCGCTGCCGGGCTTCCGCGCCGGGCTGATCGGCGAAGCCTCGCACCCAACCTATGACGTGACCCGCCTCGGCGAGGGCGGCGCGGCGTTGCGGGCCGTGCTCGATGGCAGCAGCGATTTCGCGAAAGTGCTGGAGGCGGCCGAGAGGCCGATGATCGTACTGGGCGCCGGCGCGCTCGCGCGGCCGGACGGTGCGGCGGTGCTCGCCGCGTGCTGGCAGATCGCCGACCGCTACGGCATGTTCCGCGAGGACTGGCACGGCTTCAACGTCCTGCATCGCGCGGCCGCCCGCGTCGGTGCGCTCGATATCGGCTTCCTGCCGGGCGAGGGTGGCAAGGATCTCGCCGGCATGATGGGCGGCGGTGTCGACCTGCTCTGGCTGCTCGGCGCCGACGAGTTCGACACGGGCCGGATCGGCGCTGACACTTTCGTCGTCTACCAGGGCCATCACGGCGATCGCGGCGCCGCGCGCGCCGACGTGATCCTGCCCGGCGCCGCCTATACCGAGAAAGACGGGCTCTACGTGAATACCGAGGGGCGGGTGCAGGAAGGCCGGCTCGGCGTGTTTCCGCCTGGCGAAGCCCGCGAGGACTGGAAGATCCTGCGCGCCTTCAGCCAGATGGTGGGCAAGGCGCTGCCCTATGACGATATCGGTGCGCTCCGGCGCCACATCGCGGCCGCGTTGCCGCATTTCGAGCGGATCGGGACGCTGCGGCGCGTCGCCAATACCGACCGCTCGGGCCCGAACGGCGATCCCGGCGCGGTGAGCGACGCGGTCTTCGCGCTGCCGCTCGAGACCTATTACCGCACCGATCCGATCAGCCGGGCCAGTCCGACCATGGCGGCCTGCGTCGAGGCGACGCAGGAATCACTGAAGATCGCGGCGGAGTAAGGCGATGCAGGGGGGCTTTCTCTCGACGGATGGCGGAATTTTCCTGGTGACGCTGGGGCGCACGCTCGCCCTCGTCATCCCGGTGCTGCTCGGCGTCGCCTATCTCACCTATTTCGAGCGCAAGGTCCTGGCGGCGGTGCAGCTCCGGCGCGGCCCCAACGTGGTCGGGCCGTTCGGGCTGCTGCAGCCTTTCGCCGACGCGATCAAGATGATGTTCAAGGAGACCATCATCCCGGACGGGGCCAACCGGTTCCTGTTCCTGCTGGCGCCGGTGATCACCTTCGCACTCGCCGTCGTCGCCTGGGCGGTGATCCCGGTGAATGATCACTGGGCGATCGCCAACATCAATGTCGGCATCCTCTACCTGCTCGCGATCTCCTCGCTCGGCGTCTATGGCGTGATCATCGCCGGCTGGGCGAGTAACTCGCGCTACGCCTTCCTGGGCGCGATGCGCAGCGCCGCGCAGATGGTCAGCTACGAGGTCTCGATGGGCCTCGTGATCCTCTCGGTGCTGATCCCGGTGGGCAGCCTCAACCTGAACGACATCGTCACGGCGCAGCGGAATCTCTGGTTCGCGATCCCGATGCTGCCGATGCTGATCGTGTTCTTCATCTCCGCCCTGGCCGAGACGAACCGCGCGCCCTTCGACCTGCCCGAAGGCGAGAGCGAGATCGTCGCCGGCTTCTTCGTCGAATACAGCTCGATGAGCTTCGCGCTGTTCTTCCTTGGCGAATACGCCAACATGATCCTGATGAGCGCCACCACCTCGGTGCTGTTTCTCGGCGGCTGGCTGCCGCCGTTGCCGATCGCGCCCTTTACCTGGATCCCGGGGCCGCTCTGGCTGATCATCAAGATCGTTGTGCTGCTGTTCGTGTTTGTCTGGGTGCGGGCCACCTTCCCGCGGTATCGCTACGATCAGCTGATGCGGCTTGGTTGGAAGGTGTTCTTGCCCTTTTCCTTGTTCTGGCTGGTGCTCACGGCCGGGGTATTGGTTGGCTTCGGTTGGCTGCCCGCGTGACGTGCTTGCCTTCGCGTGATCGATGATTAAGGTAGCCGGCGACGGCGCCCCGGTCGGGGTTTGAGAGGTTCGAAATGGCGTTTCTGGATCGCACGGCGCGAAGCCTGTTCCTGAGCGAGCTTGTGGCGGGGATGGCTTTGACCTTCCGCTACATGTTCCACCGGCGGGCGACGCTCAACTACCCGTTCGAGAAAGGGCCGTTGAGCCCGCGCTTCCGCGGCGAGCATGCGCTGCGCCGCTATGCCACCGGCGAGGAGCGTTGCATCGCCTGCAAGTTGTGCGAGGCGATCTGTCCGGCCGAGGCCATCACCATCGAGGCCGGCCCGCGCCAGGACGACGGCAGCCGGCGCACGACGCGCTATGACATTGACATGACGAAGTGCATCTATTGCGGCTTCTGCCAGGAGGCTTGCCCGGTGGATGCCATCGTCGAGGGACCAAACTTCGAGTTCGCCACCGAGACCCGCGAGGAGCTCTTCTACGACAAGGAAAAGCTGCTCGCGAATGGCGATCGGTGGGAGCGCGAGATCGGCGCCAATATCGCCGCCGACGCACCGTACCGGTGAGCGGGCCGCGGGGGGTACGATGATCGTTCAAGCGATTGCGTTCTATCTTTTTGCCGCCATCACCATCGCCGCGGGCTTCATGGTGATCGCGGCGCGGAATCCCGTGCATTCGGTGCTGTTCCTGATCCTCGCCTTCTTCAACGCAGCGGGACTCTTCGTCCTGCTCGGCGCGGAATTTCTGGCGATGGTCCTGGTCATCGTCTACGTCGGCGCGGTCGCCGTGCTGTTCCTTTTCGTCGTCATGATGCTCGATATCAATTTCACCGAATTGCGGCAGGGCTTTCTCAACTATCTCCCGATCGGCGGCCTGATCGGCATGATCCTGTTGATGGAGCTTCTGCTCGTCATCGGCTCGTGGGTGATCTCGCCGGCGGCGGCGCATTTCGCCATGGCGCCGACGCCGGACGGCTTGTCCAACACGGCCGCGCTCGGCCGCATTCTCTATACCCAGTACGCCTATCTTTTCCAGGCCGCGGGCCTCATTCTTCTGGTCGCCATGATCGGCGCCATCGTGCTCACGCTCAGGACGCGTCCCGAGGTGCGCCGGCAGAAGATCGGCCAGCAGATCGGCCGCCAGCCGGTCGACTCGGTGACGCTGGAAAAGGTCAAGCCTGGACAGGGCGTGTGAGCCGGAAAAGCCAACGGGAAACCTGCTTATGACAATCGGCCTCGGTCAGTATCTCACGGTAGCGGCAATCCTGTTTGCGCTCGGCATTTTCGGGATCTTCCTCAACCGGAAGAACGTCATCGTCATCCTGATGGCGATCGAGCTCATCCTGCTCGCCGTCAACATCAACTTGGTCGCTTTCTCGGCTTTCCTCGGCGACCTCGTCGGCCAGGTCTTCGCGCTCTTCATCCTCACCGTCGCCGCCGGCGAGGCGGCGATCGGCCTTGCCATCCTGGTCATCTACTTCCGCAACCGAGGCACGATCGCGGTGGAAGACATCAATATGATGAAAGGCTAAGTCCGTGCTCGCCATCGCCATTGTCTTTCTGCCGCTCGCGGGCGCCCTGATCGCTGGTTTCTTCGGCCGCCAGATCGGCGATCGCGCCGCCGATCTGGTGACCAGCATTTCGGTGGCGTTCTCCGCCGTCTTTGCCTGGATCAATCTGTGGCAGGTCGCGCTGCTCGGCCACGTCGTGACCGTGCCGCTTTTCACCTGGATGGACGTCGGCCTGTTCAAGGTCATGTGGGCGCTTCGCGACGACCAGCTGACGGCCGTGATGCTGTTCGCGGTGACCACGGTCTCGGCGCTGGTGCATATCTATTCCATCGGCTACATGCACGAGGATCCGCATCGGCCGCGGTTCATGGCCTATTTGAGCCTGTTCACCTTTGCCATGCTGATGCTGGTGACGGCGGACAACTTCCTGCAGCTCTACTTCGGCTGGGAAGGCGTCGGCCTGATGTCCTACCTCCTGATCGGCTTCTGGTACGACCGGCCGTCGGCCAATGCCGCCGCGATCAAGGCATTCGTCGTCAATCGCATCGGCGACTTCGGCTTCGGCCTCGGCATCATGGGCGTGTTCCTGATCTTCCACACGATCTCGTTCTCGCCGGTCTTCGCCGCGGCGCCCGGTTTCGCCGGCAAGAGCTTCGTCTTCCTCGGCTACCACGTCGCTATCCTTGACACCCTGACGCTCTTGCTGTTCCTCGGCGCGGTCGGCAAATCGGCACAGATGCCGCTCCACATCTGGCTGCCGGACGCGATGGAAGGCCCGACTCCGGTCTCCGCCTTGATCCATGCCGCGACCATGGTGACCGCGGGCGTGTTCATGGTGGCCCGGCTGTCGCCGATGTTCGAATACGCGCCCTTCACCCTGGAAGTGGTGACCGTGGTCGGCGCGACCACCTGTTTCTTTGCCGCCACCATAGGTTTGGTGCAGAACGACATCAAGCGGGTCATCGCCTATTCGACCTGCTCGCAGCTCGGCTACATGTTCTTCGCGGCTGGCGTCTCGGCCTATCCGGTGGCGGTCTTCCATCTCGTCACCCACGCCTTCTTCAAGGCGCTGCTGTTCCTCGGTTCGGGCTCGGTAATCCACGCCATGAGTGGCGAGCAGGACATGCGCAAGATGGGCGGCCTCGCCGGGCGCATCAAGTTCACCTATGTGATGATGTGGATCGGCTCATTGGCGCTCGCCGGGATTCCGTTCTTCGCCGGCTACTATTCCAAGGATGCCATCCTCGAGGCGGCCTTCGGCGCCGGCACCTCGGTTGGCAACTACGCCTATGCCCTCGGCGCCTTCACCGCGCTGCTCACCGCGTTTTACTCCTGGCGGCTGATCTTCCTCACGTTCCATGGCAAGCCGCGCGCGGACCATCACGTGATGGAGCACGTACATGAATCGCCGATGGTGATGAAGGTGCCGCTCTTCGGCCTCGCGCTGGGCGCGACCTTCGCCGGCATGATCTTCGCGGGACCGATGATCAGCGGCCACTGGGCCGCCTTCTGGGGCCATTCCCTGGTCGTGCTGCCGACTCATACGGCGCTCGCCAACCTCGAAACGCTGCCGCTTTGGGCCAAGCTCGTGCCGCTCGGCGGCGCGTTGCTCGGCATTGTCATTGCTTGGCAGATGTATATCGGTCAACCGGGCGTCGCGCCGGCGCTCGCCAAGAGCCAGGAGACGCTCTACAAGTTCCTGCTCAACAAGTGGTATTTCGACGAGATCTACGATTTTCTGTTAGTCAATCCGGCGAAATGGCTGGGCCGCTTCCTGTGGAAGCGGGGCGACGGCCAGGTGATCGATGCCTTCGGGCCGGACGGGATCGCGACCTCGACCCGCATCCTGGCGCGGCGCGCCGGTGCGCTCGAAAGCGGATATGTCTACCACTACGCTTTCGCCATGCTGATCGGGGTGGTGTTCCTGATGAGCCTTTATTTCTACGCGGTGGGGGTCTGAGCCATGGTTGTCTGGCCGCTTCTCTCCACCCTTATCGTTCTGCCGCTGATCGGCGCCGCCGCCATTTTTGTGCTTCACGGCGAGGAAGCCACGGTCGCGAAATCCGCGCGCTACGCCGCGCTGTGGACGACGCTCATCACCTTCGCCGTCAGCCTGCTGCTGTGGATCAACTTCAATCCGCAGAATCCGGGCTTTCAGTTCGTCGAGAACCATCCCTGGATCGGCGAGACCAACTTTACCTATCACCTCGGGGTCGACGGCATCTCGATGCTGTTCGTTCTCCTGACCACCTTCCTGACGCCGATCTGCATCCTTGCGAGTTGGGAGTCAATCCAGAGCCGGGTCAAGGAGTACATGATCACCTTCCTGGTCATGGAATCGACCATGATCGGGGTGTTCTGCTCGCTCGACCTGCTGCTGTTCTATCTCTTCTTCGAAGCCGGCCTGATCCCGATGTTCGTGATCATCGGCGTTTGGGGCGGACCGCGGCGGATCTACGCCACCTTCAAGTTCTTCCTCTACACGCTGCTCGGCTCGGTGCTGATGTTACTCGGCATCCTGGCGCTCTATTTCGCCACCGGAACCACCGATATCGCGGTGCTGCTCCACACCCACATCAACCCGACGCTGCAGACCTGGCTCTGGCTCGCCTTCTTTGCCTCCTTCGCGGTCAAGGTTCCGATGTGGCCGGTCCATACCTGGTTGCCGGATGCGCACGTCGAGGCGCCGACCGCCGGCTCGGTGATCCTGGCCGGCATCCTCTTGAAGTTCGGCGCTTACGGGTTCCTGCGCTTCTCGATCCCGATGTTCCCGAACGCGACCGCGACCTTCACGCCGCTGATCTTCACCTTGAGCGTGATCGCGATCATCTATACTTCCCTGGTCGCGCTGATGCAGGAGGACATGAAGAAGCTGATCGCCTATTCCTCGGTGGCGCATATGGGCTTCATCACCATCGGCCTATTCACCCTGACGCTGCAGGGGATTGACGGCGGCTTGTTGCAGATGATCAGCCACGGCATTGTCTCGGGCGCGCTGTTCCTCTGTGTCGGCGTCGTCTACGACCGCATGCACAGTCGCGAGATCGCGCGTTACGGCGGTCTCGTCCATCGCATGCCGAAATACGCCTTCGTCTTCATGCTGTTCCCATTCGCGACCATCGGGCTGCCGGCGGACGGAACGCCCGGCGACGAGGCGACGCCCGTCGGGCTCGGCGACATGATCGGTCACTACAAGCGCTCGAAGTTTCTCGCCGAGCAGGTCGCGGCCGCCTGGGCGCGCGAGCGGCGGCAGATGCGCATCGTGATCGTCAATCCCTCGACGCCGATAGGCCCGGCGGATCGCAAGCCGACCCCCACCGGGCGGATGGTGCGCGATGCCGCGGCGGGCCGCCTGCCGGCTTATGTCGATACCGGCCTGAATGTGGTGCATGTGGATGATGTGGCTATGGGCCATTGGCAGGCCTTTGCCGACGGTCAGGTGGGGGAGCGCTATATTCTCGGCGGCGACAATCTCCCCCTGGCGGCGATCCTCACCCGTATTGCTG
>OFHJ01000727.1_pt1 | contig 11485 bp, 9 predicted proteins | sample 1522001 | NCBI WGS metagenome assembly OFHJ01 (sample SAMEA2464838, study PRJEB22497) | soil metagenome | biome: Grassland; feature: Farmland; material: Clay | place: Australia | collected 2013-02-01 | depth 1.2 m | reverse complement strand
TCCCGACTGGCGAATGGTCAGTGCGGTACGTTTCCCGAGCTTGATGTAGAGCCTGACCGCTCGAATTCGCTCTTCGTACGAATACATGAACTATCTCCAGATAGTCCAAGATTTCGTCCGCACCTCCGGTGGGTCAGTTTTACTCCGGAATTACCCCCTAAAAATGGTCAGTTTTAAACCGGCCTCAACACGAAAGCATCAGCGCCCGTTTTATCCACGTTTTCGTCGTGGAATATGGCCTCGATAATCGGCTTCGTGACGGTGGTATACGTCCCGTCACCGTTAGGCTCAAGGTACGTGACGTCACCTGAATACACTTCCGAACGATCGTAGGTAAAGGTGGTGTAGTCGACGTAGTTGGTTCCAGTAGTGCCGTTCAGGCCAAGGATCGTGTTCAAGCAGACCACGACGTCGAGCGTGATGGACTGTGTCTTGTCCGAGGCCGCCGCAAGGTAGGACGCGGCTTGCTCCAAAGTAAACGAGCCGGTCTTGATTGCGTACACATAAAGCGCCAGATTCTCGAGGGGCGAATCGATGGCCGTCGCGACTCCGTCCTTGATCACCACAATGCGCCCCGCTGCATCATAGGTGATCTCGTCGGCCGACTGGATGGCGCTAAGTGCTTCCGCAAGTGCCTTATCAGTGATCTTACTTGGGGAGCGAGAGGCACTCAGCCGACTGAATGTGACCTCCTGAACGAGGTCCGCATATTGATCAGGCAGATCGCCTTCCGGCGTAAGCTGTACCACGGTGCCATCGGCCAGAATAGGCTGGACATTTCCGTTCTCATCGAGGATTGGCGCGCCGGTGAGAGGGTCACGCAAGACCACCCACAAGTCCCCATAAATATCGCCTTTTTTCGTACCGGCAATGGCAGGTTTGCCCCCACCGGATGCGTTCGGTTTACTGCCTTCTGCCTCGGCCACTGGCTGCACCGCACCGTGTTTGCCTTGGCCACGGAATATCTTGTCGCCGATTCCGGTTTGTCCGTTGCCTAACCCTCCACCGCGTTCGGAGGTCTGGCCCTGCCCACTGCCCGATCCGCTCACACCGACACCGGGTCCCTCTGAGGACTCTTGTGCAGCAACCGCCTGCGCGAATAAACCAGTAGAAGTCCCGATGACTACGCTCATTCCAGCACCTGCCAACGGCAATGCCAGCGTTGCAAATCCCGCAATAAGTAGCGCACGTAGGGGTATCCAAACCTTCATGTCAATCACCTCGCTAATGTGCGTCCGCAATGACCTCTCTGCGTATCTATCTCTATCTGTGCATGCCTCCCTTTCCGCCCGAAAGGCGTGGTCGCTCCCCAAGGTCTTGGGCGAGCTGATGCATGTCGTAGAGAACTCTCGGGTTCACCTGGAGCTTTGCGGCGGTCTTCCAGGCCTGGCAGAAAAACCAAGGCGTCATTGCCGTGTGAAGGAGCTTCAGGGGCAGTGATTTGTCTGTCGCGGTAGCACATCCGGGCCAAGCAGCGTAGATCGCCGAATCAGGGACCCCGCGTGGCCCAAGGGCCGCAGTCTTCAGGGCATAGGCCAAGGGATAGTTGAGCGGCACACCGATGCCGTAGCCGTACATGTTGCCCAACGCCTCCTGGGCCGGTGCATATCCACGCGCCGCTGCTTCACGGAACGACGTCCATGCCGCTATCACGTTGCGACCGACGCCGTGGCCTCGGGCATAGAGAACACCAAGGTTATACTGCGCGGCGTCGTCCCCACGCTGAGCCAAGGCGGACCATTCCTGCAACGCGGCCTTGTAATCACCCTGTCGATAGGCGGTCCCTCCGCGACCAACTTCTACGATGGTCGGTGGCCAGGGTCCGAGTTGCGGCACGCGATAGGCCTCTATGCCATGGGCCGGTCTGACTGTCGGCAGAGCGTTGAGCATAAAGGCGCAAACGGCTACAGGAGCTGCCGCCACCAGCATGCCGAAAACCGTCTTCGTGATCATCCCGGAACGGGCCGTTATGGACCTCCCCCCGGGCGCTTCTTCTGCGGCTGCCGGTTGCGGGCCGGCGCGGCGGCGCGTCCCGGTGCCGGGCGTGGGGCCTCGGTCCGCCGCCGGGGCTGGTGGCGGAGGCGCGGGAGCGGCCGGAAACGTTCGCGGGGCGCCCTCTGGCCGCGCTGGCCTCCCGGCCCGAACCGCTGGTCGAAGGCGTGACGGTCTCGATACCACGACCGATGCGGGTAGTAACGTCCCCAGTAGTCGCCGATGCTGAACGAGAAGATGGCGATCCCCAGGCTCGGCCCGTAGGTCATGACCGGCAGAAACTCGCCGCGGTAGGCGTAGTCGAGGTAGGCGGCGTCCACCCAGCCGCGCTCCCCCTCAAACGTGACGTCGCACCAGGCATAGTCGCTCAGGCAGCCGTGGACGAACACGCTGGAGCCGGGATACAGCAAGGCGACGACCGGGTAGCCGACCCGCGGCCCGGCGCGCAGATAGATCGACGTCATGACGCGGCCGTAGCCGGCCGCCCATGCGGGCAGGGCGACGGCCAGCAGGGCCACGGCCAAACCGCGCACCATCCAGCGATACCCCCGATTGCGAACCTTCGTCTGAGCGTCCATGGTTCCCTCCGGCAACCGGCTACCCTTGTGACTCTCAGAATTCGCCCGTCATTGGGGAGCGTCACTGATATGCATCAATTTTTGTTTGAACCCGGAGTCCGGTTCGCTTAGATCAGGCCACCGCGGACAACTCCTGGAACTGCTAATCTTCCGCTGTCCCCGTCTTGCGCGAAATTGCTCATGTATGCAGGCACATATTGGCCATTTAACCCTCTTAATCCACCCACCCAATTGGGCGTAGTGAAACTGCACTTTTGTATTTAGTAATAACTAGTTACGGCACTTGTCCTACTGCCATTGCGACATTTCAATTCGCATTTGCCGTAAGTTCAGCAAACCTCCATGCGGCACATGACGCCAGCCGTTGGCCGCCAGAAGCAAGCCATTCGCTGTGACAGGACCTGGCAGCATCCCGCTCGCTCGAATCAGTTCGCCAACCCACTGGCGCGCCGGCTAGCCAGCCAGAGTCTATCGGTTAATCAGAAAGAGGTTCGGTTCAGCCAGGTCTTTGCCTAGACCTAGTACAGCTCAATGTCTCCTGCTGGTCTTCCCCTCTACCTCGTTGAGTGAAGACTGGCGACGATACCGTTAAATTCGTCTTCCCCAAATGCGCGATGAGTCGTCGTTCGGACGTTGCCTAACGACGAGATACTCAAGGCCATCTTCGCTACCGCCTCATCGTCCGGCGCCTCGAGGATAAACATGGTGTCGTAGTCCGCACCGACAATTCCGTAAAATGCCCGGACCTCTCCTCCGAATGCGTGCACGGTCTTTTTTGCCGCCTGAACCCGCTCGGTCACGTTCTTTACGTTTCGGATCCCCTGATCGGTAAAACTGAATGTCATTAAGTAGGTTGCCATCACCGTTCCTCCTGGCCACTTTTTCAGGCATTTCCGGATTGACCAAAGCTTTTCAGCCTAATGACCGATTAATCATTGATCCAAGTCATAACCTGGCTTCTTCGGGGGGGTTTTTCTGAAACGTAATACTTACGTCATGGGATAGCGGGCGTTCATTAAATACCCTGATAAAATCGGGAACCCGCACGCTAGGTGTGCAACACACAGTGACCTAAAGAGAACCTACATTCCGGCTACGCGGACGTGCCCTTGCTCGTCAACCATGCTAGGAAGTCTTTTTGTGGCCTAGATCGCGTTCAGGCGCCACGATCGAAAACAATGCAACGCCGCGCGGGCGTCATCAGGCGGGTTCGCTGCGGATCAGCCACATCGCAGCGGGCAAACGCACGTTCGAACTTTCCGCATGCGCTGCCAGAGCTTCACGAAGTGAGGTTACAGCTGCAGCGATGATTTCGACCGGCTGGTCACGCAGCCAGCTGTTCACGGCGCCGATTTTGGTTATCTGCTCCACAGCGCTGTCCAGCCCGCGACCGGCGGCGATATCCAAACTGATGTCAAGCTTGCTGAACTGCGGTGGCGTCCAGCCGGAGGCCGCGAATATAGATGAAACGTATCCTGGGTTGCAGAAACCGAACATTCCCGGTGCATTTGGGGGCGGGTTCGGACGGGGCGGAAGATGCAGCGCGACTGCTTTCAGTGGTACCTCCATCCACGGATTTTCAGCGAGCGATCGCCAGCAGCTAATCGCTAGGCGGGCGCCAGGGGCCGCGGCTTGGCGCATGTTCGAAAAGGCACCCACGGCATCTCCGAAAAACATCGTTCCGAACATCGAGGTCAACAGGTCGTATTCGCCGAGCGGGTCGGTGGCGGGATCAGCCTGTCGCCACTCGATGTTGGTCAAGCCTGCGTCCTTGGTTCGCGCCTCAGCCTCAGCCAGCATCGGACCTGAGATATCCATCGCTATCACGCGACCGGTTGGGCCGACGGCGCGCGCGAACTCCAGCGTCGGCGCACCACAGCCGCAGCCGACGTCGACTACCCTTTCACCGGCGGCAGGTGCAGCAAAGGCAAGCAGAGCCTTGGTCACAGGCTCCATCGTGGCATCGGTATGAGCCTGGCGCGTGACCCAAGTGCGTCCCCCTTGACCGTTCCAGAAGGCAAGCATGTCGGCGTTGATTTCTTCAGCAGTAGCCAAGCGCCTTCTCGCTCCGAACATTGCAACGATACACAGATTCTCGCTCCACTTTAGCGCTTTGCGCAAACTCGGAGGTGATAACTTTCTCTCTTGAAATCACAGCGTCGCATTCCTGACCCAGATTTGCACTTTTGCGCGGACGTGTGTCGTCAATGACAGGAAGCCGTCAGGAGCGACACTTGTCGCATCTAAATAACGAGTACTTGCTTGACCTATCTGCGCTTGAGGATTGTCAGATAGAGAACGGCAAACACCGATACAATACCGATGTTCACCAACAGCCGTGTCCAGAATCGATGCCGAAGGAACAGTAGATCGACGCTTACGACAACGGTTATCAATGCCAAAACATACAGAACGACGGCCGTGTTCCTTGCCATACCGATCACCCGTTTCCATCGATAGAAAAGTACCACAGTATCGCCGGAATAGGAGGATTAGCAGTGCGTCATCTACAGTCGGCCGATCTCGCGCTACGAGGGTTCAAACAGATCAACCAAGGCGCATAAAGAGATGGTAGTGCACGTCGTTCGGAGGCCGATTTTCATCGTGCGCGTCGCGATAACCCGTAAATTGCGAAAATGACGGGCCAACGAGAGCGCGGGTGGCAGTTCTGGATTGATCGCGGCGGTACCTTTACCGATGTGGTGGCGCGTCGGCCTGACGGCGCTTTACTGACACACAAGCTGCTCTCCGAGAATCCCGGACGTTATCGTGACGCGGTCATCCAGGGCATCCGCGAACTATTGCAACTCGATGCCGATGCCACGATTCCGGCAGAGAAAATTGATGCGGTGAAGTTGGGTACCACTATCGCCACCAATGCCCTGCTCGAACGCAAGGGCGAGCGAACGCTGCTCGTCATCACGAAGGGATTTCGTGATGCATTGCGCATTGCCTATCAGGACCGACCCCGTCTCTTCGATCGACAGATCAGACTGCCCGAACTGCTCTACGAGCGTGTTATCGAGGTCAATGAACGGTTGGGGGCGAACGGGGAGGAGCACGTGCCCGTCGAGCTGGCCAGCGCACGCAAGGGCCTTGAAGACGCGTTTCGAACTGGTATCCGTTCAGTGGCCATCGTCTTCATGCACGGTTACCGCTATCCCTGCCATGAGCAGGAAGTGGCCGATCTGGCCCGCGATATCGGTTTCGCGAACATTTCCGTGTCTCACGAGGTAAGCCCACTGATGAAACTTGTCGGGCGTGGCGATACGACCGTCGTCGATGCGTATCTTTCCCCCTTACTCCGTCGCTACGTTGATCAGGTCACCGATGAGCTTGCGCCAGGCGAGACGGGGCCGCGCCTGATGTTCATGCAGTCCAATGGTGGTCTTGCCGATGCGCGAAACTTTCGGGGAAAAGACAGCATTCTCTCCGGACCGGCGGGCGGCATTGTCGGGATGGCGCGAACGGCCTCGATGGCAGGTTTCGACAAGGTCATCGGTTTTGACATGGGTGGGACCTCAACCGATGTTTCTCACTTCGCTGGTGAATACGAGCGCGCCCACGAAACATTGATCGCAGGCGTGCGAATACGGACGCCAATGATGCAGATCCATACGGTCGCAGCGGGAGGTGGTTCGATCCTTTCCTTTGATGGCATGCGCTTTCGTGTTGGACCCGAATCCGCTGCCGCCGATCCAGGGCCTGCCTGCTACCGGCGGGGCGGACCGCTGACGGTAACCGACTGCAACGTCATGCTGGGCAGGATTCAGCCCGATTGCTTCCCGAAGGTGTTCGGAGCTACGGGAGACCAACCGATTGATGTCGAGGCCACGCGGATGAACTTTGAGCGTCTGGCCCGAGAAATCAACAGCACTACCGACGAGCAGCACACCGTCTGTACAGTTGCCGAAGGCTTTCTCAAGGTCGCCGTGGACAACATGGCAAGAGCGATCAAGAAGGTCTCCATTCAGCGTGGTCACGACGTGAGGCGTTACGTGCTCGCCTGCTTCGGTGGTGCTGGTGGACAGCATGCCTGCGCGGTGGCCGATTCGCTCGGGATTACACGCATCTACATCCATTCGCTGGCCGGTGTGCTCTCAGCCTATGGAATGGGTCTCGCCGATCTCCGCTCAATACGCGAGCGGGCGGTTGAGGAATCACTGTCTGAAGTCCTGGTCAATCAGCTCGCGCTGCGCTATGAGGAGCTGGCCGCCGACGGAATCGCAGAAATTCGACACCAAAAAGCTCGGGACAACTACCTTCGGGTTCGGCGACGGTTGCGTCTGCGATACAAGGGTGTCGATACCGCGTTGGAAGTCGAGTTTTCCGACGTTCCAACAATGGTCCATGCGTTCGAGAAGGCACATCGTCAGCGCTACGGATTCATAGCAACGGATACAAACCTGATCGTCGAGTCGATCTCTCTCGAGGTCATCAGCGTACAGGAAGACATTGACGCTCCGGTCATCCAGGTGGACGCGGGGCCACGCGACGCTCGTGCTCCCGCACGTGTCTCGCTGTTTACCGGCGGAAGGTCGTGCGAAACGCCTGTCTATCTGCGCACGATGTTGAAGCGAGGGGATACGGTTGACGGACCGGCCATCATTGTCGACCCGAATACCACGACGGTTGTCGAGCCGGACTGGCAGGCAGAGATTACGTCACACGATCATCTTGTCCTGACGCGGATCAAGGTCCAGAAGCAGGTAACAACCGTCAACACCGCTTCCAAAGCGGTCATGCTCGAGATCTTCAACAACCTCTTTATGTCCGTCGCTGAGCAGATGGGAGCGGTCCTCGAACGCACAAGCCACTCTGTCAATATCAAGGAGCGTCTCGACTTCTCCTGCGCAATCCTGGATCGGTGCGGAGAACTCGTTGCCAATGCACCACATGTGCCGGTTCATCTGGGTTCAATGGGTGAAAGTGTACGCGCGATAATCACCTCACGCGGCACCAGCGTCCGTTCCGGCGATGTCTATTTACTCAACTCACCCTATCATGGCGGCACACACCTGCCTGATCTCACCGTTATCACCCCGGTCTTTGACCGGGAACAAAAATCGGTGCTGTTCTGGGTCGCCTCGCGTGGCCATCATGCCGATATCGGCGGTATCACGCCGGGGTCCATGCCACCGGGCAGCAAAACCATCGACGAAGAGGGCGTGCTGATCGACAATTTCCTGCTTGTCGCACAAGGATACTTCCGGGAGCCAGAGATCAAGTCATTGCTTCGCTCCGGCGAGTTTCCCGCGCGCAACCCGGCGCAGAATATCGCCGATCTCAAGGCACAAATCGCGGCAAACGAAAAGGGTGTACAGGAATTGCACCGCATGGTTGAGTCTTTAGGTCTCGAGCTGGTGCTCTCCTATATGCGGCACATGCAGGACAACGCGGAAGAATGCGTTCGCCGGGTGCTCAGCAAACTGAACGGCGGTGAGTTTTCCTACGAGATGGATGAAGGCTGCAAGATCTGCGTCAAGATCTTGATCAACAAAGTCAATCGTACCGGCGTTATCGATTTCACAGGTACTTCACCGCAGCAGCGAAATAACTTCAATGCACCTCTGGCGGTCAGTCGCGCTGCCGTGCTCTACGTCTTCCGCACCCTGGTCGACGACGATATCCCGATGAACGAAGGCTGCCTGAGGCCGCTCCAACTCATTATCCCCTCAGGCTCGATGCTAAACCCGTGCGCTCCCGCAGCGGTGGTAGCCGGTAATGTCGAGACCTCCCAATGCATCACCGACTGTCTCTATGGTGCGCTCGGGGTGCTTGCCGGGTCTCAAGGCACGATGAACAACTTTACCTTCGGTAACGAAACTTACCAGTATTACGAGACAGTGGCCGGCGGCTCGGGGGCTGGACCCGATTTCGACGGTACCGACGCAGTGCAAACGCATATGACCAATTCGCGTCTCACCGATCCCGAAGTGCTTGAATGGCGCTTTCCCGTCCTTCTCGAGCGTTTCGAGATCCGGAAAGGCTCAGGTGGCGCTGGTCGCCATCGGGGTGGCGACGGCGTTATTCGGCGCTTCCGCTTCCGCGAACAGATGACGGCCGCGATCCTCTCGAATCATCGCCGCATTGCCCCCTTCGGTTTGGATGGCGGCGACGCAGGCGCGCTGGGGCGCAACTGGGTAGAGCGAGCCAACGGTGACCGCGAATTATTATCGGGTGCCGCCACAGCCGAACTTAACGCCGGGGACGTTTTTGTGCTTGAAACACCCGGCGGTGGCGGGTTTGGCACGCCCGCAGCCGTCCATCATACAACCCGATGACGTCCGCAGTTGCGAGGTGTGCGCCCCTCACACACAGTAGTCAACGTAGGTGTCATCGTTGCTGACTACACGCGGAAACCTGTACAAAGATCGCTGTCGCGCGTATTCACTGCAGTGCAACACTGTCATGCGCCAAGGAGGAGAATATGCTTCAGCTGCGTCCCAACTGTGAGTGCTGCAATAAAGATCTTCCCCCGCAAACTACGGAGGCACGGATCTGTTCATTTGAATGCACATTTTGTGCTTCTTGTGCGGAAAATATTCTCAGCGGGAAATGCCCGAACTGCGGCGGTGAACTCGTTTCTCGTCCCCGTCGTCCCGCAAACAAACTAGCCAAGTACCCTGCCTTTACAGATCGTCTTTATAAACCGGAAGGTTGTAATGACGCGACCTAACTCGTACCAGGATCGGCCGCCAGCGGCATTGGCAATAAACAATTCCCGGTTAGGCCATAAGGATCGGTCGCCACGGTTCCTAATTTGCGCTAGGAAGGGCTCTTTTTTATTAATTGACTAGTCTGGGGTCCACGGTTCGTCACCCGCGATTGCCACGGGCGCGGCGTCTGCCAATTCTACGGGAGCGTGATTTTCTGCCGAAAAAACGGCGCTACTTTCGCCGCTGTCGCTCTTTCTAAATACCAAGCGGCCGTTGTCTATAGTTCCAATATAACTTCCATGCGTTCCAAAAACCCTCTCGCCGCTGATTTTTCCCACAACTTGGCCAGACTGGCTGTAGACAATGTCGTCCTTGACAAGTAGTGGTCTCCCGTCTTTTGTGTATAGAGACATGGATTCTGCCTCCGGTGTTGATGATTTTCTGTTTGCGGATGAGTTTTTTCCTGCTCCCTGAACACTACACCATTGTTCTACCGCACATAACGCATTTCCGCGATTTTCTGGCGAGAAAAACTTGTCCTTCTTCTCATCTACGGGTTGCATGGATAGCCTTAAATTCGCTTTTTTTGAACACGTCCTGGTCTCTACCAGTTGTTGAGGGCGAACCCGACGCCAACCCCAGCCGTCCTGTGATCATATTCGATTAAACTCTGACCGTAGCCGGTCGATACCTGTACATAGCCCTTAAGTGCAGGTAGCAAGGGGAAAGTCCATCCAACCTGCCAATACCCGCGAGAGAAACCGCTAGTGATGTTGTTACGTGACAACAGGGATATTTCCTGCCCGCTCCACCGGTAGCTCACGATCCATTCTCCATACCCAAGGTAGCGTGCCATGTCCGGGTTCTGTCGTTCATAAGTGCCGTCATGGATGATGTACCACGGCTTGATCACTAGCTGCCAGCGTCTATTGGTCAGGGTCAGATCAAAATAAACCCGGTTCCATGACCGTTCCAGCGTGCCGCCCTTGCCATTGGACTGGTGGACCAGACCAGCGCCGCCATCGGTCCAGGTCCAACCCCACGGCAAGTCATGGTCGAGACCCCACTGGAGGAACAGCTCCGGCTCATAGTCGGATTCTCGAAAAAATGCCGACTGGTTGTAGGCCTGCCAGAAGGATTTCTGGGTATAGGCGGTATCGAGGTCCACCGGATAGCCCGCAATCCCGCTTAGCACCGTGACCTTCAAGCTAAGCTGAAACGCAAACTCTACATGGTGGATTTTTTCTCCGCTGGGCGTATGGCCACCGTAGACCGAGTTGTCTGGGGCGAAGGTGTAGTACGCCGGAAGGATGTAGTTAGGCTTGAACAGTGAGATAAGATCCCGACGCCTGTTCGTTCCAACCGCGACAACCATGCTCGGTGCTGGGGAAGCTGCCACGGTTGGCTGGGGTAGCGCTGCGGCCACAAGCATAGGACCAGACCTCGGTGTCACGGCGATACAGACGTTCGCTATTGATATCACATCTTATCGGAACGGCCGCTAGACATACTACACGAGGTTCGCTTTGGGTCTACTAAGTGTACCCTCACCATTTTTTTCGGGCGATATCACGCCGTCCTTAACAACGATATATACCTTCTCAGAAAGTTCGTCGTGTCTGAATATACACAGAGCGGCACGGCGACTATGAGCGTTTACCGACCCACGCGTTACCGGGAGGCATCAGTACATTAATGGAAGAGAAAAAAGGTTCGCTACTAGCTTGTTGCAGGACTCGGCTTGAGCGCCCATTTATAGCTGGCTACGTTGCTGGTGTCTGTTTACATACTGCTGGTGGGCAACGCCATTCAACAGAAACAGAACAAGCGGAATCCTATTCGCTGAAGCAACCGACCCGTTTAGTAGCCCACCTACTAAAGCGATCGTTGGGCCATCAGAAAAGGTCTCGAACTACCTAAAGAAACGGCGGAGTAGCTATTTGGGTATACCTGCGATGCCGATCAGCATACATCGACAATCAGTCCGAAAGTCGCGCAGGTTATAGTTGGCGAATCTTTCAGCGTTCTGGACACCGGCACCTTTAATCGTCTGAGGAGGCGCAACTGAAACCTCACCGCACTACTTTTTTGTTCGCGATATCCGTGCAGCGTATCACAGCACCAAAGCTCTTATTGACAATCCACCTCGCTGCCGATCATTCCAATAATGCGGATACCGCACCAGCGCTTCAGGCGTCGTTTCGTTAGCTCAACGATTACCTGACACCTGAGCGGTTAGAATGCTATGCGCAATAG
>OFHJ01000726.1_pt1 | contig 11494 bp, 7 predicted proteins | sample 1522001 | NCBI WGS metagenome assembly OFHJ01 (sample SAMEA2464838, study PRJEB22497) | soil metagenome | biome: Grassland; feature: Farmland; material: Clay | place: Australia | collected 2013-02-01 | depth 1.2 m | reverse complement strand
TGCTCGCGCTGTCCAAACGTCCACCCACCTACCGAGGCGATGCGCGCAAGACTATCAGACGGAATTCTGTGTGTCCAGTCCCTCTTTAACCACCGGCCGAAGGGACGGAAATGTGGGTAATAGCAAGCGTATACGACGTCTGCTTGAGGAATTCGACCGTAAGGAGCGCGCAATGCATCCAGCACGGCGCTTCGGATCGCTCGAGATCGTTGCAGATTATCTTGCAAGGCTGGAACGTTCAGGTCGACCGCTGCCGTACTGGAGTGGCCGACCCAACGCGCTTCGGATCGCCAAGGAATGCGGCATTCGACGGCAGACGATCCAGGCGAATGCACAGATCTCTAGGATGCTGAACGACTTCGCGCGACGGGATAGTGCACTGAGGGCATCGCGGAAGCGTTGAAGCCAGTTGGCATGTGACGCCCGGTCTTGGAAAATGAACCCTACAAGGACATGCGGCGAGGAAATCCTCGCCGCATCGAATGGCCACCATCAAGTATCAACTTATGGGGCGGGAAATATCACTTTATGGGGCTGAAATGTCACCTTATGTGTCAACGGACAATCCGCCTCGAGCCCCCCGACCCGTCAGCCTAGCCGCACTTCGAATCGCCGCAGTTGAGACACGTCATGCAGCCGTCCATCATGACCACCGCGGCGGTGCTGCACTTGTTGCACAGCTGCGCGCCTTCGGGGAAGTTCGACTTCGCGAACGCGTCGGTCTGGCGGGTGCGCGCCTCGTACTCGGCCCGCTTCTCGTCCACCAGGCGCTGCTGATGCTCGTCGAGCTCGGGCTTGCGCAGCAGCCCGATGGTCTGCAGGTGGCGCTCGATGACGTAGCCGAGCTCGGCGATGATGGAGGACATGAATTTCCCCCCCGGCTGCCAGTAGCCGCCGCGGGGGTCGAAGACGGCCTTGAGCTCATCGACCAGGAAGGTTACATCGCCGCCCTTGCGGAAGACCGCGGAGATGATGCGCGTCAGCGCCACGATCCACTGGAAGTGATCGAGATTCTTGGAGTTGATGAAGATCTCGAACGGCCGGCGCTGCTCGTACTCGGTGTCCTCGTTGAGCACGATGTCGTTGATGGTGACGTACATGGCGTGATCGGAGATCGGGGTCTTGATCTTGTAGGTCGAGCCGATCAGCACCTCCGGACGCTCGAGCTTCTCGTGCATCCGGATCACCTGGGCCAGGTGGCCGTGCTTGTCGCGCACGGTCTGCGCGGGAGGCGGCCCGGGCATGGCGGGCGCGGCGGCCGGCGGCGCGGCGGCGGCCTGGGTGACCGGCGCCTTCTCGGCGGGCTTGTCCGCCGGCTTCTGGACGTCGTACTTGACGATCTTGCGTTCGATCTTGATGGTCATGATGCGTATTCCAAGTGTTGGCGAAGCTGTCCCGGCCTCACGCCGCCCGGGCGACCGGGTGGCGCATGGAAGACCCGCGCGCTTCGCCTGTAGTGCATGGTTGCGCCGGAAGCGGCCCGATGACCCTGCGGGGGCCGCTCAGAAATGCCCGTAGTACCCGTCCCTGAGCGCGTCGAACAGGTTCGCGGCCGTGTGCATCTCGCCGTCGTACTCGATCTCTTCGTCGCCGCGCGCCTCGACCACCGTGCCGTCATCGAGAGTGAACTTGTAGACGGTGTTCTTCAGGTCCTGCTCCTTGACCAGCACGCCCTGGAAGGCCTCGGGGTTGAACCGGAAGGTGGTGCAGCCCTTCAGGCCCCGCTCGTGCGCGTACAGGTAGATGTCCTTGAACTTCTCGTACGGGAAGTCCGTCGGCACGTTCGCGGTCTTGGAGATCGAGGAGTCGACCCACTTCTGGGCCGCCGCCTGCACGTCCACGTGCTCTTTCGGCATGATTTGATCGGAGGCGACGAAGTAATCCGGCAGCTTGTCGGACGGTCCCGTGCCGGCGGGCTCGGCCTGGGGATTCACCAGCTCCCGGTAGGCGAGCAGCTCGAAGGAGTAGACGTCGATCTTCTCCTTGGTCTTGCGGCCCGGGCGGATCACGTTGCGGAAATAATGGTGCGCAAAGGAAGGCTCGATGCCGTTGGACGCGTTGTTCGCGAGCGACAGCGAGATCGTGCCCGTGGGTGCGATCGAGGTGTGATGGGTGTAGCGCGCGCCGGTCCGGGCGAGCTGCTCGACGAGGTCCGGGGCCACCTCGGCGATCCGTTGCATGTAGCGGCTGTACTTTGCGTGCAGTACGCGGCCCGGCACCTTGTCGCCGGCCTTGAGCCCGTCGCGGACCATCTCCGGCCGCTTGCCCAGCATCTCGCCGGTGACGGTGAACTCCTCGGTCATGATGGGCGCCGGTCCCTTCTCGCGCGCGAGCTCCAGCGCCTCCTCCCAGCCGGCGACCGCCATCTCGCGCGAGACGTCCTCGGTGAACTTCAGCGACTCGGGCGAGCCGTACTTCATGCCGAGCAGGGTGAGCGCGCTGCCGAGGCCGAGGAACCCCATGCCGTGGCGGCGCTTGCGGTGGATCTCCTCGCGCTGCTTCTCGAGCGGCAGGCCGTTGATCTCGACCACGTTGTCGAGCATGCGCGCGAAGATGCGCACGACCTCGCGGTACTCGTCCCAGTCGAAGCGCGCGCGAGAGGTGAACGGCTCGTGCACGAAGCGGATCAGGTTGACAGAACCTAACAAGCAACTGCCGTACGGCGGCAATGGTTGTTCGCCGCAGTTCCCTGTCACAATCCCATTGAATATCAGCGTGTTATTATCGTCTTGTGTTGTATCGAAAACCGCCTCGCAACCAACATGCTCGATCTTTGCGATGGCGCTGACGAACTTGCCGGCGTGAGCGCTCGTCCGCGACCTGCGCCAATCCTGGTATTTGCCGTTCTTTTCTTCCGTGAGGAAGCCGATTTCCTCCATGAACCGATCGCGCGATTCGGACCCGATGATCAATTCATAGTCCGCTTTGCAGGCATACAGCCGCTTTCCTCCCTTGCCGTCGGGCAGCAACCGCTCCCCGGCCGCGCGGCGCTTGAGGATTCGGCAGAAAATACCGAAGTTGGCGAGCAGCCCCTGGACGTCCTTCAATAGGGCCGGCTCGCTCGAGGCGAGCCGGATCGTGCAATAGGCGTTCTTGTCATCCCGCTGAACGGTCCCATCCGACTGAAACAGTCCGCGCAGGTATCCCTTGACGCACGCCTCGCTGCCCCGCCAGATGACTTCCGGCACGGCGGTCTTGCAGCCGGCGCCGATTCCGTAGATCTGCGCCAGATAGCGCATGAGGATCACGGAGCGGATGACGACCAGGTTGCGCTGCGGAACCGCCACCGCGCTCACCTGGTATTGCCTGGGACGGGCGGCCCAGCAGGAAATCATGCTGTTGATGCAGGAGACCAGCGCGTCCGCATAGCCGCGGTCGGCTCCCCAGAGATTGACGACCGCCGCCCGCTGGCCCTTGCCGCGGTTGGTGAAGTGGCCGTCCCCGGTCAGCAGTCCCACCAGCACGCCGAGCGCCTCGCCGCCGCAGCCGCCGAACTGGCCCTTGCCCGACTGAATGAGCAACTCGTCGCCGGGCTTGAGGTCCCGGAGCTTGAGCTTGCCGCGGGAGGTGTAGAACTCGTGCCACTCGGTGGCCTTGATCTCGTAGCCGGCCTCGGTCACCACGCGGTAGACGTCGGCGGACGGCGCGGTCATGAAGGCGGGCACCGCCGGGCGGACGGCGACGCCCTCGCCCTCTCCGAGCGCCCGACGGTCGACGGTGGCCTGGATGTCCACGCGGGCGTCGTACAGATCGCCGATGCGCACCAAGCCGAACTGGGTGGCGAGACGCGTGTCGGCGGTGACGCATGGATTGGTGGCGCGGATGTTCTCGCACCACCAGTTGTTGTTCATCTCGTTGACGCGGTCGATGAGAACGAAGCCCGGCTCGGCGAAATCGTAGGTGGACGTCATGATGACGTCCCACATGCGCCGCGCCGGCAGGGTCTTGTACACCTTGCAGGCCACCAGCCCGTCCTCGTTGACGACGTAGTTCTCGTGAACCGGCCATTCGCGCCAGATGAACTTGGCGGAATCGTTGAGGTCCGGCGACTCGTCCTCGTACTCCTTGCGCGAGAGGGGAAAGGCGAGTTGCCAGTCGCGGTTCTCCCGCACCGCCTGCATGAACTCGTCGGTGATGAGCAGCGACAGGTTGAACTGGCGCAGCCGGCCGCTCTCGCGCTTGGCGCGGATGAATTCCATGACATCGGGATGGCCGACGTCGAAGGTGCCCATCTGCGCCCCGCGGCGGCCGCCGGCGGAGGAGACGGTGAAACACATCTTGTCGAAGATGTCCATGAACGACAGCGGGCCCGAGGTGTAGGCGCCAGCGCCGGACACGTAAGCCCCGCGCGGACGCAGCGTCGAGTGCTCATACCCGATGCCGCAGCCGGCCTTCAGCGTCAGCCCGGCCTCATGCACCTTGCCGAGAATGTCGTCCATCGAGTCGCGGATCGTTCCCGACACCGTGCAGTTGATCGTGGAGGTCGCCGGCTTGTGCTCCAGCGCCCCGGCGTTGGAGGTGATGCGGCCGGCCGGGATGGCGCCGCGGCGCAGCGCCCACAGGAAGCGCTCGTACCAGTGATCGCGCACCTCTTCGCGCTCGACGTCCGCGAGGGCGCGCGCGACACGCTTGTACGTGTCGTCCATCGTCTTGTCGATGGGCGTGCCGTCTTTGGCGGTGAGGCGGTACTTCTTGTCCCAGATGTCCAGGGACGCCTCCTGGAAGGGAATGGCGTCGATGTCCTTTGATTCGATCTTCACGACGGTATTCATTGTCCGCGGTGCTCCAAGTGCTTGCACACCGGATCACAGGGGATACGGGCGACGCGGAAAACACCGAGCCAAGCGTACCGGGTGCACCGGGACGCCGCCACAGCCTGTATCCCCCCTGAGCCTCCCCGACCGCGCGATCTCATACGGCCCGCAAGGCGAGCACAAGATCTTGTGTCGGGGTAAAGAGCCTAATGACCCCCCCGGCGGGCGTCAAGATTGTGGAGAACAGATGGCAGTGCCAAATAAAATCAATAAAAACAACTAATTGAGAAGATATGGGCCGCGTTATATCGGTGATTTTTTTGGCCTCCGGTCGCTTTTGCTCCTGCACAGGATCTCAATATCTTGTACCCATTGATTCCACAGGTTGTGCACAGCCCGTCCCCAGGCGGCGTCCGCGGCCGCGCTGTCCCCGGAGCGCGGAACGATCCGGGTCCGGCACGGCCCCCGTGAGCGGCCGCTCCTCCCGGTCCCCGCGGCACTCCGGGGAAGACGAGCGGGTGCTCCGCTCCCTCGGCGTCCGGGGCGTCCGCGCTGACCGCGCTTGAAATCCTCCAGGCAGCCCACAGATCGACACCAGCGGTATTTCGAGGCGGCGACGCCAGACATCACTACAGACTGGAGGTTTGATCATGACTGTTGTTCGCTATCAGCCCTGGGGGCTCTTCGACCGGCTGCAACGCCAACTCGACCAGGCGTTTTCCGCGGACACAGGTGAGGCCGGCCCGGCGGAAATCTCCTGGATTCCGCAGATCGACATCTGCGAGGAATCCGACCGTTTCGTCGTCCTGGCCGATGTTCCCGGTGTCGAGCCGAAGGACATCCACATCACGGCCGACGAGGGCGTGTTGACGATCCGCGGTGAGAAGCGCACGCACGAGCCGACGCAACAGGGCTGGCAGCGTGCGGAGCGCCGCAGCGGCTCGTTCCTGCGCCGCTTCACCCTCCCGGAGGGGGCCAACGCGGAGGCGATCAGCGCCAAGCACGTCCACGGCGTGCTGGAGGTGACCATCCCCAAGCAGCCGCGGCCGCAGCCGAGACGGATCGAGGTCGAGGCGGCCTGAAGGGCCGCTGGAGATCGGGACATCCGCTCGGGACACCCGGGCCGGCGAGCCCCGCCGGTCCGGGTGTAGAATTCCTCCTCGCGGCGCACGGCGGCCGCGTCATCCCCTGACGCCGGCGCGGCGGCCGCATGCGTTGCCGACCGATCCCGGTGAGCCTCGACCTTGGGTAACGGAGAGGACTTCGAATGGCCGGTGAACCGCTGAACCTCTGCGTGCTCGGGGGAACCGGCTTCGTCGGCTCCGCCCTGGTCAACCGTCTGGCGCGCGACGGACACTGGATCCGGGTCCCGACGCGCAATCCCATACACGGCCAGCACTTGCGCGTGCTGCCCACCGTCGAGCTGGTCACGGCCAACGTGCACGATCCGGCCACGCTCGACCGCCTGGTCACCGGCATGGATGCGGTGATCAACCTGGTCGGCATTCTCAATGAGCACGGGCGCTCGACCTTCCAGCTGGCGCACGCGGCGCTGGCGGAAAAACTGGTGGCCGCCCTGAGGGCCGCGCGGGTGCGGCGCCTGCTGCAGATGAGCTCGCTCGGCGCCGATCCGGACGGCCCCAGCCGCTACCTGCGCTCCAAGGGCCAGGCCGAGGCGCATATCCGCGCCGCCGCGGCGCAGCTCGATTTCACCCTCTTTCGCCCCTCGGTCATCTTCGGCCCCGGCGACTCGCTGACCAACCGCTTCGCGGCGCTGCTCAGACTCTCCGGCGGCTTCCTGCCGCTCGCGCGCGCGCAGACGCGCTTCGCGCCGGTGTACGTGGAGGATGTGGCGGAAGCGTTCGCCCACGCGCTGAGCGACCGGGAAACCTATGGCCAGAGCTATGAGCTGTGCGGCCCCGAGGTGGTCACGCTCGAGCAGCTGGTGCGCGCGACGGCGCAGGCGGCGGGCCTGCGCTGCCTCATCCTGAGGCTCCCGGACTCGATCGGGCGGCTGCAGGCGGCCCTGCTGGGCCTGGTGCCCGGCAAGCCGATGACGCTCGACAACTTCCGCTCGCTCACCTTCGACAGTGTCTGCACCGAGCCCGGGTGCCAGCGCCTCGGCCTCACCCCGCGCTCGATGGCGCAGATCCTGCCCGGCTATCTCTCGGCCCCGCCCCCGAAGGGGCCGGGACTGGGATGGGCCGGTTAGGCGAACGCCCCGTCATTCCACCCTGAACCGCACCGGCCCGAGCCTCACGACGCGCCGGCCGAGCGCCAGCCGCACCCGCGCCGACAGCTCATGCGAGCCGCGCGCGAGCCGCCAGCGCAGCTCGGCCGAGTCCGTGCGCCCGAGCCGCCGGCCGTCCAGATACCAGCTCACCGCACTCAGGCGGCGCACTCCGCCGAGCTGGAAGGTGTACACCTGGTCGGCGAGCGGGATCCTCGGATCGATCGCCAACACCTCGCCCGCCGCCGGTTGAGCGATCGAGAGCGGCCGTGCCGCGGCCGCTTCGGTCTGCGGAGGCATCTCGGCCGGCACGCGCCAGTCCTCGCGCTCGACACAGGGCCCGGGACCGATGCGCTCGCAGCGGCGCACGAGGCGCAGCCCGGGACTTCTCCAGAGGCCCGCATACGGCCGTGTCGCGCGCAGATGCGCGAAGATGGAGCGCAACACCAGCGCCGCGCCCGCCGAGCCGGTGATCCGATCCATGTCGCCGCCCTTCAGACGCCCCACCCACACGCCGACGGTGTAGCGGTTGTCGAAGCCCACGGTGAACGCGTCCCGGTAATCGCTCGAGGTCCCGGTCTTCACTGCCGTCGGCAACGGCAGGTCGAGCACGCTGTCGGGCCCGAATTCCGCGCTGCGGGCGTTCGGGTCGGACAGGATCGAGGCCATCACCGAGGCCACCTCCGGCCTCAACACCGCGACCGGCGCCGGCTCGGGCTGGCCCCTGAGCACGCGCAGCGGCAGGTAGCGGCCGTGGCGCGCCAGCGCCGAGTACGCCTGGACCAGCTCGTACAGGCTCACCGGCCCGTCGCCAATCGCCACCGCCGGTCCGTAGTAGTTGGCCGGGCGGGTCAGGCAGGTCACCCCCAATCGCCCGAGCAGGCGGATGAACCGTGCGACGCCCACCGCCTCGGCCGTCTCGACCGCCGGGATGTTGAGTGAGTTGCCGAGCGCATAACGCAGGCTGACCTTGCCATAGTAGCGGTAGCTGTAGTTGTGATAGTAGTGCACGCCGTTGCCGAGCCGGGTGCTCAGCGGCCCGTCGCGCAGCACGGTGTAGGGCTGCCACCCCAGCTGCTGCAGGGCGAGCGAGTACAGAAACGGTTTCAACGTGGAGCCGGGCGAGCGGGGCGTCACGAGCGGGTCGAGGTCGAAGGCGCTCGCCGCCGGCGCGCTCGCCCAGGCCAACACCGCGCCCCGCCGGTTGTCCACGACCAGCGCGGCCGCATTGCGCACGCCCCGGTGGCGAAGTGCGGCGAGCCGCGTCGCCAGGGTCCTTTGCACGAAGCGCTGCAGCTGCGGATCGAGCGTGGTCGTGAACTGCGGCGCGCGCAGGCCCAGCGCGCGGATCCGCGAGCGCACGAAGCCCACGAAGCCCACGAAGGCGCCGGCGACGACCGGCAGTCCGGGCGCGGGAGCCGCTGCGAGCGGCGAGCGGCGGACGGCGCGCAGCTCGGTGTCCGTGATCACACCCCGCCGCCGCATGCGCACCGCCAGCGCATCCACGGTGCGGCGCAGCGCTCGCGGGTGCCGCCGCGGATCGAGGGTCTGCGGCGCGCGCACTCGCACCTCGTCACCGCGAGCTACGACAAGAACATCCCGCTGTTCGGCATCGGCGTCGGCAACGACTTCGGCCACGGCAACGAGACCTACCTCAACGTCTCCGAGGCTTATCGGCCGCTGCGCTATCTCGACATCTCCAGCCCGTTCAGCAACTTTTCGACGACGAACAACCCCAGCCCGACCAAATACGTCACGTACGAGGCCGGCGTGCACGGCTGGCCGCTGCCGGGACTGTTCTACGATGCAAGCGTGTTCCAGATCAACACCCGCAACAGCATCGAAACCGAGCAGCTGACCCCTACCGAGGCGATCGACGTCAACACGGGCGACACCCGCAGCCGCGGCGTGGAGATGCAGGGCTCGTTCGATCTGCTGCGCCTGATGCGCGCCCCGCCCGACGATCGGCACCTGACCCTGTTTGCGAATGCGAGCCTGCTCAATGCGAAATACACCGGCAGCATCATTCCGGGGCAGATCGGCAAGACTCCCGCGTACGCGCCCCACTACGTCCTCAAGGCGGGCTTGACGTTCCGGGAGAATCACCACTTCGACGCGAGCCTGGTCGTGGACTCGGTCGCAGCGCAGTACATGCAGGCGAGCGACCTGCCTGCCGGATCGACCCCGGCGCAGATTCCAGCCTACACGGTCGCGGACTTCTCCGGCGAGTACCGGTTCGCGGGGCACTGGCGCGTGACCGGTGGCATCTCCAACCTGACCGACGGGCGCTACTACTCGCGCGTCTTTCTCTTCGGCGGACTGCTCGAGCCCGCCCTTGCCCGCCAGTTCTACGCCGGCATCGACTACCGGCTGTGACAGGGCTCACTCGAGCGCTTCGATCCCCGCCAGGCGCTTCTCGCGCAGCTTCTCGCCGATCGCGGCGCCCGCCAGCCCCCGGCGCTCCGCCTCCGTCAGGCTGACCGCCGCCGCGGCGGCGCGGACCCGGCGCAGGTACTCGCCCTGTGGGTAGGGCCGGCTCTCGAGGCCCGCGCGCCCGCGCGCGTCGGCCTCACAGGCCAACAGCAGCTCCTCGAAGCGCTCGGGGCGCCTGAACGCGTCCGTCGTCTCCAACAGCTTCAGCGCTGTGGCCGGCCGCAGCTCCTGCGCGCGGTGCACCAGCGTGTGGTAGCGCGCGGTGAGCAGGGCCAGATCGCGGTATTCGTTCGGCACCTTCAGCCGCGCGCACAGCGCTTCGATCGCGGGCACGCCGCCCTCCTCGTGTCCGCGGTGGCTCGGCCAGCGCTCCGGCGCGGTGAGGGCCTTGCCGAGGTCGTGCGTCAGGACCGCGAACCGGGCGGTCGAGGGCAGGCCGGCGGCGGCGGCCCAGCGAAGCGCCAGCATGACGTGCGCGCCGGTGTCGACCTCCGGGTGCCACTGCGGCGGCTGCGGCACGCCGAACAGGGCGTCCACCTCGGGGAAGACGAGCCGCAGCGCGCCGCACTCGCGCAGGGTCTCGAAGAACACCTCCGGACGGGTCTCCTTCAGCGCGCGCTCGGTCTCCTGCCAGACCCGCTCCGGCACCAGCGCCGACAGCTCCCCGGAGCCGGCCATCCGGCGCATCAGCGCCAGGGTCTCCTGCGCCACGCGAAAGCCCAGCTCCGCGTACCGGGCCGCGAAGCGCGCCACGCGCAGCACCCGCACCGGATCTTCGACGAAGGCGTCCGAGACGTGGCGCAGCAGCCGCGCCTCCAGATCCCGCCGCCCGCCGTAGGGGTCGATGAGGGCGCCCGAGGCGCTCTCGGCCATGGCGTTGACGGTCAGATCGCGCCGCCGCAGGTCCTCCTCCAGTGTCACGTCCGGGGAGAATTGGGTCGCGAAGCCCCGGTACCCGGGCGCCACCTTGCGCTCCAGCCGCGCGAGCGCGTATTCCTCGCGGGTCTTCGGATGCAAGAATACGGGGAACTCCCTGCCCACCGGCACGTACCCCTGGCGCTCGAGATCCTCCGGCAGCGCCCCGACCACCACCCAGTCGCGCTCGGCGACCGGCCGCCCGAGCAGCCGGTCTCGCACCGCGCCGCCGACCAAGTACACTTGCATGCGCACATGGTAACTCAGACGGCCTCCCCCCCTCGCGGGAATGCGCCTCGCACTCGGCCGCTTCGCGCGGGACTGAAGGCGGCGCGGCTCGCGCTCATGGCCGCGGCGCTGGCCGCGCTGGCCGGCTGCGCGAGCACGGTGTACCTCTGGCAGGCGGCGAGCGGCGAATGGCACGTCATACATGGACGCAGACCCATCGTGGACGTGATCGATGAGCCGCAAACGTCGACGCCACTGATCCGAGAGCTGGCCTACGTGCGCGAGGCTCGCCGGTTCGCCTCGCAACAGTTGGGGTTGCCGAACAACGACAGCTACCGCACTTACGTGACCCTCCACCGCCGCTACGTGGTCTGGAACGTGATCGCCGCGCCGAAGTTCTCCGTCAAACCCAAGCAGTGGTGCTTTCCGATCGCAGGCTGTGTGGCCTACCGGGGGTATTTCCATGAGCAGGCCGCCCGGGATTTCGCCAGGGCGCTGAAGCGTCGCGGCTATGACGTCGTGGTCGAAGGGGTGCCCGCCTATTCGACGCTGGGACGGCTCCCCGATCCGGTCATGAGCACCATGATGCGCTATGGGCGAGAGGAGCTGGCGGCGATGATCTTCCACGAGCTGGCGCACCAGCTGCTGTACGTGGAGAACGATTCGCGGTTCGACGAGGCGTTCGCCATGACGGTCGAGAATGAGGGAATGAAGCGTTGGCTCGCGTACCGCCACCAGCCGCAGCGCTACGAGCAGTTCGAGCGGCAAAGCGACGCCGCCCGGCGGTTCGCCGCGCTGCTGCGGCACACGCGCGACCGGCTGGCCCGGGTGTATGCCTCGGGCGTGACGCCCAGGCAGATGCTGCGGGAGAAGAAAGCCCATTTCGCGCGCCTGGCCCGGCGCATCCGCTCGCTCGAGCGCCGCCTGGGGTTCG
>OFHJ01000725.1_pt1 | contig 11501 bp, 11 predicted proteins | sample 1522001 | NCBI WGS metagenome assembly OFHJ01 (sample SAMEA2464838, study PRJEB22497) | soil metagenome | biome: Grassland; feature: Farmland; material: Clay | place: Australia | collected 2013-02-01 | depth 1.2 m | reverse complement strand
CATTGCGAGGCATGAGCGCCCCGATGCTCCTGCACCATCCGAACCGCCCGAGCCCGGACCTCAGGCGAAAATTTGTTCAACGTCTTCTTCTTCGTTTCCATTGCCCCATCCTCTCAAGAGTTAGGGCCTCCGGCAATCCCGGGGCGGTTCAGTCGCGGAGGTATCGGTACGCATCACGTGCCTCCATGCTGTTATGTGGAAGCTCAGCCTACCAAGTCAGGCCGCCGTCCACCCGCATAGGATCTTTTCGGGATTGCGCCCGGGCGGCGGCAGGACCTCAGGCGGCGCTCAGGCCGAGGTCGCGGATCGTTGCCTGCGGCCCGCACAGCGGGCATTCCGGGTCGCGTTTGAGGCGCACCAGGCGAAAGCTTGGGCTCAAGGCGTCGTAAAGCAGCAGGCGGCCGGACAGGCTTTCGCCGATGCCGACGATCTCCTTCAGGACCTCGGTCGCCTGCAGGCTGCCCATGACGCCGGCCAGCGCGCCGAGAATCCCAGCCTCCGAGCAGGAAGGCACGAGATCGGGCGGCGGCGGCTCGCGGAAGACGCAGCGATAGCAGGGGTGTGGCCCAGGCTCGTGCGCCTTGAAGGTCGATAGCTGGCCCTCGAAGCGGAGCATGGCGGCCGAGACCAGCGGCTTGCGCAGGAAATAGCAGGCGTCGTTGACGAGAAAGCGGGTGGCGAAATTGTCGCTGCCGTCGGCGATCAGATCGTAGCCCGCGATCAGCTCGGCGGCGTTCTCCGGCCTGAGCCGGGTTTCGTGCGCCACCACCTTGACGTCGGGGTTCAAGGCGCCGACAGCCGCGACCGCTGAGGCGGTCTTGGCGCGGCCGATATCGGCGGTCCGGTGCAGCACCTGGCGCTGCAGGTTCGAGAGCGACACCTTGTCGTCGTCGACGATGCCGATGGTGCCGATCCCCGCCGCCGCGAGATAGAGGATCAGCGCGGAGCCGAGGCCGCCGGCGCCGACGACGAGTACCTTTGCCCGCGACAGCCGCTGTTGCCCGGCGCCGCCCACCTCTTTCAAAATGATGTGGCGGGCATAGCGCTCGAGCTGGCTGTCGCTGAATTCCATCTCTCAAAGCCCTTCGAAGAGCGGCGTTGAGAGATAGCGTTCGGCGAAGTCGGGGATGATGGCGACGATGGTCTTGCCGGCCATCTCCGGCCGACGGCCGATCTCGATCGCGGCGGCGAGCGCCGCGCCCGACGAGATGCCACAGGCGATGCCCTCGATCCGCGCCGCGTCGCGCGCGGTCTGGAAGGCGGTCTCGTTGCCGATGGTGACGACCTCGTCGATCAGCTTGGTGTCGAGGATGGCGGGCACAAAGCCGGCGCCGATGCCCTGAATCTTGTGCGGCCCGGCTTGGCCGCCGGACAGCACCGGGCTGTCTTCGGGCTCGACCGCGATCATGCGGAGCGAGGGCTTGCGTGCCTTTAGCGCCTCGCCTATGCCGGTGAGGGTGCCGCCGGTGCCGATGCCGGACACCACTGCGTCCACCGCTCCGGCGGTATCGGCCCAGATCTCCTCCGCCGTGGTGGCGCGATGGATCGCCGGATTGGCCGGGTTCTCGAATTGCTGTGGCATCACTGCCTTGGGGTTGTTCGCGAGGATTTCTCGCGCCCGCGCGATGGCGCCGTTCATGCCCTTCTCGGCCGGCGTGAGTTCCAATTCGGCGCCGAGCAGCCTCAGCATCTTGCGCCGTTCGATCGACATGCTTTCCGGCATCACCAGGGTGAGGCGATAGCCTCTCGCGGCACAGACGAAGGCGAGCGCGATGCCGGTATTGCCCGACGTCGGCTCGACCAGCATGGCGTCCGGGCCGATCTTTCCCGCGGCTTCCAGCGCGTCGATCATGGCGCGGCCGATGCGGTCCTTGACCGAGTTAACGGGATTGAAGAATTCGAGCTTGGCCAGGATGTCGGCCTTGACGCCGGCCGCAGTGGCGAGCCGTTTGACGCGGACAAGCGGCGTGCCGCCAATGGTATCGACGACCGACTCATAGACGCGTCCACGGATCAGGGCGGGTGCGGCGGCGCTTTTTGTTTGCTGTGTCATGCCTAGTTTCCGATTCTCTCTCTTGGATTCGCTGTTTCGCTTGGGCGCTCGGGATGAGCGCGCTGCGGCCGTGAGGCCAGGTCAGATGGTGAAATCGGGGCTGCCCCGGCCTTGGCGCGGGATGCCCGCTTCCTTGGCACGGTCGCAGATATCCTCGAGCGTCACGCCGTCGAGCTCGCGCATGACGCTGTTGATCAGTTCGTCGCAAAGCGGCCGCACCACCTTGAGGCCGAGCGCCGAGCCGGCAACGTCGTCCTCCGCGCCCTCGCCGTCGCGCTCGAGGGCGGCGACCGCGCGTACCACCTCGCCCAGGGTAATGCGCCGCCGCTCCCGCGCCAAGGTATAGCCGCCGTTCGGGCCGCGCACTCCCTTCAGGATGCCGGCGTGAACGAGATGCTGCATCACCTGTTCAAGGTAGCGTTGCGGAATGCCCTGGCGTTGCGTGATCTCCTTGGCTTGCACCGGATTGGGCCGGGCGTTGTAGGCGATGTCGGCGACCGCTTCGAGGGTAAAGGTGGTGCGTCGAGGCAAGCGGAACATCAGGTTTACTACCCTTTTCCGGTGGATCCGAACCCGCCAGCGCCGCGTGCGGTGGGGGCAAGCGTTTGGGCGGCCGCGATCTCGACCTGGATCACCGGCGCCACCACCATCTGGGCGATGCGCTCGCCGCGCCGCAGCGTCACCGGCTCGGCGCCGAGATTGACCAAGAGCACGCCGATCTCGCCGCGATAATCGGCGTCGATGGTGCCGGGCGCGTTGAGCACGGTGACGCCGTGATCGCGCGCGAGGCCTGAACGCGGCCGCACCTGGCCCTCGAAGCCCTCGGGCAGGGCGATGCAAAGCCCGGTCGGCACCAGCGCCCGCGCGCCCGGTGCCAGCGTGATCTCGCGCTCGAGCGCCGCCCGCAGATCGAAACCGGCGCTGCCCCCGGTGGCATAGGCGGGAAGCTCCAGCCCCTCGCCATGGGGCAGCCGGGAAACGGCCGCGACGGGCCTCATCGCGCCTTGCCCTTGGGCTTCTGTTTCGTAGCCGCCTTCGGCCTCTCGGCGACGTGTGCCGCGATGCGTTGCGCGAGCCGGGCCGCGACCTCCGCCTTGGTCATGGCGGGCCAGTCCTCGACGCCCGCGGCGCTGACCAGGGAGACCTTGTTGCGGTCGCCGCCGAAGGTCCCGGTGCTCTGGCCGACGTCGTTGGCGACGATCCAGTCGCAGTGCTTGCTGGCGAGCTTGGCGCGGGCATGGGTGAGCAGGCTCTCGGTCTCGGCGGCGAAGCCGACGACGAGCTTGGGTCGCCGCTTTCCCGGCCGCGACAGGCGGGCCAGGATGTCGGGGTTCTCGGCCAAGGCGAAGCTCGGCGCGGCGCCGCCCGCCTTCTTGATCTTCTGGCCGGCGGGCTTGGCCGGCCGCCAATCGCTCACCGCCGCGGCGCAGACCGCGATATCGACCGGCAGTGCCGCCTCGGCGGCGGCCAGCATTTCTTCGGCGCTTTCGACATGGACGGTCTTGACCCCGTCCGGGTCGGCGAGCGCGGTCGGGCCGGAAATCAGCACCGTCTCGGCGCCAAGGCCGGCGAGCGCCACCGCCAGGGCGTGGCCCTGCTTGCCCGAGGAGCGATTGGCGATATAGCGCACCGGGTCGATCGCCTCATGCGTCGGGCCCGAGGTGACCAGCGCCCGTAGCTTGCGCAGCGGCCGGTCCGCACCGGCGCCGGCGGCGAAGTGGCGCTCAATCGCGGCGAGGATCGCCGCTGGCTCGGCCATGCGGCCGGGGCCGTATTCGCCGCAGGCCATGTCGCCTTCGTCCGGCCCGACGACCAGGATGCCGTCACCCTTGAGCTGCTTGAGGTTGCGTCGCGTCGCCGGGTGCGTCCACATGCGGACGTTCATCGCCGGCGCCACCAGAACCGGCCGGTTGGTGGCGAGCAGCGCCGTGGTCGCGAGATCGTTCGCGAGGCCGCCCGCCATGCGCGCCAGGATATCGGCGCTGGCCGGCGCGACGACCAAAAGATCGGCGTCGCGGGAAAGCTGGATATGGCCCATCTCGGCTTCGTCCGTGAGCGAGAAGAGGTCGCGATAGACCTTCTCGCCGGACAGCGCCGCGACGCTCAACGGGGTGACGAACTCGGCCCCGCCGGGGGTCAGGATGCAGCGTACGCGAACGCCCCGCTCCTTCAGCCGGCGGATCAGCTCAAGGCTCTTATAGGCGGCGATGCCGCCCGAAATGATCAATAGGATGCTTTTTCCCGCCAGCACGTAAAAACCGTTCCATTAACGAATTTTGCCTGTGAATAGCTTAGTTGCCCAGGCTCATCTGTGCAAGGGGGCTTGGGCGGGGTTCGATTCGCGGCCGGAGGCTGCTTCAGCCGCCGGTCAGGCGGAGAACCAGCAGCGCCGCCAGCAAAGCGGCGACGGCCCAAAGCGCGACCAGCAGTGGCCGCCGTCGCTTGGTCGCCAAGGCCGCCAGCTCGGCCAGGGTTTCCGGCGCGAGGCGAAGGCCGGCGTCGGGCTCTTTCGGTTGCAGTGCCGTCTCGATCCGGGCGGCGAGCAGCGGCAATCCCTCGATCGCGCGGCGCGCCGCCGCGGCGAGATCCTGGGCTATCGCCTCCGGCCCGATCTCGCGCCGCAGCCAGGCTTCGACCGGCTCGTGCGACGCGGCCCAGAAATTGGTTTCGGGATCGAGCGAGCGGGCCAGCCCCTCGGTCGTCACCATGGTCTTTTGCAGCAGCAGAAGCTGCGGCTGGGTCTGCATGTCGAAGGTGCGGGTGACCTCGAACAGCTGGGCGAGCAGCCGGCCGAAGGAGATTTCGTTCACCGGGCGGCCGCGAATCGGCTCGCCAATGGCGCGGCAGGCGAGGGCGAAATCCTCGACCGATTTGCTTTTCGGCACGTAGCCGGCGTTGAAATGCGCCTCCGCCGCACGCTGCCAGTCGCCGACCACGAAGGCGCGCAGGATTTCCGCGAGATACCAGCGGCTCTCGCGGCTGAGGCGGCCCATGATGCCGAAATCGACCGCGATGATGGTGCCTTCGGGCGCGACGAACAGATTGCCGTGGTGGAAATCGGCGTGGAAGAAGCCGTGCTCCAGCGTCTGGGCGAGAAAGACGCGGATCACCCGGACCGCGAGCTCCGGCAGATCGTGGCCCGCCGCGCGAAGCGCATCGAGATCGTCGATCGGGGCGCCCTTGACCCGTTCCGCGGTCAGCACCCGCTTGCCGCTGCGCTGCCAGTCGATGCGGGGTACGCGGAAGGTTTCGTCGGCGGCGAAGTTCTCCGCCAATTCGCAGGCCGCCGCCGCCTCGAGCCGCAGATCCATCTCGCGCTCGACGCTGTCGCGCAAGGTCTCGACCACGGCCACCGGACGCAGCCGCCGCAAGGCCGGGACCAGCCGTTCGGCGGTTCGCGCCATCCAGAAGAACAGGTCGAGATCGCGGCGGAAGGCGGCCTCGACGCCGGGCCGAAGCACTTTGACCGCGACCTCCTCGCCCTCGGTGGTGACGGCGAAATGCACCTGCGCGATCGAGGCGGCAGCCACCGCCTCGTCGTCGAAACTCTCGAACAGGTCCTCGACTGGCCGGCCGAGATCGGCGGCGATGCTGGCGCGGGCGATTTTGGCCGCGAACGGCGGCAGGCCGTCGCGCAGCAGCGCGAGATCGGCCGCGACCTCCTCGCCGACGAGATCGGCGCGCACCGAGAGCGTCTGGCCGAGCTTGATATAGCTCGGGCCGAGTTCCTCGAAGGCGGCGGCAAGCCGGGCGCCCGGCCGCGTGCCATTCTTATCCGCGCGGCCGCTCTTGGCGAGCCGCTTCACCAGCCAGCCGGCGAAGGGCGGCAGCGGCAGATAGTCGAAGACGAACAGCGCGCGATGACGCCGGAGCGTGCGGAAGACGGTGATCAGCCGGAGGAGATGGATACCGCTTTTCAGCACTCAGATGCGCCACGCGGAATGAAGGGCGACAATGCCGCCGGAAAGGCGCCGGACGCGGACGTTGCCGAGCCCCGCAGCGGCGATCATCTCGGCGAAGGTCTCGGCATCCGGAAAGCGGCGGATGCTTTCGGCGAGATAGCGATAGGGGCCGGCATCGCCCGCCACCACGGCGCCGAGTCCGGGCAGGACGCTGCGCGAGTAAAGATCGTAGAGGCCGGCGAGGCCGGGCTGGGTGACGCGGCTGAATTCGAGGCAGAGGAAGTGTCCGCCGGGGCGCAGCACGCGCCGGGCCTCGCGCAGCGCGGCCGGGATGTCGGTGACGTTGCGGATGCCGAAGGCGATGGTATAGGCGTCGACCACGCCGTCGGCGAATGGCAGCTTCTCGGCGTCGCCGACGGTGAAGCCGATGCCCTCCAAAAGGCCGCGGTCGATGGCGCGCTCGCGCCCGACCCGAACCATCTCCTCGTTGATGTCGAGCAGATCGACGCGCCCGCCCTTGGCCGCCGGCGCCCGTTCGAGAAAGCGGAAGGCGATATCGCCGGTGCCGCCGGCGACGTCGAGCAGCCGCATCGGCGGGCGCGGGTTGAGCCAGTCGATCAGGGCCGTCTTCCACAGCCGGTGGATGCCCATCGACATGAGATCGTTCATCAGGTCGTAGCGCGGTGCGACCTTGGCGAAAACCCCGTGGACCAGCCCGGCCTTGGCCGCCTTCGGCACCACGCGGTCGCCGAAAAAGGCAGTATCGTCTTCTTGCTCCGCGGTCATGGCGGGACCATAGCGCAAGGCTTTCGGGCGCGCTACTCTCTGCCGCGCCATGCCCGAGCTTCCCGAGGTCGAAACCGTCCGCCGCGGCCTGCTGCCGGCCCTCGAAGGCCGCCGTCTCGCCGAAGTCGCGGCGCATCGCCCCGATCTGCGCCGGCCGCTGCCGCCGCGCTTCGCCGAGCGATTGACCGGCCGCCGGGTCGAGAGCATCGGCCGGCGCGCGAAATACATCCTGATGACTCTGGACGACGGCATGGTGCTGGTCGCCCATCTCGGCATGTCCGGGCGCTTCGTCGTCGCGCCGCGCCGCAACGCGCCGCCCGAGAAGCACGAGCACGTCACCTTCGTCACCGACAAGGGCGTCACCGTGGCGTTCAACGATCCCCGCCGCTTCGGCCTGTTCGATCTGTGCCCGGCGGCGGCGCTTTCGCGTCATGCGCTGTTCGCCGGCCTCGGGCCGGAGCCGCTCGGGCCGCAATTCACCGGCGCGGTCTTGGCCGCCGCCCTGGCCGGCAAGCGGACGCCGATCAAGGCGGCGCTGCTCGATCAACGGGTGGTCGCTGGCCTCGGCAATATCTATGTTTCGGAGGCGCTGTTCCGGGCCGGTATCTCGCCCCGGCGGCTGGCCCGTACGGTACAGGGCGCGCGGGCTGAAACGCTGGCGCGGCATATCCAGGCGGTGCTCGAGGCGGCAATCGCGGCCGGCGGCTCGACGCTCAAGGATTACGCCAAACCGAGCGGCGATCTCGGCTACTTCCAGCATGCCTTCGCGGTTTACGACCGCGAGGGCGAGCCCTGCTCGGCCTGCGCCGGCGGCGCGATCCGGCGCATCGTCCAGGCCGGACGCTCGACCTATTTCTGCCCGCGCTGCCAACGCTAGCGCGCGGCAACCCACCCAGCATCTTTACCGGACCGCGACACGATCGGATGATCGCGTCGCGACGGCGCACCAAATTCCAAGCGCGGAAGCCCCGGACTTGAGGCCCTACGGCATTCACACATTTTGCTTGCCGTAAGTGTCGTGCTCTGATTCTCGTTGATTTTGGGATTTACGGGGACCGAGATGGCGGTTCGGGCTGGAGCTTTGGGTGATTTTGGTGATGCGCGGCGTGCGGCGATAGGTAGCGCGCTGATCGACCGGGTCGTGGAGACCGGCTCGCTGGTCATTCGCAAGCTCGGCGGCACGCGGGCGCGGGAGATTGCGATCCATCGGTTCCTTTCGGCACCATCGGTCACGTGCGGCGAGATGATTGAGACGCTGGCGCATCGCACGGCTGCTGCCTGCAAAGGCCGTCGGATTGTCGCTGCACAGGACACGACGGAGGTCAACCCCGTCAACACTTCCAGAGAATGCAGAAAGTGCCACTGCGTCAGCCATCGGAACCGCGAAAAACAAGCCACCTTCCGATGCGTCGCTTGCGGTCATGAAGAACACGCCGACATCCATGCCGCAAAAAACATACTCAGGGCCGGAACGCGGCCTTCGGAACACAGACCAATTCCGAGAATCCCGCAACGCTCATCGCGTCGCGAAAAAATCTCCTCCCTTTAGGGAGGGGAAGACGTTAATTCTTCTCGAGACCGCACCAATCGGCGATGAACAGGGCCATCACTTTGGTGATCCGGCGCGTCGAATCGAGGTCCACGCGCTCGTCGAAGCCATGAATAGACTCGGAGTAGGGGCCGTAGACCAGCGCGGGAATGCCGGCGTAGAGGCCGAAGAAGCGCGCGTCCGTGGTACCGGTCACGGCGACCTCCTCAAGGTCCGACCCGAACACGGCACGATGGGCCGCCGCCAAGGTTGAGACCTGCGTCTCGGCGTCCTTCAGCAGGTAACCCTCGGCCTCGAAGCCGTGATAGACGATTTCGGGCGGCGAATTGTCGAGGAAGCGGTTCTTGCGCGCCGCGCCCTGGATCGTCCGCTCGATCTCGCGCTTCGCCTCGGCGATGTCCTGACTGGGGTAGACCGCGGCACGGACGTCGAACGTGCACCACGCCGGCACGCTCGATGGCCAGTCGCCGCCGGCGATCTTCCCGACGTTGAGGTTGATCGGGTGCTCGACCTTATCGAAGGGCGGATAGGACCCCTGCCGGCGGTTCCATTCCTCCTCCAGCCCGTGCAGCGCCTGCATCAGGCCGAAGGCCGCCTCGATCGCATTGGCGCCGGCGCCGGCCTCGCGGACATGAACGGGAACGCCGCGAACGTGGACCCGGAACCACAGCACCCCGACCTGGGCGGTGAGCAGCTTGTCCCAGTTGGGCTCGGGAATAAGCGCCGCTTCTGCCCGGTAGCCGCGCGCGAGGCAGGCCAGCGCGCCGTTGCCGGTGCATTCCTCCTCGACCACGGACTGGACGAAGACGTCCGCGGCCGGCCTGTAGCCGGCGCGGTCGAGAGCGTCGAGGGCGGCCAGGCAGCCGATGAGGCCCGCCTTCATGTCGCCCGCGCCGCGGCCGTACAGCCACTTGCCCTCGCGCCGCGGCTCGAAGGGCGGCGTCGTCCACATGTCGAGCGGCCCGACCGGCACGACGTCGATATGGCCGTTGAGAATGAGCGAGCGGCCTTTCGCGTTCTCGGCACGGTGGCTGCCGACGACGTTGAACATGTTGTCGTAGCTGACGTGAACCGGCGAGAAACCGGGCAGGTTGCGGATGTCCTCCACCCGGACCGGGAAGCGGTCGACGGCTAGGCCGCGGCGGCGCATTTCGCCGGCGAGGAAATCCTGGGCCGTGTGCTCGTCGCCGCGCAGGGATGGAAAGCGCACCAGTTCGGCCGTCAGCGCGACCTGTTCGTCGAAGCCCGCATCGACGGAATCGATGATGGCGGTCGTCGTTTCTTGATCCAGCATTCCCGTCCTCTTCGTCTCGCAATTCCGCGCAATCGCATTTGCCCAACGGCAGGGCCGTGGCGTTGCGGTCCGGTCCCGCGGCCACCGCAAGGATTTTCACTGTGGCGCACCCCCTTTCTTCCCCGGCGATGGCGGGAAAGGAAAGGGGGCGGCGGAAATCGATCGCCTACGCCCTCGGGAGCTTACACACCTGGAAGTCCTTGCGCAGCTTGGTCTTGACGGGCTTGCCGATGGCGGCGTGCGATGTCGAGCGTAGAAATCTTTCGATCCGCATGCGGTCGAGCCGGCGCAGGAGCCCGGTCCCGGCCTCCGGCGTAGCGGATCATCTTTGGGATATGTCCGAGATCGTCTCGCCGACCGACGCGAGCAAGGAAGCGCCGAGGCGTCCGGCTACCTACCGGACGCGCCCGACGGTCGCTCGAATTTCAAACCGAGGCCGTCTCCGGCCGGGGTTTGCTTGAACCAATGTTGCTTCCTTAAGCGGCGTTAGCGAGACTTCGAGCTAAAATACCGCGCCAAGTTTTCTCGCACCCGATTGCCAGTGTCCATATCTTGAGGCGGGCGAAACGATTGGCCGGTTATGCGCTCGAACGCATCGATGTACACGCGCGCCGTATTCAGGATAATTTCTGACGGAATCTGTGGCAGCGGATCTGTATATGGATTGCACCGTTCGGCGATCCAATTGCGTACGTAGTCCTTGTCAAAGCTTTGCGGACGCAGGCCTTGGGCTTTGCGATCCTCATAGCTGTCGCGGAACCAATAGCGGCTGCTGTCCGGGGTGTGCAGCTCGTCCCCGATCATGATGCGGCCATCGTCGGCAATGCCGAATTCATATTTGGTATCGACCAAGATCAACCCGCGTTCGGCGGCAAGAGCTTGGCCTTTCGCGAACAGCGCCAACGACATCTGGGAAATTTCCTCCCACTGCCGCTTTGAGAGCAAATTCCTGCTGATGATGTCTGCCGGGCTTAGGGGTTCATCATGCCCGCCATCCAGCGCCTTTGTCGTCGGCGTGATCACGGTGGTGGGCAGTTTATCGTTCTCGGACAATCCGTCGGGTAGCCGAATCCCGTAGACCTCGCGTTTCCCCGAGCGGTACATCGGCCAAATCGAGGTCGACGTGCTTCCCGTCAAATAGCCGCGCACCACGATTTCCACGGGGGTCATCTGCAGTCGCCGACAGATCAGGACGTTCGGATCCGGATACGCGATGACGTGGTTCGGACAAATGCTTTCGGTTTCCTCGAACCAAAATTTGCTGCTTTGGGTCAGCATCATCCCCTTGAATGGGATGGCGGTGATCGCGCGATCAAAAGCGCTGAGGCGATCGGTCGCGATCATCACCCGAGTTCCATCTGGCAGATCGTAATTGTCTCGGACTTTGCCGCGGTAGTGATTCGGAAGGTCGAGAGCGGGGCTCTCGGCCAGGACATAATTGAGATATTTACTGAGATCGACGACTTCGGTCATGGGGCGTTCCGTGTTCTCACGCAGTATTGGTCCGGCGGCAACGATATACACCAAAAGCGGCGCAGGCCATAGCGTTTAGGCGAGAAAAGGCTCCGTTGGACTTGGATCGGGAATCCCAAAAGGGATGGCAAGGCTGTCTCTTCCTGCGTGTTGCGCCGTTTGCGGCGGTGCCGGGGCATGCCTCATTCTTCGGATGTACGCGGGTGTCTTGTTTAGAGGGACGGCAGCGACGCGACTCGGCATGAGTCGGATGGCATCTATTATTTGGGAGGCCTTCTGCCGCCGGCCCAGGTTTGACCTGTTCGGCCAGGGCGGCAAGCTCGGGCGTTCAGGCCTGAGATAGGCCGAGAGGCGGGTCTGCGCCGACATGAGTGTCAGTCTGGGGTGCGCTGCTGCTCGATGTATTGCTTGATGATGCTGATAGGGGCTCCGCCGCAGGACGCG
>OFHJ01000724.1_pt1 | contig 11501 bp, 7 predicted proteins | sample 1522001 | NCBI WGS metagenome assembly OFHJ01 (sample SAMEA2464838, study PRJEB22497) | soil metagenome | biome: Grassland; feature: Farmland; material: Clay | place: Australia | collected 2013-02-01 | depth 1.2 m | reverse complement strand
GGCGCGGACGGCACGGCGGACGGGGTCTGTGACGGTGCACCCCGCTGCGCCGGGCCATCGGGCCCCGCCCCCGCCCGCCCCCAGGGGCCGCACGTGTGCCCCCGCCAACCCCGCGCCGGTGCCCGCCGCTCGCCGCCATCGTCGTCTTCGACGTAGAGCAATCCGCCGTCGCAAACGCCGGCGTGGCCGGCGCCTAGCACACGGGCGCGCTGCGCTGCCGCCCGCATGGCTAGGCAGCGCCCCTTTTGCCGCACCGGTATCGCCCCTGGGCAGGCGATCGCCACTACGCAGCGATCCCGTCCCGTGCTGGCGCCGATTAGGAATGCGGCGATGCAATCCGTGCGCTCCGGGCCCGGCGCAGCGGGCTCACTCAGCCGGATGACTTCCTCGCTCCGCCAGCCGAGCACCGCCGTCAGCAACGCGTGCGTGATCGCTGCCGCCACTTCCGGTCCACCCGCGCGCAAGGCAGCTTGCCGGTGGGCGAGAAAATCGGGCCAGCTCTTCGTCAGTCGCTCGCGCCATCGCCCATGGGAATCAGCCACGCGAACCGCCGTGTGGATGGAACCGCCGCCCATATCGCGGTCTCGTCCGGTCGCGCTGGCGGCGTTCTCTGTCGGGCAGCCCGACTGCGCAATAGGGGCCATCGCCGGGAGCATGAAACGTCCGGCAGGCACGCGTCAATTCCCCCGATTGGGCGGACCGCCCACCCCAATGATTGGCGCGGGCCCCAGCCCCGCCGCTGGCGGGGCGTCCCGCTTGCGCGCCCGGCTGGACCGGGGGCCCCCGTCGCCCCCGCCCAGCCGGCGCGGCGCTCGGGGGCCGCGCACCTTTTATTGCTTCGGCGAGCCGCAGTATGCTTCCGCGCGCCAAAGGCGCGCAGGGAGTTTCGCGCCCTCTCCGCGCCTGCTTTGCCCCCCGGGCAAAAGGCGCGGCCCCCGCGATTCGCGCGCTTCCCGCCCGCGCCCTGCCCAGCGTTCTCCGTCTGTACCCCTATACCCCGCCCGGCATTGCCGGTTTCGCCGCGCGAATGAAGGCGCTGAAAAATAGTCCATCCACTTGCGCGGCGATGGCATCCACGTCCCAGCCATGCTCGGCCAGGAATTCGCGCGCATCCGCCACCCGATATTCGCGCGTGGACTCGATTGTGATCGCGGCGAATCCAGCGGCGGCCAACTTGGCGCGGTAATCGCTCTCCTCCAGCGCCCCGGCGATGCAGCCCACCCACAACTCCAGGCTGCGCCGGACGGCCGCGGGCGCCGCCCCGCGGCTGACCACGTCGCTGATGGCCAGGCGGCCACCGGGACGCAGCACGCGGAAGGATTCGCGCAGCACTTGCTCCTTGTCGGCGGACAGATTGACGACGCAATTCGAGACGATGACGTCCACGCTGGCGTCGGGCAGCGGAATGTCCTCGATGTGGCCTTTGAGGAACTCCACGTTGGCGACCCCGGCACGCGCTTGGTTCTCCCGCGCCAGCGCCAGCATCTCGTCGGTCATGTCCAGCCCGTAAGCCTTGCCCCCGGGCCCCACTCGCCGCGCCGACAACAGCACGTCCAAGCCGCCGCCGGAACCCAGGTCCAGCACCACCTCGCCGGGCCGAAGATCGGCCAGCGCGGTGGGGTTGCCGCAGCCGAGCGAAGCCCGGCCCGCCGCCTCCGGCATGCCGGCCAACTGCTCGGCATCGTAGAGATTGGAGGTGATGGGGTCGGTACCGCCCTCGCCTGCCGCCGCGCCGCAACAATTGTTGCGCTGCCCGCCGCTCACCCACTGTGCCGCCGCGCCGTAGCGCTGCCGCACCGCCTCCCGCACGTCCGTATCCGCCATGGCTTGATGCTAGCACCGCCGCTAGCATCGCCCCCGCGCCGGCCCGCGGGGAATGATGCTGCCGCCGCGGCTACGGCGCACCGTCGCTGGCGGCCACCAGCGGCAGGGCTTCCAGCCCGCGGAGCGCTAGGTTGGGCCGCCAGACCAGCGGCTCCGCCGTCAACGCCAAGCCGGGGAACGTGGCCACCATCCCGCGCAGCGCTTCCTGCCCCTCGATGCGCGCCAGCGCGGCGCCGAAACAGAAATGCGCGCCCCAGCCGAAGGCGACATGGTGATTGGGCTGGCGGCGGAGGTCCAGACGATCGGGATCGGGAAATTGCTCCGGATCCCGGTTGGCCGCGGCCATCACCGCGACCACGGCTTGCCCGCGGCGGATCTTCTGCCCGCCCAGCAACAGGTCATCCGGCGCGAGGCGGGCCGTGTGCTGGCTGGGGCTTTCGTAGCGCAAAAGCTCCTCAACCGCGGTGGGAACCAGACCGGGGTCGGAGCGGAGCCGATCCCATTCGGCGGGATGGAGAAGCAGGGTCAAAAGTCCGTTACCGATTAAATTCGTGGTGGTCTCCTGACCGCCCACCATGGTAATGATGGCGTTGGCGACGACCTCTTCATCGCTGAGCCGGTCGCCATCCACCTCGGCCGCCAGCAGCGACGCCACCAGCCCGCTGCACTGTTCCCGCCCGGAGCGCAGGGCGGCGATGTGGCGATGGAAGTAGGCCGTTAGACTTTCGACCGCATGCAGCATGCGCGCCACACGGTCGGGGTTGTGCTGGAAGTTGCCCAGGATGCCGGCAAACTCCGCGGACAAAGATTTCAGGCGCTCGTGGTCCTCGGCCGGCACGCCCAGCATTTCCGCGGTGACGATGCTGGGCAGCGGCGCGGCCAGTTCGGCGATCACCTCGATGCGGCCAATGGCCGCGGGCCGTGCCAGCAGGCGGGCCACGAGGTTGCGAATGTGCCCGCGCATCTCCGCCACGCGGCCGGGGGTGAAAGCTTGGGCGGCAAGCGCACGGATCCGGGTGTGGGCCGGGGCGTCGAGGAACAACATCTGCCGTACCAGCACCGTCGCCACCGGCGACAACTCGCCCAGCCCGATCGCCGCCAATTGCTCCGGCTTCGGCGTCCGGGCGGCGGAGAACTGCCGCAGCACCGTGATTACGTCCTGGTATCGGGTCACCACCCAGGCATGCAGATAAGGGTCCCAATGCACCGGGGCTTCCCGCCGCAACCGGCCGTAGAGCGGATAGGGATCCGCCAAAACCGCGGGATCCAGCAGCCGGGTCAGCGTCAGCCGCTCGGCGGCGGTGTCGGCGGCGGCCATTAGCTCGCCGCCTCCAGTGCAGCTCCGGCGCGGCGGCGGTCGATTTCTCCCGCCAGACGGATGGCAGTGGGATGGTCGAAGATGGCGCGCAGAGGCAGGGCGACGCCCATCTCCTCGCGCACGCGGGCGATCAATTGCACGCCCAGCAAGGAGTGCCCGCCGAGCAGGAAAAAATCCTGATCCGGCCCCACGCTTTCCGCGCCCAGCGCTTCGGCCAGAATGCCAGTCAGTATCGCAACGGTGGGACTGGGCGCTGCGGCTGCTACCGCCGCCGGCTCGCCGGCCTGGTCGGCGGCCAGTACCGGCGCTGTGGCCAGGGCGGGGCGATCCCATTTGCCTTGGGCCGTGTGCGGAATCTCCGCCAGCCAGCAGACTTGTGCAGGCAGCATCGCATCCGGCAGCAAGGGGCGGAGATAGGCGCGAATTGCGGCCAAACCGGGGCGCTCGCCGCCGCAAGACGACAGATAGGCGACCAAGCGGGGATCTTCGGTAGGGTTGCCCCGGCTCGGAGCCGCTTCCACGACCGCAGCCGCGACGGCGGGATGGGTGATGAGCTGGCGCTCAATCTCGGCTGGCTCAATGCGCCAACCCCGGATCTTCACCTGCCGGTCCAGACGGCCCAGAAACTCCAAGGCGCCGTCCGCGCGCCGGCGGGCGCAATCGCCGCTGCGATACCATCGCCGTCCGGTCTCCGGTTCCATGACGAAGCGCTGGGCGGTCAGCCGCGGGTCACGGCGGTAGCCGCGGGCCAGCGCGGCGCCGGCAATGCAAAGTTCGCCTACGGCCCCAGGCGCAACGGACGCAAGCTCGCCATCGCAGATGCGCACATCCAGATAAGGGACCGGGCGGCCAATCGTCGGCAGTCCATCGCCCTCCGGAGACACGGAACCATAAGTGGTGACTACGGTGGCTTCGGTAGGCCCGTAATGATTGATCAGGGGAAATGGAAGTCCGGCGGGCGGACGGCGGCGCAAACGATCGCCGCCCGTCAGTAATGCCCGCAGCGGCGTCTCCGCCGGCCAGGGCAGGGTGATGAGCTGTTCGGCCAACGGGGTAGGAACAAACGCCAAGGTGATCCGCTCCGCCAGCAGCCAGTCGTGCAGCGCCCGCGGATCCAGCCGCGTCTCCGGCGGCGCTACATGCAGACTGGCGCCTGCCGCCCAATAGGGCCACAGCTCCCAGACAGCGGCGTCAAACGAGGGATGGGCCAACAGCGACGCGCGGTCGGCGGCGGTCACCTGGTACTCGGCGCAATGCCATGCGACCAACTGCGCGAGCGCGCCGCGCTCGATCTCCACACCTTTCGGCGCGCCGGTCGAACCGGAGGTGTAGATCACGTAGGCCAGGTCCTCCGGCGCCGCGGCCGGCGCGGGCCACCGCCCCCCACCCGGCGGAAGATCCTCCACGCCGCGTATGGTCCATGTGGACCAGGGGCCGGCCGCCAGCCGATTGGCCAGTTCCGGCGGCGCCAGCAGCAGTTCGGCGCCGGAATCCCACAGAACCGCATCGAGCCGCCCCGGCACATCGCTGGCGCTGAGCGGCAGAAACGCGACGCCAGCTTGGAGCACGGCCACAGTGGCAGCGGCGCGGGCCAGACCATTGGGCAGAGCCAGCGCCACCAGGCTTTCCCTTCCCATGCCAGCCGCGGCCAACCTTCCAGCCAACCCGTGGGCACGCGCCATCAACTCCCCATAGGTTAGGCGTTCTCCCGCGGCGGCAATGGCCAATGTCTGCGGGCGCAATCGCGCATGCTCGGCAATAGAAGAGAACCAGTCCTGCGTCATGATGATTTCTGCGTTCTGCCCTTTGGAAGCACACTGCCCGCTGCGGCGACGATGCCAGCGAAGATGCGGGCCATCGCTGCGCCGCCCGGCGGGGCAAAGATCTCCGTATGGCCGCCCATAATCTCCCGGATGTCCAAGCCGCCGGCAGCCAACTCTTCCCAGCCCATCGTGGGGTCGCGAAACCGGCCCATGCCGCGGGCGGAGAGAATCTGGTACTGGGACCGGAACAACACGATGCGGCCGGGATAGGGGGTGGGGTGGTAGCGGCGCAAGGCGTGTTGCACCACCGCGGCGGGCTCGCCGAGGCGAGGCGGATCGGCCGGCCGTCGCCAGCGGTAAAGCCAACGGCGCCAGGTGGCGCCAGCGGGGCTGGACCAGGCCTCAGCCTGGCGATTGACCGTGAGAGCGCCGACGCCTTGGCGCCGCAGGCGCCACTGGTGAAAGGCGTAACGGCTGCGGAAAAGCGGCCACCAAAACCCGCCCACGCGCCGCAGGTAGTTGGGGCTGACGGCATCAATCAATGCCAAGCACGCCACGTGCTGGCCGGCGGCGGCGAGTTGCCGCGCCACCTCGAACGCCACAACGCCGTTTTGGCACCATCCCGCCAGAAAATACGGCCCTTCGGGCTGGAGCTGGCGCAGCGTGCGAATGTGATACGCGGCGATGCCAGCCATCGGGCTGCGATGCGGCAATTCAGCCAGCGAAGCGAGGCGCAGGGTCCACCAGGGCTGCTCGGGCCCCATCTGCTCGGCGACGCGCAGGAAGCGGTCCCCGGCTTCAATGGAGTAAATGCATGGGCGCTCCGGATCGCCGGTTTGCAACGGAACGGCGCGGGGATTCTCTCCCGCCGGCGCGGCAACGCCGCGATGCTCCAGCCAAGCCGCTTGCGCGGCGATGGTGCGGTGCGCCGGTAGGGCGGCCAAGGGCAGACGGCGGCCGAAGCGGCGTTCAATTTCGGCGAAGATGCGCAGGGCCGTCAATGAGTGGCCGCCGAGAGAGAAAAAGTCATCTTCGCGGCCAATGCCGTCGCGCCCCAACGCGCGCTCCCAAATGGCGCGCAGCTGTTCTTCCCGCGGCGAAATTGCGGGCGCGGCGAGCGGCGCGGGCCGGAGCGCGGGAGCCAACGCGGGCAGACGGCGGCGATCCAGTTTGCCGCTGGGCAGGCATGGCAACTCCGGGCGGATCACCCAGCGGGTGGGGATGATGGCGGCGGGCAACTCGGCGGCGAGGCGGGAGCGCAAGAGGTCGGCGTTAATGTCTGCCCCAGCGACATAGGCGGTCAGCGTCTGGTCGGCGCCGACGCCGGAGGCCAGCACGGCCACCTGGCGCACGCCAGGCTGGCGGGCCAAAAGCGCTTCCAACGCCGCAAGCTCGACGCGCAAGCCGCGCAACTTGACCTGCTGGTCGCGGCGACCGAGAAAAGCCAATTCGCCATCCACCCAGCGCATGCGGTCGCCGCTGCGGAACAACCGCTCACCACCCAGCCAGTTGGGGGTAACGAAGCGTTCCGCCGCCCGCCCGCCGACATAACCCGCCGCCAGGCCGAGTCCCCCCACCCACAGCTCACCGGCGGCGCCGACGGGCGCCAGTTCGCCACATTCATCCACAACGTAGGCTTGGCAATGGGCGATGGGACGACCGACGGGCATGGGGCTGAAGGTGTCGGTGACCGGGTGCATCGTGGTGAAGGTGGTGTTTTCGGTCGGCCCATAGGCATTGAACAGGGCCACGCCAGGCAGCGCCTGCCGTGCCATGCGGATGTGGCGTAGCGACATCACCTCGCCGCCGGTGAGCACTTGCCGCAACGGCGCCAGCGCCTGGGGTGCAGTCTCAATGACGGTGTTGAACAACGCGGTGGTCAGCCACAGCGTCGTCACCCTCTCCTGCCGGATCAGATCGCCCAACTCGCTGACCGTGGGCAGACCGGGAGGGGGGACCACCAGCCGGCCGCCGTTCAGCAGCGGCGCCCAGATCTCAAAGGTGGAAGCGTCGAAACCCAACGGCGCCAGCAATACATAGGTTTCGTCCGCACCAAAATGGGCGTAGCCGGGGTTGGCGACCAAGCGCAGAATGCCGCGATGGGGAATACGGACGGGCAGTTGCTCGCCGGTCGAGCCGGAGGTGCACATGATGTACGCGATAGCCTCCGGCGGAACGGCAGGCAGCGGCGCGGCTTCGGGTGCGGCGCCGCGATGCAGCAGCTCCGCGACCGCCAGCGGGCGCAGACCGCTTTCGCCGCTGCCGATTAGCCAGCGCGCGCCGGCGGCTTGCCACTGCCGCTGCCGTCGCTGCGGTGGATCATCCAGTTCCAGTGGCAGGTAGGCGGCGCCGCAGGCCATTAGGCCCAACAAAATGGCGACCGTGTCCACCGACCGGGGCAGGGCCAGGGCCACCACATCGCCGGGGGCGACGCCGGCGCGGCGCAGACCGCGCGCCAATTGTTCGGCCCGGTTCTGGAGCGCGGCGTAGGTCACCTCGCGGCGTTGGGACTCGGCGCCCGCGACCGGCGCGGCATCCAGCGCCACCAATGCCACCGCCTCCGGAGTCGCCGCCGCCTGCCGGGCAAACACCTCGGCCACCGGGCCGGCAGGCAGCGCCGGCTCCGGGCCGCGACTGAACGCCAGCAGGGCACGGCGCTGCTCGGCGGACAATAGCGGCAGCGCGCCCAGGCGCTGTTCCGGGTTCGCGGCGGCGCCGGCCAGCAGCACCTGCCAATGTTCCGGCAGCGCCGCCGCCAACGCGGCATCCACGCGCGAGCGCTGACAATGACAATGGCCTTCGGCGCCGCCGGCATTGGCTTCCAGATCGAAATGGAGTGGGAACTTGCTGGCGCCGGTTTCCACCTCCATATGGCTGAGTTCCCAGCCGGGAACGGGATGGTCATCCGGCGGCTGGAAGGACAAATAGGCTTCCAAGCCGACGGCGGCGCTCTCTCCCGGCGTCGCGCGCAGGGCTAGCGCGTAGGGGTATTCTTCGTGCGCCAATGCGTCCAGCAGGTTGTCACGGGTCTGCCGCAGCAGCGAGCTAAAGCTGGGATTGCCACCGCAGTCGAAACGCAAGGCCAGGGTGTTGACCATGGGTCCGGCCAACCGCGCCCAGCGACGGTCACCGCGCCCGGCGGCGGGAAGGCCAACGACCACCGTCTCCTGGCCGCCGAGCCGATGCAGCAGTGCGGCACAGGCGGCGAGCAGAATCATGAAAGGGGTAGCGCGGGCGGTGGCGGCGGTCTGGGCTAGCCCTGCCCATAGGACGGGTTCCAAGCGGAACCGCCGACTGCGGGCGGCGAAGCGCGGCGCAGCGGGGTCGCCGCCTAGTTCCAGCCGCGGCCACTCCCCCTGGAAGTGGCGGTGCCAGAAATCGCGGTGTTCGGCAGCGCGCTCGGCGGCGGTAGGGTCGGGATTCTTGCGCTGCCAGCGAGCGTAATCGGCATAGCCCGGCGCGGCCGTGGGCGCGACCGCGCCCGTATGGTGGTTGGCATAGGAGCGGGCCCATTCCGGCAGCCAAAGTTGGCGCAAGGTGGCGCCGTCAAAAATCAAATGATGCAACGTCAGGTACAGGCACTGCCCCTCCGGCCAGCGCGCCCAGAGGGCTCGCAGCAACGGACCGCGGGCCAAATCCATGGGGGTGCAGGCGTCAGCGGCGGCAAATGTCCGGGCTTCGGACTCGGAAGCGGCATCGCCGACGGTTAGGGGCGGTGGGTCGGCGTGAGCAGAAATGCGCTGAACGGGTGCGCTCGGGCCTTCTGCGAACGTCGTGCGCAGAATGTCGTGGCGTGCCACCCAGGACGTGAGCATGGAGCGTAAGGGCGCTTCCGCGAAGCCGCCTTGGCGGCGAATAGCGACCGGTTCCTGGTAAATGGGAATCGCGGCTGCCCATTGGTTGTGCAACCAGATTTGCTCTTGCTGCCAGCTCAGGGGGGCGGTCTGCGTCACCGTGGCCGACGGGGGCGGTAGGGAAACGGTGCTCACTTCCGCTTCTGACGCCAATCCGCGGGAGGCGGGTTATCAGCCGGAACAGCAGGATTGGTCCTTGGTTTCGGTTTGGCACCTTTGGTGGGGCGTTGCGGCCCAGTCCGAAACGGGACCACAGTCGGTCGCCTGCGAGCATCGGCCGAAAACGGTCCGGTCCGGCGCCCCTCGCTGTCGGATGAACCGAGGATAGGACGCGGCGAGGTACCCAGCCGTGATACGCAACGGCCCTGCGGCTATCGGGCTTGGTCGGTGGGCGGCACGGGAGCGAGCAACTGCTCCTTGCGATAAATCAAATTACTCGCGTCGTAGGTAGCCAGTTCAAAACCATGGCCGTGGGTGATGGCGTCGGTGGGGCAGGCTTCCACGCAGTATCCGCAGAAAATGCAGCGATTGTAGTCAATGTTGTACACGGAGGCGTAGCGCTCCGCGCCGCTGATGCGCTGCTCGGCGGTGTTGTCGGCGGCTTCAATGTAAATGCAGTTGCTGGGGCAAGCGGCGGCGCAGAGAAAGCAAGCAACGCATTTCTCCAAACCGTTCTCGTCGCGCTGCAAAACGTGCACGCCGCGGTAGCGCTCCTCGAAGCGCACCGGCTCGTCGGGATAGAACTCCGTCACGACGGGCTTGAACATGTTCCTGAGCGTGATGCTCATGCCCTTGGCGATGGCGATTGCATCCTTGACGGGAGAGCCCATACGTCAATTATAGACAGCCAGGGCGGGTCCGGGGACATAGATGGGAACGGGCCCCAGCCCAATCGATGGACGCGGCCCCCATCGCTCGCCCGGCGTGGCGTCCCGCTTACGCGTTCACCGGGCGGCTGCGGAAACGCGTGGGCAGGCTAGACTCAAAAGAATGCGTGCTGATCTGCGTGCTCCGCAACAACTGCGTCCGGTGGCGATTGAACCGGATTTTTTGCCTACCGCCGAGGGATCGGCGCTGATCTCTGTCGGCCACACTCGAGTGCTGTGCGCGGCGACGATCGAGGATACGGTGCCGGGCTTTCTGCGCGGTCAGGGGAAAGGCTGGCTGACGGCGGAATATGCGATGCTGCCGCGGGCGACGCTGACCCGCACGCCGCGGGAGGTGGCCAAGGGGCGCGTCTCCGGCCGCAGCCACGAAATTCAACGGCTGATCGGCCGGTCGCTGCGAGCGGTGGTGGACCTGGCACGGCTGGGGGAGCGGACGCTGATACTCGACTGCGACGTGCTGCAAGCCGATGGCGGCACGCGCACGGCGGCCATCACCGGAGGCTTCGTCGCCGCGGCCCTGGCGCTGGAGCGGATGCGGCAGTCCAAAACCCTGGCGGTCAGCGCGCTGCGCGATTATTTAGCGGCGGTGAGCGTGGGCGTGGTGACGGGAGAGGCGGTGCTCGATTTGAACTACGCCGAAGACTCCCGCGCCGAAGTGGATATGAATATCGTGCTGACCGGCAGGGGCAAGTTCGTGGAAATCCAGGGAACGGCCGAGGGCGCCCCATTTGACGAGGCACAAGCCCAGGCCCTGTTCGCCCTGGCGCGGAGCGGCATCCGCGAACTAATCGCGGCGCAACAACGGGTGCTGGAACAGGCATTAGGCGCGCCGCCGGCAGTGGCGGCGGGACGATGAGGATCTGGCTAGCGTCCAGCAATCCCGGCAAGCTGCGGGACTTCGCCGGCATGGCCCCGGCGCTGGAGGTAGCGTTGCTGCCGGGATTCGCCCGCTTGCCACCGGTCGTGGAGGACGGCGACAGCTTTGCCGCCAATGCGCGCAAGAAAGCCGCCGAATACAGCCGCGCTTCGAGCAGCGAGGAATGGGTGCTGGCGGACGACTCCGGCTTGGAGGTGGCGGCGCTGGACGGCGGCGCCGACGACGGTGAACACCAGCCTCATGGGCGGTAAGATGGGCAGCGCCGGGCAGGCGTTGGCGCTTTTTGCTCCATTCGGCTGAACCGGGTCTCACGGTGGCGCGTAGTGTTCTTCGATGCGGAAGGAGAACGTGATGAACGGAGCAGGGACGCGGTCCGTCATTCTGACGGCGGTGTTGGCAGCCTGGGCGGTAGCCCCAGCCTGGGCGGCATCGCACTGGCAGCGCACGTTTCAGCTCACCGGACCGGCGGCGTTGCGGCTGAGCACCAGCCAAGGCGGCGTCCAGGTGCGGAGCTGGGATGAGAACTCGATTCAGGTTCGCGTCCGGGTACGGGGCTGGAGCATTGGGCCGGATGGCGTGCGAATTACGGCGCGCCAGAACGGCGGCGGGGTGACGGTGCGGATCCGTACGCCGCGCCATGATTGGGGTTGGGCGGACCACGATGTGCACGTCTGGCTAATGGCGCCGCGGCGCGTTCGTCTTCACCTCAGTTCCGGCGGCGGCGATCTGAATATCCGCGGCGTGAACGGCCCGGTTTGGCTCAGGAGCGGGGATGGCGACATCACCGCCGAGGCAATGGCCAGCGACGATCTGGTCGCCCACTCCGGCGATGGCAATCTTCGCCTCACGGGCCGGTTTGGAAGCGTTCAGGCCAGTGCCGGCGACGGCGACATTCATTTCCAGGCCGACACCGGCTCCTCCGTGCGAGGCGCCTGGATGCTGCGCACCGGCGACGGCAACCTAGCCGTGGTGCTGCCC
>OFHJ01000723.1_pt1 | contig 11505 bp, 7 predicted proteins | sample 1522001 | NCBI WGS metagenome assembly OFHJ01 (sample SAMEA2464838, study PRJEB22497) | soil metagenome | biome: Grassland; feature: Farmland; material: Clay | place: Australia | collected 2013-02-01 | depth 1.2 m | reverse complement strand
TATTATTACAGCACTCATGCTCCTGTCGGGGCTGAGCCTAATCGACACGGGTCTTGTTCACAACAGCTCAGGAAACAGTGCTCAAGCTAATCCATCAGTCACAAAAACCTATACCCTGACCTTCAAGGAGACGGGGTTGGAGAATTTGTTCCCCGGCTCAATGAACTGGACTTTAGTTCTCTGGAACTATTCTGGTTACATCTACTACTTTTCCGGTACTCATGGGACTGTGAATGTAACACCCGGAACGTACAACTATCAGGCAACTGACTATTTTGGGCAGAGTACCCCCTATTCATCTACCTTTACTGTAAGCTCGAACATGACTTTCAATGTCAGCTTCACTTCCCCGCAAAAGTTGGTCTTCAGCGGGGCTGGCTTGAGCAGCCAGTACTCCTGGGGAGTGATTCTTAAATCATTCTACGACAATGTGTATACATCCAACAGTACAGTGAAAGGAGGTTCCAACGTAGTTTACTACGGTATTCAAAGCAGCTACTCCTACAGCTGGTACGAAGTCAAGAACGGCGTTAACACGACGATAGGAAGTTCATCAATCCAGATAGGGGCCGGAAGCACAGACTTCACCTTCAAGTTGCCCTTGAACGTTTTCAGCAACGTTACGGTCAAGTCAGGCACCCTTCCTGCAGGCACGAAGTGGTTCTTGATCCCGGTGGATTCCACTGCTTCAACTGTCTATTCAACAGGAAGTTCGGTCAATCTCACTCTGGAAAATGGCCCACACACATATGAGTATGGCTATGTGCTTCATAACGGCCAGAATATTGACATAGCAAATGTGACGCTTGACTCCGGGGCGGTTAGCTCTTACACGCTTAAGTTCCCGTCCCTGACGAATGTTTCCTTCAAGCCGGTTTCGGCATTTCCAGCTTACACTTACTCATGGGGAATAATGGGGAAGTTAGCATCCTCTGGGATTACCAACACATTCAATATTTCCTCCGCCACAATTCTAGAACCTTACGCTTTGCTTCCTGACGGCGCAGTAAATGTAACTCCGTACATAGTTCAGGGCAATCTGACTGGCCCCAACGGGGGAGGGTACGGAATACTTTCCTCATCCTACAATATCAACGTTTCCAGCTCCACCGCACTGCAGCAAGTGACTATCCCCAACTACAACAAGGTTACAGTCAAGGTAAACGGGATACCTTCTGGAACATATGCCACCATTTCAGGCATTCCGGGAAAACTCTTCGCTTACTCTGCCAATGTCCTTCAGGGGCAGTCATTCAGTTTCCTTGCACCCAACGGCAAGTACGCTTTCAAGTTGAGTCTCCCTAGCTACTACTATGAGGGATTCCAGTTCAATGTCACAGCAGGGGGAAGTTCGCAGACGACGAGCCTTGCATTGTACAATATCACTTTCCCCGCTCCTTACACATACACGACATTCTCTGTTGATGTGTTCGGTTATGAGCCCTATGATATTGTGTCCAGCGGAACTTCCACGCCAGGCCAACCCTTCTTCGTGTACCTTCCAAACGGCACATACTCATACTATGACGTTGTGCAGTCTGCGGGACCTAGTGGCCTTTTTGTGCCAGATTCTGGCACGTTCAAGGTAGCAGGTTCCTCTGCCACGGTGAAACAGAATTTTCCATCCAAGTTCTACAATGTGACTGTAAAGGCCAACAACCTGCCGTCCTCGGCGAAGTGGAGTGCGTTCTTATCCTCAAGCACAAGCAACATTGAAGGAGTAACGAATACTACGTCGGGCGCAGCGTCGTGGGTATGGCTCCCCGCGGGACAGTATTACTTAAGCGTACAGTCCGCCCAGAATTCGACACAGTACTTCATGTCCAACTACAGCCTGGTCACGGTGAGTTCTTCTGGATCAAACATATTTGACCTGAATCTCACACCGAATTCCTACATCACCTTCTCGGAATCCGGCCTTCCGTCCGGAGCTTCCTGGTCTGTGACCTTCAACGGGAAAACCTACACCTCGAGTGCTTCAAACATAGTAACTTCGGTAGACATGGGATTCCTGACAGGGTCTTATCCCTTTGAAATCGGCAGCATCAACGGGTATTCATCAAATCCGGGATCAGGATACGTTAACCTGTCTGCAAACTACTACCAGTCGAATTTTGAAGTGCCGGTTATCTTCACCCCGAACGGGCTTCCCGGCCAGCATGTGAGCATGAACACCTACACGCTGTCTGACCAGAAGCTCCAGACAGGCTCCTACTTCAGCACAAACCAGAAGGTTTCAGGCAATGCAATAGCATTTGACAGCGGAAGGGGAAATGTCTACATAGGGGAAACAAACCACGGCGTTGCCGGGATAGCTGTCCTCAATTCCTCGACCTACGCCTTGAAGGATAACATTACCCTTCAGCAGGGAGGGAAGATACTCAGCATGGTTGTGGACCAGTCCACCGGTTATCTCTACGCATCATACAGCTACAAATACTATTACCACATAGTTTCAGTGAATCTTGACACCTTTTCAGTGACGCTTACAACCGGAAATTTCGACTCTCCCGTCAGCCTGCTTGTTGATCCCGCAAACGGAGTTCTCTATGCGGCTGGCCAGAGGAACATCTATGCCCTTAACCCGTCATCTCTGGCAGTTGAGTCTGCCATACCGGTTCAGAATGATTTGTACAACAATTATTACTCGGCCTACAACCCTGAGCCTCTGTGGCTTGAGTACTCCAAAGCTACCGGGATGATTTACGCGACAGGGTACACCTTCAACAGCATACTGGAAATAAACCCGGCAACAAACACCATAGTGGGGAATTACAGTTTCGGTCCTGTGCCAAATAGCTTTGAATACATTGGAGGCTCCCTCATTGACAGCGCCAACGGAAACATATACCTCGAGGTCACAAACACAGGTACATCCTACTCCCTTAGTTCACATCTTGAGGTGTTCAACCCGTCCACTGGCAAGTTCCTTGCGCCACTGTCCATACCAAACGGGACCAACTTCATGCTTGCCCAGAATCCGGCAAACGGAAACCTCATTGTGCCAATTGACAGATACCTTGTTCTTGGCTTTGCTTTCAGCGACCTTGCTGTGGGGACTCTGGCTGAGGTAAATGTCACAACAGGATCGGTTTACAATAGCTTCCAGACTGGCCCAGACACGTACCAGGCAGCAGTAAACCCCAAAAATGGAGATGTGCTGGTTTCAAACATGGGTTCCGATGCCATAAACGTGATATCGGCAGCTTCGGCTTACGGATATCTTAACGGGACCGTCTCGAACAAGGGTGCGACAGTAACAGTAGACGGCCTTTCCGTGCCATTGATAAACGGTGCATTCAATGTTTCCCTTGCACCCGGGACGTATTTTGTTACCGTAAACGCCAACGGGTCAACCCCCGTGTTCAAGGAAGTGACGATAAAAGCTTACTCCACCACGACTGTTGACATCCAGATGGCGCAGTCCACAACCTACAAGGTCTATGGCTATGTTACTCCCGGAACTGCTGCTGTTACACTCAACGGAATAAGCGCGGCAGTAAGCAAAACGGGTTACTTCACTGTGTATGCCTCCAGTGGCACCTACACGCTTTCAGCATACCTGAACGGATATTTCCCGTTCTCTGAAAACATCAAGGTTGCATCGAATGAGGAAGTGAACATCTCACTGGCAAGGGAGCCTGTACCCACAAGCGTTCTTGCCAGCACGAACGTGACTTCAGATGGGTTCAACGTCACAGTATCCAACCTGACTGAGACTTCAAAGAACATATCTCTGGATTTCACTTCAACAGGAAACGGAACCATTACCATAGCAGTGCCGTACTCCGACCTGAAGAACCTGAACCTTTCTGAAATCCTTCACAGCAGGGTTTACATCGGTGGAACGCAGTACAGCAACTTCACGATAACAGTGAGTTCCAATTTCACGGTGATCCTGACAGTGAAGGGGCTGGCTGGAGATCCGCACCTCGTGTGGTCTTTCTCATCAGCGCCCGTAATAGTGCCGCCACCATTGAAGGCCCCTGGCAATAGCATGCTGATTTACGCAGGAATTGCGGCAGGAATCATCATAGTGATCGCAGGGGTAGGATACTGGTTCACGAGAAGGAAGAAACAGTAAAGAGTTGATATTCGGGGCCGGCTTGTGCCCCGGCGAAATCTTTTTTTTTCCGGTTGTTGCTGAATTTAGAACATGTTGCACGGTTCTGAATCCGTATGGAAATAATCTGTATAGTTCTTAGATATAACGAACAAGAGGAAAATCCAAAATGCCTTCATTCAAGTGGGAAACTCTGGGATTTGCATTCATTGTCACAGTCTGGGGCTTGAACTATCCGGTATCCCTGGCAGGCATGGGGTATTCATCCCCGATTTGGCTGGCCTTTTTCAGGGCGTTCTCAGCTTTCCTGGCCTTTTCAGTTGTCCTGTTCCTTTTCAGGACAAAGGAGAGGCTGGATACAAGGCAGAAGATCATAGCTGCACTCTGCGGAATACCGGGATCCGTGGTATTCTTCGGGTTCTGGCTTGTCGGCATGCAGACTGTTGCTCCCGGCATAGCCAGCGTCCTGATCACTGCATATCCGCTCTGGATGCTGTTCATGTCTGTTCCCATTCTCGGGGAGCAGCCGGGCAGGATGAAAGCAGCTGCCGCACTGTCAGGCTTCTTCGGTGTTGCCCTCGCTTCAAATGTCATATTCGATCATTCCCAGAACAGTGTCCTCGCTGATGCAGAACTGTTGATCTCAGGATTCGGCTTCGGCTTCATGAATATAGTCTTCAAGAAATACTTCAGGGGAAGGGAGATGCTCAGGGCTAACTTCTGGCAGCTTGGGGGCTCACTGTTGCCCCTGGTTGCATGGGCCCTTTTTACCGAGCCCTTCAGCGTCATCCAGTGGAATGCAGTGTTTGTCGGGTCCGTGTTGTGGATCGGCGTCCTTGGTACAGCAATAGCGTTCACCCTCTGGTTTATACTGCTTTCAAGGTACCATGCATCCTCAATGGGAGTGTACATGTTCATGATCATTGTTGTGGCCCTGGTAGCCTCTTTCTTCCTTTATGGTGAACGCATCAATGTCATTCAGCTTGTTGGCGTAGCCATCATAATAGTGTCGATATATGTTGTGAACAGGAGCGATAAAACTGCTGCTGTGAAACGGGAAAAAGCAGGCTCTGCCCAATAGTTTTCCCCGGGTTAACGACAACTTGGAAATAAAAACGTTTAAGGCTCCACCACTATTATTGATCAGTGTCCAAGGCCCTGCTAAAGCAACTCTGTGGCAAACATGCCATTATCATACTTGTTATAATTATGGTCATTGTTCCCTCACTGCCGGCCTCTTTTTCAAGCCAGTCAGGAAGCGCAATTGAACAGGTGAAAGGTTCAGCAATACCAGGGAATGCCAATGGCAGCAGCATTACAAATTCCAGTTTTCATACAGACATTCTGGGGAGCAGGATCACAGGTTATGTGGCCACGGGAAACAGTACAGTTCCCATAAACAAGAAAGTGGGGAGCCTTTCAGTCGTCATAACGTTAAAGTACCAGGACCAGGCAGGGTTGAACAGCTATCTTCAGGAGCTGCAGGACCCTTCATCCCCCTTCTATCACCATTACCTTACACACCGGGAATTTGTTCAGAGATATTCCCCTCCTGCTGAGGTTTACAATTCCCTGAACAAGTATCTCGCCTCCAGGGGATTTGATACAAAAACATATTCAGACAGGGTGTCAGTCGGAGTATCTGGGTCGGCCTCACAGTTTGACAGCCTTTTCCACACATCCATAATGAATGTGAAGAAGGGTAACAGCACATTCTACGCACCGGTGAAGCCGGTAAGCTTAGGCTGGCAGTATCATGGAGCAATATCCAATGTTGCCGGGTTGAGCGATGAGCATACGGCACAGATATCGCCTCTTTTCACCGGCCCGTCCGGTTCAGAAGTGCTTTTCGGCTCGGATCTGCAGGCTGCATACCAGCTGGACAAGCTTTACCAGGCAAGGGGGTACCCCACAAACGAGACAGTTGCAACCATACTCTGGTCGGGGGCATACAACGGAAGTTCTGTCGCCCCCTTCGTTCCATCGGATATTTCATATTACTTCAGCCACAACCTTCCTCCCGGGGAGCCAGAACCTGTATTCTACGGCCTTCCTGTAGGAGGTGCGCCACTCCCTGGACCTTCGGCAAAGAACGATTCCACGCGGGCGAACTATGAGAGCACACTGGATCTGGAAATGGCCGGAAGCACGGCGCCTGGAGCCACCCTCGTGGAAGTTTACGGGCCGTCGCCAACAATGAGCTACCTTGACCAGGCTTTCGCAGAGATCCTCAACCCGAATTACAACACTACACTCGACAACGCGCTCTCCCATGTGACTGCAATATCAAACTCATGGGGAGGAGGGGACAGCTATGATTCCTCCTGGGTACAGTATGAGCAGGAATCTGCTGCCAGGGGAATAACTGTCCTGGCATCATCGGGCGACAACGGGAACACGGGGAATCCTGCCCCTGGTTTTCCAGCGACAGTAGGGTATGACTCATACGGAACCCTGGCAGTGGGTGGAACACAGACTTCCGTCGCTGGAAACGCCTCAAATGATGGTACAGGCACCACTGGAATAGCTTCACAGTCTGTCTGGTACAATTCGCCCAGTTCGGGAGACGGTTCCCAGGGAGGCGTCAGTTCAGTATATTCCGAACCATCATGGCAGCTCAACAGCCCGGATGCAAACGGCGTCATAACAGGCAACAGCACGATCACGGGCGTTCAATCCGGGAGGGGGACTCCCGATGTTGCAGCAGTGGGGGCGAACATGTGGATGTATATGTCCACGTACTCCTACGGGACTGGTTATTACGAGTTATGGGGAACCAGTGTCGCCTCGCCGCTTGATGCGGGGCTCATAGCAACGATGGACCACTACACAGGGTCCATGGAGGGGTTCATGAACCCGCTCATATACAGCCTGGGCCAGGACCAGTTCCAGGGGCTGTACAATGGGCCGCCACCATTTTACTGGATCTACAACGGATCGAATGGTGAATTTTCCTCCGCGCGTGGATACAACCTTGTGGACGGCTGGGGAAGCATAAATGCATACAACTTAATCCTTGCCGAGCAGAGTTTTGAAAGTGTCACCTTAACCGAGTCAGGGCTTCCTTCCGGAACCAGGTGGTACGTGAACCTGACAAACGGTCAGTCATTCTCGTCAACCAGCAATTCGATCTCATTATCCGAGCCAAGCGGTACCTACGGCTACACCGCATCGTCGGAGAACGGGAGGCTCGTGCCTTCCTCACCCGCCGGACAGTTCAGCGTCAACGGCTCACCGGTTTCGTTGGGTGTCACGTTCCAGGGAAGGAGCTATTCTGTTGTGTTCTCTGAAACCGGGCTTCCTCCACCTTATGAATGGTATGTAAATCTCAGCAACGGGTTGAGCTCCGGGCCAATAAGCAGTTCTTCCTACACCGCCAGCCTTCCGAACGGAACTTATTCGTATACTGTCTCGAGCGGAAATAAAAGCTATTCCCCCGGCATATCATCAGGCAGTTTCACAGTCCAGGGCGCCGCCATGACGGTACCACCTGTATCGTTCTCTGAAGTAAGATATACATTCACTTTCAATGAGATCAACCTTAAGCCGGGAATGACGTGGTATCTCAACGTATCAGGCCAGCATTCATCAGGACCCGTTTCGTCAACGTCATATAGCCTGAAGCTGCCCAACGGGACTTATTCATACACAGCGGCTTCAACCGACAAACGATATGTTCCTTCGCCTTCATACGGAACCGCCACGGTCAATGGCGGACCAGGCTAGCTGGCAATATCCTTCTCCGAACTGGACTATTACCTTAACTTCACTGAGTCAGGGCTTCCGGCAGGCACAGTATGGTACGCCAACCTGAGCGACGGCGGCACAGCAAAGGTTTCAGGTTCTTCTGCCTCTTTCAGCGAACCGAATGGAACCTATTACTACAACATATCCCGAGTACAGGGGTACGAGGCTTCCACCTACTCAGGGCGGGCAGAAATATCAGGGTCCGCAACGACGGTGCCGATAATATGGGCCGTGGCCAGGTACAATATAACATTCACAGGGCAGAACCTGCCTGCTGGTACAGAGTGGTACATCAACGTATCGGGCGCGAACCATGTTTCCTCTACATCAGGGAACATAAGCCTTGATCTTCCAAACGGCACCTACGGCTATACCTTTGCATCGGGTTCTCCATACTTCTCCGGTGGGAATGCAACACTGGATGTTCGTGGTTCAGGCATGACGATCCCTGTCCATTTCACACCGCTCTTCGCAGTATCAGTCAATGCGGGAGCGCTTCCCGCCGGATCGCTCTGGTACATCAACTTCACTTCTCCGGGCGGTTTTTTCAGGAATGTTTCTGGAACTTCAGGTACGCTGACAGCAATCCTCCCGAATGGAACCTATGAATACAGTGCCTGGTATCCTGCATCTGATTCTGAGAAGACCGGCAGCGTTACAGTTGACGGCAGGAACAGCACAATATCAGCGGATTTCCACCGGACCTCAGTTATTTCCTTCAGGGAGTCGGGCCTGCCGCAGGGCACCAAATGGTCAGTAAGGTTCAATGGAACACTCAAGAGCTCAAACGGCAGTTACCTGAATTTCACAGTCAGAGATGGAAACGGGACCTTCTCTTTTGAGGTGCCGGATGTCACCGGATACACTGTAAGCCGCCCTTCCGGTAGCATTTCCATAAACGGGACTGCCAGCAGTGCCAGTGTTGCTCTCGAATTCACAGCCATGAAAGAACCGGCCAGAGCCCCGGCCAATGCATACTACATTGCCATTGGGGCAATGGCTGCCATAACGGTAGCATCAACCGCCGGATTCTACGCCCTGAAGCGGAGGAGATGACGTCAGCCTCTGCAACGGGATAGGTTCCGGCAATATCAGCAACGGTTATATACAGCTAAGTGAGTGTGTAAGTATGGGTCTATTTCAGAGTGTGGCCCTGAGAACACTAAAAAGGGCGGCAAGAAGAGTTTCCGGAGAGAAGGTTCCAACGATTGCAGGGCACAAGCTGCTATACACATGCAACCTCAGATGCCATATGTGCCCTTTCTGGAGGAGGCCGGACGAAAACCTCCTTTCACTTGATGAGGAGAAAAAGATGCTTTCATCCTTAGAGGAGCTGGGCGTCTCCTTTATGGGTTTCGAAGGAGGAGAGCCATTTCTGAGGAAGGATCTCCCACAGATACTGGAATATTCACATTCACGCTTTCACACTTCGGTTGTTACCAATGGGTGGAAGCTGAAGGAAGGGCTTTCATCGGTGAAAGACAATATCGACTACCTGTTCGTGTCCATTGACGGCATAGGAGAGACTCATGACAGGCTCAGAGGTGTAAAGGGATCATTTGCAAAAGCAATGGAGGGAGTTGAAGCGGCAAGCAATTTCATTCCTGTTTCATTAAGCAGCACAATCACCTCAGAAAACAGTGACGAGGTGGAGGATATAGTGGAGTTTGCAAAAAAAATGGATGTTTCAGTCTCGTTCCAGGTGGCCTATGACTATTCGACTGCAGAGAACATGTCGCCATCATCCCTTAAGCTAAAAGGCGCAATAACAAAACTACTGGAAATGAAGAAGGGCGGTGCCCCGATCCTTGAGTCGAAGGAGTATTTTGAGTCTGTGATAAACTCATGGTACAACGGCATCAGCTGGAAATGCAAGCCATGGCTTACACTGAATATCGACCCGGAAGGCCGGGTTGTCCTCCCCTGTTATGTCCTCAATGAATACACAGGATCGGGGAAGGTCTGGGAAATGGACCTGAGGAAAGCCTGGAACTCCGTCAACTGGGAGCTGTACGAATCATGCAACAAGTGTGCCCTTTCTTGTTACCTTGAGCCATCGCTCTTCAGCTGGGGAAATCCAGGGATGGTGAAGGAGAGAATAATCGACAGCGTGGTTTCGTATCTGAGGGCTTGAACCTGCTCCTGCCCTGATTGGGCCCGGAAAGTGCCGGCCAGCTTCATCTTGGCATGCAGGCATGAGCCTCCTGGCCATATGGAGCAAGGCTATGCCGAACAGAACTGCTCCAAAAATGTGCCCCCGCATGGATCGCAGTTAAGAGAGGTTGAAAGAAAGGAAAAGAAGGCTGAAGCTCCATCAAACACGCCTGCTGCGGCAACCAGTCTTATGATGAGGCACCTCCATCGCAGCTTCATCCTGATGGTAGGGGGGAAGAAGGAGAGATTGACCGGGACAAGGGCTCTGGAAATTATCATGAAGTGCCTGCAGTCAAGAAACACGGCAGTAAAACAGGCAGTGCTGGATGAAGGATGCTCCTTAAGGTTTGAGTTTTGTCCAACTTGTTGGGGGCGGATTCCTGTCCTTTGTGTACAGAGGGGATTCAGGGATTATTTCTACCTGATGCCAATTGGCGCAATCTTCACATCAGCCGGTCTGCCAAACATTGATGAATGAAAGAAGAAATGAGACGGGATAATAACATGGCGGAATCCATCAGTCGCATCCTGTCACAGCAAAGTCCAGTTTTAGGTATTTTGCAAGAAACTCTTCACCGAAGATACTCCCTATTTCCTCACGGTTGAAAAGCCCCAGGATTTCATGGACAGTCAAGTCTGCAGGGCCAAACGGGGGCTTTTCATCCCTCTGGAGGGCATAGTACGAGAGATAACTCGCTGAGTCAACTTCGACATTGTCGTCCGTTATTATTTCAATCATGTTAAGAATAAGGATAAGCCACGCCTTGTATAGAGACATCAGCTTCTCTTCCTCATCAGTACCTTCATCGAGGTTTTCATCGGTTACCGAAATCAGGCCGAACCTCTCCTTTGCGTTCTCGAAATGGTCCTTTATAAGGAAGATAAACTCTTTTTCATTCATTGTCTGATTCCCATACCGTATTATCTTAGTGCAAGCTGAAGGGAAACCTGCTCGATCCTGCATGGTAGAAGCTGATCGAACTTCGATGGTCAAGGGTGAATCCACCGGAGAACCTCTTCGGGATGGTCGCCATCAGCGAAGATTGTGTTTTTGCCTGCCTGTACAGAACCTGTGAGTTGCCTGCTTTCCTCGGTCCCTTCCATGCTTCATAAATAAATCCTATATGAATTGAACTAATGTGCATTATTGCATGATATGCCTTCGGTGCAGAAGTATAGCCTGAGGCCAGGAGGTGTTATGGCAAAGATGATAAGGGAGATTGTTCAGCTCAATTTTCTGATGAGTATGTCGCCACTTTCTGACTGGTAAAAACCTATGATGTCGCCCTCGCCAGCCTCAATCCGATCCGCAATCCTTCTGGGCAGGGACATCCTAAGACTGCTGGAATTGGACACTCTGGTTGTCTCCACGAGTGTTGCATTTTCTGTCATGTTGAAGAAATCATTATTCATTGACATTGTCAAAATTTAGTTGACTCCACTCAGCCCTCATCACGTAACCGAAATCATGAAATATGATTGTAGTATTCCATCACATGCGACTGAGGAAGGCGCCCTACACTGAATTCAAGAGGGTTTCC
>OFHJ01000721.1_pt1 | contig 11508 bp, 6 predicted proteins | sample 1522001 | NCBI WGS metagenome assembly OFHJ01 (sample SAMEA2464838, study PRJEB22497) | soil metagenome | biome: Grassland; feature: Farmland; material: Clay | place: Australia | collected 2013-02-01 | depth 1.2 m | reverse complement strand
TTGTGGAACAATAGCGGCCGTGGACAAGTTATTCATTTCGGCCGACCAGTTGCTGCGGGACTCGATGGAACTGGCCCGACGGGTCGTGGCGAGCGGCATGCGCCCGACGTTCCTGGTGGCCATGTGGCGGGGCGGTGCCCCGATCGGCATCACGGTGCAGGAGGTGCTCGAATACCACTTGATCCACGCCGACCACATCGCCATCCGGACCTCTTACTACTCGGGCATCGACGTCCGGCACAAGACGGTCCGCGTGCATGCGCTGGACTACCTGGTGTCGCGTCTGGAGGCCGAAGACGAACTGCTGCTCGTGGATGACGTCTACGATTCGGGGCGCAGCCTCGAAGCGGTCATCGAGGAGCTGCGGCGACGGTGCCGGCGCAACCTGCCCGAGAAGATCCGCATCGCGACGGTGTACTACAAGCCGGAGCGGCGCCAGAGTGCCCTGGTACCGGACTTCTTCGTGCATGCGACCTCGCAGTGGCTGGTCTTCCCGCACGAGATCCAGGGGCTGAGCCGCGAGGAAATCCTGGCCCACAAGCCGGTCGGCGCGGATTTTTTCGACGTTCCCAATCCGGAAAATTCCGCCGTGGCCGAGGCGGGCGTCACGCCAGGTAAATAAAGCGCGCGACACACAGCGCGGCCAGCAGGTACACCAGCCAGTCGCGCGCCCGAGCCTTGCCGCGCATGAGCTTCAGCACCGCGTGGCTCACGATGCCGAAAGCCAGGCCGTTTGCGATCGAGTAGCTCAGCGGCACCATGATGGCCGTCAAAAAGGCGGGGATTCCCTCGCTCGGTTCGTGCCAATCGACCTCCGAGAGCGCCCCCATCATCATCGCGCCGACCAGGACCAGGGCGGGTGCGGTTGCCACCGCAGGAATCGCCTGCACGAGAGGGGCGACGAACAGCGTCGCCAGAAACAACACACCCACCGTGACGCTGGTGAGCCCGGTGCGTCCGCCGACCGCCACGCCCGAGGTGCTCTCGATGTAGCTGGTGACCGGGCTGGTGCCCACCAGCGCCCCGGCGAGCATCGCGATCGAGTCGGCGAGCAGAATCCGTTTCATGCGCGGGACGGTCCCGTCGGCCTCGACAAGCCCGGCGCGCTTCGTGACCGCCATCAGCGTGCCGACATTGTCGAACAGGTCCACGAACAGGAAGACGAACACGATCTCGACGAGCGACAGACCCACGCCGCCGCCGATGTTCAGGGCGGCCGGGATATTCAGCCGGAACGCGGTCGAGGACAGATCCGCCAGGTGATAGGAAACCGGGGTGAAGTGGGTGAGCCCGAAGATCCACGCCACGGCGGCGGTTCCCAGGATGCCAAAGAGCATGGCGCCCTTGACGGCCCGCGCCTGCAGGGTCGCGATCACCAGCAGGCCGAGAATGGCGAGCGCGGGGGTCGTGGCGGTGAGTTTCCCCAGTCCCACCGTGGTGCCGGGGTTGTAGACGACGATGCCGGCGTCCTTCAGGCCGATGAACGCGATGAACAGCCCGATCCCGCCGCTGACCGCCGCGAACAGGGAGCGCGGTATCGCGTTCATGATCAGCTGGCGTACCCCGGAGAGGGTAAGGATCAGGAACGCCACGGCCGACAGGAACACGCAGCCGAGCGCGACCTGCCAGGAAACGCCCATGGTTTTCACCACGGTGAATGTAAAATAAGCGTTGAGCCCCATGCCGGGCGCGAGCGCCAGGGGGTAATTCGAGAGCAACCCCATTAATATGCTGCCGAGGCCCGCTGAGATACAGGTGGCCGCGGCGACACCGGCGATGGGCATGCCAGCCATACCGAGGACCACCGGGTTGACCACGACGATGTAGGCCATCGTGAGAAAGGTGGTCAGTCCCGCGAACAGCTCGATGCGCAGCGTCGTGCCGTGACTCTCGAGATCGAAAATTCTTGTCAGCATGTATTTGAATCGCCGGGGTAGAGTAGTCATTGCGCAGCGCGCCGCGTGACTGCGCAATGTACGGGAAACACCGGTTCATGAGTAGGGGAGCGCTTTGGAATCGACGCAAGCATTTGTCCGGGCACTGCCGAAGGCGGAACTGCACCTGCATATCGAAGGCACCCTGGAGCCGGAGCTGGCCTTCCGCCTGGCGCAGAAACACGGTGTGGCGCTGCGATTCTCCAGCGTCGAGGAACTGCGAGCCGCTTACGACTTCCGGGATCTACAGGCGTTTCTCGACCTGTACTACGCGCTGGCGGACGTTCTGAAGGACGGCGAGGATTTCTATCAACTGGCGTTCAGCTACCTGAAACACGCCCATGAACAGGGCGTCGTGCATACCGAGATCTTTTTCGATCCGCAGACCCACACGTCGCGCGGAATTCCCTTCAGTACCGTCGTCGAGGGGCTGGGCCGGGCGCTCGGGGAGGCCGAGCGCCAATTCGGTATGACACACCGGCTCATTGCCTGCTTTTTGCGTCACCTGAGTGCGGCCGAGGCGATGCGCACGCTGGAGGAAGTCCTCGAGCATCGCGCACTGATCACGGCCGTCGGCCTGGACTCCTCGGAAGTCGGACATCCGCCCTCGAAGTTCGTCCCGGTATTCGATCGGGCCAGGCAGGAGGGGCTGCTCACCGTGGCACATGCCGGGGAGGAGGGCCCGCCGGGCTACATCTGGGAGGCGCTCGATCTGCTTGCGGTGAAGCGCATCGATCACGGTGTGCGTTGCGAGGAGGATCCGGCGCTCCTCGAGCGCCTGGTCCGGGACCGGGTGCCGTTGACGGTCTGCCCGCTCTCGAACGTGAAACTCAGGGTGTTCGACCGCATCCAGCGTCACAACTTGAAGCGCCTGCTCGAAGCCGGGCTGTGCGTCACCGTGAACTCGGACGACCCGGCGTATTTCGGTGGATACATCCTGGAGAACTACCTCGCGGTGGCCGATGGGCTGGGGCTGAACCGCGCCCAGCTGGCCACGCTGGCGCGCAACTCGATCGAGGCTTCGTTCCTGGAGGCCGATGCGAAGCGCCGCTGGGTGGCCGAGATAGACGCACAGGTGCACCGGGCTGCGGTTTCCTGAGGCGCACGCCCGCCAGGCACGAACCCGGGCCCGGGCGCCGGGGGAATCGCCCCGTCTCAGGGATGCAAAGACAAGGGCCCGGGATTTCGTCCTTGTTATAGGCAGCCTATGATATGGATGCCCTCGGGCGCCTTGTGAAAGGCACAGAGCGCGATGGCGAACCGTCCCCGGCTTCGGCCGGCCCAGGCCAGGGACTTCTTTTCGTTTGGCGGGACGGTGGGGGATCCGGCATGCGGCGCGCCGTGCGCCGCCGTTCGTGTGCACCCAGTGCAGGTCGGTCTGACGGTGTGGTAGCGGGCGAGGCCGTTTGTGCCTCAACGTGCCCCGCAGATCGAATGTGGGTAGCACAGAGAAAAAAGGCTGGCCAAGCCGCTGCATCGATTGGTCGGGGTGGCAGGATTTGAACCTGCGGCACCTGCGTCCCGAAGCTGGCTTCTCTGCCCGTAAGTGATTCCTAATGTGCAATAAAACAATGCGCTAGCACACAACGAGCATCACGGAAACTCATCAAAAAATACTTGCCTCGTGTTGATTGGTCGCTTCCATTCGGGCCACCAAAATCACCGCCTTCGTGCAAAGTGTGGGCGAGGCGCGGCTGCTTGCCCACTTCGCTCAAACTCGACGCAAAGAAGCTACGCCATGATCATCTAGAGCATCGAGCTGACCTTCCTCGCCTTCGGCATCGTGCTCGGCACCGCTCTCCGCTCCCGTACCACGCGCACCGCGGCCCGGCACCTCGGATCACGATGTGCAAACACCAACGCCGCGACGAGCGCGCGGCACACGCCACGCAGCCGCCCGAGCGGCAACCACTGTGCTGGGCGCGACGGTCCGGAACATCCACCGACCGTGTTGCCCGCACCGGCGTTTGCATCGGGTACTCACCGGGTATAGCCTACCGCGCCAATTATACCAACGTCGCCAGCCGGATCGGCGCCCTCAAAAAATACCGCGGGAGGGGTCGCCGCATTCGCGCACATTCCCCTCATCCCGACCCGCGGATCCTCGTGGAGGCTTGCTGAACCATGACGAAATCTTTCCGCATCGTGTCTTGGGCAGTGGCGATTGTCGCCAGCCTGGCATCGGCCCTGCCGGTGAGCGCCGCCACAGGCGTGAATCCCGCGGCCTATGCCGGTCTGAAGTGGCGCAACGTCGGTCCATTTCACGGCGGCCGCGCCGCCGCGGTCACCGGCGTCATCGGCGAACCCGGTGTGTACTACGTGGGCACGCCCGAGGGCGGCATCTGGAAGACCACCAGCGCCGGAGTCACCTGGTTTCCGGTCTTCGATCACATCAAGCAGGTCGACAGTATCGGGGCGATCGCCGTGGCCCCCTCCAATCCGAACATCGTGTACGCGGGCTCTGGCGATCCCACCATCATCAACCCGTTCGTCGGCAGCCTGGGCGATGGGATGTGGAAATCCACCAACGCCGGGCGCACCTGGCAGCACATCGGCCTCGCGGCGACCGTGATGATCGACAGCATCGTGGTCGATCCGCACAACGCGAACGTGGTCGTGGTTTCGGCTCTGGGCAACGCCACGCACCACGGCGGCGGCGTCTACCGCAGCACCAACGGTGGCAAAACCTGGACCCGGGTGCTCGATCCCGCGCACTATCGCGGCACGCGCGAAGTGGTATCCGACTGGGGCGATCCGCACATCCTGCTGGCGGTCACCGCCGGCAATGGTGGTCCGTTCTTCAAAATCCGTCACGGCTCGAAGGCCAAGCCCAAAGCGCCGTTGCTATTCAAATCGACCAATGACGGGCGCACCTGGACCGCGATCAAGATTCCGCCGTTCCCCGGCCGTGTGAGCGTAGCGGTCGCCGACCATGGTCGACGCATCTACATCGTCGGCAACACCATCGAGCATGGCTCCGGGCTGTTCCGCTCCGACGACGGCGGCGCCACCTGGAAGCACATGGCAGTCCATGACAAGCGCATCAGCAACGGCCAGGGCAACTACAGCTGCGGCGTGTTCGTCGATCCGCAGAATGATAATGTCCTGTACACGGTCAGCACGGCCATGTACCGCTCCACCAACGGCGGTGTCACCTTCCACGCCTTCAAGGGCGCCCCCGGCGGGGAGGATTACCACTCGCTGTGGATCGACCCGCGCAACGGCGCGCGCATGGAAGTCGCCTCCGACCAGGGCGCGAGCGTCACGCTCGATGACGGGCGCACCTGGAGCCTGTGGTACACCGAGCCGATTTCCCAGATCTACCATGTCGCCACCACCAGCCAATATCCCTATTGGATCGTCGGCGCTCAGCAGGATACGGGCGCGGTCATGATCCGCAGCCGCAGCAACTGGGGTCAGGTCGACTTCACCGACTGGAGCCCGGTACCGTCTTCCGAATTCGGCTACATCGCGCCCGATCCTCTGCACCCGCACATCCTCTATGCGGTCGGCTACGGTCCGGGCGGCGGCGGGGGCGGCCTGGTCAAGATCAACATGTTCACCGGCCAGTGGGAGAACATCGCACCGAATTTCGGCGCACGCGCCAAGAACTACCGGGCGCGCGGCAGCCTGCCGATGAAATTCGACACGGCCTTCGATCCCGGCGCTCTCTACGTCGCCTATCAGTGTCTGCTGGTTTCCCACACTGGCGGACAGTCCTGGCAAGCTTTCAGTCCGGCGCTCACCACCGCCAAGGGCGCCCCGCTGGTGCCGTGCGGCACGCCGCTGCCACGTGCGAAGAAAAAGGCGCACCGGCTTCGCAATCCCTTCAAGCCCGCCGGACCGGTCATCGTCGACTTCTCGCTCTCCAAGGTCAGGCCGGGCGTGGTCTGGACCGTCAGCAGCAACAATAAGATCTACAACACCATGGATGGCGGCCGGCGCTGGAACAACGTGAGCAACATCACCGGCCTGCCGCCCCACGCCCACCTGCATACCATCGAGGCCGGCGATTCGGTCGATACCGCCTATGTCACCGCCCGCATCTCCCTCCCCCACCGTCACAAGGCTGCGGCGCACGGCCACGCATCCAAGGCCGCCTCGCACGTCCATCCGGACACGGACTTGCCGCTCATCTGGCGCACCACCGACGGCGGCAAGACTTGGGTGAGCATCACCCGTGGACTGCCCCGCGACCAACGTAGCGGCAGCTGGGTGAATGCGCTGCGCGCCGATCCAAAGCAACCGGGCCTGCTGTTCGCCGCCACCGAAACGACGGTCTACGTCAGCTTCGACAACGGCAATCACTGGCAGTCGCTGCGCCAGAACCTGCCCAGTACCGCCGTCACCGATCTCGTGGTTCACACCCGCCACCACAGGAACGACCTGGTGATCAGTACGTTCGGTCGAGGCTTCTGGGTGCTCGACGACTTCACACCGCTGCGCTCGATTGCCGCCCATGCCCAGGCCATCACCGCCTCGCCGGCTTACCTGTTCCGGCCCGAAACGGCCATTCGCGCCCGCCAGAACAGCAATTGGGATCAGCCGTTCGACGTCGAAGTGCCGCATGCCCCCAACCCGCCCTATGGGGTGATCGTCGATTACTACCTGCGCCACAAACCCACCGGACCGATCAAGCTGCAAATCTTCGATGCCCGCGGCAACCTGGTACGCACCCTGACGAGCAAGCTGCCGCTGCCCATCAAGGGCCAGCTCTATCCGCGCTACTGGCTGGCCTCGCCCCAGGCACGCGCCCTGCCCACCCGCGTGGGTCTGAATCGATTTGCGTGGGACCTGCGTTATGGTCCGCCGCCCGCTTTGCGACACGATCTTGAAAATCAGATGAACACCGTGGCCGGCGCCACCTCTCCGGGCCCGCATGGTCCGCAGGTGATACCCGGTGTCTACACGCTCAAGCTCACCGTGGATGGGCACGTCTACACCCGCCACGTGACCGTCACGAACGATCCGCGTGTCGGGCAGAGCCGCGTGCTGCTGGCCGCGCTGCGCGCCCAGAACGGCATCATCCAGCGCGCCTACAGCGGAATGCAGAGCAGCTACCGGGGCTATCAGGAGGTGCACGCTGTCAAGGTTCAGTTGACGGCGCTCATGCGCACGCACCTGAGCAAGTCACTGACGACGCAAGCCAAGGCGATCGAGGCCCGCCTCGACAAGATTGGCGGGAAAAAATCAACGGGAGGCTTTCTCGCCCGGCTCCTGCACCCGCACCCGCGGCCGAAGCCCGGCGCGCTGCGCTCCTTCGCCGTTGAGAACAACGCCTACAACCGCCTGGTCAGCCTCATGCAGGTGGGTATGGACATGCGGCCGACACCGGCGCAGCTCGCCACGCTGGACGCCGACTGTCGTCACTACGATCACACGGTGGTCAGCTGGATGAGCCTGCAGACGGGTCAACTCGCCGCGTTCAATACCGCGTTGGCCGCAAGCCATCGGCACGAGCTGCGGCTCGCGCCGGTCCGGCTCACCGTTCCGCCCTGCGGCTTCGTGCTTGACGCGCGTTGAGCGCGGTCCGGTCCGAGCGCGACCCACCCGCACGGCGTGCGGGTGGGTCGACTTCCTTCGGGAGTTCGCGGCCGCGCGCCGCGCACCGCCATTACTCCGCCGCATCGCGGTCTTCGAACGCAGGACCACCAAAATCATCGCCTTCGTGCATGGTGTGGCCTAGGGCGGCCCATTCAAAAGGGGGCAGGTCCAGAGCCGGGCGTCGGGGCAGCCGCCAAATTCCCCGGGAAACTAAAATAAGGCGGCCGGCTTCCGTCCTTGATCATCAGGCCGCCGGTGCGCTCAACCTCGAACCCGGTGACCGTGCGTTGTACCGCCTCGTGCGATCGGGCGATGAAGGCGGTGCGCTGCCGACGAGAGTCTATGTGCACGAGCCAGGCATGCTTGCCCTGGCTCAGCTTGGCCGTCGGACCCTGGCGGGGAGGGTGTCGCAGTACTCAGTTAATGCGACGTTTTGCGGCATGCCGACAGAGCTTCGTCAGAGTGGACCGGCGCGTGAGGGTGTAGCACGAGCGGTTCGTGATGGATGCCCTAGGGGACTCCTGGGTTGGAGTCACGTCTAGGCAGCGGGAATTAAACGCGCCGCCTGGGATTAAAATGGCGCCGATCTGCCACCGAGTGCGAGCATGGGCATTCGATGGGCCAGATTATTGCGAGAAAATCGCGGGAAAAACCGAGAAACGGTGGTCGGGGTGACAGGATTTGAACCTGCGACACCTACGTCCCGAACGTAGTGCTCTACCAGGCTGAGCTACACCCCGAGAAGGCGTTCCTGCTGGCTCGGTGGCGGCACCCAGGAGCAGGGCGGCGAAGTGTACTGGAGCGGGACGGGCGCATCAATGGTGATGCGCCGTGCGGGTGCTCACGGGCGGGCCGGTCGGATTGATCGACGCGCGAACAACGACACAAGAGTGAAGGAGATGGCGGTGGCCAGAGAATTCCGGGCGGCGGCCCGCGTGCGGTGCTGGGGGACTTTGATCCTGGTGCTCGGGGCCCTGGTCGGCGCCCCGGCGCACGCTGACCTCTACGCGGGGCTCAGGGCATTCAAGCAGCATGACTACGCGCCGGCCTTCCGGGAATTCCTGGCGCTCGCCCAGCTCGGCCAGGGCTTCTCGCAGCTCGATGTCGCTTACATGTACGTGGCCGGGTACGGCACTGCGCGCAGCGCGGCGAGCGCCTACGCCTGGGCGCGGCTGGCCGGGGCCAATGGCGAGGCGGCGGGCAAGACATTGGCCGCGCAGCTGCAACCGCTGCTCCGTGCGGCCGACCGCCAGGCGGCGGCACGCATTGAGGCCCGTTACGGTGAGGTAGCGCTGCACCGCCGCCTGCTGCCGGTGGTGGTCGATCGGTGTGGGCACGCCGGTGCAGTGAGCGGCATGGACTGCCTGTTCGTGACCCACGAGAGTCCCGCCTGCAATCCGGTGCACTTCGACAAGTACGAGTACCCGGCGATGGAGGGGTATTTCGAGAACATGCAGAGCCGGGTGGTCGTGCAGTTCACGCTCATGCCCGACGGCACGGCGCGTCTGCCGCACGTGGTGTTCGGGCTTCCCGAGCCGGGGTTCCGCTCGGCCGTGCGGATGACCATCCTGCGCTCGAAGTTTCCCCGCCGGTCCGGCAGTGCTGGGCCCACCCAGTGCGATATGGACATCAGTTTCGTCGAACGGGATATCGAGGGGATGTCCGCCTACCATCGACTGGATCGGCACTTGCTCAGGATGCGCCGTCGCGCCGCCAGCGCAGATCCCAGCGCCGAGGCGGCTTACGGAATGCTGCTCGCCGGGTTGCCGCAGGTGAGCATGCAGCGCGGGCGAGATTTCCTGGTGTGGCTGGTGAAGGCGGCGCAAGCCGGGGTGCCGTTTGCGCAATACGAGGTCGGCGAGAGCCTGTTGGCCGGCTGGGGGTGCCAGCCCGACCGGGCGAAGGGTCTGCGCTGGCTGCGCCTCGCCGCTGCGGGCCATGATCCGCACGCCGAGGCCGCGCTGGCGATCCGGCGGCTGCACGGCACCCTGACGCGCTCGGCCGTGGCCAAGGCCCGACCCTGGCTGGTCGCCGCGGTGGCCGGCCACGACCAGCTCGCCGCAGTGTACTTCTCGGCGCTGCTCGCCGCGGCGCCCCAGCCGCGCCTTCGCGACCCGCAGCGTGCACTTCGACTGGAGCGGCAGGCCTTCGCGAATCTCGCTCTGGACCCCACCGGTGATGAGATCCGCGCCGCCGCGTACGCCGCCGAGGGCCACTTCAAGCGTGCCGTTCGCGCCGAGCACCGGGCAATCGAGCATGCCCAGCGCCTGGGCTGGTCGCTGGCGCCGCTGCGCAAGCGCCTGGCCCGCTACCGGGCCACTCAAGAATGGTTCGGCAACCTGCTCGAGTACCGGGACGGCTCCGGGTAGTTGCCCATCGCGCCGTGCGTGGCGGGGCAGTGCCTAAGTCGTGTGTTCGACCGAAAAGCGCGCCAGGGCCACCAGGCCCCGCTTGTAGGGCGAATCGGGTAGTGCCTTGAGTGAATCGAGCGCCTGGTCGGCCGCGTCCTGGGCCAGGCGGGCGGCGTAGTCGAGCCCCCCGGTCGCCTCGATCGCCTCGATGATCGGTTCGAGTTCCGCGCCGCCTTGTTCGATGGCCTGGCGGATCACGGCACGCTGCGCCTCGGTGCCGCGGCGCAGCGCGTGGATCAGCGGCAGCGTTGGTTTGCCCTCGGCCAGGTCATCGCCGAGGTTTTTGCCGCGCTCCGCGGGGTTGGAACGGTAGTCGAGCACGTCATCGACCAACTGGTACGCGGTGCCGAGGTGCCGTCCGTAGGCGGCGAGCGCGTGGCGCAGCGGCTGCGGGCCGCCGGAGACCACGGCGGCCACCTCGCCGCCGGCCTCGAACAGCTTGGCGGTCTTGCGGTAGATGACCTCGAGGTAGCGTTGCTCGGTGGTCTTCGGGTCGTGCGCGTTCATCAGCTGCATCACCTCGCCCTCGGCGATCACGTTGGTCGCCTCGGCCATGATTTCCATCACGGGCTGGGAGGTGAGCGATGCCATCATCTGGAAGGCGCGCGAGTAGACGAAGTCCCCGACGAGTACGCTCGCCTGGTTGCCGAACACTTCGTTGGCCGTGTAGCGTCCCCGGCGCAGCGAGGAACCGTCCACCACGTCATCGTGCAGCAGCGTGGCGGTGTGGATGAATTCGATGAACGCTGCGGCCTCGATGTGTGCCGGCCGGTGACCACAGGCGCGTCCGGCGAGCACCACCAGCAGTGGGCGCAGACGTTTGCCGCCGCCGGAGATGATGTGCTCGGCCACCTGGTCGACCAACGGAACCGCGCTCTTGAGGCGCTGGCGGATGACATCGTCGACCGCGGCCAGATCGGCTTCGACGAGCGCTCGGATTTCTTCAAGGGTCATTATTGAGTAACTTTCGATACAGCGGCGCATCGTAGCTGACCGGAGGGTGCACCGCACGCTCCGAGGCGTGAAAAAACGCAGCTGCGGGCCGCTCGCCGCCCGCGGTACCGGCCAGCGCGCATGGGCCGCTGCCGCGCCCCGGGGCGGCAGATGCATCGAGCGTTTGACCGGGACCCAGCCGCTCAGTAGAATGCCCGCCCTTTCGTCAGCCCCTCGTTCCGGTTCAATAGCTTATGTACGCAGTGATCGCCACCGGTGGAAAGCAGTATCGCGTAACCCAGGACGGGGTGCTGCGCATCGAGAAACTGGATGCCGAACCCGGCGCCACGGTCGAGTTCGACCAGGTGCTGCTGGTCGGTGAGGGAGCCGAGGTCAAGCTCGGCAAGCCGCTCGTCGCGGGCGGCAAGGTGACCGCCACCGTGGTGCGCCACGGCAAGGGCCGCAAGGTCTCGGTGGTGAAGTTCAAGCGGCGCGCCCACTACCTGCGCCAGAAGACGCACCGTCAGCCCTTCACCGAGGTGAAGGTGACGGGCATCAGCGCAGATTGAAGCGCACCCACTCGATCGGAAGAGCGCAGACATGGCACACAAAAAGGCAGGCGGCAGCACCAAGAACGGCCGCGAGTCCCACTCCAAGCGGCTGGGCGTGAAGCGCTTCGGCGGCGA
>OFHJ01000720.1_pt1 | contig 11510 bp, 7 predicted proteins | sample 1522001 | NCBI WGS metagenome assembly OFHJ01 (sample SAMEA2464838, study PRJEB22497) | soil metagenome | biome: Grassland; feature: Farmland; material: Clay | place: Australia | collected 2013-02-01 | depth 1.2 m | reverse complement strand
GGCATGGGGCTGCGCGGCCAGCGTTTCGCGCTGGTGATCGAGGACGGCGTGGTCAAGCATGCCAACATCGAGGCGCCGGGGCAGTTCAAGGTGTCGGCCGCGGAGCACGTGCTGGGCCAGCTCTGAGCCGCGCGCCGAGGCGCACAGTGAAACAAAAGGGGGTTCGCCTGCGGCGAACCCCCTTTTTCGTGGTGCAGGCGTCGTGCCGCGGCGTCAGCCGATCAGCTGCTCGAGCTGTGGGACGATTTCGAACAGATCGCCGACCAGGCCGATATCGGCCACCTCGAAAATCGGCGCATCCGGGTCCTTGTTGATCGCCACGATGGTGCGCGCGTCCTTGATGCCGGTCAGGTGCTGGATGGCGCCGGAAATGCCGATTGCGACGTACAGCTCCGGGGCGATGATCTTGCCGGTTTGTCCGACCTGCAATTCGTTCGGCGCATAGCCGGCATCGACTGCGGCGCGTGATGCGCCGACCGCCGCACCGATCTTATCGGCGAGGCGGTAGAGCATCTGGAAGTTCTCCGCGCTGCCGAGGGCCCGGCCGCCGGAGACGACCTTCGCGGCGCTCTGCAGGTCGGGCCGGTCGCTCTGCGCGGCCGAAACCGATACGAAACGGGTGTGATTGGGTGGTTCGGCCAGCGGTCCCGGCGCCGCTTCGATGCTCGCCGAGCCGCCGTCCGCGGCGGCCTGGAACGAGGCCGTGCGCACGGTGCCGACCACCTTGGCCCCGTCGAGGACCTCGACGGTGATGACGGCGTTGCCGGCGTAGATCGGCCGGCGGAAGCGCGTGGCGCTCTCCACGGCCATGATGTCACTGACCTGGACGGTCTGCAGCAGCGCCGCGATGCGCGGCATCAGGTCCTTGCCGAAAGTGCTCGACGGGCCGAACACGTGGCTGTAGGGCCCGGCGAGGGCCGCGATCTGCGGGGCGATCGCCGCGGCGATGGGATGGGCGTGCACCGGGTGCTCCAGGGTGAGCACCTTGTCGACGCCCCCGATCGCGGCGGCCTGCCGCGCGATCGGGGCTGCTTCGGCCGCGCAGACCGCGACGGTGATCGTGGCATCCGGCACGGTGGCGGCACAGGCAACACACTTGGCGGTTGCGACGCTGAGGGTGTGACCGTCGTGCTCGGCGACGATGAGGATGTTCTGGCTCATTTACAGCAGTCCTTTCTGCTTCAGCGCAGCGACGAGTTCGGCGGCGTCGTTGACGCGCACGCCCTTGCTGCGCTGTGCGGGTGGATCGTGGCGCAGGGTCTTCAGCTGCGAGCGCGGGCTCACCCCGAGGGACTCCAGGGTGAGCGTCTCGAGCGGCTTTTTCTTCGCCTTCATGATGTCCGGGAGCTTCACGTAGCGCGGCTCGTTCAGGCGCAGATCGACCGTCACCACCGCCGGCAGGTCGACTTCCAGTGTTTCCAGTCCCGCATCCACTTCGCGCGTGACCCGTGCCTTCTCGCCGCTCAGTTCGACCTTCGAGGCAAAGGTCGCCTGGGGCCGATCCCACAGCGCGGCGAGCATCTGCCCGGTCTGACCGTTGTCATCGTCGATCGCCTGCTTGCCGAGCAGCACCAGGAAGGGCTGCTCACGCTCGGCGAGCGCGCGCAGCACGCTCGCGGTGCCGAGCGGCTCGAGTGGCGCGTCGGTCTGCACGTGCAGCGCGCGGTCGGCGCCCATGGCCAGGCAGGTCCGCAGCTGCGGCTGGCTGTCCGCCGGACCGATCGTGGCCACGACCACTTCTTCCGCCGCGCCGCGCTCCTTGATGCGCAGCGCTTCCTCGAGCGCAATTTCGTCGAAGGGGTTGACGCTCATTTTCACCCCCTCGGTGACCACGCCCGACGCATCGGGCTTGATGCGGATGCGCACGTTGTAATCCACGACGCGCTTGATGCCGACCAGTATGCGTTTCATTATCCTGCCATCGCCTCGAGAGACTTGCGGAAATATAGCAGAGGATCGCGCTAAACTGAGTCAATGCTCGGTTACGCGCTGCGACGCATTGCGGGGATCGTGCCGGTCCTGGTGATCCTGCTGACCGTGTCGTTTTTCGTCATACGCTTGGCACCGGGAGGTCCGTTCGCGGGCGCCCGGGCGCTCTCGGCGCGCACGCGCGCGGAGCTGGCGCACCGCTACGGGCTCGACCGGCCGCTGCCGGTGCAGTATTTCGATTACCTGCGCGCCCTGGCGCACGGAGATCTCGGCCGCTCCTACAGCTTGCGTGACGTGCCGGTCGCGCAACTGATCGCCTCGGGCCTGCCGGTGAGCGCTGAGCTCGGTGCCGCGGCGCTGCTGCTCGGGAGCCTCGGGGGGATCGGGCTCGGCGTGCGCGCCGCGCTGCGCCGCGGCGGTTTGCTCGACCGCTCGCTCGCGGCATTCGCGGCGGTGACGCTGGCGTTGCCGAGTTTCGTCACCGGGCCGCTGCTGGCCTTGACGTTCGGATTGTGGCTCGGCTGGTTGCCGGTTGCCGGGTGGCAGCCCGGCTCGCCGCGCGACCTGGTGCTGCCGGCCGTGACTCTCGCGCTGCCGCTGTCGGCCTCGATTGCGCGGCTGACGCGGGCCGGGCTGATCGAGGCGCTCAATGCCACCTACATCCGTACCGCGCGCGCGCGCGGCCTCGGGCCAGCCCGCGTGTTGTGGCGTCACGCGCTGCGCCCGGCGCTGGTACCGGTGGTGAGTTATCTCGGTCCGGCCGCGACGTACCTGGTGACCGGCTCGCTCGTGGTCGAAACCGTATTCGAGCTGCCGGGCACCGGGCGCTACCTGGTGCTCGGGGCCATCGATCGGGACTACACGCTGGTGATGGGCATGGTCCTGGTGTACGGCACGTTGACGCTGCTGGCGAACCTCGGTGCGGACTTGCTGCAAGCCTGGCTCGATCCGCGCGGGCGCCATGAGTCGCCCTAATCCGCGCCGCCGCGCGCTCTGGGCGGGCGCGGTGCTCGCCTTGCTGGTACTGCTGGCGGCGTTCGGTCCGGCGGCGAGCCCGTATTCCTACAGCGCCATTGACTGGACTCACCTTGCGGTACCGCCGGGTTGGGCGGGGGCGCATTGGCTCGGCACCGACGCGCTCGGGCGTGATCTGTACGTGCGCGTCCTGTACGGCCTGCGGCTCTCGCTCGTGCTGGGGGTGCTGGCCACCGCGGTGAGCGTGCTGATCGGTGTGGCCTGGGGCGCGGTGGCCGGGTGGGCCGGGGGGCGGATCGATGCGTGGATGATGCGCGTGGTGGACGTGCTCTACGCGCTGCCTTACCTGTTCATCGTCCTGATCCTCGCGGCTCTGTTCGGGCGCGGCAATCTCGCGGTGCTGCTGCTGGCGATCGGCGCGGTGGGCTGGCTGACGCTGGCCCGGGTGGTGCGGGCACAGACGCTCTCGCTGAAGCGCCGTGAATTCATCGAGGCCGCGCTCGCCGGCGGCCTGAGCGGTGCGCAGGTGCTGCGCCGCCACGTGATGCCCAACCTCACCGGGACGGTCGCGGTGTATGCGACGCTGATGGTGCCGCAGATGATTGTCTACGAGAGTTTCCTGAGCTTCCTGGGGCTCGGCGTCGAGCCGCCGCGCGCCAGTCTCGGCAGCCTGATCAATGCCGGTGCGCGCCAGATGCTCTCGGCCCCCTGGCTGCTTCTGGTCCCGGCGGTGGTGCTCATCGCACTGCTGCTGTGTTTGAACGTTCTCGGCGATGCGTTGCGCGATGTCCTCGATCCAACACAGCGCTGAGAGGCGCCACGAACCGGCCGGCGATACGGCGTTGTTCAGCATCGAGGCGCTCGGCGTGCGCTTCGGGCGCGCCGCACCGGTGGTCGAGGATGTCTCGCTGACGGTGGGCCGGGGCGAGTGTCTCGGGGTGGTCGGGGAGTCCGGTGCGGGTAAGAGCCTGGCGTTTCTCGCCGCTCTCGGACTCGCCCCGGGTGATGCCGAGGTGACCGGCCGGGCCTGCTTCGGCGGGCGCGACTTGCTTGCCATGCCCGAGCGCGATCTCGATGCGATCCGGGGGCGACGCATCGGCATGGTGTTCCAGGATCCGATGGGCGCTCTGACGCCGCACCTGAGCATCGGGGCGCAGCTCGCCGAGCCCATCGCGCGGCACAACCGCTGCGGCGCACGCGCGGCACGCTCGCGCGCCCTGGAGTTGCTCGAACAGGTTCACCTCGGCGAGCCGCAACGACGCATGGGACAGTATCCGCACGAGTTGTCCGGCGGAATGCGCCAGCGCGTCATGATCGCGATCGCGCTCGCCTGCGAGCCGGAGCTGATCATCCTCGATGAGCCGACCACCGCGCTCGACGTGACGCTCGAGGCGCAGATCCTGGCCTTGCTGGCGCACATCAAGCGCGAGCGGCATATCGGCCTGGTGGTGGTGACGCATGACTTTGCGGCGCTGGCGGGCATTGCGGATCGCGTCGCGGTGATGCGCGCCGGCCGGGTGATCGAGTCGGGTACCGCGACCGAGGTGTTCAAACACCCGCGCGAGCCGTATACCCGCGAGTTGGTGCTGGCGGCGAGCGAAGCGGCGCTCGCGCCGGCCGCTACGGCGCGGCACGGGGCCGGCGCCACGGGCGCGCCGGTGGTGGCGGTGAGCGGGCTCGCGGTACGGTACCGGCACGCCGCGGGCTTGTTCCGCGGGGTGAGCTTCGCGGCGCTGGAGGACGTCACGTTCGCGCTCGCCGCCGGGGAGTCGCTCGCGGTGGTCGGGGAGTCCGGGTGCGGCAAGTCCACGCTGACGCGCGCGGCGCTGCGACTGATCGGGACTGCCGGCGGACGGGTTGAATGGCTCGGGCGCGACGTGAGCGGGCTTGCGGCGCCCGCCATCCGCCGCCTGCGCCGCGACCTGCAGCTGATTTTCCAGGATCCGCTGGCGAGTCTCGATCCGCACCTGACGGTCGAGCGACTGGTCGGCGAGCCGCTCGAGATCCATGAGGCGGCGCTCGGGCGCGAGGCCCGCCGGGCGCGCGTGGTGGCGATGCTCGAGCGCGTCGGTCTCGATCCGGGACTCGGCCGGCGGCGGCCGCATGAACTGTCCGGCGGGCAGTGTCAGCGCGTCGGGATCGCCCGCGCGATGATCCTCGCCCCGCGGCTGCTGGTGTGCGACGAGCCGCTCTCCGCACTCGACGTGCGCGCCCAGCGCCAGATCAGCCTGCTGCTCGAGACCCTGCGCCGCGAGCAGGGCATGAGCCTGCTGTTTGTCAGCCACGATCTGGCGGCGGTGCGCCGGTTGTGCGAACGCGTGCTCGTGCTGTACCGCGGCCGGATGGTCGAGCTGGGCGCGAGCGCAGTGCTGCTCTCGCGCCCGTTGCACCCTTATGCGCGGGAGCTGCTCGAGGCCGTCCCGGTGGCCGATCCGCAGCTCCAGCCCGGCCGGCTCGCGCGGGTGCGCCTCGAGGACATCCCGGAGGTGCCCGGGACGGGCACCGGGTGCGCCTTCCGGGCACGCTGCCCGCATGCCACGGCGCTGTGCGCCGAGCAGTCCCCCCCGTGGGTCGAGGCGAGCGGTGGGCACTGGGTGGCGTGTCATCACTTCGGCCAGTGGGCCGATGGTATGCTCGGCGCATGAGCGAACCGGTCATCCGCCCGAGCGAGAGCCTGCGTCACGTCCGCTACGAAATCCGCGGTCGCCTGGCGCGGCGCGCGCATGAACTGGAGCGCCAGGGTTACGAGATTCTCTCGCTGAACATCGGCAACCCGGGCGCCTTTGGACTGCGCACGCCCGAGACGATGCGCCTGGCCATGATCGAGAACCTCGCCGAGGCGGAGGGATACTGCCACCAGAAGGGCATCTTCCCGGCGCGCGAAGCGGTGGTCATGCAGCAGCAGGCCCGCGGTGTGACCGGGGTGAGCGCCGAGGAGGTGTTCATCGGTAACGGCGTGAGCGAGCTGATCAACCTCGTGCTGCGCGCGTTGCTCAACGATGGCGACGAGGTCCTGGTACCGAGTCCCGACTACCCGCTGTGGACCGCGGCGGTGACCTTGAACGGCGGGCGTGCCGTGCACTACCCGTGCCGCCCGGAGAACGGCTTTGTGCCCGACCCGCAGGAGCTCGCCGCCCTGGTGACCCCGCGCACCCGTGCGCTGGTGGTGATCAACCCCAACAACCCCACCGGGGCGGTGTACCCGCGCGCGGTGCTCGAGCAGCTTGCGCGTCTGGCCGAACGGACCGGCCTGGTGCTCTTCAGCGACGAGATCTATGACCAGATGGTCTACGACGGGGCCGAGTTCGTGCCCATGGCGACGCTGGTCGAGGACACGCTGTGCGCCACGCTCTCGGGGCTCTCGAAGGTGTACCGCGCGTGTGGCTACCGGGTGGGATGGGCCGTGTTCTCCGGGCGCACCCACGCGGCCGGCGAGTACCTCCAGGCCATCGAACTGCTGAGCTCGCTGCGCCTGTGCAGCAACGTGCTCTCGCAGTGGGCGGTGCAGACCGCGCTCGGCGGCTACCAGAGCATCGCCGACCTGGTCGGCCCCGGCGGGCGGCTCTACGAGTCGCGCGGGGCCATTGCGCGCGCGGTGAGCTCGAGCCGTTACCTGCGGCTGAAGGAGCCCCCGCAAGGCGCGATGTACGCCTTCATCGGCGTCGACACGACGGCGTTGCCGGGATTCGACGACCAGCGCTTCGCACTCGACCTGCTCGAGCAGAAGCATGTGCTGGTTGCCCCGGGCGTGAGCTTCAATGTTCCCTACCGCAATCATTTCCGCGTCACGACGCTGCCCGACAGTGCGACGCTGTTCGACGTGTTCGGCCGGATCGAGGACCTGCTCGCCGACTACGCCGCGACACCGGCCGAGGACAACGTGGTGCCCGCGCATGCGCGGTTCAAATGAACGGCGTTGAAGTGATTTATTAAAAGTCGATCCTCTAAATAACCGTCAATTCATTGTTTTGATTAAAGTTCCTGCGCATCTCGAGGCCGTGATCGAGGCGGGGGGCACCTGGGTCGCACCCACCCGGCGCCGTGCGCACGCGCTGCGCCTGGCCCACGCGGCGGCCCAGCTCGGACGAGGCCGGCGCGTCTGGGCGAGCCCGGACGTGCTGCCGCTGGAGGGCTGGCTCGGGCGCGAGTGCGAGCGCGCTGCGCTGCAGGGCGAGCCCGGCATGCTGCCGGCGCGGTTGCTGCGCCCGAGCGAGGAGTGGCTGCTGTGGCGCGAGTGCACGGCCGAGGCGATCGGCGGGCTCGCGCTGGCCAACCCCGGGGCGCTGGCCGAGGGACTGCTCACGGCGAGCCGGCTGGCCGGTCAAATCGGCCTCGACCTCGCGCGCGTGCGCGCCGCGGCGCATACCGAGACCGCGCTGCTGCTCGAGGTCGAGCGCAGCGTGGCCGAACGCACGCGACGGCTCGGCGCCCGAGGGCTCTCCGAGGCACTGAGCACGGCGGGCGCGCTCGGGGATGAGCGGCCGGTGGCGCTGTGCGGGTTTCTGCTCGGTGATGCGCGCCTGGGCGCCGTGCGCGCCGCACGGGCCGCGCGCGGCTGGCCGACCCTGTGGGAGGCGCCCGAGGTCGCGCAAGCGACACCCGAAGTGCTGTTCGCGGCCGATGAAACCGAGGAGCTCGATCGCATCGCCGGGTGGTGCCGCGAGCAGCTGCGCGAGGCACCCGAGGCGCGGCTCCTGGTGGTCCTGCCCGGTTCGAGCGAGCGTTGCGCACGCCTGGCGGCCTTGATTCGCCAGGCGCTCGACGGACCCGGCGCCTACGGCGCCGGCGCGTCCGGCATTGCGGCCGTCGAAGGGGGCGAGGCGCTGTCGCACCAGCCGGCGGTTGCCTATGCGCTCACCGCGCTGGCCCTGCTGGCCGGTGGGAACCTGACGCTCGAAGCCCTGCTCGAGTGGCTGCGCGGGCCGTTCTGGTGCGAGCCGGCCGAGGAGCGTGCGCGGCTGGACGTGTGGCTGCGCGAGCATGCCCCCCCGGCACTCGAGCGGGCCGGCCTGGAGCGGCTGCTCGGCGCAGCGCCGCGCTCGAGCGCCGGGGCGATCCAGGCCCGTCTGGCGACGGCGGCAAGTGCACTGGGCGCTGCCGTGCTCTCGCCGCGCGAGTGGTCCGAGCGCTTCCAGGCGGCACTCGATGCACTCGGCTGGCCGGGCGCGCAGGGGCTGGACAGCCCCGCGCAGCAAACTCTGTTGCGCCTGCGCGAGCTGCTCGACGAGTACGGCCAACTCTCGGCAGCGGCCACCCGCTTCGAGCGCCGCACCGCGCTCGAGCGGCTGCGCGAACTGGCCGAGCGGACCGCGTACCGGCCCGCCGAGCAGGACGCTGCGGTCACGGTGAGCGCCTCGCTCAGTGACCCGGTGGTCCGCTACGAGGGGATCTGGGTGGCCGGGCTGCATCACGACACCCTGCCACAGGCGCCGGACCCGAACTCGTTCCTGCCGCTCACCGCGCAGCTGGGCGCCCAGTGGCCGGCCGCCTCGGCGAGCGGCCGGCTGCGCGAAGCGCAGGCGCTGCTCGGGGCGTGGCGTGCCGCAACCGACCGGCTGGTGCTCTCCGCGCCGCGGCGTGCCGGGGACCTCGCACTGCTGCCCAGCCCGCTGCTCGCCCCGTGGGCGCCCGCCCCGGCGCCGCGCGGGCCTGCACTGGCGTGGCTGCCCGAGCGCGTGCACCGCGACGATCAGCTCGAGCCCTGGCACGAGGTGGTGCTGCCCTGGGAGCGCTCCGTGGCGCTGCCCTCCGGGACGCGCAGCCTCGAGCTGCAGAACCTCTGTCCGTTTCGGGCTTACGGGGAGCTGCGCCTGGGCTGCACACCGCTCGGCACCAGTGAGCCGGGCGTGCCGGCGGACCTGCGCGGTCGGCTGCTGCACCTGGCGCTGCAGGAACTATGGCGTGAGCTGGGTGACTCCGATGCGCTCGGGGCGCTCAACGCGAGCCGCCTCGATGAACGTATCGGCGAGTGCGTCGAGCGCGCCGAACGGGCCCTGCTCGCCGAGCTGAGCGCGCCGCCCTCGGGCGCCGCGCTCAGGCGCGAGAGACGCCGTGCCGTGCGCCTGGTGCACGCGTTGTGCGAGCTGGAGCGCGGCCGAGCGCCGTTCCGCGTGCGCGATACGGAACGGGCCACCGAGCTGACCGTCGGCGGGGCTCGATTGAACCTGCGCATTGACCGCATCGATGCGCTGGCCGACGGTTCGCTGGCGATCCTCGATTACAAGAGCGGTCGGCCGGTGCGCGCCGACTGGTATGGCGAGCGACCCTCGCACCCGCAGTTACTGGCCTACCTTGCCGCCGTCGGGGCCGGTGTGCGCGCCCTCGCCACGGTGCACCTGACGGCCCGCGAAATCACCTTCCGGGGCATTGCCGCGCAGGCGGACCTGCTGCCCGGGGTGCAGCCCGTTGAAGCGCTCGCAGGCGCCGAGGCGTCCTGGCCGGCACAGTGCGCCGCTTGGCAGGCGGTACTCGATCGGCTCGCTGCGGCCTTCGCCGCCGGCGAGGCCGCCGTCGATCCGAAGCCCGGCGCCTGCACGTTCTGCCACCTGGGCACGCTGTGTCGGGTCGGGGAGCGGCTCGAGTCGAGCGAGGACGAGCCCGGGGAGGGCCCATGAGCGGCCCGCGGGTGCAGGCCGGGGTGTCCGACGATGCGGCCCGCGAGGCGGCCACCGACCCGCGTGAGTCGATCGTGCTGCAGGCGCCGGCCGGCTCGGGCAAGACGACGGTGCTGACGCAGCGCATGCTGCGCCTGCTCGCGGAAGTCGATGACCCACAGGAAATCCTCGCCATCACCTTCACCCGCCGGGCGGCCGCCGAGATGCGTGAGCGGATGTACCGGGCACTGCACGGGGAGTGCGGCAGCGGTGCGCTCGGGGCGCGCCTGCAGGCCCTTGCCGCGGCGGTGCTGGAGCGCTCCGCGGCGCGTGGCTGGCGCCTGCAGGAGGACCCGGCGCGGTTGCGGATCCAGACCATCGATGCATTCAACCTCACCCTGGCGAACCGGCTGCCCCTGGCCGCGCGCGCCGGTGGCCCGTTGGCGCTCGGGGAGCGCCCCGCGGCACTGTACCGGCTGGCGGCCCGCGACACGCTGCTCGCGGCCGAAGCGAACCCGGCCCTCGCGGCCGATGCGGACCTGTGGTTCGAGCGGCTCGATAACCGCTGGGGCAATCTCGAGGGACTGCTGGCGCAGATGCTCGCCGAGCGCGCGCACTGGCTGCCGCATGTGCTCGGCCATGCCCCCGAGGCGCTCGCCGAGCGTGTCGGTACCAGTCTGCGGCGGGTCGCCGAGTCGACTCTCGGCGCACTGCTCGCGCTGCTCGATGCGCCGCTGCTTGCGGCGCTGTCGCAGCTGCCGGGGGTGGGGGCGCTCTCGGGCGAGCCGGGCACGCTCGAGGCCTGGCAGCGCCTCGCGGCCCAGGTCCTGACCCAAAAGGGGCAATGGCGGCGCCAGGTCACGCGCCGGCTCGGCGCCGAGTACGCCGATGCCGCGGCGCGCGCGGCGCTGCAGGAGTGCATCGCGGCCCTGGCGGCGCTCGAGCCGGCGCGCGAGCGGTTGAACGAACTGGCCGCGTTGCCGCGGCTCGAACTCGCACCGGACGAGGCGAGCGCGCTCGCGGCGCTCTCGCGGTTGCTGCAGGTCGCGGCTGCTGAGCTCGAGGTGCGCTTCGCGCTCGAGGGCCAGGTCGATTACACGCGCATCGCCGGGGCGGCACAGGCGGCGCTCACCGAGGAGGGTGAACCGAGCGACCTGGCGCTGCGGCTCGGGGTGCGCCTGCGGCACATCCTGGTCGATGAGTTCCAGGACACCTCCGCGGCGCAGACGGAGCTGATTTCCGGGCTGACGGCCGGCTGGGAACCGGGCGACGGGCGAACGCTGTTCGTCGTGGGCGATCCGATGCAGTCGATTTACATGTTCCGCGAGGCCGAGGTCGGCTGCTTCCTCGCGGTCCGGGACCGCGGCGTCGGTACTCTGCGGCTGCGCCCGCTGCAGCTGCGGCGCAACTTCCGCTCCGTGCCGCCGCTGATCGAGTGGTGCAACCAGATCTTCGCGCAGTTGTTCCCCGCGAGCGATGACCTGCGCTCGAGCGCGGTGCGCTTCACGCCGAGCATCCCGGGCCACGGCGAGGCGCCCGGGCAGGCTCCGCCGGTGGAGCTGCGGCTGTTTGCCGCCGCGGATCGCCGCGCCGAATCCGAGGCGCTGCTCGAGCGCATCGTGGCGCTCAAGAAGGTCGAACCGGACGCTTCGATCGCGGTGCTGGTGGCCGCCCGGCGCCATGCCGAGCAGCTCATCGCAGCGCTCCACGGGCGCGGCATCGAGGCGATTGGTGTGCAACTGGTGCCGCTGGCCGAAGTGCCCATCGTGCGCGACCTGGTGGCGCTCGCGCGGGCCTTGTGTCACCTCGCAGAGCGCACCGCGTGGCTCGCGGTGCTGCGCGCGCCCTGGTGCGGCGTGTCGCTCGCCACGCTGACCCGGCTCTCCCCGCGCCAGGACACGCTGCTGCCGTGGGAGGCCCTGCACGAGCCGGCGCGGCTCGAGGCCTGCGAGCCGGCCGATCGGGTGCGCCTGGAGCGGATCCGCACCGTGCTCGGCGCAGCGCTCGGGCGCC
>OFHJ01000719.1_pt1 | contig 11513 bp, 14 predicted proteins | sample 1522001 | NCBI WGS metagenome assembly OFHJ01 (sample SAMEA2464838, study PRJEB22497) | soil metagenome | biome: Grassland; feature: Farmland; material: Clay | place: Australia | collected 2013-02-01 | depth 1.2 m | reverse complement strand
AAACAAGACAGATGAACAGCTGAGTCAGGAAATTTCAGAGAAACTCAAGCACTAACCATAAATGAACAATGATGACTTTATTCCGATTATCTTTCGGAATCTTGATGAGATACGACATAGAGTAGTCCGAATTTTGGCAGTCTTCCTCATATTCTTCGGTATTTTCATTCTCTTTTCAATACGCCAGTTTACTTTTGAGGGCCACTCTTTTTATTTCATCTACCCTGATCTTTACCACAATCTTTCCGCCCAGTTGCTGACCGTCATTGAAAAGAACGTCCTTGCACCGGGAACCGTGCTGCTTATCGTGAAACCTGCGGATGGCCTGACAGCGGATGCCTACATCGCCATGTTTCTGGCACTTCTCTTCACCATGCCTTACATGATCTACCACGTGAGCATGTTCCTGGGCCCTGCCCTTAAGAAGAATGAAAAAGTTCTCCTGAAGAGCATACTCGTCCCTGCAAGCCTTCTGTTTGTTGCTGGTTCCATGATGGGCCTTCTCTGGATTGCACCCACAATGTTCAGGATTTTCAACAGCTTTGATATTGGGCTTGGGGCTGAAACTACCATGAGCCTGATGAATTTTGTTTCCTTCCTTGTTGTATATATCCTGACCTTTGGAGTTTCATTCGAAGTACCTGTCTTTATGTATGGCCTTACAAGGGCGGGGATGGTACAGGCTGAGACCTGGGCCAAAAACTGGAGATATGCAATAGTCGGTTCACTGTTCTTTGGACTTCTTTTTTCCCCAGGTGTTACAGGCTTTACCGAGGTCCTGATGGCTGTGCCCATGATAGCACTCTATTTTGGCGGCATCTACTTCTCAAAACGATACGAGAAAAAGAGTGGTATGACTGATTCACAGACTGTTTCTGAACCGTTCTAACTGGGACATAGTCAGGCAGGTTGGATCATAAATCTTGAAGAACAGGTCGTCTACGATAGATCTGTGCTGTGAAACCTCACTCCCATGCTTGATTATCTTGAAAAGCCTGGACTCGACCTTCCTGGCATGTTCAACAGCTTTCTTCTGGAAGTTCACGGAATCGATCATTTCGCTAATTATGCCTGCTTCCCTGGCTTCATGTGCATCAAAGATCTTTCCCCTCTTGATCAGTGAATATGCCTTACCGGAAATTCTCTCAGGAACCTCCGGAAGAATCCCCGTAAGGGAGGGCAATCCGAATGCTATTTCAGGCATTCCAAACTTAGACCTTTCAGTTGCAATTATAATGTCAGAGCTCAGGGCTATCTCCAGACCGAGTCCAAGGGCATAGCCATCCACAGCACTTATTATGGCTCTTTTAGAATTCAGCATTGTTCTTGCTATGGTTGTCCCAAGGGAATATGCCTCCCTGATATGCATTTTATCGGTTATGCGCCTGCAGTCTGCGGAGTAACCCATGCAGAATGCTTTCCTGTTTGCCGAGGTTATGAGGATGGGCGACTCTCCGCTGGAGACGGCATCCGTCAGTGCAATGAGAAAATCCCTGAGCCCATCGTTGTTCAGGCAATTGTTGACGCCATTTGAGATCTGAATAACATTTACTCCCTGGTCTTCCTGTAAAGAAACTAAAGGTGTACGTGTAATTGGCAACTTTTAGTGATTTCATCGGTAATTAAAATTTCACTACTGAAAGTCACTAAATTATTTCGTTTCATGGCTTTAATACTTAAAGAAACTAAGAAAATAGCCGGATTGTTTCATCAGCTTATGGGTTAATGAACAGTTCGTGAGATCATGACCCAGGAGTTGCGCGGAAATTAGAAAATGAAATGGCGGAAGTGGTTCTGGCCTTTCAGGGCTTGAAGCAAAAATTTGGACCCGAAATGCACGGATCAGTACATTGTGAGGTTATATTTCCTGTCCATTTCCTCATACTTCTCTCTGGTGGAGACGCCCAGAATCTGGGTCAGTGTCTTCATTTCCCCGGCATACTTCCTGTCATAGGCTTCCCTGCCCATCTTGAGCCTCTTTTCAACATCATCAAAAAGAATCTGCTCACCATGTTTTTTCAGGCAGTGGATGCATTCCGCTGCAGATTCCTCATTGTCTTCCAGGTGGGAGAAGCAATGTTCAAAATTTCTCTTCATTTATCATCACACCTCTTTCCGTCGAACTCAGGGTATCTTACATTATATCTGTCAAGGGAGTATTCCAGGAGGTAGTAGAAGGAGGACAGCATATTTTCCCTGTCGCCTGTTATATCCAGGTAATCCATTAGTACCTGCAGCCTGCTGGTTCTTTCCCTGAATTCACCCAGTGTTAGTTTTCCCTGAAGGAGACTTTCCAGTTCTTTCAGGAATTCAGAATATTCTGTGACCTTCTCCGTTGGTTTCTTTTTAAGTGCATAAGCTAGGGCTTTCTGCCTTCCCCTGATCACTGACATTGCATCATCGAGGTCGCCGTATATTATTGCACTCTTGATTATTTCTATATCAGACAGTATGGGCATTTATATCACCTGAAGAGGCCCGGAGCCATGCCTATCATGGACGGGAACCATATTACCAGCAAGGACAGGGCCACAGTTACGAATGCTGAGACATAGACCGGAATCCTGACCGTTCTCTCCAGACTGAAGATTGAACCTTCCTCCGGTTCCTTTCCAAACATGTAGAGCATCACCCTGAAGTAATAGAACACAGAAATAGCGCTATTCAGTATTGCAATTACGGCCAGCCACCACAATCCACCCTCAATGAGGGACAGGAACAGCAGATACTTGGCGAAGAAACCACCCGTCAGAGGAATTCCTGCAAGTGCCAGAAGCAGTATGGAAAATCCTACTGCAAGGGCCGGAGCCTTCTTTGCGAGGCCTGACAGATCTGAAAGCTGTATGTTGTCTTTCTTGACCACGTTGAGGGTTATGAAGGATCCTCCCTTCATGAAGATGTACACGATGGAATAGAACATGCCGGCTGCTATTGCAACTGAGGCCACGTTCCCTGTAACATTTCCAACTGATGCGACGACGGCCAGAACCAGTATGAGGTAACCGGCCTGTGCCACGCTTGAGTAAGCCAGAAGACGCTTGACATTGTTCTGGGAAAGTGCTGAAATGTTGCCGTAAGTCATGGTAAGGATTGCGAGGATTGCGAAGAGGTAGTACACCTCTGGAAGATCGGACGAGAATCCAACCAGGAACATCTTCAGCACCACCACGAATGCCAGGACCTTGCTTCCTGCAGACAGGAATGCGGATACCGAGTTTTCGGCACCGTCATAAGTATCGATGGCCCACTGGTGCATCGGGAAGATAGCCAGTTTGAAACCAAAACCTACGATAAGGAATATGAGTGCAATTGTTAGCTGGGCCGAGGGCGTTGATGCCGACAGCACAGAAAGATTGAATGTGTTGGTATCCAGGTAGAAGAAAGATGACCCGAACAGTATGAATGCGGTTGCAATTGTTCCAGTGAAGAAATATTTCACTGTTCCCTCCAGGTTTCTTCTTTCCTTTCCGAAACTGGCCAGAACGTATGTTCCTATACTCACCGATTCAAATGCTATGAACAGGGTGATGAGGTTGTAACTGAATGATGCGACCACCATTCCGATGGTTACAAAGAGCAGTGTTGCGTAGAATATCTCACTCTTTCCCTTGATCCCCTGCAGTGAGGGGTAGCAGATGAACATTGCAGAAATAATCATCACTATTGAAAAGTAGAGGCCGAACTGGTTGAACACTATGGTCCCATCAAATACCGATGTCCCCATGGGAACAAGGAAGTATAGCATCAGGGCCGATATTCCAAGGGAAATGAATGTAATCAAGGAAAGGACCCTCTTGTTTGTCTTAAGTATAGATATTCCCAGGAGTGCAAAGCCTACGAGCCCCAGAAATATGAGAGGGGCAAAGTCTAGAAGCATTTGTACTCCGCTTGTTGTAATTAGAGTTGACATTACAGGATACCTCCTATGTAAGTTAGCAGAATTCCATAAATCAGGTTTGGAACGACTCCAAGGATGAAGATTACCACAAGCATTCCCAAGAGCTTTGCAGTTGTTCTTGGCTCTGCATCCTTTATGGTACCAAGTGTTTCATTGTAAGGGCCGTAGAGTGACTTCTGTGCTGCCCATATGTGGTAAGAAGCGGTGATTATCATTGCAAATACCACAACAAGGATTATCCACCCTATTGCTCCAAATACACCGACCAGAATGGAGAATTCACCTATGAAACCGGCAAGGCCGGGAAGCCCAAGCGATGCAAGCAGGCCTGCGAGCAGGAATGAGCTCAGTATTGGTGCTTCCCTGAATATTCCTCCGAGTGAATGTATTGATTCATGGCCAGTGCTTCTGTTTATGTAGTAAAGTGTAGAAAAGATCAGTGCCATTATGAGGCCATGTGCCACGATCTGGAACATTCCTCCGGCAAGTTCCAGGTTCGCCTGATAACCTGTTTCCACTAGACCGGCACCGAATGCGAGGGTAACGAATCCCATGGCTCCCGCACTAGCAAAGGCCATCATTCTCTTCAGGCTCTGCTGCATCATTGCAACCAGTGAGAAATAGACCAGGCTGATTATTCCCAGGGCCATGAGGATTTCCATGGTGGTAGTTCCCAATGATGAGTATACCGGCATGAGTACCCCGAAGAGGCCGTAACCACCCATTATTGAAAGCCCTCCAGCGAGGATTACTGTCCCTGGATACGGGGCAGCATCATAAGTGTCCGGGAGCCATGAATGAACAGGGAATGAAGGCATCTTAACAAGGAATGCCAGCAGGAAACCGAATATTGCAAAGTCCTTCCAGAACACGGGAATCTGGGAGAAGTAGTTGTTGACCATCAGCTGGCTCATTTCGAATGTGAACACTCCGGTGCTTTCGTAATGGAATGTGTATACCGTGAAAATTGACAGCAACAGGAATACTGAACCTATGTGCGTGTAAACGAAGAACTTCAATGAAACACTGTCCTTGTCCCTTCCGCCATACTGGGCTATTATGAAGTATACCGGTATGAGGACTACTTCCCAGAATATGTAGAAGAAGAGGAAATCCCTCGATATAAGAATCCCAATCAGGCCAGATTCCGCAATGAGTATGTAACTGTAGAGCGTGTTGCCGTACCTTCCTTCCTCCGTGATCAGGATAGAGAGGAATATGACAATTGCAGAGAGAATCAGGAGGGCATCGGAGAATCCGCTGACTCCAATGGAGAACACGATTCCCAGTGAGGCTGCAAAATTGAAGGTTTCTGTTGAAATTATTCCTCCGGTATAGCCCGAATGGAACCTCAGGATACTGTATGCAATTATGAGAACCAGGAAAGCTGCTGAGGCTATCAGTGCATAGTCCCTTCTTCTGTTCTTCACGAGGAAAGACGCTGCCGCCCCAAGTATTGTGAGCAAAAATATGATTAACATTATCAAATCAGATCAACCCCGCTATTTTCACCGCAATGAAAATCACTGAAATTCCAATTATCAGAACAATAAAGTAGTTCTCAACAACTCCATTCTGAATCCTCCTGAAAAGATCTCCCAGTTTCAGTGTGCCGGAACCTACCCCATTGACTGTTTTGTTGTAAGAGTTCTCGAGGAGTGTGAAACCTGCAGAGAGTGGAACTATAGCCCTTTCAGCAATTAAGTTGGTGAAGAGATAATCTATGTAGAACTTGTTTTTAGCAACCTTGTAAAGACGGTTCTTTGAGAAGTCCATCTTTTTCCAGAAGTTGGTGCCATAAATGACATAAGTCACTGCAAGCCCGATGAACATCAGTGCCATGGGAATGTAATCTATGAATACGGGGATAGATGGTATTGAGTAGGACGGGTCAACGTATCCGTAGAATCTCCCCTGAATGAATCCCAGACCAAGTGCCCCTGCTGCAAGCACGAATAGCGGAAGGAGTGCAATGATGCTGGGGTCCTTGGCATGTTCAGCAAGGTGTGATCTTGGTTTTCCAAGGGCGACCCTGAAAAACATCCTGAATGTGTAGAGCGTAGTGAGAAGGGCGCCTGTGGCCAGGAAAAGCCATGGCAGGAGGCTTGATAATGAGCCTGACTGCGCATAATATGCCCAGGAAGCTGAAATAATCGTATCCTTTGAGAAGTAGCCCGATGTGAACGGGAATGCGATAAGAGCCAGCGAGCCGATGAATAGAAGCGTTATGGTGAGAGGCATTCTCTTCCAAAGCCCTCCCATATACCTGGTGTCCCTTAGATCCAGGAGAGCGATAAGAATTGCACCTGCTGACATGAAGAGTAATGCCTTGAACACCGCATGAACCACGAGGTGGAACAGGCCCATGGAGACTCCGGTGTATCCGAAAACACCTCCAAGCCCAATTGCGGCAAGCATGTATCCTATCTGGCTGATTGTTGAATATGCAAGGATCCTCTTGATATCATTGACGAAGACACCGACAATGCCTGCAAAGAGTGCCGTGAATGCACCAAGGAACGCAACACTATACATTGCGAATGGTGCAGAATAATAGAAGATGTTGAAGACCCTTGCAACCAGGTATACACCTGCGGTTACCATTGTGGCGGCATGTATAAGGGCTGAAACCGTAGTTGGGCCTTCCATTGCATCAGGTATCCATACGTGTAGCGGAAACTGTGAAGACTTGCCTGCTGCTCCTGCAAGAAAGAGAACTGCAACGATTCCGAGAATGTTTGGTCCAATGTAGGAAGCAATTGACTGTGCATTCTGGATGAGGAATGGTATGCTGAGCGGACTGTTTGATCCAAGTGATGAATAACCGGTGAGGCTGCTGTAAAGGATTGCCATTCCAACAAGGAAGAGAAGGTCCCCCACTCTTGTTACAATGAAAGCCTTCTTGGCTGCAGCAGAGGCGTTTGGCTTGAAAAACCAGAAACCGATGAGCAGATATGAACACAGTCCAACCAGTTCCCAGAACAGGAAGAACAGCACAAGGTTTGATGCAACCACCAGGCCGAGCATACCCGCCGTAAACAGTGAAGTTTCTGCAAAGTAGATGTGCTTGTTAGGATCATCCTTCATGTAATACATTGCAAACAGATGGATCATCAGTGACACGAATGACACCATGATGGCCATTACAAGCGTCAGGTGATCAATGTAGATTCCTGCACTGATGTTGTAGAACCACTGGAAATGATCATATACAACGCCGTTGGACTGGACGTAAAAGAATGTCAGGACGGAGGCTATGAATGAACCCAGAACCGCAAGTGATGCTATCACTCCGGAAAGGTTCCTGTAATATCTTCCCACTACGTATGAAACCGGAAATCCAATTACCGGGCTAAGGAATATAAACCAACCTGGCCAGTACATGATTACCACTTGATCTCCTTTAACAGTGCAATAGCCACTTTTCCCACCTTTCTGTATGTCACGGTTAAGAGGCTAAGGCCAATCACTGATTCCACGGCCCCAATGGCTATTCCAAACAGCGCCATAAGCACCGGGCTTGTGGAATTGCTTGATACTGCTACGAGGACAAGGTTGAGGATTGCCGCATTAATCAGTATTTCAATCGAGATGAGCATTTTGATTCCGATATTCGAGGTCATGATGCCGTACAGGCCTATGGAAAACAGCACCAGCGAAAGCAGTGTCACTATGTATATCTCCATTACTGGTCCCTCCCCGCTATGTAGAACATTCCAATTATGCCGGCCACCAGTATGAGAGAAAGAAGCTCAAAAGGAACAACATAGGTTCCGAAGAGTGCTACACTCACCGAGGTGATATCCTGTGTAACCGGTGTAAAGGATCCTGGAATTGAAACTGCCTCAATTGCAAAAACGATAAAGAACAGGACAGATGCCACCAATGCCAGCCTCTTATTCAAGTTCCTTGCCTCCTGTAAGCATAATCGTGAAAATCAGCAGTGTTACCACAGCACCAATGAATACCAGCAATTCTATAGCTCCAACCAGGGATGCACCAAGAAATATGAAAAGTGCAGATAGAATGAACATGAATACCATCAGGTATACTGCAGAATGAGTTATATTTCTGGAAGACACCGCCCTTATAGCCAGAGGAATCGTCATCACGGCAAATATGAGGAAAATGATTGTATCGATCACTTAATCACCTCGTCCTCCGGTAGCGAAAGTTCTTCCGGAGAGTAAGTGAAGCTGTTCCTTGTCCTTGCAGTCTCGAACACGTGCGTAAGATAGATTGCATCTGTTGGGCATATCTCTTCGCAGTTCCTGCATACAGTGCAGGTTCCGAAGTTGACGTCCGGGTAGATCTTCCTCTTGTTCCTCGGATTCTCCCTGTCAACTTTCTGCATGTGGATTGTGAGATTCGGGCATACCTGTTCGCAAAGTGTGCATCCTACACAGTCATCAAGGCTGAGGAATATCCTGTACCTGAATCGGTCGGGCAGCTCTCTTCTTACCTCAGGGTACTGTACAGTGACTGGTTTCTGGAACAGGTGTTTGGCTACTATCATCATTGCCTTGATGGTTCCAATTAAGGGCAGTTCTTTTTTTGGTTCCTTTACTTCAATCATATTCCCAACCCCAGAGTTAAGACTCCTGCAATTATGAGATTGATTACCGATGCTGGAAGTAGGTATTTCCAGCCCATGTTTACGAACTTGTCAATCCTGATCCTTGGCATTGAGAGCCATACGGTGAATGAAATGAGAACCAGAATAACAGCCTTGATTATGAGGTACACGAACCCGGCATAATCTGAATAGGGTCCATTATAGCCTCCAAGATAGAGAAGCGACACAATAAGGGAACTGAGGAATATGCTTCCAAACAGCCCCATATAGAACATTCCAAATCTCATGCCGGTGTACTCTGTTGAGTGCCCTGACACCAGTTCGCTGTCACTTTCCGCCATATCGAAAGGCGAGAAGGATGCCCTGGCAACCATTGCTATGAAGAAGACCCCCAGGCCTATGATCTGGGGGATTGCATAAGGAATGATCTGAGCTGATACCAGGTTATTGAGATTAAGAGCGTTGGAGGTTTTGGCGGATGCCATCATTACAAGAGCCAGCACTGATATCATCATTGGAACTTCAAATGATACGTCCTTTGCTACACCCCTCAGTGCTCCAACCAGTGCATACTTGTTCCTGGAGCTCACTCCAGCCAGAACTTCACCGATTGGCATTATGGATAGGGCGGCAAAGAGCAGTAGGAGGCTCACATCTGAATTTGTTACTGTCAGTGAACCGATCCAGTAGAAAGGCCCATAAGGCAGAAGTGCAAAACCCATGATAAGCCCGATGAAGACAATCAGGGGTGCGATCCTGTAGGGCAGGTCATCCCTTCCCGAAGGCAGGATGCTTTCCTTTCCCACAAGCTTCATTGAATCGGCTATAAGCTGTAGCAGGCCAAATTTTCCCACACGGTTCGGGCCTATTCTCAGTTGCAGCCTTGCCATGTATTTCCTGAAAAGATATATCATGGCAACCAGGGAAACCATTACGAATATTATGAGGAACAGGGTTTCAAACAGATATGCAAGGATGTATGCCGGATAGTGCCCGAGGAATGAGAAAAAATCTGCAAGCCTTGTCAGTACATTCATCTGTCTACCTCCCCGAAAACCAGGTCAATGGTGCCTGAAATTGCAACCATATCAGCGATCATCATGTCCTTTGCAAGAACCGGAAGAATACTGAGGTTCTTCAATGAAGGGCTCCTTACTCTCACCCTGTAGGGCTTGACTCCGCCATCTCCAACGAGGTAAACGCCGAACTCGCCCTTTGATGCTTCAGTCCTTGCGTAAACCTCTCCTTCTCCCCTCAGCCTGATCATGAGGGATTTCTTGGCCTTGGGATTGAAATATGGCCCGTCCGGTATTTTCTTTACAGCCTGGTTGATTATCTTGATTGATTGCCTCATCTCCTCGAACCTGACCAGGAATCTTGCCAGGTTGTCTTTCTTGTATGAGACAGGCACATCGAAATTGACCTTGTCGTAGACCAGATAAGGTTCGGCTTTTCTGACATCATAGTCTACACCTGATGCCCTCAGCATTGGACCTGTTACGCCGTAGTCCAGGGCTACTTCGGGTTCAAGTATGCCAATTCCCTTTGTTCTGGCTATGAATATGTCATTCTTGACATATGCGTTAAAAATATCCTCAAGTTTCTTGGGAAATTGTTCAGTGAATTCGAGGATATCATTGATGATCTTGTCATTGAAGTCCTGATAGACTCCCCCAATACTCATGTAATTTGTTTCCTGCCTGGAACCGCAGACTTCTGTGAAAATCCTGAGGACTTTTTCCCTTTCGACGAAGCAGTAGAAGAAGGGTGTAAGCATGCCCAGGTCAAGGCCAAAAGCACCGGCCCATACCAAATGTGATGCGATCCTGCTGAGTTCAGCCATTACAACTCTGATCCACTGGACTCTTTCTGGTGGCGGGATTCCAAGGAGTTTTTCTGCAGCCTCGAGGTAACCAACCTCCATGTTCATTGCCCCAACATAGTCCATTCTGTCAAAGTAGATCAGGGAATCGCAGTAGTAATCAAGCTCACAGATTTTCTCAGCATTTCTGTGGAGATAACCAATGACCGGCTCTACTTCGCGAATAATCTCGCCATCCAGTTTCACCTTAAGCCTTAGCACCCCATGAGTGGAGGGATGCTGTGGACCCATGTTGAGTTCTACCCAGCCCTTCTCATCGGGTTTGGATATTCTGGTCTCTACCATTACCAACCATCTCCCGGATCGAAAGTTGCGTAGTCTTCGCCGTCAGCGTCCATGTTAATATACTGGACCTTCGACAGGTCGTAATTTTTCCTGAGCGGGTGTCCGACCCAGTTTTCAGGAAGGAATAATCTTTTGAGGTTTGGGTGGCCCTCGAAAACAATGCCCATAAGGTCATACTGCTCCCTTTCGTCCCAGTTGGCACTGCTGTAAACAGATGTTACACTTGGCACCCTTTCATCAAGGGTGTCGGTCTTAACAGCAATGTATTCATTTTTCTCAAGATTGTGAAGGTGGTAAACGACTTCCAGCTTGTCTTTCCTGTCCACCCCTGTTATGAGTGAAAGGTGGACGAAACCATGGGCCTTCAGCTCCTTCATGAGCTCCACCAGGTTTTCCTTGGCTACCTTGAGTATTCTTCTCCCGTCCTTTCCGGTAGTTTCTTCAATTAACTCAACCAATCAAGTTCACCTGTCCGTCTCATTTCTTATCTTTTTTTGCAGAAGCATTATTCCATAGGTCAAGGCCTCTGGTGTAGGTGGGCAGCCTGGAACATAAACATCAACGGGCACAACCTTGTCTACCCCCATAACAACAGAGTATCCCTGGTTATACGGTCCGCCCTGAATAACACAGACTCCCATAGCAATTACATATTTTGGATAAGGCATTTCATCGTAAAGTCTTCTGAGCCTTGGCGCCATCTTCTTTGTTACTGTCCCTGAAACAATCATCAGATCGGATTGCCTGGGTGAGTTTCTGAAAATTTCGCTGCCGAATCTTGAAATATCGAGGTCAGCCGCCTGTATGGCCATCATTTCAATAGCACAACACGCAAGTCCAAAAGTAAGGGGCCAGAGTGAGTTGCTCCTTCC
>OFHJ01000718.1_pt1 | contig 11513 bp, 10 predicted proteins | sample 1522001 | NCBI WGS metagenome assembly OFHJ01 (sample SAMEA2464838, study PRJEB22497) | soil metagenome | biome: Grassland; feature: Farmland; material: Clay | place: Australia | collected 2013-02-01 | depth 1.2 m | reverse complement strand
CGGACAACCTGCTTGCGCAGTTCGTATTGCGCCGCCGGATCCAGTTTTCTCGCGTCTTGTTTGTCCATGCGAAATTCGCCATGGCAAACAATCAATAGTTCATATTATTTGCATGCCGAATCTATAGCTTCTCGTTTCGACGGTACACTAAGGGCAACACAATCTGCTGCGTTGAAGATCAGCACGTTCAGAGGCCTGTTTTGATGGCGACCTTCGCTTGAATCGGCCTCGTGAGCCAACCACATCATTCGCCGATCGACTGCGATTAGAGCGATTTCTAATGGAATATGCCATGGATGGTGATCGCTTAATTGTTCTCGATACCGAAACTACTGGCCTCGAGGTCACTCAGGGTCATCGGATCATCGAGATTGGTTGTGTTGAGCTTTGCAGTCGAAGAATCACCAGCAATCAGTTCCACCACTACATCAACCCTGAGCGCGCCATCGACGCGGGCGCCGCCCAAGTTCATGGCATTGATAGTGATCTGCTGCGCAGCAAGCCACGATTCAGCGAGGTCGTGGAGCAGTTTCTCGAGTTTATTGGCGGAGCGCAGCTCGTCATTCACAACGCGCCTTTTGATATAGGTTTTTTGGATGCTGAACTTGAACGAGTCGGGCGTGTTGAACGTATTGCAGACCTTTGTGCGGTGACGGATACGTTACTGCTTGCCAGAAAACTTCATCCCGGCGCGCGCGCAAGTCTTGACGCATTATGCAAGCGTTACTCCGTCGATAATTCCAATCGAGAGTTGCACGGTGCGTTGCTGGATGCTCGGCTTTTGGCTGAGGTTTATCTGGCAATGACTGGGGGTCAATCCGCATTGCAGTTGGAGCACGACGACAGTGGCTCGCATTCTTCAGGGATGTTGCGTCTGGCGCGGGAACTGGGGGAGGCAGCCATTTGCCGGCCTGTTGCGGTAATCCGGGCAAATACTGAGGAATTGGAAGCCCACCAGAAAAAGCTGCGGGAAATAGGAAAAAAATCAGGTCGTCTTCTGTGGTCTGGACTTGATCAGCCCGATGATACAGGGACTGACAACGCATCTAGCCTTAAAGCTCAGTGATCAGAGCTATCCGAGTCCTGCCGGCCCAAGGCTTCAGCCAATCCCTGATTTGCCAAACGGTCGGCAGTTTCGTTGCCGGCATGTCCCGCGTGGCCCTTAACCCACCGCCAATCGATGCTGTGATGTGCTGCCGCTGTTTCGAGTCTTTGCCAGAGATCCTGGTTCCTTACAGCTTTTTTATCAGCGGTACGCCACCCTCGGGAGCGCCACGTCGGTAACCAGCGTGTAAGCCCTTGCTGCACATAACTGGAATCGGTATAGAGGGTCACCCGGCAGGGGCGACGCAAGGCTTCTAGTGCCATAATCGCTGCGGTTAGTTCCATACGGTTATTGGTTGTCTCCGAAACGCCGCCACACAACGTCTTACTTCGACCATTCCACTGCAACAGCACCCCCCATCCTCCAGGGCCGGGATTTCCGCGACAGGCGCCATCGGTAAAGATCTCAACAGAACTCATTAGTTAGGTAGATTTTTGTTGTTTATCGCAGTTGAAAAGTTGGCACCCGCTGGCAACCTTCGTGGCAGACGGGCACCCAGGCTCCGGGTGAGGCGCGTAGCCAATAACCGTCTGCAAGCCGCATGGAGATCGAAATTATCAATCAGCGTATGGCCTTGCGACGGCTCTAGCGGGATTGCTCTGTCACGCCTAGTGCGCACTCTTACGATCAAGCCATCCTGCTTGGAAGTTGATGTTGATTGCATGGTACTAAGGACCTACTTATTAGCATATGCAATACACATTGGTTAATCCATTACCCAGCATGATCCTTCTCTGTTACGACAAGATTTTATCGAGAAACGAGCGGAACCCTGATACCTGGGGCGCCTCTTTCGAGCGCGCGCCTGTAAGTGGCGTAGCGCCCGTACCGAGCAACGAACGAACCTGTGCTCTCTTTCGCGCCTCGACGCGATTCATGGGAATGACGCGTTTACGGGCAACGAGCAAATAATTATTTGAGATCAAGGATGCCCAATATGAAAAATGCAGCGGGTCATTTTCCGTGTACGCCGGCATCCAGGGAAAGCCGATGCCGAAGCGGACAATCTGCCCCGTTTCAAGACCCAGCAAATTCAGCCAGTCGCATATCCGGGCTACGCTGTAAAGATGCCCTCTGGGCGGGAGCTGTGAGCGAAATAAGCCTGCACGACTACGTATGCCAAACACACTCCATGGGTTAAAACCTAAAATAATAATCCGTCCCCGGTCATTCAGTATCCGATCCACTTCGCGCAGTAGCGTATGCGGGGAATGTACGAATTCCAGTGTGTGAGGCAGGATTACGGCGTCAACGCTTTTACTCTGGAGAGGCAGATCCTCCACGTCGATCAGTGCCTCAATGTCCGGGGAAGCGATCTGGCCGAGAACAGCATGATGTGGAATTTCCGCTGCCGCCAGAAGACGATGCCCATGCCCCCAACTCCCGATCTGAAGGATATGTCGACCAATCAGGCCAGACAGCGCCGGTCTGAGCTGCTGTTCCTCCAACGCAAGGATCTGCCGACCACGCCGGCTACGCTGCCAACGAAGCAGCTCCTCGTTGGTAAGTGGCTTACTGCCCCTTCTTCTTTTCATAAGGTCATGCATATTGACCACACCCCGATCCGCTTGCGACCATACTCAAATGATAACCTTCAACAAACCTAATGGCCTACAGATTGAACCGCTGCCGGCATTTTCAGACAACTACCTCTGGTTGATCCATAACGGCATCGACGCCGCAGTCGTCGACCCCGGTGACGCCGCAGTCGTACAGGCGGCGGTGAAGCGAAAAAATCTTACTCTTAGACATATTCTTGTGACACATCATCACGCCGATCATGTAGGCGGCCTGGCAGCGCTGAAAGCTCAGAATGATCTACAGATCTACGGCCCAGCTGCGGAATCGGGTCGGATCGCGTTGCTGGATCACCTTCTGACGGACGGAGCTACTCTGCACCTTCCAACATTAGGTCTCAGCTTTTCCATAATGGAAGTGCCCGGCCATACCATTGGGCATATCGCATATTTTTGTGGCGACACCCGTCCTTCGGGCATCCTTTTTTGTGGCGACACCTTGTTCAGCGCAGGATGCGGGCGTTTATTCGAAGGTACTCCATCCCAGATGCTGCATTCATTACAACGACTAGCGGCTCTGGGAGGGCGCACAGAGGTATATTGTGCGCACGAGTACACACTTTCCAACCTTTTGTTTGCGACGGAGGCCGATCCCGGAAATATCGACGTCAAGGATGCCATTCAGGAAGTTCGGGTATTAAGAGAGCAACATCTTCCCACCCTTCCGTCAACGCTTGAAAGAGAGAAAAAGATCAATCCTTTTCTAAGGTGCAGTAGCCCATCGGTTATCGAAACCATCTCAAGGCATGCTGGGCTTTCGGGGAGACTGAGTGAAGTAGAGATATTTGCGGCGATGCGCACCTGGAAGGACCAATTCAAAACTTGAGCCATGGCAGCCTCCGTTCCGTGCAATGCAGCGGCGACAGGCGGAATATCGACGGCTGTACAAAGTCAAGCCGCGCGCGAAGGCAACCAGAATACATGTTCAAAAGGAGTCGGATCCGGCATCAATACGTGGTCTTGTCGCGTGCCATTGATAGTTATGTTTATTAATCAGTAGGTTGTTGAGATGCGTCGGGTGTGATCGCTTGGATGGTGGGCGGCCACTGACTGCGAGAACAATTACGAAGGAGAAGCAAAATGGGCTTTTTGTCTGGGAAACGCGCATTGATAACCGGTGTTGCCAGTGATCGATCGATAGCGACTGGTATCGCAGAAGCAATGTATCGTGAGGGCGCGACACTGGCGTTCAGTTATCAGGGAGAAAAGATCAAACGGCGCGTAGAGGAAATGGCGCACCATTGCCATTCCGATATCGTCATTCCACTCGATGTAAGGAGTGACAACGATATAGGGAATGCATTCCAGGTCCTACAAAATGCTCGGCAAGGTTTGGATATTGTTGTCCATTCCATCGGATTTGCGCCTCGTGAACTTTTGGCAGGTTCATATCTCGAGTCGGTGACACGTGAAGGTTATTTACTCACCCAAGAGATCAGTGCCTATTCCTTTGTGGCACTTGCTAAGTCCGCGCGGCCCTTGATGCAGGGTCGCGGCGGCTCTTTTCTGACACTGAGCTACCTTGGCGCTGAACGCGCGATTCCCCGCTACAATGTGATGGGGCCGGCGAAGGCCAGTCTTGAAGCCAATGTGCGTTATCTAGCGGCCGACCTTGGGCCTGAAGGGATACGAGTCAACGGGATTTCCGCAGGCCCCATTAGGACATTGGCAGCTTCTGGTATCAAAGGATTTCGGGAAATGTTGGCGTACGCAGAAAGGGGCTCCGCACTTCGCCGCAATGTCAGCATCGAGGAGGTTGGAAACGTCGCCGCGTTTCTTGGTTCAGACCTGGCTTCAGGTATTACCGGTCAGATCGTTTATGTTGATGCTGGCTTCAACATCATGGGCGTGGGGATAGACAATTTGTAATTCACTGACGACGCTTGAGCTTCGAGCTAACCCAACTGTCGGACCGGGATGGGTGTAAGACGTCAAGAGCACTCACGGCTACCGAGCGGAAACTCGATGTGGTAAAACTCCAGCCAGCCGGTCATCGACTGTCAGCGCAACAAGAAGCAGTCTCCCGCTATCGGTTATCCCTGCTGCCCCGGGGTGGACAACGCCCCGGGGTTCTTCTTCACTTGGATACCAATCTGTGTCGCCATGAAGGCCCAGTAGTTATCAAACTCAAGGTTCGCCAACCCTTTGTTGAGTTTTTCCGCAAACGACGCATACTTCGGCCCGTCGCTGGCTTTTTGCAACGCCGGGTCATGCACACCCGCAAGCGCAATAACCGCCACTCTCCCGTTGGAGAGGCGCGCCAACCCCATGCTTGGGTGACCATTTGCGGGTCTGGATAGATCGAACAGTGCTGCAGTTAGCGCATCGGGTAATGCAGCATCGGTACGGGTCACGCCGGTGTGCGCAAAAGGTGTCACGCCGGCTGACTCGCTGGCCACACTGAAGGACACACCGTGCCGAACCGTTTTCATAAATGACATTGCCGCCTTTTCCGCCTCTTTCGCGGCCCCATCGGCAATTAGCGCCTTACGGATCTGATCGCTGACCTCAGCGAGGGATTTCTGTTTCCTCGCTTTCACTGCGGCCTTACGGATTACAACGAGGTCGCCTGGGCCTATAGCGATCGGTTTGCTGTTACTTCCATCCTGCAAGACATTTTTTGAGAAGGCGGCAGTGAGCACGTCGCGATGTTTCGCTATACCGGTCGCGCCATCGTGCGTTTGCCACCCAGTCGACTTCACGGGCAATCCAAGCGCCTTTGCTACGGGATCCAGCGAATACGGATGCTCAAATGAGAGCTCCGAAAGTTTTTTCTGATCCTGATGGAATTTTCTGGCAGCTTCCTGACTATCAAAGGTCCGGAGCAGTGCCTGTTGAACGGCCGGGTCATGGAACGGCAACGTATGTGCCGGGCGAATGCCATCGAGTCGAATCAGATGCCAACCGAAGCGCATTTTGATCGGAGCGCTAACCTGACCAACGTTCTTTAAGGAAAAAAGTGCTCTTTCAACGGCCGAGTTGCTGGACTCCTGTTTAACCCATCCGATCACACCGCCTTTGGCGCTTGAGATCGGGTCTTGAGAGTATTGTTTTGCCAGCGACGAAAACTTGGCTCCCCGCTTAAGCTTTTCCGCGATGGCCGCTATTTGGTGCTGAGCTGCCTTGGGGTCATTTCCAAATCTTATGAGGATCTGGCTGGCCTTGCGTTCCGCAACGACACGGAAGCGCACGTTTTTCTGTTGATCGTAGATAGCCTTGAGCGCAGATTGATGCGGTGGTTTGCTCGGAGACAGTTCAGCCTGACTCAGTTCAATATAGTCTAGTTTTACGGCTTCAGGCTCGGCATAGTCATCCTTGTGTTCTTGGTAATAGGCGCGCATTTCCTTTTCAGTTGGATGTATCACTGAGCGGTAGCTCTTGGGATCGAATATGACCGACTTGAAATCCCGACGCTGATTCGCGACCACCCAGTTCATCTGGGCCTGTTTGGGGACTATAAACGACGTCCCCATGACCGCGAACTGCAACTGTTCGCTTCGAAGCGCACCGCGAAGGTGCCCTTCGAAGACTTCTGGAACCAAACCGTTTCGGGCGAGCACCTGACGGTAGGTGTCGGTTGAAAAATGCCCATTGACCTGGAATGACGGAATCGTTTTCAGATAGTCATAAAGTTCAAGGTTACTGACTCTGTACCCTCGTCGAATCGCGTACTGTTCAATGACTGCATTGCGAATCAGGCCGTTGAATACGTCTGCCCGTAGGGCTGACATATTGATCTCGCTCGGATCGAAATTGCTTCCAGCCTCCTGAGCGATGCGTTGATAACTCCGGTTGAATGCATTCTGAAATTGCGGTTGCGTAATCTCAACCGAGCCAACCTTTGCAAGCGTTGGTGCAGACCCTCCGCCAAAAAAAGATTGTGCACCGATTCCCCAGACGGCGAACAAGAGCACAAGGAACCCGATAATTCCCCAGACGAGCGGGCCCGACATGCGATCACGGATGATCTGCAACATTAATCCTGCTACCTCCGACTGCAAAAAAACTGCACCCGGCGTTGTGCCGGACCGTTTCAAGAGACTAAAAAGCGCAGCGAGTATTAGTGAACCTAAAAAATGGCGGAGCGGACGGGACTCGAACCCGCGACCCCCGGCGTGACAGGCCGGTACTCTAACCGACTGAGCTACCGCTCCGCATTAACTATCAAGAAATTGGTGGGTGCTGACGGGCTCGAACCGCCGACCCTCGCCTTGTAAGGGCGATGCTCTACCAGCTGAGCTAAGCACCCTAGGTACCGGCGAGGTTCTCCTCACCAGGAAACTAATTATTTTACTGCGTCTTTCAATGCCTTGCCAGCTTTAAAAACGGGAGTTTTGCTTGCGGCGATTTTGAGAGGAGCACCGGTTTTTGGATTGCGTCCCTGACGTGCTGCACGCTTGCGAACATCGAATGTGCCAAACCCCACGACAGAAATTTTTTGGTTCTTCTTGAGGGTCTTGCCGATTACGGCGACCATCGAATCGAGAGCGCGTGCCGCATCCGCTTTCGATAGATCCGAATGATCGGCAACCGCAGAAATAAGTTCTGATTTGTTCATGTGAGTATGTCCCCTCTGATGGAAAAGCCGGCATGCGCCGGATCTGACTTAAAATCGGTGAGCGCCCTTCCCCCGTGTGTCGTCATCTGCCCGTTTTCTAAGCATGTGACAACCTCAAGGGCTGCGACAGTTTATAGCAAGGGCGGTCATTTCTAGTCAACGAGATACCGAAAAATATTTTTTGTTATGCCTAACACCCCAACGCGAGTTGGTAGGGGCGGTGCAACTATGTCAATGTGGACGGGTGCTTTCTGTCGAAACAGACGCCGTAGTAGTGGCGGTGTCTTCAACTTTGGCTTTTGGTTGTGGAGGGTGCTCCAACGCGACGCGCAATACATCCTCGATCCATCTTACGGGTTCGATCTCAAGCCGGTCCTTAATTGTCGTCGGGATTTCTGTCAGATCCTTGAGATTTTCCTGCGGAATCACAACGCGGCGAATGCCCCCTCGCTGCGCAGCGAGCAGCTTCTCCTTTAACCCACCGATCGGCAATACTTCACCCCGAAGGGTGATTTCTCCGGTCATGGCAACATCTGCACGAACTGGGATCCGGGTGAGTGCAGATACCATTGCAGTGCACATGGCAATTCCGGCAGAGGGCCCATCTTTCGGTGTCGCCCCTTCAGGTACATGGACGTGAATGTCATTCTTTTGATAAAAATCCGCGTCAATACCGAGCGGTTCCGCACGTGATCGAACGACTGTGAGCGCAGCTTGAATCGACTCCTGCATGATATTGCCCAACGATCCGGTCTGTGTGAGCTTGCCTTTCCCCGGAGCCAGTGCCGCCTCAATAGTGAGAAGCTCGCCACCGACCTCAGTCCACGCAAGTCCAGTGACCTGTCCGATCTGGTTGCGCTCTTCGGCATGACCATAACGGAAATGCGGGACGCCGAGGTACTCCTCAAGATTGTTTTCTTCAATTTTAACCGTCTGTTTGGTCGGTTCCAGTAGGATATTTTTTACCACTTTGCGGGCTATCTTGCTGATCTCGCGTTCGAGATTACGTACGCCAGCTTCCCGCGTATAGGTCCGCACGATTGCTAGCAATGCCGCATCGGTGATCTCAAGTTCGCTAACCTTGAGTCCATTGAGTCGTATCTGCTTGGGTATCAGGTACTGTCGCGCGATAGCCACCTTCTCGTCTTCCGTATAGCCTGGAATACGGATGACTTCCATGCGATCGAGCAATGGTGGCGGGATATTCAGCGTATTGGCAGTCGCCAGAAACATTACATCCGAAAGATCCGTGTCGACTTCCAAATAGTGATCCTGAAACGTGTGATTCTGTTCTGGATCTAGAACCTCGAGCAGTGCTGAAGATGGGTCGCCACGAAAATCCATGCTCATCTTGTCGATTTCGTCGAGCAGGAAGAGAGGGTTCCTGACACCAACCCGACAAAGGTTCTGGATAATTTTTCCTGGTAATGAACCGATGTAGGTACGTCTATGGCCGCGAATCTCTGCTTCATCGCGAACGCCACCGAGCGACATGCGCGTGAACTTTCTGTTGACGGCTTCGGCGATTGACCGTCCGAGCGACGTCTTGCCGACACCAGGCGGGCCCACCAAGCACAGGATCGGCCCTCTAAGTTTCCTCACCCGGCTCTGCACGGCAAGATGCTCGACGATTCTATCCTTGACTTTCTCAAGGCCGTAATGATCCCGATCCAGAATACTCTGAGCATATTTAAGGTCGATACGTGTTCGAGTCGCTTTCTTCCACGGAACGGTAGTCATCCAATCCAGATAATTCCGGACAACCGTGGCTTCCGCAGACATCGGTGGCATCATCTTTAGTTTGTTTAATTCCGCCACCGCTTTGGTACGCGCAGCTTTCGGCATACGCGACCTGTCGATCTTGCGCGATAACTCTTCGATCTCATTCGGCGCATCCTCCAGTTCTCCGAGTTCCTTCTGGATCGCCTTCATTTGTTCGTTGAGGTAGTATTCGCGCTGGTTTTTCTCCATTTGCGATTTCACTCGCCCACGGATCTTTTTCTCCATTTGCAGGATTTCAATCTCGGTCTCGACTTGACCGAGAACAAATTCCAGCCGCTGGCGCGGCTCAAGAATATCGAGAACCTTCTGCTTGTCTTCCAGCTTGAGGGTCAGATGCGCCGCTATGGCGTCTGCCAAGCGCCCCGCCGACTCCATACTAGCCAGTGAAGGCATCAATTCGGTGGGAATCTTTTTATTCAGTTTGGCGTACTGTTCGAAAGTTGCCAGCGCCGCCCGCATCACCGCCCCTGACTCGCCCTCTTCAGCGTCTTCATCTTCGGGTACGGTTTCAACGCGAGCGACCAGGTGCTCTTCATTTGACGTGACGCTCAGAATCCGGGCACGATTCGCGCCTTCCACCAAAACCTTGACCGTTCCATCGGGCAACTTAAGTAATTGCAGAATGCCTGCCAGCGTTCCGGTCTCGTATAGATCGTCGGGGCCCGGCTCATCGGTATCCGCCGCTTTCTGCGCCACGAGCAGTATGCGTTTACTGTCCTGCATCGCCGCGTTAAGCGCCTTCATTGACTTTTCTCTGCCGACGAACAACGGGATTGCCATATGCGGGTATACGACCACGTCGCGCAATGGCAGTACGGGCGTCATATATTCAGTGGAATCGGTCACTCTATACCTCGGTACAAGTCGTGTTTGTCAGTGCATGATTCACGCGTAGCACTAACGCAACATGCGGATAAAAGTACGGGATTCAACCACCAGAGGCCGCTCTGCCTTGCAGAGGCGACAGTGGACGGCAACCTTTCTCTTGCACGATCACGCCGTGTTCTTTACCTCGCCTCGGTGAATTTCCGAGCTTTCGTAAACAATGAACGGTTTTGCTTCGCCTTTGGCAACCGACTCGTCAATGACGACTTTCGAAACATTCTGAAGCGATGGCAAGTCATACATTACATCCAGCAGAATGTTTTCCAGTATGGTTCTGAGTCCGCGCGCGCCCGTCTTCCGGTCTCGAGCCTTTTTGGCGATCGCGAGAAGCGCTTCTTCACGGAATTCGAGCTGGCACCCTTCCATCTCAAACATCTTGGCATACTGCTTCACAAGTGCATTCTTGGGATCCCGCAAAATCGAAATCAGGGCAGTTTCGTCCAGCTCATCCAGGACTGCGACCACGGGGAGTCGTCCTACGAACTCCGGAATCAGCCCGTACCGAATTAGATCTTCGGGTTCGACACTTGCCAACAGTTCTGCGATTTGTTTGCCATCCTGCTCGGATTTGATTTCGGCAGAGAATCCGATGCCAGTTTTCATGCTCCGGTTCAATATCACTTTTTCTAGGCCAGAAAATGCACCGCCAACAATGAAGAGAATGCTAGCGGTATTGACCTGGAGGAAATCTTGCTGCGGATGTTTCCGGCCTCCCTGCGGCGGCACACTGGCCATCGTTCCCTCGATCAGCTTCAGTAGCGCCTGCTGAACTCCTTCTCCGGAAACATCGCGGGTAATCGACGGATTCTCACTTTTTCGGGATATCTTGTCGATTTCATCGATGTAAACAATGCCTCGCTGTGCCTTTTCAACGTCGTAATCGCATTTTTGCAGAAGTCGCTGAATGATGTTCTCAACATCTTCGCCAACGTATCCTGCCTCGGTAAGTGTTGTCGCATCCGCGATCGCGAATGGGACATCTAGCAATCGTGCCAGCGTTTCCGCCAGAAGTGTCTTCCCTGAACCCGTTGGGCCAATAAGCAGAATGTTTGATTTATGTAACTCAACGCCGTCCTTGCCCGCATTTTGCGATAGGCGTTTGTAGTGATTGTAAACCGCCACTGAAAGCACTTTCTTCGCCTGCTCCTGCCCGATGACATATTCATCCAGAACAGCACGAATCTCTTGTGGCTTTGGAAGCCCTTTCATGTGTGGCTTTGCATTCACCTCTTCCCGGATGATGTCATTGCACAGGTCGACGCACTCATCGCAGATATATACGGATGGACCGGCAATGAGCTTGCGAACCTCATGCTCGCTCTTGCCGCAAAAGGAGCAGTACAGTACCCGACTGGTCCCTGAACCGCTGCGCACGTTCTCTGCCATCGTTCACCCCTCAAATCTTTTTGAATCTACTGCCGTCCTAACCCTTATAGCATGACCGCAGACTGCTACCCAAATGCAAAATAGGCTTATTCTCGCTCGGTCTTATGTCTCTACCGACGAATCCCCAGGCATTATGGAGCGCTGATTGAGGATCGCATCAATGATCCCATACTCCTTCGCCGCCTCCGCGCTCAGGAAGTAGTCGCGCTCGACATCACGT
>OFHJ01000717.1_pt1 | contig 11545 bp, 12 predicted proteins | sample 1522001 | NCBI WGS metagenome assembly OFHJ01 (sample SAMEA2464838, study PRJEB22497) | soil metagenome | biome: Grassland; feature: Farmland; material: Clay | place: Australia | collected 2013-02-01 | depth 1.2 m | reverse complement strand
AAGAGGAACTCATCCACATGGAATACAGCCCATTGTCAATGGTTGTGGCACTGGTGCTCCTTGCCCTGGCTTCCGAGGCCATTGTAAATTACACCAACGGGCTCTCGCTTTCTTACAATATTCCACCCTTCATGTCTGGATTCATAATCACTGGTTTTGCAGGTTCTGTGCCTGAGATCATTATGTTTTTCCTTGGAATAAAGAAGGGAGACAGGGATGCAACCCTGGGCATAGTCACAGGAAGCACACTTTACAAAGCCACACTCATCATGGGCGCCACAATGCTTTTTGGCATCATCGATCTCAGGGTCAGCTACTGGTCAATTTACATTATGATACTTTTGTCCGGAATGTTCCTGTTTTTCACTCTGGTTAAAATTAAGAGGGCCATAGCAGTAATCCCGATTGCCGCTCTGGGCGTATTCACCCTGCTGTATTTTCTGCTTTAGGTCCTGGTTCCCCAGAACATGTTCTCTTTGCGTTTAATCTTAATAATCTCTTCCAGGGTAAGCATGGTCTGCTCATCCATCTTTTCTTCCCTGAGCTCTTTTACCACTGATTCAGGAATATCAACATAAAGTGGTTCTTCAGGAGAAATCTGCCTGTGGAGGGTTACGCCGTCAATTGATACTGCCACTTCTGCCGGAGCGTCCACGTATTGCTTTGAAACTTCCCCGTCCCTTATGCTCTTGATCGTGCCGCCATACCTTCCATCAGATTTAATGAGGGTGTCCCCAACTTTTATTCTACCGGAATAAACCTTGACTCCCACAATAACCGGCTTGGCTGCCCTGAAAATGTAATCCGGAAGGATAGAAATCCTGGATGGAACCGCCATCCTTTTCTTTCTGCCCTCTTCCAGCTCAATTTTTCTCGCCTTAAGCCATTTTTCAGTATCTTCGACCAGTGAATATATGACTTCCCCTACCCGTGCCCCAACATCTGAGGTCATGGTCGCTTCCTGAGCCTCAGGTGTAAGCGCAACATTGAATCCTATAATCATCCGGTCCAGGGGATCATTCAGGGTGGATACGTCAGTAATGTCTCTCCTTGAAATGTCACCAATTTCAGCTGAACGGATTTCTATGCCTTTCTGGGATAGTTCATAAGCAACTGCTTCCAGAGAACCCAGTGCGTCTGCTTTCACTGTTACACCGTGCTCACTTAGCTGGATATTTGCCTGGGATTCCTTTGTTATCTCATCGAAAGCTTCACTCGGGTCGTCCCTTACAACAATCATGGGTGAACCAGACACGACCTCGAGTTTGTCAGTAATAAGGACCCTGACTCCAGATGCAGAATATACTGTGTCCTTTTCAAGCATCTTCTTGGTCCTTCCCCTTGAATTCACGAGCATTGCCTTGACCTTGGTAACAGCAGGTCCGCTCCTGGTATTAAGCGCAACAGTGTCTCCCCTGTTCAGCGTACCTTGATAGAGGACAGTGTCAAGCGTGGTCCCCAAGGATTCCTCTTTCTTTAGTTCGATGATAGTACCCCTTCCTTCAACATCCTTGAAGACAATGTTGTCCTCGAGGTATCTCTGGGCAAGTCCGGCAATTACCATGAGTATGTCGGGTATTCCAATATTCAGTTTGGCGCTCATTGGCACTATGGCAATACTCTTGGAGAAATCTGATATTCTGTCGTACCTTTCTGTTGTCAGGTTGAATTCGTAGAATTTGTTTACCAGGTTATACAGCCTGTTTTCAAGTTCAGTTTTGTATTGCTCCCTCTGGGATTTGAGCATTTGTTGAAAATTTTTGTCTTTGGTTGGGGTGAAAAGTGGTATGAGGTCAATTTTGTTGGCTGCAACCACGAATGGAGTCTTGAATTTTTTCAGGATATTGATGGACTCAATGGTTTGAGGCTTGAATCCTTCATTAATGTCAACAACAAGAATGGCAATATCAGCCAGTGCACCACCACGTGCCCTCATGTTTGAGAAAGCCACATGGCCTGGTGTATCAATGAACAGAAGCCCTGGAATTTTCAGTTTGCTCTTTCCTGTTGGAATGTTTGCCCTTTCTTCAATATCAGAAAGCGCAATATCTGTGGCACCAATTCTCTGGGTAATACCACCTGCTTCCTTCTTGGCAACGATCGTGCCACGAATAGCGTCTAAAATAGATGTTTTGCCATGATCGACATGGCCAAGTACACAAACAATGGGCTGTCTGTACTGTCTATTATTCATAACCACCTCAGTAGATGTGTGGCTCGTCCCCGTACTCTGCTTCCATTATTTCGTTGTTGTTGAAGTAAATTGGAAATTCATGTTCAAACGATTCAGTAGAATCAGAAGCATGGACTATGTTTTTCTCTATACCCATGGAGTAATCTCCTCTGATAGTACCTGGTTGAGCCTTTGAACCATCTGTGGCCCCAAGCATATTTCTTGTAATGGCTATTGCATTGTGCCCTTCAAGAACCGCCGCAATTATTGGGCCTGAAATAATATAGTTGACGAGATCCTTGAAGAAAGGCTTGTCTTTGTGCACTGAATAATGTACTTCAGCCTTGTCCTTTGAAAGCTGCAGCATCTTAAGTGCAACAATTTTCATTCCCTTGTCTTCAAATCTCTGTAATATTTTTCCCGAAAGGCGTCTTTTGACACCATCGGGTTTTACTAAAATGAGTGTTTTTTCCAATAGAGTCACCATCAGTTCTTTGAACTCTGCTTCTTCATTTCCTTGATGGAGTGGTACTCATTTGTCCATTTTACTCTTCTCGGAACTCTCTTCATCTGAACCATGTTTACCTGGCACTTTCTGCTGCAGAAGTTCATGGTGTTTCCGTCCTTCCTCACATAAAGTATACCAGTTCCAGGTTCGATCTGGGTTCCACAAAAGTTGCAGTTTCTTATTGCCATTTTATCACCTGATAGATAGCCTCTTTGCCTCTCTTGCGGTTTCCCTGAGCATCAGAATGTCCCCGACCCTTACCGGGCCAAGGACGTTCCTGGCAATGATTCTTCCCTGATCCCTGCCAGAAAGGACTCGAACTTTAACTGTGGTGGCTTCCCCGGTCATGCCGGTTCTGCCCATCAGTTCGACTACTTCTGCGGGGGTACCTTCATCTGCCAACTCAATTCACCTTACTTCTTGACTTCAGCCAGTTCAGCAATAATCTGCTTGTATACGTCTTCGCTCTTTCCGTAGTCAACCACTGATATGGATGCTGCGGAAGCAATTCCTACCTTTGCGCCAAGATCGCTTCTCTTCTTGACATATGCATAGGCAACCTTTCTCTCTTCGCAGAGCATTGGAAGGTAATATACAACTTCAGGTGGGGAAACATCCTCTGCTATTACTACTATCTTGCTCTCTCCCCGTTCTATGGATTTAATAACCTCATTAGTGCCTTTCTTTATCTTTCCACTTCTGAAAGAATTTTCGACAAGATCTAACAGTTTCTTTTCCACGGACTCGGGAGTTTCAAATTTCACGTAACTATTTTTATCCATTTAGGAACCTCCTTCACTAAGGTAAAGTGGTAAGCCAAGAGCGTATTTATATTTTGTTAGATTACTCCGGGTTCAGTGCCTTGGCTATTCTCTCTTTATCACTCTTGGATGGTTCAAGCATTGGGGTCCGGTATCCACCCTCCTTCAGGCCGAATTTGTTGTAAAATGCGTAGTAATATGCTGACGGGAAAGTTGTGCCAAGGAGCGCGTGGATCAGGGGATCTACCTGTTTAACTTGAATATTTGAGCCTTTGGACCTGCTTCCTGCATCATACTCGTTGTAGGCGTTAACCACTGATGAGGAGAAATTTGAGAGGCCGCAGACGCCACCATCTGCCCCTATTGAAAGCGAAGGGACCAGTAAATCATCCTGCCCCTGCAGGATCGAGAAATCAGGCCCTGAGAATTCCATAAGCTGTGAGAAATATCTCATGTCCGCGGAACTTTCCTTGACACCAATTATTTCAGCATGCTTTTCTTTGAGTTCCCTGACAGTGTCCAGTTCTATCCTGGCACCGCAAAGTTGTGGTATGTTGTAGATGAAAGTCTCCTTTTTGACACTGGAGATGAATTCCGTGAAATGCTTCTTTATTTCAGCCTGCCCGGGTGTGATGTAGAACGTTGGCATAAGCACAAGGGCATCAGCCCCGGATTCTGCAGCAAACTTTCCCAGTTCGATTGCTTCCTGAGTTGATGAAGACCCAACTCCAGCCAGGACCTTGAGCCCATTGGCATTGTCTATGACGAATTTCAGGAATTCCTTCCGCTCCTCTTTGCTGAGAAAAGTGAAAAGCCCTGTGCTGCCACAGGGGAAAAGTCCGCTGACTCCTATGCTCTTGAGATATTCAATCAGCGCTCCTGTAGCATCGAAATCTATCTGACCTTCAGAAGTGAAAGGCGTAAGCATTGGCGTGATTATGCCTCTGTATTTCATAGAGGTAAAACTGGTTAAAGTAAATAAAATTGGTTGGCTATAGATTGGTATCGAGGTTTTCGGCCTTGATGAGATCGATAAGCGCCTTTGGAATTCCTTTGGAAACCAGAAAATCCCAGTTCGGTATTATCTTTCGCGCAATCGCCAGGTTGATTATTTCATTGGTTGGCATGTAAAGTGTGCCGGGGGCATAAGATGTGCCAAGAACCCATGGAGGGTAGTTGAAGTAATCCCTCATTCTTCCGGGGACAGCATCATGAAGCGTTTCATTCAGGATGCCTGCAATCATCTTGTTGTAGTACCATTTCCTTGCAGGAGTATTGACAAAACCCGGGTTGGGCGAGTATACTTTCCATTCGATTCCAAATGCACTTTCTATTCCAATGAACACTGAAGTATTCCCAAAATTGTCTATCTCGGTCTTTGGGGGTATTTCTTCTTTGCCTGTGCCTGCATTTACGACCTTCAGCCCAAATCTGTTGTAGAGATTCATCTGTCTTCCGAGAACCCGTTCAAGCTCAGCAGCCTCTGCTGCAGAAACAAACTGGTCATTCTCAAACTGTTCGTTTATTAGTGGAAGGTCCTCCAGGGTGGAGTTCATAATTAGTTTAAGGTAGTAATTGAAACGGTCTCCGGTCATTAAATTCCCTCTCCTTATGGGAGTCAGGCTAAATAATCAACGAGGCTATTTATAATTACCTAATGGGTTGGTCGACACAGAGAGGAAATGCTTTCTGGTTGCTCCGTACACTAGCTAATTCTTAAATTGTAGTGACTAATAGTGAATATCAACAGAGTTGTCGTGAAATGAGCAGTGAAACAGTTATCCTTCAATACCTGGCCGATACATATTCAATAAGGGAGATAAGCGAAAATTTCCCACCCCTCAATCCTGAAGAGGAAGGTGTTTCCCAGTCCATGCTGGCTCCATGGTCCCTGGAAGCCATATCTGCAAACACTGGAGTAGACACGGGAGAAGTAAGGAAGGTACTGGAAAAGCATGGTGATTTCAGTTTCAGAGAGGTTAAGGGTGAGAATCTGGCAGTAACTCTGGCGGAAACCCAGAAGAATCTGGAACCCAGCAAAAAGGAATATTCGCTGGAAGCTGGTGAAACCTTCTCAGTTTCTAGCATGATGAACCTTCATGTCCTCCAATTTGTACAGGAAAAATGCTCTGAAACCGGCAGGCCGGTCAAAATAGAGGATGCAATCTTTGATCTTAAGAATTCACTGTTCCTGCCAGATGACTTCATGCCTGAACATCTCATGGGAATGGTTGAAGGAGAAGCATCATTCATTGGGGATGAGGTTAGAAGGGCATACTCAATTAAAGAAGGTGTTGCGTCGCTTTATTTTTACCAGGAATCAAAATCAACGGGATTTGGCCGAATCCGATTCCTTTACGCTGCTTCCTCAGGCAGCTTCAATAAGGTTCCTCCCAACGGGAAAATCAGGGAGATCATAAGTGCAAGTTTCAGCTCAATACAGAATGAGAAGAGCTACCTTGACTTTGTCAACAGCAGGCTGATCAAGAACGTAATCTTCAACATTGAGCAGAAGAATACAAGGGAACTGAAGAGGCCCATGTTTGACCCGCGTAAAATCAAGGTTCTCGATGAAATGGGATTGGTGGAAAGAACCGGTGAAACCGCATCAATAAAAGAAGGAATCACCTTGGATTCTCTGAAGGAGATTTATTCCAATGCCAAAACTGCAGGCCAGGAATTGGCTAAAATGTGGCTTGCCTCTAAAATCAAAGTGATGTAATATGGCGGATTCTCACAGGGGCCTTGTCCTGTTCAGTGTCCTCATAGGAACACTGATGTCTGCAATTGATACCACTATTGTTATTCTGGCACTGCCAACCATTGCAGGCGACCTTAAGGCTGAGCTGTTCATAGCAATCTGGATCATTATCATCTATCTGCTGATGGTGGCTGTCCTAACCACTCAGCTTGGAGGCCTTGGAGATATCTACGGGAGAGGGAGGATATTCAATGCAGGTTTCCTTATTTTTATTGTGGGTTCCGCTACCTGCGGATTCTCACCTGAAATTTACACGCTCATTGCATCTCGTGGGGTTCAGGCAGTTGGTGCTGCTCTTATGCAGGCAAACAGCAATGCAATTATAGCTGACCACTTTGGGCCAAAGGAAAGAGGCAAGGCATTCGGTTATCTTGCAATGGGATGGAGCATAGGAGGAACCCTGGGGATAGTTCTCGGGGGGGTTATAACAACTTTTCTTGGATGGCAGGACATATTCTTCATCAATGTCCCAATTGGCCTCATAGGCTTCGCAATTGGGCTGAAATACATCCACGACAACAACCGGAAGGAAGCAAAGCTTGACTTCAAGGGAATGGTTCTTCTGACCGGTGTTCTGACACTCATATCATATGGTGCAACTGACATAGCAGGCCGTGGTGTCAACACATTCAATGCAGTTCTGATAATGGCGGGATTGCTCCTGCTTATTCCCTTTGTGTATCTGGAAAGGGGCCTGGTTAACCCTGTCATAAAAATAAGTGCCTTCAAGGTCCAGGAACTTTCCCGTTCCCTTACAGCATCTTTCCTTCAGGCTCTTGGATACCTTTCAGTCATCTTCCTGCTGATCATGTATTTGCAGGGAATAAGGGGATATGACCCTCTTGAAGCTTCTCTGCTGCTGGTGCCCGGTTATATCATTTCCAGCCTTATCTCACCCAAGATGGGCTCTATTTCTGATAAGATAGGCTCAAGGATTGTTGCAACCGCTGGAATTTTCCTGATGGCTGTTGCAGTTCTCATATATGTGCAGCTCCACGTGGATACGGCTCTTTACATAATCATTATTGCATCCATAATTTCAGGCGTCGGGGGTGCCATGTTCTGGCCCGCCAACAGCAGCGCGGTAATGTCTAGCACGCCAAGGGAACTTTATGGTTCAATATCGGGCCTTCTTCGAACCCTTTCCACAATTGGCACTCTCCTGAGTTATGTCATTTCAATTTCCGTTGCCTCCCTAAGTGTTCCCAGGTACGTCGCATTCCAGGTATTCCTCGGAACCAATGCACTCACGGGAAATGTGTCCAATCTGTTTCTGGGCGGAATACATTCTGCACTTCTGCTTTCCCTGGTATTCCTCATAGTTGCCGGCATAATGTCATACTTCAGGACAACGGGTAAGAAAGGAAAAACCGTGAATGATAACACTGTTTCGTCCTGAGATCCGGAAAAAAGAAGATATTTCTGGAAATAAAAGGATGTTTGACAGATTTATCTGTCGTATTTCTCTATGAATTCGGCAAGCCTCTGCATATACAGGTCACGTTCCTCCCAGAATTGAAGGTGTGAACTGTTTTCAAAAACTTCCACTCTTGATGATTTAATTTCCCCATGCATCTTTTTCTGGATTTCTGGAGTAACCTCATCATAACGGCCACAAGTAAGGAGCGTGGGAATAGTAATCTTGTGAAGATCAGGTGTAAAATCGATGTCTTTGATGAGTCCAACAATGGTAAACTCACTGGGGCCGTTCATCTTGAGATATGTTCCTCTTTTTTCGGTCATTTCAAGCATCCTGGTGACCTCCTCGGGCCAGATATCGGTTCTTAGAACATGCTGTCTCATGAAGTACTCTGTGGCCTCTACAAAATCTGGATGGTCATACTCGCCCTTTTCCTCATGATCCTCGATCCCCCTCCTGTATTCATCAGGCAGAAGAGAAATCAGTCGGTGCATCTCACTGACAGTGTCAGGTATGCTGGACAGGCCACTTGAGGAAGTCAGCGTGATGAGATTCTTCTGGTATTTGATTGCGTATGCAAGTGAGAGCATGCCTCCCCATGAGTTGCCAAATAGATTCACCTTGGAGTCTCCGAAGAATGCTTTTCTTACGCCTTCCACTTCTTCTACTGCATATTCCAGGGAATAATCTGACTCGTTCTTGGGATCATCTGATTTCCCACACCCGAACTGATCATAGAAAACAACGTCAAAACCCATTCTGGCCATATCCTTCAATGGCAGGAGGTAATCGTGTGTTCCTCCAGGCCCGCCATGCAGGGCCAGCATCTTGCGCGGGTTACCTTTCCCGAATCTCTCATAGAACAGTTTTAGTCCATTTACCTCGACAAATCCTTCTTCGTGAGCCACATTTTCCTCAGTCATATTAACGTCCCCTTACCGTTTGCCTAGTGGTAAAGGTGGATAAATAGTTTGTTTGACCGATGTCCCACAGATACGTATTTCGCTTGAAAAATAATAAATTCCAGAACATTCATTGAACCGGAATAAAACAAAAATGAAGTTGTGACAACTTCAGTGCATCATAAAGGCGTAGTATGCCTTGTAGCAACTCCACAGGTCCGCCTTGCTGACGATTTCAAAGGGTGCATGCATTCCCAGAACAGGTGCTCCAGCATCAACGACGTTCATGCCGTGTTTTGCAAAATCCTGGGCTACTGTTCCGCCGCCGCCCTCGTCCACTTTCCCAAGGGTTCCAAACTGGTATACCACGTTGTATTTGTCAAAGACGCCACGCAGGTATGCAATGAACTCTGCAGGGGCTTCAGATCCCTCGAATTTGCCTCCGTAGCCTGAGTACTTTGCCACAATTATTCCTGAACCCAATCGCCCTGCGTTATGGGTGTCATGTGCTCCCTTGAAACTCGGATCCATGGCTGCATCCACGTCTGAACTTATGACCTGGCTCCTCCTGAGCAAGGTCAGCAGATCAATGTGATCCGCTTTGCCATGGAGTTTCTTCAGTATCATGGAAACAACGTATTCAAGGAAATTTGATTGAGAGCCCGATGTTCCCTGGCTTCCTATCTCTTCCTTGTCGAAAAACAGTACCAGGGCGGTATCTTCAGGATCCTTTACATCCATGAAGGCACGGAACGAGGTGTAAGCAGAAGCCTTGTCGTCATGCCCGTACCCTATGACCAGTGATGAATCGAGGCCGCCCTGCCTTGCCGGTCCTGCAGGGACAAGTGCAAGGTCTGCAGAGGCAAGATCATCCTCTTCAACGTGATATTTGTCTTTCAGGATCTTCAGTATGTTATTCTTGAAGGGGTCTTCCTTGGAATCACCCGGTATGCTTCCAAAAATCGCATTAAGCTCTTCAGCTTCTATGCCTTCAAACAGTTTCCTGTCTTTCTGCATTTTTGCCAGATGCGGCAGCAGGTCCGGAATCAGGAAGACAGGGTCCTCAGGATTTTCACCTATCCTGACCTTGATGCATTTTCCATCCTTGGTGAATATCCTGCCGTGAAGAGCCAGGGGGTGGTTTACCCACTGATATTTCTTAACGCCGCCATAATATTGCGTTTTCAGGAGAACTGTATTGGTTTCCGAGTCCTCATATACCGGCCTGGGTTTGAGATCAAGCCTGGGTGAATCAATGTGTGAGGCGATAACGTAAAGCCCATTTTCTATGCCTTTCTTTCCAACTATCCCTGCGGCAAGTGTCCTGCCAATGTGGTTGTAATAAAACTTGGTTCCGGGAGTTATCTTCTCGAGCTTTTCTATCTCCTTGAAACCTTCTTTTTCAAGTGCTTCGACAAAATAATCTGTAGCCTCCGACTCTGTCTTGGCTTTACCCAGGAAGTCTATATAGCCACCGGATATTGATTCGATTACTGGTTTTTCTTTTTCATTTACACTTTCCCAGACGGTTTTTGTGTGGCCCATGATATATGCATAAGGGATTACATGATAAAAAAGATTCAGTAAATTGCCTGTTTTTCCCGGCGATGTAATCCTGGAAAATCAGGTGTGGGCAATTTCTGAACTTTCCTTTGACAATTCCTCCAGGCTCTTTCCTTTTGCTTCTGGAAGCAGGAAATACATGATTATGCTGGAAGAAATCGCAATGGCACCATATATCAGAATGACATATCCAAGGCCTATTGCACTGAGGAGGATCAGGAAAGAGGAGACAAAGGTCCCTACTGCGAGCCTGTCAATGAATACATTTATGGACTGTCCACTTGCCCTGATTTTTGTTGGAAGCATTTCCGGCACGATGATGGTACCACCTATTATGGTGGCCGGCCCTACTGCTGACGAGAAGTAGTTGAACAGGTAGAAGGTGAAGCCAAGGGCTGCTGCCACTCCTGTCAGGGTTCCCAGCACTTCGGCCGACTGTGGAATGCCGAATATTCCAGGATTGATGAGCAGCAGGGAATAAAGGACAAGGGCAATGAAAACCCCGGCGTAGCCGTACACCACCAGCTTTTTTCTCCCAACCCTGTCTATGAGATAAATGGAAAGCAAGGTCCCTGGAAGGCCTGCAAGGAAGATTGCAGCATAAGTAAAGCCAACTGGAGTAAGTCCAAGGTTTGCGGCAATGGTTATTGGCCCATAGACACTGAAGGTTCCGGCATAGGTATCATAGAGGATCCACAGGATTGAACCGACAATTATGACCGGCATGGATTTGAAAAGCCTGCTGAAATAACCCACTTTATCCTTGCCGACACCTTTCAGTTCATCAGGGAATGGATAAAGGGCAGAATCCTTCTGTGGCTCTCCCTTGACCCTGGTATTGAATCTGTAGGTTTCCGGGATTTTTCTTCTGTAATATATTACAAATAGCGAAGGAATTGCTCCAAATGCAAGGACAACTTTCCATGCCTGATCAGGAGCAAGGAAAAATCCGGTTATCTGAACAACAAAGGCTGCAAGAGCCGCACCAAAGAGATACATTATGGAGAAAGTTGTTGCCATCAGCTTCCCCCTGTCACTTCTGTTTGAGTTCTCAGCCATGATAACAGGCGACATGACATAATCTCCACCAATGCCAAAACCAAGAATCATTCTCGCAACGAACAGGAAGGTGAAGTTTGTGGTGAAGAGCTGGGCACCGGCTCCAATGAAAATAAGCAGGAGGTCAATCCCGTACATCGGTTTTCTTCCAATGCGGTCTGCAATAGCTCCAAAAAGAATTGCACCAATCGCTGCCCCGAAATATGAAGAGGCGGTCAGGACAGACGCTTCAACTTTGGAAATGTTAAGATACGCAATTACTGAGTAGAAAACAAGGGAAATGGCATACAGGTTATACGAGTCGGAAAATACTCCGGCCCCATTTACGATGACATTTCTCAGGTGAAACTTCTGAATCGGTGTACTGTCGAATTCCCCAAACACAATAGTTGATTACG
>OFHJ01000716.1_pt1 | contig 11562 bp, 9 predicted proteins | sample 1522001 | NCBI WGS metagenome assembly OFHJ01 (sample SAMEA2464838, study PRJEB22497) | soil metagenome | biome: Grassland; feature: Farmland; material: Clay | place: Australia | collected 2013-02-01 | depth 1.2 m | reverse complement strand
GCAGCATCGCCATGCTGCGGTACGTGCGCTTGAGCATCGGCCAGAGACGCTCGTTGGCACTGACCAGGCCCAACAGGATGTCCGAGTGACCACTGAGGTACTTCGTTCCGGCCTCCACCACCAGGTCGCAGCCGTGCTCGTGTGCGCGGAAGAACAGCGGCGTGGCCCAGGTGTTGTCGATGATCGTGGTCAGACCGCGCTCGCGCGCCAGCGCCGTGATCGCCGGTACGTCCTGGACTTCGAAGGTCTGCGAGCCGGGCGACTCGAGGAAAATGACCGTGGTATTCGGTTTGATCTGCTCGGCCACGCGCACACCGAGCAGTGGATCGTAGTAGGTCGTCTCGATCCCGAATCGGGCGAGCAGATTGGCGCACAGCAGCCGCGTCGGCAGGTAGACGCTATCGGGCATCAGCAGGTGATCGCCCTGCTTCAGCGCCGTGAGCAGCGCGAGCGCGACCGCACCGATTCCCGAGGGGCTCAACGAGGTGCCGGCTGCACCGCTGAGTTCCGTCCAGGCGCTCTCGAGGCTCTCGAGGGTCGGCGTTCCCGCCGTACCGTAGCTATACCGGGCGCGCTCGTGCTCCAGGTCGTCGAGCGTTTTGAACAGCACCGTCGAGCCACGATACACCGGGGTGTTGACGAAGCCGTAATGCGCATCCGAGGTTCGGCCCAGCTGGGCCAGCCGGGTGCCGATGCCGAGTGAGCGTCCGGAGTCTTTCATGTCCACCGCAGCCGCCTGCGTGATCCAAAGGCCGCACTGTATACGCTTCCGGATGCCGCGCGGGCAGGAATGACGGACCGTGCGATCGTCTCGGGGCCCTCTTGACTGCAGCGGCGCCGTGCACAAACTGTCCGCTGTGACCCAGCGCAGCGGATATGCGGATCTACCCCTGCACGGCGGCCGGGTGCCGGCGTGGCTCAGCGCCCGTATGGCCGCGCTCGGGCGCGTCGCCGCCGAGGCCATCGTGCACCACTACGGCCGCGACGAGCTGCTGCGCCGCCTGGCGCACCCGTTCTGGTTCCAGTCCTTCGGCGCGGTGATGGGCATGGACTGGCACTCCTCGGGCATCACCACCAGCGTACTCGGAGCGCTCAAGCGCGGCCTGGCGCCGCTGCAGCATGAACTGGGCATCTACGTTTGCGGCGGACGCGGCCGGGCCTCACGCCGCACACCCGAGGAACTGAGTGCCGTGGGCGAGAAAACGGGCGTCGATGCCGAACGCCTGGCCAACACCAGCCGCCTCGTAGCGAAGATCGACAGCGCCGCCGTGCAGGACGGGTACGAGCTGTACCTGCACGGGTTCATCGCGACCGCAGAGGGACGTTGGTGCGTGGTGCAACAGGGCATGAGCACCGTGCGGCGCGAAGCGCGGCGCTACCACTGGCACTGCGAAGGACTGACCAGCTTCCTGGACTCACCGCACGCGGCCATCGAGGGGCTCAACCAGGGCCGGATTTTGAACCTCGCCGATGCGCGCTCGCGCGCCGCGCGGGCCGCGGGATTGGAACTGGTGCATGCCGGACCGGACCGCACGCTCGCCGTGCTGCGGCGCATGCAGCCCGAGCGAGGCCGAACCCTGAGCCTGTTCCCCGAGGCTCCGCCCGATGCGTGCGCCGCTGAGACCGACCGTCCAGAGCCCGTGCCGCACCTGTGCATGCCGACACACCACGAAGTGCTGAGTTCGGACATCGTGCTGCGTCGGCTCCACGGGGCACTCGCCGCCGCAGCACAGCGGGGACCGAAAGACTATGCCGATCTGTTGCTGACGCCCGGGGTCGGGGCGCGCACGGTGGCCGCTCTCGCGCTGGTTGCCGAGATCGTGCACGGGACACCGGCAAGGTTCACCGACCCGGCCCGCTTCTCGCTGGCGCATGGGGGCAAGGACGGGCACCCGTTCCCGGTCCCTCTGAAGGTTTACGATGAGACGATCCGCGTGCTGAAGGACGCGGTGAGCCGGGCCAAGCTCGGTCGGGCCGAGCGGCTCGATGCGCTGCGGCGCCTGGATGCCGAGGCGCGCCGGCTCGAATGCACGGCGCGCGGACCGGGGTTCGAGTCCTTCATTGCCGGGGAGCGGACCGCCTCACCTGCGCTCGGCGGTCGGACGGTCTTCGAGCCCTGAGCGGCGCGGGCCGGTGAACCCACCCGCGGCGCTCCCCGGCCGCGGATAGCGTGAACTGCAGCTCCACGGCGCCAGGCGGCTCGCCCGGTGACGTGTGGGCCGCGGGAGAAATCGCACCGGTACACCGCGCACCATTGCCCGGGCGCCTCACCGGGCCATGCTATACTTCCAACACTTGGGCCGCTCTCGCGGTCTATTCCCCCTTCCCTTAGCGAGCTTCGCGGGCCGAAAAGACCGCGCCCTCGGAGATCCATGAACATTCCCAAAGGCCTGCAGCCGTTGCTCGAGGACGGCGTTATCGATGAAGTCGTCCGTTCGCTGAAGAGCGGTAAGGAAGCGACGGTCTACGTGGTCCGCTGCGGGGAGCACCTGCGCTGTGCGAAAGTCTATCGGGACCTGGGCCAGCGCAGCTTCCAGCGGCGCGTGCAGTACCAGGAAGGCCGCAAAGTCCGCGGCAGCCGTGAAGCGCGCGCGATGAACCGCAGTACGCGCTTCGGCCGCAGGGAACTCGAGCATGAATGGAAGAACGCCGAGGTCGATGCGCTCTACCGGCTGGTGGCGGCCGACGTACGGGTCCCGCAGCCGGTGGGATACTTCAACGACGTGTTGATCATGGAGCTGATCACCGATGCATCGGGAGATCCGGCACCACGGCTGAGCGAAGTCGATCTCACCGCGGAGCGTGCCCGTGAATACCATGACTTCCTGGTGCGCCAGATCGTGCGCATGCTGAGCCTCGGGCTCATTCATGGAGACCTGTCGCAATTCAACATCCTGATCACGGCGGACGGCCCGGTCATCATCGATCTGCCCCAGGTCGTGAATGCCGCCGGAAACAACGCGGCGTTCGCGATGCTCGCCCGCGACGTCAACAACGTCCGTGGCGCGCTCGGCCGCTTCGCGCCCGATTTGCTGCAGACGCAGTTCGCGCGGGAGATTTGGGCGCTGTACGAGCAAGGCGAGCTGCACCCGGACGTCCCGTTGAGCGGTGTTGTCATGGAGGAAGAGGCACCGAGCGACTCCGGCCATGTGTTGAAAGTGATCGATGACGCCCGGGAGGAGGCCCTGCGCCGCCGCCTCGGCCGGGAACCGGATGTGGAGTATGGCACGTGAACACTGAACAGAAATCGCCCGGCTTCAGCGAGTTGGGCCTGAGTGAGCCGGTCCTCGAGGGATTGACCGCGGTGGGTTATGAATCGCCCTCCCCGATCCAGGCCCAGACCATTCCATTGCTGCTGGCCGGCTCAGACGTGCTCGGGCAGGCGCAGACCGGCACCGGCAAGACTGCGGCCTTCGCGCTGCCGATCCTCACGCAGATCGATGCGCACGCACCGGCTCCGCAGGCACTGGTGCTCGTTCCAACCCGCGAGCTGGCCATTCAGGTCGCAGAGGCATTCCAGCGCTATGCGGCACACCTGAAGGGATTCCACGTTCTGCCGATCTACGGCGGACAGAGCTACGTGCCGCAGCTCAAGGGCCTCAAACGTGGCGCACAGGTCATCGTGGGCACCCCGGGTCGCATCATGGATCACATGAAGCGCGGCACACTGGAACTGGCCACGGTGCGCTTTCTCGTGCTCGACGAGGGCGACGAGATGCTGCAGATGGGTTTCGTCGATGCCATCGAGTGGATCCTGGAGCAGGCGCCTCCAGAGAGGCAGATCGCGCTGTTCTCAGCCACCCTGCCCGCACCCATCCGCCGGATCGCGCACAAGCACATGCGCGAACCGGTGCAGGTCACGATTCAGAATCGCGCCAGCACGCCGCAACGCATCCGGCAACGCTACTGGCTCGTCAGCGGCCTGCACAAGCTCGATGCACTGACGCGGATACTCGAGGCGGAGCGCTTCGAGGCGATGCTGATCTTCGTGCGCACCAAGCTCGAGACCACCGAACTGGCCGAACGGCTCGAGGCGCGCGGTTTCAACGTGGCCGCCTTGAACGGTGATATTCCACAGCAGCAACGCGAACGTACGATCGCCCGTCTCAAGGCAGGAGAAGTCGAAATCGTCGTGGCGACCGATGTGGCCGCCCGGGGTCTCGACGTGGAACGGATCACCCACGTGGTCAACTTCGATATCCCCTACGACTCCCAGACCTACGTGCACCGCATCGGTCGAACCGGGCGCGCCGGGCGCAGCGGGGAGGCCATCCTGTTCGTTGCGCCGCGCGAGCGAAACATGTTGCGCACCATTGAGCGCGCGACCAAGCAGCCGATCGAACAGATGCAGTTGCCCAGCGTCGCGGACGTCAACGAGCAGCGTATCCTGAAGTTCAAGGAATCGATCGCAAACTCGCTGCACAGCGACGCCAGCAAGGTGTTTCAACCGCTGATCGAGCAGATTGAGCGCGAGCAGAACGTGCCCGCGGCAGAGATCGCCGCTGCGCTGGCGGCCCAGCTCCAGGGTCCGACGCCGTTTCTATTGTCCCCCGGACCCGGCGGGAACGTCCCGGGCGCCCTCCACGAGCAGGCCGCGGATCACGACAGAGCTGCCACGCAGGAGGCGGCTGCTTCCCGTCAGCCCCAGGCGGCGCGCCGTTCCAAAGACGCTCTGCGGTTCGAGACGTTTCGCATCGAAGTCGGTCACCAGCATCACATCGGGCCCGGTGACATCGTCCGCACGATCGCGCAGGAAGCCGGACTCGACGGACGGCACATTGGTCATATCCACATTGGTGAGGATCACAGCTTCGTCGATCTGCCCACCGGGATGCCCAAGGATGTCTTCGAGGATCTGCAGACGGTTGAGATCCACGGGGTGGCGTTGGGTATCACCCGAGCCGACCCGAAGCACGCTCCACCCGGGCGCGCGCCGAGGACTGGCCAGCCAGGCCACGCGGCACGGCCGAAGGGAATGACCCAACGGCGGCGCTCCACCCCAAAAGGTCCTCGCAAGCCGCCCCGTCGATAGGCGCCGGCCCGAACGCCAACGTAATCGTGCCCACAGCGCCGGGGAACAGCGGCAGTCCCGGCGGAAACCGACAGTCCATCCCGGGCCGCTCACCTGCCTGATCGAATTCGAGTCGGTCCGGGTGAGCGGCCCTCGTGGCATCCCCGATCCGACGCGATGGATGGCCACGGGGAGTGACTCGGGAGATTTCGGCGCATTCGCGATTCCCCCGTGCTCCCCCGCGAGAGAGCCATCCGGCCGGACCACGCTCACCGCTACGGACGATCATTGACCGCAGCGAGCTTCTTTTTCATGTTCCTGAACAGATCCCCCCGCGTCTTCTCCTTGCCTAGACTGCAGCCGAAGGCCATGGGCGGAAATATCGCCACCACGCAATGCGCATCCTGAGCATTGATGTGGATCAAGACAGCGCCATCACTGAATTGAACCGCGTGACCGGTTCCGCTCCCCGCCCAGCCGTCCCACCGGTGCACCGGTTTCGGCGGCGCGAATTCAGACTCCGCCGGGAATCCGAATCCCACACTATCGTGCGCCGCTGCTCGCACATGACGGACGCCCAGACGCGCGGCAGCGCGTAGTGACTTCTCCCAGTCAATCCGCGCCCTCGCCGCGCGCACCTCGTGCAGCAGTTCTTGGTCCCCTTTCGCGAGCCCGGACTGCCCAATGACTTGATCGCTGCCTGGGATTGGAGTGAATTTCAGGACAGATGCCAGCTCCCCGTGTTCTCCAGAATGGATCAGCTCTGACAGAGGGGCTGAAGAGAGGACGTGGGTGAGCAATATAACGGGGATCGCGTGTGGCCCCTGATTCACCACGTTCGAAGATTGCCCCGAGGAAAGTGCCAGATAGAAAAGCACCTGCGCCGCACTCGCCGCGACCGCAGCTACAATTCTCTTTGCGCCATTGTGCCGGCTGAGAAAGCCAATATCCGGTCTCGTGACGACACCTCCGTGGGGTTTACCGTACCGGGCTGTTCAATTCGCTTCTCGATGCCCTTGTGATTCACGACCCGTCTCGGGGAACCATGGTTCCCCAAAGCCGTGCAACGTACGCGGAGTCCTCCTGGACTCGATTCCAGTCTGCAACCAAACCGCGATCGACCTCGAGACTGACCCGAGGCATGAATTTCATTTCTCTTGAGACACGACCTGAGTGAATTTGCCAACCCTGAACCGGTTGGGCCCGTGGGTGCGATCCGGCGCAGACTCGGCCTCGGACCGGCTACCGTCGGGTTCTGCGCTATTGCGGCGCGAGGGTTGCGTGATGAACCTGAGTTGCGCCACGATGAATCTACCGCACAGAGAAGTCACCCAGCGCGGCGAACTGTGCCAGGATGTCCTCTTCAGCGCTGAGATCCGCCGGAGCCGGTGCCGTTTGTTGTGCGAACGAGCGGGCGTCGGCGAGAAACCGTGCATAGCGCGCAGCCCGCTCTGGTAGAGACAACGGATTCGCGACGTCGGTGCGATCCACCAATGCATCCCGAAGCGACAGTCCAATGTCACGTTCGCGTGCAGCACGGTGAGTCCAGGTCCCGCTGAGAGGATCGAAGCGGTATTGGGGCAAGAAGCGATGGCCGTGCGCCGCAACGAACCGGACGGCATCGATGACGTACTCGACATCGGCCTCGTCCATGGTGTAGTGAAATCCCACGCGACACCAGCCTGGCTTGATGCCGTGATAGCCGCGGGCCACCCATGCACGATACTGTTCCGATCGCCGCGGATCGACGCCGAGCAAGCGGTGACCGTACGGGCCCGCGCACGAACACCCGGCGCGGGACTGAATCCCGAACAGGTCCGAGAGCAGGGCCGTGACGAATTTCGGGTGCAGGTGCCCGCCTCGCGGGTCGCGCACGGTGAATGAAACGATACCGATGCGGCGCGACGCGGCGCGGTTACCGAGAATCTCGATGCCATCCGCCTCGGTCCATCGCTCGAAGGCGCGAGCGAGGAAGCGTGATTCGCGCGCAGCGATCACCTCCGTGCCGACTGCGCGCTTGACCTCGAATGCCAGGGCGGCGCGCAGGGTTTGCAAGATCCCCGGCGTACCGGCCTTCTCGCGCGTCTCGATGTCGCGGATGAAATCCTGCTCCTCGGGATTGACGTAATCCACGGTTCCGCCGCCGGCGACGGTGGGCGGCAGGTCCTGGCGGTACAACCTGTCATTGAAAACCAATACCCCGCTCGCGCCCGGCCCGCCGAGAAACTTGTGCGGCGAGAGCACGATCACGTCCAGCCAGGCATCGCTCCCGGGATTCATGTCGATGTCCACATACGGAGCACTGGCGGCGAAATCGAAGCACGCGATCGCGCCGTGCGCGTGCAACAAGTCGGCGATCTCATGGACCGGGGTAATCATGCCGGTGACGTTGGAAGCCGCGGAAAATGATCCGATGAGCGTTCGCCCGGTCAACGACGGGTCGCGGAGCCGCGCGCGGAGATCTTCGACGTCGATCCCGCCGTCGCGCGCCAGCTCCACCGTCACGACCGTTGCCAGTCCCTGCCGCCACGACAGCTCGTTGGAATGGTGTTCGTACGGTCCCACGAGCACCACCGGTTGAGTGTCATGCAGGGCCTGTCTGAAACGCTGCGCGGCCCCTGCCCCAAATGCGCTCTGCAGACTCGCCTCAATACGCGCACGCGTCGCGGGCGCCAGTGCCACGCCCAGCAGGTGCTCCAGCCGATCGATGGCACCGGTCGCCCCGGTACCGCAGGCAATCAGCCGCCCGTGCGGCCCGGCGTTCACCGCCTGCTTGATCAGTGTTTCGGCGCTCGCAAGCAGCTTGGATGTCGTGCGGCCCGTGACGTCGTCTTCGGTGTGGGTGTTCGCGTAGCCGCGCAGCAGACGCTGGATGTACCGTTCGATGAAGTGCAGTGCCTGACCGGATGCCGTGTAATCGCAATACACGAGCAGACGCTCGCCGTATGGTGTCGTGATCGTCTCGTCTATACCGATAATCTGTTCGCGCAGGAACTCTGGTGTGAGCATCTGTAGCATCGTGATGGACTTACTCGGTGATTCGCTGGAAATGCCAGAGTCGTCGTGCACCGCAGCGCCAGCGGGCGCTGCAAGAATACTGCACCCAAGAGCCCCCGCTCACCGGAAAAGGCGGAAAAATTTACGCTGAAGCTAATGCTCGCCCCCCGCACGAGAGCCGCTCGGGCAGGCCGCCCGGTGGGATAGAGGCCGGCGAGCACGGCCGAGCGCACCATGCCTGCGGCGGCGAATCGCCGGATTCGACCCGTCTATTGCACCCCTTCGGTCATCCTGCCGGTGCACCATGCGGCGAAAACAGGGCACGATCGCCTCGGACAACAGCGCCGAGCACCGCTGCAGCGCTGAGGAAACGACTGCCGGGCCGCTGTGTCGACGCAGTGACGAGGGAACCTCCGGACCCCGGCGTCTCCGGCGTCCGCGTTCTTGCCTCGACAGTCGCCGAACAGCCCGTCGCCCCGGAGGCTCCATTTCGAGCCGCGCGAGGTCGGACCCGAGGACCGTTCCGCTCGCCGGTTGTGAAGGGCATAGTAAGGTATAGCGGTAGTCGATGTTTCCAAGGAAGAGCGATGTACCGGAAGCTCTGCCGATTGTGCCTCTCTGGCCTGTTCGCAACCTTTGCCGCTTCCGGGCCAACCTTGGCAGCCGGTCAGCCCACCGCCCCTGCGGCGTCGAATGCCCGGGAAATCGTCCTGTACAGATTCAAGGGCGGTGCCGATGGCGCCCATCCGCAGCGAGGTGTGGTCATGGACCGGGCGGGCAATCTCTACGGCACGACTCTCGGCACGAATCTGAAGCGCTTCGTTGACTGCAGAGATTGCGGCACAGTCTTTGAGATCTCCGCCCACACACACGCGGAAACCGTGTTGCACGCGTTTTCGGGCGCGCCAGACGGTGCCTATCCGGCTGCCAGTGTCACGATCGGTAAGTCGGGCGATCTGTACGGAACTACACAATATGGCGGCAACGGGTGTACCGATTCCGCTTCCAGGTGTGGCACCGTATTTGAAATTTCTGCGGAAACTCACACCGAGAGCGTCCTGCACTCATTCCTCGCCAACGCCGCATCGCCGGACGGCGGCTTGATTGAAGATAGTGCGGGAAATCTGTTCGGTACGACATCGACGGGCAGCTGCCCGCAAGGCCATTACGGTTGCGGTACCGTTTTTGAACTGACTTCAGGCACCCATGATGAGATTGTTCTGCACAAGTTTTCACGAGGCGGGGACGTGGACGGATTTCCGAAAGGTCGCCTGGTCATGGATCGTTCCGGGAATCTCTACGGAACGACGTGGACTTCGAACATGACCGGCCACGTGACTGGAAACCTGTTCGAGATTGAAGCGCGAACCCACAAGATGAAGATCCTACATACCTTTCTGGGCGGAAAGGATGGTGACACCCCGAATGGTGGTCTGATCATCGACAGACACGGCAACCTGTTTGGCACGACGCAGAGCGGCGGCGGATTCTGCTTCGCGAACAGCAGCCCTGGCATCGACGGCGACGGGTGTGGCACCGTTTTCGAGATCAGTGCGAAAACTCACAAGGAGACGATCCTCTACCGATTCAAGGGCGTGAGCGACGGCATGGATCCCCGTAGTAGTCTGGCCATGGACAGTGCCGGCAACCTATACGGAACTACAGCCATGGGTGGTGCCGGGTCCCGATATGGCGAGGGCACGGTGTTCGAGATCGCCGCCGGGACCCGTAAGAAGACGACCTTGTACAAGTTCAAGGGCGGCGGCGATGGTGATATGCCCGAGGGCGCCTTGTTGATCGATGGCGCCGGTCACCTCTACGGGACGACATTCCGCGGCGGCACGGGTTGCCAACAGAGGTCTGACCTCGGCCCCGGCTGCGGCACCGTATTTGAGATCGTTCGCAAGTAATCAAAGACCACCGTGCTGATAGCAGAATGCGTCCGCAGGGTATGTCAGGCCATTGCGCCATGCTATGGCGTCGAGCGCGTACCGCAGATAGATTTCCGGTCGCATGGTACGGCAGCATTCGACCGGCGGCCGCACGGGACCGGCTGCACGGGCCTGCGAATTCCGATTGTCCGGGCCTTATCACGACGCCGGGCCGCCGGTGTGTCGTTTGGCGCGCTAATGCGCTCGCCGAGCAGAAACCGGAGAAGGCTCTCGAGGTCCTGCTCGAGCGCATCGTCCTCAACCCCGAAGCGCTCACCTGCCAGATCGAGTTCAAGGCGGTGTCGGGCGAGCGAGAGTGGCGATCCTCGCAGGCAGCCGCCTGCTCCTGCGGCTTTCCGGGTTCGGGCAGCCTTCAGGCCGCCAACCGCTTGACATTCGGGCGTCCGCGCTTACGCACCTGCCACAGGTCGTATTGCGCCTGAAGATTGATCCAGATGTCCGGCTCAGTGTCGAACACGCCAGCTAGACGCGCCGCCATATCCGGCGACACGGGGGCACGGCCGTTCACAATCGCCGATACGTGCTTACGACTCACTCCAAGGGCCTCCGCCGTCTGCGTGATCGTCACCCCGAGCGGCCCCATGTACATCTCTTTGAGGATCTCACCGGGGTGAGCCGGGCGGTGCATCCGACCCGAACTCTCAATGGTAGTCTTCATAGTCCACCTCGTACGCGTGTCCGCCCTCGAAACGGAACGTCACGCGATAATTCTCATCTACCCAAACGGAATAGCGCTCCCCATGCAACGGATGGGACCGCATTCCCGGCATCGCCATCTGCGCCGCCTGGGTCGCGGCATTGAGGGCAGTAAGGATCAGATTCAGGCGCTTTGCGTGCTTCGGTTGCACCTTTCGGGCATTCCCAGTCTCGAAGAGCGCTGCAAGCCCTTTGTGCCTGAACGTCTTGATCATGCATGGGTAGTGTAACCTGATCGGTGACGGCTCCGCAACCTATATGGTTACATAGAGTTTTCGGTGAGCCAGGTGCGCTGAGCGAATGGCTTCAAGACCGAGCGCGAAACCGGACGCTCCAACGACCGCTAAACGCGATTGCAACGGCGGCAATGGGGATGCCCGATGGACCTCTCGGGGTAAAACCAACCATTCCGAAACAAATCCGCCTGCTAGAGTAAGCAGAAGGCGTGCGCCGACCACGTGGCCGCCTTGACCGTCGAAGGACTGCGGGAACTCCTCGCCGAACAGAAGCCCGAGAAAGCCCTCGAGGTCCTCGTCGAGCGCATCGTGCTCGACCCCGAGGCGCTCACCTGCCAGATCGAGTTCAAGGCGGTGCCGGGCGAGCGAAAGTGGCTATCTGTGGCGTCCCCAAGGGGATTCGAACCCCTGTTACCGCCGTGAAAGGGCGATGTCCTGGGCCTCTAGACGATGGGGACCCGGCGCTTCAGACCACGGCGCAGGAGTGCCCCTGCGACGCGGGGCGGCAAGATTACACGCCCGAGGGCCGCTGAACAACGCTTTCGTGGCGCGAGCCCACGATTAGGCTCCCTCTTGAAACGGCGCCATCCCCCCCGGGTCCGCCGGCGACGGCACTGGAGGCGAGGCTAGTCCGACGTTGACGTACCAATGCTGGGTGCCGGTGGCCCGC
>OFHJ01000715.1_pt1 | contig 11595 bp, 13 predicted proteins | sample 1522001 | NCBI WGS metagenome assembly OFHJ01 (sample SAMEA2464838, study PRJEB22497) | soil metagenome | biome: Grassland; feature: Farmland; material: Clay | place: Australia | collected 2013-02-01 | depth 1.2 m | reverse complement strand
GGTACGGCTATTCCCTAAGGCAAAAGTAAATTTTGAAAAATGTGTTTTTTACCCCCTTATATATTAACACCCTGTCTGGAAAAAGTTAATATGTTATGTATGCTACTGTGTGTCATGCCTATCCGGGAGCGTGATTAAAATTCAGGAAGCTGGCAGTCTGGAAAAACTGCAGGAACTGCGAGCGAGAATAGCAGACAACTCAGAAAGCATTGTCAGGCTGTTCCGGCAGAGGTCCCAGCTTGCAAGGGAGATAGGCGATCTGAAGAAGGAGCTTGGCCTGCCTCCAAGGATCAGGGAGCGGGAGGAATCCGTTCTCGATGCTCTTGGAGAAATGGACCCGTTCAGCAAGTCAATCGTTTCGTCACTCTTTGAGTATTCAATAGTGAACGAAATCAACAACAGCCATAGGGCAGGATATCTGGAAAGTGAAGAGCGCAACATTACAGTTAAGGGCCCAAGAAGCAGCCTGGAACTTCTTACCGGACTTCTGATTGCGAAACCTGGAACTCAGGTCTATTCCGAAACCAAGTTGCCTCCTTCGCTCGAGGAAGGTATACAGGTGAACGGCGGGCATATAATAAGGGGAAATCAGAGTGATCCGGATCTTACAGTTTGCCTCAATGAAGGCGGAGAAGAGTGCGATATCGTTATTTCAGGGTCAGATGAATTGAGCATAAATCTGGTCCTCCCGTTAAATCACGCTGAGAGGATTGTAAAGGTCAGGCAGTAATGCGTGTACTCGTTGCCGGCTCTTCCGGCAGTTTTGGGAAACTTGCATCCGGTTTCTTCTCGCAAAACGGGCACAAAGTGGCGGGCATAGGCAGAAGCGATCAGGACTCAGTAAATCTGTCTGATTTTGACGTCTGTTTTCTTTCTATCCCTGTTATGGGGATGGAAAGGTACATTGAGAAGGCCAAGGGTTGCACTATTGTTGAGGTATCTTCCGTGAAGGATCCGCTCAAGAGATTCCGTGGAGAGATAGTCAGCATACATCCCATGTTCGGCCCCAGGAGCTTTGCAGATCCGTCATTTCACAACATAATCTATGTGGACGATCTTTCAGCCAGCGGAGGGGAGAAGATAGTTGAAACACTGTTTCCAGGATTTAACCTTGTGCATATGGGAGCAGATGAACACGACAGGGCCATGGTTGAGATGCTCATAAAGCCGTTTCTCATGTCAAGGGTTGCATCTGAAATTTCACACGATACATCTGATTTTTCCGGGCCGTCCCAGAGAATTCTGCAGAAACTGGCGTCAATATCCGGTTTCGAAAGGGCGGAAATGATGGAACAGACTATCAGGCTTAATCCCTATGCAAGGGAAGCATTGAACGAGATCATGGAAGCCGTCAGGAGAGTAGGGAAGGATTTAGACTGATCAGGATCCATAAATCCTATGGCAGAAGCACGGTCAGAAGGAATGCAAAAAGCATTGCTGCCAGCACAGAGAGGCCTATATTTTTAGTCTTTAAGGCCACAATGAGTGCAGGCACCAGTGGAAAAACAGTCTGAATATCAAAAGTGTTGATATTGTCGATCATCAGGGATGAAAATGCGGCGATTGCTACAATATCGAACAGTTTCTGCGAAAGGGCCCCGGCCTTGAAACTCTTGTAGAGAAACCATGGAACCACCCTCTGAATCAGGCTGAATATGCCGAGGATCAATATCAGGAAATAGATAGGGATCATCGCTGAGAAACCCTCCTGAGTTCAGGTGTGAGGAAGATCCCCGCTGCAACGCCGGCAAGTATAGAGATAAGGATGAAATATTCCGGAAAGCCATCCAACCTGAACGCAACAGAGATTACAATGGAAACTGAGGCAGCAGTCAATGTGCCCCTCCCCCGGACCTTGGGCACCATTAGTGCAAGGAAAAGAGCTGGAAGGGCGAGATACAAAGCTGGCAAGACATACTGCGGGATTCCCCCTGTAAAAGCTATTCCCAGGGCTGATGACCCCATCCATGAGAAATAAGCCAGGAGAGATATGTATCTCAGCTTGGTTATGGACATGGGCCTGTAACCAACGCCAAGTGCGTAGATTTCATCGGTGAGAAGCGGGCCAAGTGTGAAGATATCTCCACGCTCAACATTCTCGAAGTGTTCTTCAAGATGTGGCCCGTATATGGAATGCCTGAGGTTCAAAAGTGCTGCTGTCAGTATCAATGTCACAGGTTCGAGGCCGATGGACCAGAACCCTACGAATGCTGACTGAACCGCACCCGAATATACAACAGCTGAAAGCAGCATTGTGAAATACCATGGGACGTGGATGGCGGTGGCAAGGACTCCATAAGCAATACCCGATGGAATATAGCCCACCAGAAGAGGAAACAGCCAGTTCAGGTCCTCTTTTCCAAACATACCGAAGGAGTAAAAGGCGAGTTTAAAGAAATAATTATGTGGAAAACTTGTTCGAACCTAATATAATAAAAAAGGAATTAGATGGAGATATCCCGGAAAAAATTTGGGATAGATTATGGTAGGATTAATCAGCGTTACCGTGTTCGTGGTACTGTCTAAGGTGAATCTCATCCGCACTGTAGTTGTGAGGCGGGTCGTTTCTTCTGTTGATATAGTTGTGGAGAATCTCATTTACCTTCTCAGATGTGTTCTCTCCATGGCTTTCCAGTTTCTCGTAGAGTTCTTTATTTATGTGAACTTCTGGCATTAAAGCTTTGAGCTAACTGTAATATTTATATTTTGCTGAAGTGCGATTCGTCATTTGGCGAGTATATTAGAAATTAGCTATTTTCTAGGGTTTTTCAAGTATACAAATATGGATACCTTCAGCTGACATAGTCTTTTAGCCATTTTCGCGTATATTGCAAATGACGTAATTTCTCAGTATACAGTCCAGCCGTTGTCTGCAACAAGCACTGCGCCGTTCACGTAGGTTGATTCCCTTGAAACAAGGAAGAGCCCAATCTTGGCAATGTCCATCGGTTCTCCGGGTTTTCCCATGGCCCCAGCAGATTTTTCAAAGATCTTCATGCCATAATCACTCGGTGCCTTGGCTCCAACCCCAATGTTTGTATTTACGGCTCCAAGGGCCATTGCATTGCACCTTATCCCGCGATCTCCGTAGAAGGCAGCGATATGCCTGGTGAATCCTATGAGGGCGTGTTTCGATACAGTGTAGGCGAGTCCAGCCCTGCCTCCCCTGAGACCAGCTACAGATGCCGTGTTCAGGACAACTCCCCCGCCATTGTTCATCATGTGCGGTAGCGCATACTTGGTGGCAAGAAATGGTGCCTTGATGTTGATGTCCATAACCTTGTCCCACCACTCCTCTTCCGTCTCCTCAATGGAGTAGAAACCATCCATTATGCCTGCATTGTTGCAAAGAATATCCAGATGGCCAAAAATTTTCACGGTATCCTTGACCATTTTTTCAATATCTTCTTTCTTTGTCAGGTCTAGGGTCAAGCCATAAACGGTCCCGTTTCTTGCACGTATCTGGGAAACAGTTTCATCCACTCTCTCCGGGATTTTATCAACAACTACCACTGAAGCCCCTTCAGAACTGAAAAGGCGGGCCATTTCCTCACCGATTCCAGAGCCAGCGCCTGTAATTAATGCCACTTTATGATCAAGAGGTTTAGTCATGATAAAATAAGCTGTGATCCTTATAATAAAATGCCACCTTAGTTATCAGTAAAAAGATAAAAATAACCAGCTTGGAAAATTCTCACTGCAGAGCAGAAAATGGAGTTAAGAAATCATCGGCCGAACTATTAAAACGGCACTTATTGTAATGCATTGCCCAGGTCCCTGAGGCATTACTCCTCTTCTCCTGAAGCTGTGTCACTAAGTCACATGGTAAAATTTCGTTTTTGCAAATCCGACATTTGACGGATGCAATACTATGGGGTTCGGAGGAGTTTCTTTCCTTTGCCCCAATCCTCCTGGAACTGCAAAAGAACCAGTTATCCGGGAAATACACCTGATCTCAGCAATTTACAGCGTTTCCTATTGCCGGGACGGCGGAATCCAGACACCACAGTTTTCAAAAAGCAATTAATCTTTAATACTCCAATTCATGGTGATGCATGCAACCCGGAAGTCCTGACATAAGGGGCGAGGTGGAGAAGAGCAGAGGCTTATTGAAGAAGATTCAACTTCGTTTGCCTTTTTACAAGGGCTACAGGCAACTGGAAGACCTAAGGGAAGCAGACGAGCTCTTAAGGAAGCAGATTTCAGATATTCTTGTTGAGGCACTGAAGAACCTTCAGGAAGAGAGAGTTTCACTGGTGAACCAGGGCAAGTTTGATGATCTTACATCAATCGCTTCGGAGATTTCTGTGATCCAGGAGTTTCAGGGCGATATTGCACACGCCCAGCAGGGATATTCAGGAATTTCTCCTGCAATAAGGATGAATGAAGCTAGAGTAAGTTCACTATACGATTACGACCTTAAGTTCATAGACGCCGCAGACAAAATTGCGCAGTTGAGCAAGGTAGAAGGGACTTCTGACCTCTCTGCAGCTCTGGCTTCCTTATCTGAAGCAGTAAACACAGCAACTGATGCCTGGAACAAGAGGATGGCAACAGTCAAGGAGATACTCCAGTCACACGGGGGTGGACAGTAATGTTTGGAAAAAAATCATCAGATATACCATTCAAGGGAGGCAGCGCACTAGGATCCACAACAATAGCCTGGGAAACTCAGTACAAAGAGGGGAACTCAATGTGGAAGGTTCCCAGGAATATCCGCCTGAATGACAACATAGTGGTAAGGGAAGACGAAACGGCCGTTTTCATGAGGGATGGCAAAATTCTCTCTATCTTCGATCAGCCAGGAAGATATGCCCTTACAGATATCAACGCCCCTATAGTGGGTCCCCTGGTGAAGGCACTTTCCGGAGTGCAGCAGCAGGCAGAGGTGTATTATCTCCAGAGGAGATTCATGGACGGCAAGTTTGGAAGCCCGGACCCCTACCAGTTCACTGATCCAGCATTCGGTGTTGTAAACCTGAGGGTGTTCGGTGAATACAGGTGGAAAATCTCAAGCGTGGAAAATTTTGTGGGCCAGTTCATTGGAACATTCAATACAGAAACCTCAGACCAGGTCGAGGACAGGCTGAGGGAACAGATCGTCATACTTGTTTATAACGCCCTGGGGAGAATGAAGGAGCAGGGGCTGAAAATTACAGATCTATCCGCAAACCTTACCACAATCGAGCAGGCAATTCTTGCAACTGCTCCGGACCATTTCAGGCAGTTCGGAGTTGAAATTGACAAGATACAGCAGCTTAACATTACCTTGCCTGAAGAGGTTCAGAAAGCAGTCGACACGAGATCCAAGATGTCAGTCCTGGGCGTAAATTATCTCCAGTACCAGGCAGGACAGGCCATGACGGAAGCAGCAAGCAACCCCTCTGGAGTTGCAGGAGTGGGGGCAGGGCTTGGAGTCGGCCTTGGAGCCGGAGCCGGAATGGGATACGCGTTTTCCAACCAACTCACAGGAATGCAGCAACAACCAGGAAGAAGCTGCCCGAAATGTGGCACAATAGTGCCTCAGAACACCAATTTCTGCCCGAACTGCGGGAACAGCATGCAGGCACAGGCTGCAGCAACTATTGCCTGCCCAAAGTGCGGAACCCAGGTTCAGCAGGGGGTCAAATTCTGCCCCAACTGCGGAAATCCAATGAAGCCGCCTGAGCCCCAGAAGATAAAGTGCCCTGAATGTGGCAGTGAAATTGATTCGAACGCCAAATTCTGTCCCAACTGTGGAAAAAAGATGTGAACTAATGTTTTGTGAAAAATGTGGAAATCAGATACCGGACGATGCAGTGTATTGTCCAAAATGCGGTGCTAAACAAGAAAAAAACCCGGCGGCAGGCGGGGCATCCCAGCAGAGCAATAACGCCTCATCGCAGGAGAGCGTGATCGCCGTCTCAGGGGTTCAGGAATTAAAATGCCCAGGATGTGGCGCTCCAATTAAGCCGCAGTTTGGTGAAATGGTCATTACCTGCGAATACTGCGGGACCAGTATTTCGCTTGCAAATGCGGGCTGGAAAAACATCAAGAAGCATTCAATGCTGCCAGTGTCCCTTGCAACAAAGGATCAGGCAATTGCTGATCTGAAAAGCAAGATGGATCACGGTCTCCTCAGGAGGCATCTGGAGGAGGAATCCAGCCTCGAGGAACTGAACCTGAGCTACATTCCCTACTGGGTTGTCCCTGTCGCAGCAATTACCCATTACACGGCTGTTGATGCGGCTGCAGAGGTCGGAACAATAGCGGCTTCAGCTGCCCTCATCGGGCTGGCAAGCGGCGGTTTTGGCGGAAACAACAGGATGGGCGGAGGACTGGGCGTGGGCCTCCTCGAGGGAACCATGGTAGGCGGCATGATGGGTGGCGGGTTCGGAGGAAATGGAAACATAAGGGCTTACACGCTGGATAACAACTACAATTATCCAGTTGTTGCTGTCAAGGCCCTGTCACAGTACCAGCCAAAGGACTACAGCTTTGATCTTTCAAAACGTATTGATTTCAGTTCATCCGGCATACCAAAGGGCATAAAGATACTCAACGGCGACGTGGGAGAGGATTCCGCCAAGTACGAATCCAAAACACTGGTGGACCAGCTGCAGTCCCAGAGGGCACACAGCCAGCACCACATGATAAGGAGCATTCAGACCCAGTCAGATGTCGGGGAAGCAGAACTGCTTCACGTTCCCATATGGTTTGCAAGGTTCTCTTACAAGAAGAAAACCATAATACTGGTAATAGACGCCAGCAATGGTGGGGTTATCAACAGTGTCGGCCTGGATTAAGCATAATTCGGGATAGAGTGCAAATGCTGCAAGACACCAAATCCAATTTTTTCACAGCAAACCTGTAAAAAAGCCGTTGATCACTGACGCCACCACATCAGGATGAGTTGTGAATGGGGTGTGCCCGGCATTTTTTATTGCGAGAAAACTTGAATCCCTCAGCTCGCTGGTGAAGCGCCGGCCATATTCAACTTTGAGCACAGGATCTTCCGTACCCCACAGGACCGCAATCTTGAAGTCAGCACCTTTCAACAGTGACCTGTCCATCAGGGTGGAGTTGCAATCATCACAGTCCAGGAGTTTCTGTAATACAGGCGTGAGCTTGTTTTCCTGTGCATTGTAGAGTTCAATCAGCAGTGAGAGGCCGTCCCTGAATTCAGCATCGTTCAGGGATACAACACCCGCAGTGTCAATCAATACGGCCCCAGCAGGCTTCACATGGTTAACGGCCAGCTCCATTGATACCCATCCGCCAAGGGAACTTCCTATGAGCCCATAGCTGCTGAAACCCAGGTTTCTTATGAGGTCCGCTATTGCGGCAGCCTGAAATGCCAGAATGGAATTTAGGTCCTGAGAATGTCCGGGAAGAATGGGCATTTGAGAGTCTCCATGACCATAGAGGTCCACCATGACCAAATCAAACCTTTGATCAAGCTTTTCCACCAGGGGATTCCATATCTCGGAGGATGCTGTAAATCCATGAATCAACACGAGCGGATACTCACCGGGTCTTCTCCGGTATGCAAGCCTGGCCCCCTTGAAGTCAAAGAATTGTTTCTCCACGGAAAATAATTGCATTATTGTGCATAAACTTGGTTCACAAAGGGATTTATCCAGTCATTGGCCAGGATGCGGAACAGCATAAAAATTCCAGAAACAGTATATGTTTGCGGTTAAGTTCTTTAACAAACTGCAGTATAACTTTATGTGTTCGAACCCCTCGATCAGGGAAGAGTCAGCAGGGCTCAGCTGAAGATTACAACATTGTCCTCTGCTGGATCCTTCCTGGATGGTTATGATATTTCCATTGTTTCTGTGGCAATCCTGACCATGAAGAGCCAGTTCTCACTGACATCCACAGATTCCACCCTCCTCCTTGGTTCCACCCTCATCGGCATGATACTTGGGGGGTTTTCCTTTGGTTACCTCACAGACCTCAAGGGAAGGAGGTACCTGTTCCTCTGGGACATGGTTCTATTCATTGTTTTTACAGCACTTTCGGCAATTGCCACAAGTTTCCTGGAAATACTGATTTTCAGGCTGCTTCTTGGCATAGCAATAGGTGCTGATTACGCCATTAGCCCCACTCTGATTGCAGAGTTCTCTCCTGCGAAGCACAGGGGAAAGCTCCTGACCATAAGCGGTATATCATGGTTTTTCGGCGCAGCAGGATCATATGCCATTGGTGCCGTGCTAACACCTCTGGGAGCCATATCCTGGAGATACATGTTTGCCATTGGAATCATTCCTGCGGTGCTGGTGCTGATTCTCAGGTTTTCCATTCCGGAATCACCAAGGTGGCTTGTTCAACATGGTAAAGCTGAACTGGCAAGGGAATCTCTCAGGAAGATAGGCATTGAATACAGTCCGGATGAGGTAAAGGTGCAAAAAAGGCCGGGATTCAGAATTCTCTTTGAAAAGAAGTTTCTGGCTGCCACAGTTTTTATCTCAGTTTTCTGGTTCTGCCTTGATGCTGCAACTTTTGCCATAGCACTCCAGGGGCCTACCATTCTTACTGCATTGGGACTCACAGAGAGCTCTGCAGCAGGAACTGCAAGCATTGTGGCATTCCTGGCACTGATTGGGGCAGTGCTGGCATTGTTGCTGGTGGACAGGCTTGGAAGGAAACCATTGTCTGTCATAGGTTTCCTTGGAATGGTCGTGACGCTTCTGGGTGCCTCATTTGTTCTTGCAACTTCCAGGAGCATACTACTGATCGTTATACTGCTCATAGTCTTTGAAATAAGCCAGGAATTGGGTCCGGGAATTACAAATTCAATATATCCGCAGGAGCTGTTTCCCACAGAAATAAGGGCAACAGCACAAGGTTATGGGACTACTATCAGCAGGATTGGTGCAGTAGTCGGAATTTTTGGTTTCTCCTATGTGGCAGAAGTTTCGGGTTTCTCTGGAGGAATGGTATTGCTGGCAGCGATTTCTGCAATCGGCCTCATAGTTACCCTGGTACTTGGTGTAGAGACCAAGGGCATATCCCTTGAGGAAATCAAGCAAGCGGACTAGTTGCGGTTATCTGTTCAAGGCCTTGAGGACAAGGTCAGGCCTGTCTGAAGCTATGGAATCAACCCCAGTGGCAATTACTTCTCTGATCTCCTTTTCAGTGTTGGGTGTCCAGACGCTCACCATTATTCCACCACGGTGGCATTTGTCAACATAGGTTTTGGTGATCCCTTCAAAATAAAATGAAAGGGTATCAGCGTTACAGCTCTTGGCTACGGACACAGGATCAGATGGGAAACCCGCGAGCAACGCCCCGGTTATGAGGTGCGGGAATTCGTTTTTCAACACGCCCAGAATCTCATGGAAGAATGAGATGACAACACATCGCTCAACATAGGATGGGTTCTCCTTGAAAATCCTGATCAATGCACTTATCACATCTGGTGTTTTTACTTCAATCACCAGTGGAATCTTGACCTCCCTAATCACAGTCTCAAAATCAGGTACCCTTTCGCCACCCTGAAGCTCCACTTTTGAAACTTCCTCATACGTCATGTCAGAAACAAACCGATCAATTCCGGCTATACGGTTAAGGTCAGGATCGTGAATCACGATGAGTTTGCCATCACTTGTGGCGTGTATGTCAATCTCTATGGCATCCACTCCCAGTTCCTGAACCTTTCTGAAAGCACCCATGGTGTTTTCAAGGAAAAGCTGTGAGCCTCCCCTATGTGCAATAACAGTAATCTCCCCTGATATTTTGCTGAATTCCATGCCTATTACCTCCCTTTAGTGAATTTGCTTTCAACAGTCTCCCAAGAGTTATATGGATATCAGTTACTGTAATTAAGCTGTGTCCATAAAATAATGGCACCTCTGAACGATGCACTTCAGCCAATTTCCTGTGCATAAATCAGACAATCATGGTAATAAGGAAAGATGAACTTATGACATGATCTCATTGAAAGCCAGCGACTTATTTGTAAAAGCACTAGAGAATGAAGGTGTTGAATACATATTTGGAATACCAGGAGAAGAAAACATTGACCTCATCGACTCTTTGAGCCGTTCAAAAATAAAGTTTATCACAACCAGGCATGAACAGGGGGCCGCGTTCATGGCGGATGTCTATGGGAGGCTTACCGGAAAGCCCGGCGTCTGCCTTTCAACTCTTGGGCCCGGAGCCTCGAATCTTGTAACAGGTGTTGCAAACGCGCATCTTGACAAGGTCCCGATTGTTGCCCTGACAGGCCAGACGGCCAGATACAAGCTTCACAAGGAATCGCACCAGAATGTGGACACCCTGAAGTTATTCTCAGGGATCACCAAGTACAACCAGGCCGTCATTCTGCCGGAAACCATTCCTGAAATTGTAAGGAAATCCTTTGCGCTTGCCGTGAGGGAAACGCCTGGCGCTTCCCACATCATGCTCCCTGCAGATCTTGCAGGAGAGGAAGTGGATGCAGTTGAAATGCTGCCAATAACAGAAGAGTTCGCTCCGGAAGTCTCACACATTGCCATTGCAAAGGCTGCCGAAATAATAAAAAAATGCAACAATCCGGTGGTGCTGGTAGGGAACGGAGTAATCAGGTCAAGGGCCTGGGATGATCTGAGGAAGTTCATTGACACCACAAACATCCCTGTGGTGAGCACATTCATGGCCAAGGGAGTCATGCCATTCAATCATCCAAGAAACCAGTTTTCAGTTGGAGGCAAACCTTATCCACCGGGACTGAGGCCGCTTCATGCTTCCGATCTAGTGATTGCGGTTGGGTTTGATCTTGTCGAATACGACCCAGTAACCTGGAATCAGGATCGCAAGAGGAATATCATCAACATCCACACAATACCTGCCGAACTGGATGAACATTATCCGGTCTCAGTTGATCTCGTGGGTTCCATTTCCAGGACCCTGGAAGATTTGGCCAAATTACTCCCGCCCAAGCCTGATTCAAAGGCCTATGATGAAATAAGGGAGAAGAGGCTAAGGGAAATGGGCAGCAATGAACTGGAAAAGGAGCACATTCCCAAGATGGTTATGAGAACATTGACGGAGAAGCTCCCCGAAGATTCCATATTAATTTCCGATGTAGGGCTCCATAAGGTATGGGTATCCAGGTGGTACCACCCTGGAAGGGCGGGAAGAACCATTATTTTCAACGGTTTTGCCTCAATGGGTGCCTCACTGCCTGGAGCAGTCTCCGCCAGCCTGGCATTTCCGGGAACCCCGGTAGTGGCAGTCTCTGGCGATGGCGGTTTCATGATGAACGTTCAGGAGCTCGAAACTGCCAAGAGGCTGGGCGTCAAATTCGCAGTTGTTGTTTTCAACGACGGAAAATTCAGCCTTATAGAGAAGGAACAGAAGGATGAGGGATTTGAACCATCAAGCATCAGTTTCACCAATCCTGATTTCGAGCTCCTTGCAAAGAGCTTTGGGGCAGAATATGCCAGATGTGAAAATGAGGCTCATTTCAGAAATGCCGTTGACGACTTCCTTAAAACTGGGGAAAGAACCCTCATAGAAGTTAAACTTTCAAAATAGTCCGGAATCATGAGTCGCCTAAGATTCACTATATTTCCCGGGATTAACAAGTTTGTAAACTTTATAAATTATTAACTTTATGTTCTAAAC
>OFHJ01000714.1_pt1 | contig 11612 bp, 4 predicted proteins | sample 1522001 | NCBI WGS metagenome assembly OFHJ01 (sample SAMEA2464838, study PRJEB22497) | soil metagenome | biome: Grassland; feature: Farmland; material: Clay | place: Australia | collected 2013-02-01 | depth 1.2 m | reverse complement strand
TACATGCACGCCTTCGGCGACGTCGGGTTGCCGCTCGGCCCCCTGCCGTTTCAGCACTACTGGCTGCGCAGCTGTGCCGATCCGGCGGCAGCAGACTTGTGGACTTACTCGATGAACGCGGTGGCCGCCCGCGCGCATCGCATGGCCCGCATGGAGCGGGTGGGGAACAGTCCCATCGCCGGTCCGAAGTATGCGTTTCACTTCGACGCGGCGCGCTATGGACGCATGCTGCGCGAATTCGCTGAACGCCACGGGGTGCGGCGCACCGAGGGCAAGATCGTCGACGTGCACCTGCGCGGCGCGGACGGTTACATCTCCTCGGTGCAACTTGAAAGTGGTGAACGGATCGAGGGCGACCTGTTCATCGATTGTTCCGGCTTTCGCGGGCTACTCATCGAGCAGGCGCTCGGCTGCGAGCTCGAGGACTGGCGCCCGTGGCTGCCGTGCGACAGCGCGTTCACCGTACAGAGCGCCTCTGCGGAGCCGCTGCGGCCGTTCACGCAGGCCAATGCACGCCCGGCGGGTTGGCAGTGGCGCATCCCGCTGCAGCACCGCACGGGTAACGGCCACGTCTACTGCAGCGAATACATGAGCGATGATGAGGCCGCGGCGGTGCTGCTGGGGAATCTCGAAGGCGAGGCGCTCGGCGAGCCGCGGCTCATCCGCTTCCGCGCAGGCGTCAGAAGCCGACCCTGGCTGCGCAACTGCGTGGCCATCGGCCTGGCCGCAGGCTTCCTCGAGCCGCTGGAATCGACCGCGATCCATCTCGTGCAGTCAGGCATCAGTCGGCTGCTCGCGCTGTTTCCCGACCGCGGCTTCGATGCGGCGCTCATCGAGGAATACAACCGAAAGGTGCGCGAGGAATACACCCAGGTCCGTGACTTCCTGGTGTTGCACTACCGTGCAACGCAGCGCAACGACACGCCGTTCTGGCGTAGCTGTGCGGCACTGCCGGCGCCCGATGCGCTGGCCCACAAGCTGGCGATCTTCCGGGCCACGGGACAGATCTTCCGCGAGGGCGAGGAGTTGTTCACGGAGCAGTCCTGGCTGCAGGTCCTGCTCGGGCAGGGTATACGCCCACGGCGGTATCATCCTCTCGCCGACAACTTGCCGGCCGAGCAGTTCAACGAGTTCCTCGGCAACATCCGCGGGCTCATCCGCGGCGCGGTCGAGCGCATGCCGAGCCACGCGCGCTTCACCGCCGAGCACTGTGCGGACCCGGACCGCTAGGCGCCGATGGCCTATTGAGGCGGGTTTTTTGCCCGGCAGTGCCGCTCGATGTATTGCCGGTGCGTGGGCAGGGAGTCCGCGGCCCGCTGCAGCACCTCGCGTATGCTCGCCAGGTAGGCCGTGGCATCGATCCCGGTATTGAGGTCGGCCAGCGGGTGGTGACGCTGCGGCCAGACCTCCTGCCCGAGCAGGACTGCCAGCCAATTGCTGTTCTGGAACAGCTCGAGCGGCTCGGCGACGATCCGCCCGGAATGGCGGAACTGGTCAATCTTGTATTGCAGCGTCTCCGGGATCGCCATCGCGCGGGTCGCGTGCCACATCGGCTCATCACGCTGCTGGGCGTGATAGTGCAGCACCAGGAAGTCCCGGATGCGCTCGAACTCGTTGCGCGTCAGGCGGTTGAACTCGCGCGACAGCAACGGGTCGCAGTCCCGGTCCGGGAATAGTGCGAGCAGGCGCATGATGGCCGCCTGCACCAGGTGCAGCGCCGTCGATTCGAGCGGCTCGAGGAAGCCCGCCGCGAGGCCGATGGCCACGCAGTTGCGCGACCATGGCTCGCGCCGCACGCCCGTGGTGAACCTGATCAGGCGCGCTTCGCCGAGCGGGGCTCCCTCGAGATTGCCCAGCAGGATGGCGGCCGCCTCGTCGTCGCTCATGTACTCGCTGCAGTAGACGTGGCCATTGCCGGTGCGGTGCTGCAGCGGGATGCGCCATTGCCAGCCGGCGCTCCGGGCCGTCGAACGCGTGTAGGGCGGCAGCTCCTGCCCGGCCGCGCACCCGACCGTGATCGCGCGGTCGCACGGCAGCCAGTGCCGCCAGTCCTCGTACGTGCCGCCCAGGGCCCGGCCGTTCAGCATGGCGTGGAACCCCGAGCAATCGATGAACAGGTCGCCGTGAACTTGCCGCCCGTCCTTCAGCACTAGCGAGTCGATGAAGCCATCGGTGCCACGCAACCGAACCTCCGTCGCTTCCCCTTCCGTCCGCACCACGCCGCGGCGCTGCGCGTAGCTGCGCAGGTGCCGTGCGTAACGCCCCGCGTCAAAATGGTAGGCGTAATCATGGGTCGAGAGCACCAGGCGGCGGTCCGCGAGCGGCCGGTCGAAGCGGCCGGACCGGGCCGCGATCCACGCCATGGCGTATTCCTCGATTGGCACGGCCGAACCCCGGGCACGCTCTCGCAGCCAGTAATGATGCAGTGGCACGGAGTCGAAGTCGGGCGCGAACCTCCCGAAGGGGTGAAAGTACCGCTGTCCGAGACGCGTCCAGTCGACGAACTCGATGCCGAGCTTGAACGTGCCCCCGGTCGCAGAGAGGAACTCGTTCTCGTCGATCCCCAGCAACTGGTTGAACTGGCGGATCGGGGGAATGGTCGCCTCACCGACCCCCACGGTTCCGATTGCCTCCGACTCGATCAGCTCGATGGGCGTTTGTCCGTGGGTCGCGTGGGCGAGGGCCGCGGCGCTCATCCAGCCGGCAGACCCGCCGCCCAGAATGACGATGCGTCGAATCCGCCGCTCAGTGGGATCATGCATACCGGTCACCGCCTCGACACAGGTTCGCCGGGTGATGGGCCGGAATGCGGGCTGATCGTGTCATAACGCACTTTCTGCCCCGTGGCACGCGATGCTCCGCGCACGCCCCGGGAGCGCCATGTTTGCGCATCCGAGCAAGAAGGACAGCATAAGCCCGGGCACGCAGCCGCTGTCATTGGCACGCTGATGAATACGTATGCGAAGCGTTGCCAACCCCAGCGCGCCCGTCGCATTCTCGCCGGACAGCTCAGAGAACCGCCCAGCGCAGCGCGGCAACGTCGCTTGAGCCTCCATTGACCGGAGAGCCAAGCCGACTACACCGCAGCGGACGTGCGGAGAGTTGGCGATGACGCGACGCTCAGGGAGCCGGGCGGCACAGCGATTCCTCATGTTGGAAACGCAGCCGGCATCCAAGACCGAAGGCGTCCCGGACAAACACCGGGAGCGCGCGGGCTGGTCCCCGGACCGCAGGCGATGAGCAATCATCACCACGCGTCCTCGAGCCAGGATCGCTCGCCGCCAAATGCTTGGCCGGTGAGATTTCAGGCGCACAGGCACATCACCGCCGTGCGCGGCGTGTTGAGGGGGATTTGAGGAACATGCAATCGGGACATCGATGGGCCGCGATCGCGGCCGTGGGCCTGTTCGTCGTATGCGCCAACGGACAGGCCTCTGCTGGGGATGCGGTCACGATGCTCCCCAAGGGCGCTGCCGTGGCCCTGTACGGCGGGCAACTGCAGCTCACGATGGTGCGCGGCAACGTCCTGCGGGTGCACTTTCTCCCCGGCGGACACGCCTCCCCGCCTGCGTTGGTGATGTCGCCGCGCGCGCCGCGGGTCGCCGTCTCCCCGGTGACCCTACGCCGCAGCGGTGAACGGCTCGTGCTGCAAAGTCGCGCGATGCGCGTCGTCTTCGACCGCTCCACCGGCACGCTGCAGGTCTACCGCGCCCACGGCGCTGCGCCTCTGCTGAGCCAGGATTTCACCTATGGGCTTGCACATGGCACAGTTGCGATAGCGTTCTCTCCGAAGAATGCGCCGTTGTACGGTGTGCACGGATTCAACGCCTTCCAGAAGGCGGCAACGGGTCTGCTGCGCATCGGCCGACAACTCGCCACGGCAGGCTCACAGGGCGATGCTGGGGCGCCGCTGGTGTGGAGCACGGCGGGCTTCGCGGTTCTCGTCGACAGCCAGAAGACCCTATTCGACCTGACTCCGGGTCTCATTCAGGTGCTACGCCAGACGCGCCCGGACCTGGACTACTACCTGATCGTCGGCGCACCGGAACGCATCTTTGCCACCCTGGACGTGCTCACCGGGCACGCGCCGCTGTTCCCGAAGTGGTCCTTCGGCTTCATCAACAGCCAGTGGGGCATCAACGAGGGTGAGCTGCTGCGCATCGTGCATCGCTACCGTGCGCTGCACATCCCACTCGATGCGTTCTCGCTGGATTTCGATTGGAAGGCCTGGGGACAGAACAACTACGGGGAATTCCGCTGGAACACGAAGAAATTCCCCGATGCCCCGAGCGGCAAGCTCGACCGTGAGCTGACCGCTCTCGGGGTGCACCTGATCGGCATCATGAAACCGCGTATCCATATCAACACTGTCGAAGGGCAGTACGCCACGGAGCACAACCTGTGGATACCGGGTGAGAAGGCGAGCCTGGACTATTTCTCGCACAAGCCCGTCAAAACGCTCGACTTCGACAAGGCGGCGACCCGCAAGTGGTTCTTCAACCCCGCGCTGCGCCACAGCTTCGAAACCGGCATCGTTGGTTGGTGGAACGACGAGGCCGATGAAACCGGGGACGACAAACAGTTTTTCAACATGGAGCGCGCCCTATACAACGGCCAACGCAAGTATTTCAAGGCGCGTGTCTGGTCGTTGAACCGGAATTTCTGGCTCGGTGCACAGCGCTACGCCTACGGACTGTGGTCCGGTGACATTCGCAGTGGCTTCGCCAGCATGGCCGCGCAACGTCAGCGCATGCTCAGCGCCATCGACGTCGGGGAAATGTGGTGGGGCATGGATGGCGGTGGATTCCACCTGCACCCCTCGGCGGAGAACTACGCTCGCTGGCTGGAATTCGATGCGTTCTCACCGGTGTGCCGTGTGCATGGCAGTTACCTGCAGCGCCGCCAGCCGTGGATCTACGGCCAGACCGCCGCACGTGCCGCCACCGCGGCCCTGGATCTGCGCTACCGGCTGATGCCGTATATCTACTCCTACGCCTGGCAGGACCATGTCTCGGGCGTCGGGCTGGTGCGGCCGCTGATGTTCGCCTGGCCACACGATCCGCATGTGCGCAATGATTACCAGGCATGGCTGTTCGGCCAGTGGCTGCTGGTCTCGCCCGTGGTGCACCGTCACCAGCGCGTCAAGCACCTGTACCTGCCGCCAGGCACCTGGACACGCTTTCCGTCCGGCAAGGTCTATCGCGGTGGCAGGACCTACACGCTGACGCTGGACGACAAGAATTGGATGGACATCCCGCTGTTCATCCGCCAGGGTGCGATTATCCCGACACAGCCGCTGATGTACTACGTGGGCCAACACCCCGTACACACCCTCACCGTGGAGGTGTACCCGGCCAAGCGGCCCACCCACTTTGACTATTACGACGATAACGGTGAGACGTACGCCTACGAGCACGGGCAATATTTCCTGCAGCGTATCGGCACACAGGCGCGCGAGAAGTCCGTCGAGCTGCAGCTCGGCAAGGTAAAGGGAACCTATAAGCCCGCTCTGCGACGGTACATGCTCGTCGTGCACCGCGTACAGGCCGTCGCCGTGAGTGTCAACGGTCATGCATTGGTCCCGGCGGCTAGCGTTGCGGCCCTCAGCGGGTGCACGGACGTGTGTTGGACCCGCGGCCACAATCACGCCGGTCCCCTTACATTCGTCGATGTCCCGGCCGGAAAGGCCTACCACGTCAGCATCGAGGAGGCGGGTCATCACTAACGGACTTCGCGGTCCAACTGTTTGAAGCTCCCCACGCGGCCGGTTCGGGGGTCCGAGCCGGGCGTGGGCGCAGGGATCATCCGGGACAACCGGAGTTGAGCCGCCACAGAGCGGTACGTGCCCGACCATGACGACCGGGAGGGAGAGCAAACGGATGGCCAACAATAAGGGGTCACACTTTGTGAATTGTCCACACCACCATCGAAGCCCTCGGCACTTGCGCCGAACGCCTCTCCTGATGTTCGTTCTACTGGCCGGCGTACTGCTCGGTCTCAGCGGCCAGGCACAGGCCTGCGGAAACAACAGCAACATACATTGGCGCGAGATATTCCATGATCAAGGTCCGATGTTCGACAGCAATCCACAGCCGGCGCTGAACTCATCTGTCACCCTCACCTTACGCGTCTGCTATCACGACATCACCAGTGCGAATATCGTTTACTACAACCACGCCACCGGTGCCGTGACCTGGGTGCCCATGAGCTGGGCCTCAACCGATCCGACAGGCCAGTTCGATTATTGGCAGGGCACGATCGCCAACGTGGGCAGCTCCGAGCTGCAGTACTGGTTCCAGGTGAACGACGGCTCGGCCACCGCGTGGTACAACGCTGCCGGGGTCAGCTCAACAGAGCCCGCGTCAACTAATTCCGACAATTTCTACATCGACCCGGGTTTCACGACGCCGAGTTGGATGAAGAATGGTGTCGGGTACCAGATATTTCCCGATCGATTCTACGACGGCAACACGAGTAACGACATCTACACGGACGAGTACAGCTATGCCGGCTGCGAAACTGAGCAGCACAGCTGGAGCAGTGGATATACCAGCGTTGCGGCAAATGTCAGTGGCTGCAACAGTGAGGTGTTCTTCGGCGGTGACCTGGTGGGCATCCAGGACAAGCTGTCGTACATAAAGCAAACCCTCGGCGCGAACATCATCTACATCAATCCGGTATTCGAGTCGCCGACCAATCACAAGTACGACACCGCGGATTATTACAAGGTCTCTCCGGCCTTCGGGACGAACACCGATCTGGAGAATCTGATTGCCGCGATCCATGGTACCAGCAATGGTCCAAAAGGCTACGTGATCCTGGATGGGGTGTTCAATCATACCGGCGACACGAATTGCTGGTTCGGCAAGTACACCTACTGGAATGAATCGTGCAGCGTGATCGGCGCTTACCAGTCACAGTCGAGCCCGTATTACGACTACTACACGTTTCAGAGCTGGCCGAGCAGTTACTCGACGTTCTTTGGCATCTCCAGTATGCCCAAGCTCGATTACGGGGCAACCGGCTCACCGGTGCGCCAGCAGATCTACGGCAGCAGCACATCCGTAATTCAGACGTATCTCAAGGCGCCATACGACATCGATGGCTGGCGGCTGGATGCGGCGCAATACCTGGATGCCGGCGGCAACAACGGCAGCGATGCCACGAATCACCAGATCATGCAGCAGCTGCGGGCAGCCGTTACTTCGGTCAACCCGAATGCCGAAATCCTTGGTGAGTACTGGGGCGACGCTTCGGCATGGCTGGATGATGGAACGGAATGGGACAGTGCCATGAATTACAATGGCTTCACCAATCCGGTCTCCGAGTGGATCTGCGGCGTCGACGAGAACGGCAACAGCAATTCGATCGACACGGCGCAGTTTGCGAGCTGGATGTGGGATACGCGTGCCGATCTGCCCTGGAACGTGCAGGAAGTGATGACCAACGAGCTCGGCACGCACGATACGGAGCGCTTTGCGCAGCGATGTTCCTGGACCAATGGCTGGGGGACCTACCTTGCCATGTTCCTGCAGTTCACCTACGTCGGAACCCCGATGATCTACTACGGGGACGAGTACGGGATGCTCGGCGGGGCCGATCCGGAAAACCGGCACACGTTCGACTGGGCGGATGCCACCACTGCCGACACGGGCGTCGCATTGGCGCAGAAGTTGATCGCAATCCGTAGGGACTATCCGGCTCTGCGTACCGGATCATTGATACCGCTGGTCCCGGACATTACCGGCAACCTGTATGGCACAACAGGCATCTACGCGTTTGCGCGCGTCAACCAGAACCACCGCATCGTGGTGGTACTGAACAACAGCAGCAGCACGCAATCGAATGTGGCCGTGCCGGTCTGGCTGGCCGGAGACGCAATAGGCTCGACCGTCACGGACCTGGTCAGCGGCAGTACGTACACGGTCTCGAACAACGGGGGCAGAGGATACGTCAACGTGACCGTGCAAGGTCACTACGGCGTGATTCTCGAGCAATAAGTGCCTGGGTGTCCGCGCTGCCGTCGAGGGACGGCAGCGCGGCGCCTGCCGGACCACAGGCGCATGCAAACGCGGCAGGGTGGGCTGAACGCCGGCAATTTGGAGGTTACGATGAGCTGTCAATACGATGAGAAGAAATCAGCTCGGGGGCGCGGAACGCCTCTGCTGACGATCGCGCTGCTCGCGGCGCTACTGTTGGGCGTCAGCGGCCGGGCCCAGGCCTGCGGAACGAACGGCAACGTTCACTGGCGAGAAATATTCTCCGACCAGGGGCCGATGTTCGACAGCAATCCGGAGCCAGCGCAAAACTCATCGGTGACGCTGACGCTGCGCGTCTGCCACGACGACATCACCAGTGCAAACATCAAGTACTACGACTCTGCCACGAGCAGCTTTGTCTGGGTACCGATGCACTACGCCTCGACGGACCCCACCGGTCAGTTCGATTACTGGCAAGGCACGATCGCCGACGTCGGTAGCGCCGAGCTCTACTACCGCTTCCAAATCAATGACAACCAGGCCACCGTCTGGTACAACGCCGCCGGCCTGAGTTCGAGCGAACCGATCTACGGCGATTTTTTCATCATTCCGGGGTTCAAGACGCCCGGCTGGATGAAAAATGGCGTTGGTTACGAAATCTTTCCAGACCGTTTCTATGACGGCAACCCCGAAAACGATATCTATGACGGTGAGTTTACCTATGCCGGGTGCGCCACCGAACAGCATTCGTGGGTGAGCGGCTATACGAATGACGCGGCGTACGTCAATGGCTGCAACAGCGAGGTGTTCTTCGGGGGCGACTTGGCGGGGATCAGGCAGAAGCTCGGCTACATCAAGAGAACTCTAGGCGCGAACATCATCTACCTGACGCCGATCTTCGAGTCGCCCACGAATCACAAGTACGACACCGCGGACTACGACAAGGTCGACCCCGCGTTTGGCACCAACGGGTCGCTCAAGAGACTGATCCGGGCGATCCACGGCGAAGATGACGACCGGCGCGGCTACATCATACTCGATGGCGTGTTCAACCACACCGGGGACACAAATTGCTGGTTCGGACGGTATACCTATTGGAATGAGAAATGCCACGTGGTCGGTGCGTACCAGTCGCGCACCAGCCCCTATTATGACTACTACACCTTCGCGAACTGGCCGTCGCAGTATGCGTCGTTCTTCGGCATCTCGAGTATGCCCAAGCTGAACTACGGGGCGAGCGGCTCGGCGGTGCGGATGCAGATTTATGGCCATCGCGACTCGGTGGTGCAGCGTTATCTGCGCGAACCGTACCGGATCGATGGCTGGCGACTGGATTCGGCACAGTACATCGATGCAGGCAACAATTACGGCAGCGATGCCACGAATCACCAGATCATGGGGCAGTTGCGCGCGGCCATCACTTCCGTCAATCCCAATGCGGAGATTCTCGGCGAGTACTGGGGAGATGCCTCGCCCTGGCTCGATAACGGGAACCAGTGGGACAGCGCCATGAATTACAACGGGTTCACCAACCCGGTCTCGGAATGGATCTGCGGCGTGGACGAAAGCGGCAACAGTGCATCGATCGGCGTCAGCCAGTTCGCCGCGTGGCTGTGGGGTACGCGTGCCGATCTGCCGGGCGACGTGCAGCAAGCGATGACCAATGAGCTCGGCACGCAGGATACGCCGCGCTTTGCCCAACGTTGTTCGTGGACCAACGGCTGGGGAACCTATCTCGGGCTGATCATGCAGTTCACCTACGTCGGAACCCCGATGATCTATTACGGGGACGAGTACGGCATGATGGGCGGAGCGGATCCGCAGAATCGCCACACCTTCGACTGGTCGAAGGCCACCCTCGCCAACCCGGCCGTGGCGCTTACCCGCAAGCTGATCCGGATCCGCAGGCATTACGCCGCACTGCGCACCGGTTCGTTCATTCCGCTCATCCCGGACATGACCGGCGACCTGTACGGCACCAATGAAATCTTCGCGTTCGCGCGCGTCAGCCGGCATCACCGACTGGTGGTGGTGCTCAACAACACCAGCAGCACACAGGCGAACGTGGCGGTGCCGGTGTGGCTTGCGGGCGATGCAATCGGCTCAACGGTCAGGGACCTGGTTTCCGGAGCTTCGTACACGGTGCAGGGCAGCGGGGGGCGCGGGTATGTCAATGTGACGGTGCAAGGGCATTACGGCGCGATCCTGGAACAATAGGTGGCGCACTGACCGTGCTGCCACCCGCCGGGCGGCAGCACGGTGACTTGTGGGCTTGTCGGTGCGGCCCGATGCCTGGGCCGGCGAGTTGATTTGACCGAAAGGTATGGGACAGATGAGCGAGATGAGTGATCGAAAATGGAACTGGCCGCGCCGCGCAGCGGCGATTGGGGTCATGGCGCTGGCCGGCGCACTGGCTGCGTGCGGCGGCGGTGCTTCGAACGGCGCCGCGCCCAGTGGTGGCGCTACGAGCGGGTCGGCTCCGGTGGCGCCATCCATCAAGACCGCGGATCTGTTCTCGGACCAGGGTTCGATGTACGACAGCAACACCCAGCCGAGCGCGACCGACCCGGTGACCGTCACCTTGCGTACGGCGCACGGCAACGTCACCAGCGCGAATATCAAGTACTACGACACCGGTGACGGCGCGTTTCATTACGTTCCGATGAGCGTGACGTCGACGGATCCGAGGGGTCAGTTCGACTATTGGCAGGGCACGATCCCGGCGGGCGCGTCAGAGAAGTACTACCGGTTCGAGATCAGCAACGGTTCGGAAACGGTGTGGTACAACGCCGATGGCGTCAGCGCCACGGATCCCTCGAGTGGGGATTTCTTCGTCATCCCGGGCTTCAAGACGCCCAACTGGATGAAAAACGGCGTGATGTACGAAATCTTCGTCGACCGGTTCTTCGACGGTAACCCGGCCAACGACGTCACCAGTGGCCAATACACCTTTGCGGGCTGCGCCACGGAGCAGCACGCCTGGGGCACGAGCGTCTATGCGACGGTGTCCGGATGCAACGGCGAGGTGTTCTTCGGAGGAGACCTCGCCGGCATCGAACAAAAGCTCAGCTACATCAAACAGACCCTGGGCGCGGATATCCTGTACCTGACGCCGATCTTCGAGTCCCCGACCAACCACAAATACGATACGGCGGATTATTACAAGGTCGATCCGGCATTCGGCACCAACGCGCAGCTCGAGCAGCTCATCCAGGACGTGCACTCCAGTGCGAACGGTCCGGCCGGGTACCTCATCCTCGACGGCGTGTTCAATCATACCGGGGACTCGAACTGCTGGTTCGGCAAGGAAACCTACGGAACCCTGACCTGCTCGGTGACCGGCGCGTACCAGTCGCAGTCGAGCCCGTACTATTCCTGGTACACGTTTCAGAACTGGCCGAACCAGTACTCGAGCTTCCTGGACATGGTGCCCACCATGCCCAAGCTGAACTACGGCTCGAGCGCGGTTCGCGACCAGATCTATGCTGCCCCGAACTCCGTGGTGCAGACCTATCTCAAGGCGCCCTACGGCATCGACGGCTGGCGGCTGGATTCGGCCCAGCTGCTCGACGCCGACGGGAACGGCGGCTCGGACGCCACCAATCACCAGATCATGCAGCAGCTGCGCACCGC
>OFHJ01000713.1_pt1 | contig 11643 bp, 7 predicted proteins | sample 1522001 | NCBI WGS metagenome assembly OFHJ01 (sample SAMEA2464838, study PRJEB22497) | soil metagenome | biome: Grassland; feature: Farmland; material: Clay | place: Australia | collected 2013-02-01 | depth 1.2 m | reverse complement strand
TGCACCAGCGGGTGCGAATACCGCGGCTGAGTGGGCCTCAGCGGCACGCGCCGCCGAGCAGCCCGGCCTTCAGCGCCCGACCCGGGGGGTGCGGGCCGAGCCAGATACCGAGGAACGCACGGGCGAAGTCCGCCCCGGGAATGTGCCCCTGGGGCTTGCCGTCGAGCAGGTACTCGATGCCCTGGCCCGGCAGGTGCACGAAAGTCATGGTGTGGCCCGAGCCGATGCCGTGCATCCAGCCGTTGAGCTCGGCAATGCGCGCCTGCAGCGAGTGCGGCGCACTCGCACCGAACCCCTCGCGCCAGGCGCTGCGCAGTTCGCCGGCGGTGACGTGCCAGAGAAAGTGCAACACGATCTGGCTGGGTTCGTCGGCGGCGAGGATCGCGGCGGCATCGCTCGAGGGATGTGCCAGGTACAGCGCGCCGACGTAGACCTTGATGCGAAAGAACGTGGCCTTGCGTATCCCGAGACCGTTCAGCGCGAGCCGCTCGCCGTGCACCGTGACCTGGTCGGGAAACGACACCCCGTCGCACTGGCGCGCCTGGGCCAGACCGACCGCCATCGCCAGCAACACCGCCAGCGCCAGAGCCCTGGTGCGCATACCCATGCTCGCCCCCTCGTCGCCGCGCCCGGCGCGCGGACACCGACGAGAGCCTAGCACGTGGCGTCTCAGAGGTGCAGGCCCGAGAGCATCGCGATGCGCACCAGCACCAGCCCCCCGGCAATGACCAGGTAGGCGCGCAGCGCCGCCATGCCGAGCCGCGTCGCCGGGGTCAGCCGCGCCCGCTCGAGCGAGCTCAACGCGGGCATCCGCCAGCGCTCACGTGCCCCGGGCGCGAACTGCCGGGCCGGCCTGCGCAGCGCACGTGCAAACGGTGGTACCGCAACACCCAGCGCGAGCACCGTTCCGCCGCCGAGCACCTCGAGCAGGGTGTGCGCGCCGAGGGCCGGGAAGAGCACCGCGGCGGTGAGGATGATCGACAGCAGCAGCAACGCGCCGATGACCAGGGTCGTGAACAGGTTCAGCCAGGGTCCGTTCACCCAGGGCCCGAGCAGTTCCTCGTCGTTGCACAGCAGCAGCAGGAACACCGTGGCACTCGGCAGCAACACGCCGGCGAGCGTCTGCACCGCGTTGGTGAGCAGCCCGAGCGGCGTGCCCGGCGTGAGCACCAGCAGCGCCGAGACGCCCACCAGTCCTGCGTAGATCAGGTAAAAGGACTTTGCGTCCTTGGGCCGCTGGTGCAGCGAATGCCCCAGGGAGAGCACGTCGCCGACCGCGTACGCGGTGGAGAGCGACACGGCCATCGCACCGATGATGCTCGCGTCGATCAGGGCCACCGCGAAGCACGCCCCGGCGGCGCGCCCGACGTACTGACCGATCGCCGCGGCGACCGCCCCGGCGTCCTGGAACGCGCCGAACTGGGCCCGCCCGGCGAAGGTCGCGGCCGTGAAGCTGATCATGGCCACCGCCCCGATCACCACCAGGACGATGCCGATGCACAGGTCGAGCCGCTCGTAGGGAATGAAGCGCGGCGTGATGCGCTTGTCGATCACGTAGCTTTGCTGGAAAAACAACTGCCACGGCGCCACCGTCGTGCCGACGATGGCGATGATCAGCAGCATGATCGCGCCGAGGTGCCCGCTCGGCAGGTGCGGCACGAACAGGTCGTGCGCCACCTGGTGCAGCGGCGGGTGCACCCACACGAACACCGGCAGCAGCAGCAGGCTGCCGAACACCAGGGCCATCGAGAAGCGCTCGAAGCGACGGAAATCCCCGGTGCCGGCCGCCGCCACGATGAGTACCGCGGCCGCGAGCACGCCGATCGGCCGCGACACCCCGAGGTAGCCCAACGCCAGGCTGATCCCGATGAACTCGGTGACGATGGTGAGCGCGTTGAGCAGGAACAGGTCGATGACGCTGAAGGCGCCCCAGAAGCGCCCGTATCGCTTCAGAATGAGCCGCGCGTGGCCGGTGCGCGTCACCGCGCCCAGGCGCAGCACCATCTCCTGGTTGACGTACAGCACCGGCACCAGCAGCAGCAGCGTCCACAGCAGCGCGGTGCCGTAGTTCTGACCCGCCTGGGCGTAGGTGCCGAACGCCCCGGCATCATTGTCGCCGACCATCACGATCAGCCCGGGCCCGAGGATCGCCAGCAGCGTGCGCAGCCGTGCCCCCCAGCCGCGCCGCAGCGCGGCGTCATGGCGTGAGATCGTGCCGAACGCGCCGCGGATCTCCCCGGCATGCGCGTCGGAAAACAGCACCTCGACGGGTGCCGCGTCAGTTTCGGAGAAGGACATCGGTCTTTCCTCGCATCACGTGATCGGGCGAAGCCGATGGGTCGGCTTCGCCGGCTCGAGTACGCTTCTGGAGGATGCGGCCGGCCGCGTGCAGCGCCGGTCGGGGCGCGGCATGCCTGCCGCGCCGTGCGCACCATCCCGCTTCGGATCGCGGGACGGTCGCCGGAGAGAGGTCAGAACCTGGCCCGGGAGACGTTCCGCCGATCAGTCGGCGATAAAGCGGCTACTAGGGCTGGGGTCCATACAGGCTCCGGGTCATTGCGTTGGCGCGCATCTTATGCATGCACGCGCTCAAGTCAAGCGCACGCGGCGGATGCGCGTTGTTTTCGGTGCCGCGCTCAGCCCGCGGCCGCCTCGAGCGGCGCGCCGGCGACTGCCGCGGCCTGGCTGGGATCGTAAATCTTCGAGTCGACCTTCAGGTACGCGACGCCGTCTTCGGCGACCACCACCGCATCGGCGACCCCCGGCACGGCGCGCAGGGCTGCCGCCAGACCCGCCGGATCGGCCGTGCCTGCCCCGAGCCGCACCACGCGCGAGGCGAAATAGCTCGGCGCGCGCATCGTCGCGGCCAACACCAGCCACACCAGCGCCACCACGCCGGCGAACTCGAACACCGCACCGGTCCCGCCGTGCTGGTGAATCCAACCGCCGGCCACACCGCCGACGAAGATGCCGAGGAACTGTGAACTCGAGTACACCCCGGTGGCGGTGCCCGTGGCCCCGGGCGATGCCGTCTTGGTCACCAGCGAGGGCAGGCTCGCCTCCATGATGTTGAAGGCGGCGAAGAACACCGTGAGCGCCGCGAGCAGCACCAGCTCGTTGTGCCCGCCGAAGGCGAGCATGAACTGGCTCACCGCAAGCGCCGCCACCGCCCCGACCAACACGCCCTTCATGCGCCGCTTGCGCTCACCGATGATGATCGCCGGCACCATCACCACCACCGAGAACAGCAGGATGGGCAGGTACACCAGCCATTCGCTGCGGCTCTTCACCCCGAGCGTCGAGGCAAACAGCGCCGGCACCACCAGGAAACTCGCCGTCAGCATCGCATGCAGCGCGAAAATGCCGTAATCGAGGCGCAGCAGCTCGCCGTTTCGCAGCGTGGCGCCGAGCAGCGCCGGCACCGGCTCGGCCTCCCGGTGCACACGGGTGCGACGCGGTGCAGGCACGATGAACAGCGTGATCGCGATGCCGACGAGCGCCAGGACGCTCATCAGCCAGAAGATGCCCGACACCCCGATCCACGCCGCCACGAGCGGACCGGCGACGATCGCCACGAGGAACGACATCCCGATCGTCATGCCCACCATCGCCATGGCCTTGGTGCGGTTCTCCTCGGCCGTCAGGTCCGCAACCAGCGCGAGAATCACCGAGCCGACCGCACCGGCGCCCTGCAGCGCCCGCCCGGCGATCATGGTGCCGATCGAATGCGCCGTCGCAGCCCACGCGCTGCCGAGCCCGAACAGAATCAGACCGGCCACGACCATCGGTTTGCGGCCGATCCGGTCGGAGAGCAGGCCGAAGGGCATCTGCAGCAGTCCCTGGGTCAGGCCGTAGATGCCGAGCGCGAGACCGATGGTGGCAGCGGTCGCACCGCTCAGCCCGCGGGCGAACAGCGCGAACACCGGGTAGATCATGAACAGGCCCAGCATGCGGACCGAGAACACGGCGGCGAGGGAGGCGGCGGCGCGCAGTTCTTGTTTGGGCATCAGGTTCTGGGGCTCCGCGGTTCGGCTCGGGGCGGGAATTTTAGCTCACTTCGGCCGCAGATGCCCGGCGCGTGCCAACGCGCGCCGCGATGCGCGGATTTGAACCGTCGGCGAGGCGCGCATAGACTTTCATGCGATCACCCCACTACGGAACCTCAGGTCCGCCCATGCAGGGTTCACTGTTTCGCTTCTACGTTCACGAAGACCAGCGCCACCACGGCAAGCTGGTGTGGGAGTGGCTGCTCGAGGAAGGCAACCGCCTCGGCATCCGTGGCGGCTCGGCGTTCAAGGCGATGGCCGGCTTCGGGCGACACCACACGCTGCACGAGGCGCGCTTTTTCGAGCTCGCCGGGTCGCTGACCGTGGAGGTGGAGTTCATTGCCACGAAGCAGGAGGCGCAGCAGCTGCTCGACCTACTGCATCGCGAGAAGGTGCGGCTGTTCTACGCGCACACCCCGATGGATTTCGGGATCATCAATCCCGACGAGACCGATCCGCCGACACTCGCCGATTGAAGCCGGGCCGGCTGCGCGGCGCGCGTTGAACGCCGCTGCCTGAAACAGCACGGCCCGGACCGAAGCGGTCCGGGCCGTGCGGCTCATTGCCCGCGGCTCAGTGCTTGGCGTGCGGGGCCATGATCTTCGCCAACATGTTGACGGTGCCCGGGATCCGCACCAGGTGCGGGTAGCGCGGACCGCCGAAGTAGCTCACCCAGATCGTGTGGAACCAGCCGTCCTTCGAGACGGTGAACTTGGTCGGCTGGGCGTGCTGCTCGGCCTGCTTCATCACGTACTTCAGCACCGACGGGCTGTAGCTCTGCCCGTCGACCGCCTCGATCTTCATGCCCGGGGCCATCCCGGCCTTCCACGCCGGCGAGCCCTCGCGCACGTCGAGCAGTGCGCCATTCTTGCCGATGTTGAACCCGTAGCTCAGCCACTGGTAGTTCATCCCCGACATCTGCTCGCGCGCGGCAATGAACGGGTTCGGCTTGGCGGTATACACGAGCTTCCAGCCCGAGCGCTTCAGCTCCCCGGTCGGCGGGCGCATGTCGACCTCGTACACGTGGCGCTGGAAGAACGCGTGCCAATCGTACGGCACCACCTCGTTCAGCAGCTTCTCGATGTCCGCACGGGTATACGTCTTGGTGATCGGCCCGGTGAACTTCGGCTGCGAGTACAGGTGCAGGAAGGTGTCGAGTGACTTCTTGCCGTGGGTCTTGGCGCGGATGATGGTATCCACGTCGAGCCACAGCAGCTCGCCCTCGGTGTAGAAGTCCCCGGCCGTGCGCCGGATCGAGGGGTACTGACCGCGGGCCTCGTACAGGAATGGTGCCGCGGTGGTCAGGTCGATCAGCGGCTCGGTCTTGCGGCCCGGCTCGTTCGCCATCGAGGCGTAGATCGTCGCCAGGTACTGCGGGTACTGGCTCGGCTTGCGGATCCCGGCGCGGAACGAGAGCAGGTCCCCGAGGTACTGGTTCATCCCCTCGTACACCCACAGCAAATCGGTGCGCTGCGGGATCTGGTAGTTGTCCGTCGCCAGGTCCCACGGCCGGCGGTACTTGCCGTTCCACGAGTGCGAGAACTCGTGGGTGAGCAGGTCGCCCGCGATCAGCTGCCACTTCGGGTTGGTCATGAAAGCCGCCGGCGCCCGGTCATCGCTCGACTGGTGATGCTCAATACCCTGGAAGCCGATCTTGTTCGAGAGCGCCAGCAGCGAGTGATAGTTGTACCAGTGCCGCGTGCCGTACAACGCGAGCGCCTCGGGCGTCATGTTCTTGTAGGCATCGAGCAGCTTCGCCGGCACGTCGAGATCCTGCGGCGCATCGGCAAACATGTCGAGCCACTGGTGCGCATCACCCTTGTGCCACAGCAGCACCTTCTTGTAGTAACGCCCCATGTCGAGCGGCGAGTCGACCACGTAGGTCAGCGGCTCTTCCTTGAAGTTCACGCGCTGCCCCACCCGGCTCTCGGTCGTCAGCGCCGTACCGTAACCCCAGCCCTTCGGCAGGATGATGCTCGCCTTGAGGTAGTAGTGGTGATAGTTGATGTTGTTCTGGTAGAACAACACCCGGTTCCAGTTCACCACCCCGACGTTCGGCGTCGACATCACGTCGGGGGAATTCATCAAGACGGTAAATTGCACCTTGATCGTGCTGACGCCGTGCGGCACCTCGACGTGAAAGGCGTACATGTCGACCTTGTCGCGGTGCCAGGCGAGCGACTGCCCATTGGCGCTCACCTTGATCTGCGAGATGTCCGCGAGCGGCCCGGTGGGACCGTGTTCGCCCGGGATCCACTCCGGGTAGACGAACGTGAACGGACCCGGCTGCACCGGGATGTCCATGGTCGAGGTCATGAACCCGCGGGACGCGGTGCTGGCATCCAACACCAGGACTTCGGGGTTGGCCTGGGTCGCATACGGCGTGGCGTTCGCGTTCGGTTCGGGGATCAATCCCGCGGCGTTGGACGCCGCGCAAACCCCGAGCGAGGCGATCGCGAGCATCGAGCAAATGGACTTGGACTTCACGGTGACCCTCATTTCGTTATCTGACTCTCCGCCGCGACCTTGCGACGGGTAATCTTTCAAGCTTACTTCGGATGCTGCGCCGGTGCCAGCCGGGCGAACCAATGGCCTGCGGACGTCATTGCCGGATGTCCGGTGTGCGATCCGACCCGGGCACTCGGATGATGTCATGGCCCGCACCCGGGAGTTTTTCCCGAATGGATCTCAACACGGTACTGCGTACCAAACGCAACACGGCCCGGACCGAAGCGGTCCGGGCCGTGAGGTTCATTGCCCGCGGCTCAGTGCTTGGCGTGCGGGGCCATGATCTTCGCCAACATGTTGGCGGTGCCCGGGATCCGCACCAGGTGCGGGTAGCGCGGACCGCCGAAGTAGCTCACCCAGATCGTGTGGAACCAGCCGTCCTTCGAGACGGTGAACTTGGTCGGCTGGGCATGCTTCTCGGCCTGCTTCATCAGGTAGGTCAGCACCGCAGGGCTGTAGCTCTGCCCGTCGACCGCCTCGATCTTCATGCCCGGGGCCATCCCGGCCTTCCACGCCGGCGAGCCCTCGCGCACGTCGTAGAGCTTACCGCCCTTGCCGATGTCGAACCCGTAGCTCTCCCACTGGTCATTGACGTGAAAGAGCTCCTGGCGTGCGGCGATGAACGGGTTCGGCTTGGCGGTATACACGAGCTTCCAGCCCGAGCGCTTCAGCTCCCCGCTCGGCGGGCGCTCGGCGATCTCGTACACGTGGCGCTGGAAGAACGCGTGCCAATCGTACGGCACCACCTCGTTCAGCAGCTTCTCGATGTCCGCACGGGTATACGTCTTGGTGATCGGCCCGGTGAACTTCGGCTGCGAGTACAGGTGCAGGAAGGTGTCGAGTGACTTCCTGCCGTGGGTCTTGGCGCGGATGATGGTATCCACGTCGAGCCACAACAGCTCGCCCTCGGTGTAGAAGTCCCCGGCCGTGCGCCGGATCGAGGGATACTGCCCACGGGCCTGGTCGTAAAAGTACGGCGCCCCCGTGGTCAGGTCGATCAGCGGCTCGGTCTTGCGGCCCGGCTCGTTCGCCATCGAGGCGTAGATCGCCGCCAGGTACTGCGGGTACTGGCTCGGCTTGCGGATCCCGGCGCGGAACGAGAGCAGATCCCCGAGGTACTGGTTCATGCCCTCGTACACCCACAGCAAATCGGTGCGCTGCGGGATCTGGTAGTTGTCCGTGGTCAAGTCCCACGGCCGGCGGTATTTGCCGTTCCACGAGTGCGAGAACTCGTGGGTCACCAAATCGCCCATGACGAGCTGCATCTTCGGATTGGTCATGAAGTTCGCCGGCGCGCGGTTGTCGCTCGACTGGTGATGCTCGACCCCCTCGAAGCTGATGTGATTCGAAAGAGACAGCAGCGCATGGTAGTTGTACCAGTGCCGCGAGCCGTACAGCGCAAACGCCTCGGACGGCACGCGCTTGTACGCATCGAGCAGTTTCGACGGCACGTCGAGATCCTGCGGCGCATCGGCAAACATGTCGAGCCACATGTGCGCATCGCCCTTGTGCCACAGCAGCACTTTCTTGTAGTAGCGGCCCGTGAACAGCGGCGAGTCCCCGACGTAGGTCAGCGGCTCTTCCTTGAAGTTCACGCGCTGCCCCACCCGGCTCTCGGTCGTCAGCGCCGTGCCGTAACCCCAGCCCTTCGGCAGGATGATGCTCGCCTTGACGTAGTAGTGGTGATAGTTGATGTTGTTTTGGTAAAAGAGAACCCGGGTCCAGGTGATCACCGCGACATTCGGCGTTGCCCTCTGGCTGCCGGCCGCATTCAACAGTACGGTGTAACGCACCTTGATCGAGTGGACGCCCTGGGGCACCATGACGTGAAAGGCGTACATGTCGACCTTGTCGCGGTGCCAGGCGAGCGGCTGCCCGTTGGCGCTCACCTTGATCTGCGAGATGTCCGCAAGCGGGCCATGTGGCGCGTGGTACCCGGGAATCCACTCCGGGTAGACGAACGTGAACGGACCCGGTCGCACCGGGATCTGCATGGTGGACGTGGCGAATCCGCGACCCACGGTGCTGGCATCCAACACCAGGACTTCAGGGTTGGCCTGGGTCGCGTACGGCACCGCGTTGGCGTTGGGTTCCGGGATCAGACCGGCGGCTCCTGCAGCCGTGCACAGTCCAAGCGCCGCAACTGCGAACGCGGAGTGCTTGAAGAATTGCTTCACGGATTACCCCTCCTTCAGTTATGGTTTTTGCCGGCTCCTGCGACTTGCCGGCCGTCAAAAAAGATCACTATGCCACCGCGGTGGTGATCGGGCGTGCCGGCAGCGGCGGATATTGCGATGAACGGTGCAAAGGGCGGGACGAACCGCCGCTCCGTTCGCGCCCCATTGACTCGCTGCGAATCGAACGCTCCATGAACACAGCACCGTCCCCGTCCCGACTGCAACGCCGGCTGTCTGCCTTCGACGCACTGCTGCTGACGCTCTCGTGCCTCTCGCCGGTGTTTTCCGTGTACGGGCCCGGTGCCGACGTGCTGCGCCAGAGCGGCACCGGGGCGGGCGCGCTGTTTTTGGTCGGCATCGCGGTCGCTGCGGTGTGGGGGCTGGTGTACGCGGAGCTCGGCTCGGCCTACCCGTACGCCGGCGGGGATTACGTCGGCGTCGGTTCGATTCTCGGGCCGGCCGCGGGGTTTGCCTGCCTGGTGCTGTGGGCCGCGATCGTCCTGCCGACGGATGCGTACCTGGCGAAGATCGTCGGCACTTACAGCGCGGTCGTGTTGCCCGGATTATCCCGACCGGATGTCGCCTTCGGTGCGATCGTACTCGCGGTGAGTGTGGCGCTGCTCGCGGTGCGCGCCAGTGCGCTGCTCACCGGTGTGTTCCTGGCGATCGAGTTCGCCGCGGTCCTGGCCCTGGTTGCCGCCGGTCTGGTGCACCCGGCCCATGGGGCGCTCAATGCGCTGCTGCATCCGCGCATACCGCTCGGTGCGCACTGGGCGGCCGTTGGCGCCGGCGCCCTGGCGCTCGGGGCGGTCAATGCCGCCTTTGCGACCGTCGGGGGCAACCAGGCGATCGCCTTCGGCGAGGAACTGCACGACCCGCACCGCACCATGGGGCGGGTGATTCTCGGGGCGTGCCTGCTCGGAGCGCTCGCGGTGGCGCTGCCGGTCGTCGCGGTGGTGATCGGCGCAGGCTCGCGGGCCGCGATCTTCCGCAGCGCTGCGCCCTTCAGCACCTTCATCGCCGGTGTCGCGGGCCACGGGGCGGCCCTCGCACTCAGCGCCGCGGTGGCACTGGCGGTATTCAACGCCCTGATTGCGCAGATGATGTTCGCGGCGCGCCTGTGTTACAGCTTCGCCCGTGACCAGGTGTTTCCGGCGCGTCTGAACGCCGCGCTCGCGCGCGTGCACGGGCCGAGCGGCGCGCCGCGCCTGGCAACGCTCACCGTCGGTGCGCTCTCGGCCGCATGCTGCCTGCTCAGCGAGGAGGTGCTGCTGGTGTTCATCTCCGGGCTGGTGGTCTACGGCCTGGCGCTGGTCAGCATCGCAGTGCTGATCGGGCGCGTGCGCGGCCTGACGGGCACGAGCGGATGCTGGCGCTCCCCGCTGTTCCCGCTGGTGCCGCTGCTCGGCGTGCTGCTGGCACTCGTGTTCGGCGCGGCCGACTGGGCCGATCCGACCATCGGCAGACCGAGCCTGCTCGCTCTGGGTGCGCTGCTTGCCGTGGCGCTGCTGTGGTACCGGTTCGTGCTGCGCAGGCGCCCCGGCGGCTGGGCACCGCGGCTCGGGGCCGGGCCGGACCATGCCGTGCCGCCCGGGCAGGACGCACCCTTGCCCCGCGCACCGGGCGAAACGTTCGTAGAGTGAAAGACGGCGGCGCCCCGCGAGGGCGCCGCCGTCAGTTGAGGCGCGATGCGCCCCGCCGCGCTCAGGGCGAGAGCGGCTTGCCGCCGACCACCCCGCTCAGTCCATAGCCGGAGAGGGTCCGGTTGAACGCCGCGACCGCGGTGCCCAGGAACTGCTCGTAGTCGGCGAGCGCCGTGCGGTACTGCCCGTCATAGCGGGTCTTCTCGCGCAGAGTCGCCGCATCGACCGGCTCGTCCGAGCCCCACAGCAGCCCCACAAGCGAGAGCAGCTTCTCATGGATGCCATCCGGCACCCACAGCGTCGACTCGGAAGAGCCGGCGTTGCTCGTGAGCTTCATGAGAACCGCGTGGCGGGCACGTGCGAGCGTCTCGATCGCCGCATCGGCCGCACCCTGCTCGGGCAGCCCCTGCACCGCGGTCCGCAGGCTCTTCAGCTGTCCGGCCAGCCCGTCCAACCGGTTCAGCGCCACGTCGATCTGCGAGAGCTCGTGCAGCACCGACTCGGTGACCCTGTAGCGCTGCGTCATGCCCGCGAGCGTCCCGTGCGAGGCCGGATCGTTGCGCACCGTGAAGCTCTGCGATGCGCTCGCCCCACCGATCTTCAACGTCGCGGTGTAGGTGCCCGGCGGCAGCAACGCCCCGTTGTGCGGCCCGCGGTTGAACTTCGGCGCCGCCGTCCAGCGCACCGGTCCCTGCGCGTGCAGGTTCCAGTAAACGCGGTGCAGGCCGGCCTGCCCCGGAACCCACGGGACTTGCCCATCGGCCGCGCCGGCCGTGCGTGGCGCCTGCGGGGTCATCTGCGCGGGCTGGCCCTTGTGCACGCCCTTGTAGGTGCGCACCACCTTGCCGCTGGCGTTGGTGATGATGAGTTCCCCGGGCTGCGCCGCAGGGTGCGCGAGGTAGTAGCTGAACGCCGCGCCATAGTGCGGGTTCTGGCCGTAGTAGGCGCTGTCGCCCATCCACTCGGTGGTGGAGAATGGCCAGAAGCGCACCGCCGGCTCGGGCTTGAACAGCGTCAGTGCCGCGTGCGCCACGTGCGTGCCCCACTGCTGGAACGGCGCGAGATCGTCGAGAATCCACGCACCCCGCCCGTGCGTGGCGACCACCATCGAGTCGGTGCGGGCCTGCAGCGCAAGGTCGTACACGGCCGCATCGGGCAGGCCGAGACCGAACTTGTACCACTTGCGCCCGGCATCCCACGAGACGTACAGACCGTTCTCCAATCCGGCGTAGTACAGGTTGGGATTGCGCAGATCGCGCCGTACGACGT
>OFHJ01000712.1_pt1 | contig 11661 bp, 12 predicted proteins | sample 1522001 | NCBI WGS metagenome assembly OFHJ01 (sample SAMEA2464838, study PRJEB22497) | soil metagenome | biome: Grassland; feature: Farmland; material: Clay | place: Australia | collected 2013-02-01 | depth 1.2 m | reverse complement strand
CGGTGTTTTCCTCGGTCTGCACGACGGCCAGTACCTGCGTCACGAAGGCCCGGAACACGTCCTGACCTTCGCGCCCACGCGCTCGGGCAAAGGCGTCGGCCTGGTGATTCCGACCTTGCTCAGTTGGCCAGCCTCGGCGGTCATCCACGACATCAAGGGCGAGAACTGGCAGATCACCGCCGGCTGGCGCGCGCGCTTCTCGCACTGCCTGTTGTTCAATCCCACCGATCCGACTTCGGCCGCCTACAACCCGTTGCTCGAAGTCCGGCGCGGCGCGCATGAAGTGCGCGACGTGCAGAACATCGCCGACATCCTGGTCGACCCCGAAGGCGCGCTGGAACGGCGCAACCACTGGGAGAAGACGTCGCATGCACTGCTGGTCGGTGCGATCCTGCACGTGCTCTATGCCGGTGAAGACAAGACGCTGCGCGGCGTCGCCAACTTCCTGTCCGATCCGGCGTGTCCGTTCGAGCTGACGCTGCACCAGATGATGACGACAAAGCACCTGGCCGATGCGCCGCATTCTGTCGTCGCATCCGCGGCGCGCGAGGTGCTCAACAAGAGCGAGAACGAGCGCTCGGGCGTGCTGTCCACCGCGATGTCGTTTCTCGGCCTGTACCGCGATCCCACCGTGGCCGAAGTCACCTCACGCTGCGACTGGCGCATCGCCGACCTGATCGCCTCGGAACATCCGGTGTCGCTGTACCTCGTCGTGCCGCCCTCGGACATCAGCCGCACCAAACCGCTGATCCGCCTGATCCTCAACCAGATCGGTCGCCGTCTCACCGAATCGCTCGATGGCAGCGACGGCATCAAGCGCCGCCACAAGCTGCTATTGATGCTTGATGAGTTTCCCGCACTGGGGCGCCTCGATTTCTTCGAGTCGGCATTGGCGTTCATGGCGGGCTACGGCATCCGCAGCTTCCTGATCGCGCAGTCGCTCAACCAGATCGACAAAGCCTACGGGCAGAACCACTCGATCCTCGACAACTGCCATGTGCGTGTGACGTTCGCCACCAACGACGAACGCACCGCCAAGCGCATCTCCGAGACGCTGGGCACCGCGACCGAACTGCGCGCGCAACGCAACTATGCCGGCCATCGTCTCGCACCGTGGCTCGGCCACCTCATGGTGTCCCGCCAGGAAACCGCACGGCCCTTGCTGACGCCCGGCGAGGTGATGCAGCTCCCGCCCGACGAGGCGGTGGTGATGGTCTCCAGCCTGCCGCCGATCAAGGCGAAGAAGCTGCGCTATTACAGCGACGCCAATTTCCGGCAGCGTGTGCTGCCGCCGCCCGCGCTGTCCCTCGGGCGTTACGCCGACGTGCCGCCGTCGCGGCCCGACGACTGGAGCGGCTTGGCAATCCCCTCTATGCCGATCGCACCGGGTCTGGCGCCGTCCAGCGGCTATGACGGTTCGACCGATGACGGCGGTCCACGTCGCCAGCCCGAGCTGGCCGAAGTCGCCGACCACGAGACCGAACTCGAACCGCAGGCCAGCGATCTGGCGCTGCTCGATGACGACGACCTGCCGCTGGCGTTGCCCGCACAACTCGACCCGCGTCTGCAACGCAGCGCGCGGTTCGCCGCCCTCGACCCTGGCGACGGGATCGCGCTATGAGCCAATACCGCCTCAACCTGTTCATTCCTCCAGAGCACGCCCGGCGGCTCGACGAGTTGGCCGTGAAGAAAGGTGTGTCCAAGTCATCCATCGTCGCGGCGGCGCTGGCGTCCTGGCTGTCGCCGGATGCGGGCGATCAGCGCGAGGCGGCGATTGCCAGGCGGTTGGACCGGCTCACGCGCCAGTTCGAGCGGTTGGAGCGCGACCAGGCCATCGCGATCGAGACGTTGGCGCTGTTCATCCGCTATTACCTGACCGTGAGTACGCCGGTGCCCGAGGCGCACCAAGAGGCCGCGCGCGCCCAGGGCAAGGCCCGCTTCGCGCAGTTCATCGAACAGCTTGGCCGCCACCTGCTGCGCGGCCATAGTCTTGTGCGCGATCTGGTGGAAGAGCTTCAGTCCGACACCGTGCGGCGCGAGGCCGACGAAGCCGCGTCGGTGGCGCAGGTCAACGGAGAAGCGCCGTGAGCGCACAGCCGTGTGATCTGAGCCCAGCGGCGCGCTCGCTGGATCGGCGTGTACGCATGCTGCGCACCGCGATGGGGCCGCTGATTGCCGCCGCGCTGGACGACCCCGACGTGGTGGAAGTGCTGCTGAATCCGGACGGGACACTGTGGATCGACCGGCTGTCCTCGGGACGCGCACCGATGGGGGTGTCGCTGTCGGCCGCCGACGGCGAACGCATCATCCGATTGGTCGCCGCACACGTGCGGGCCGAGGTCCATGCGGGCAAGCCGCTGCTGTCGGCGTCATCGGTCTGGATCGCTACATCGCGGACGGCATCCTGAGCGCTGAGCAAGCAGGGTTCTTGCACCAGGCCGTGCGCGAACGCCAGAACATCCTGATCGCCGGCGGCACCAGCAGCGGCAAGACCACGCTCGCCAATGCACTGCTTGCCGAAGTGGCCGCGACCGGTGATCGCGTGCTGGTGCTCGAAGACACGGTGGAGCTGCAATGCGCGGCGCGCGATCACGTGCCGCTGCGCACGCTGCCCGGTGCCGTGTCGATGACCGAACTGGTGCGCGCCACGATGCGCCTTCGCCCCGACCGCGTGATCGTCGGCGAAGTGCGCGGCGGCGAGGCGCTCGATCTCGTCAAGGTCTGGGGCACCGGGCATCCGGGCGGCATCGCCACCGTCCATGCGGGCTCCGCACATGGCGCGCTGCTGCGCCTGGAGCAACTGATCCTCGAAGTCGCCGTGACCCCGCCGCGTGCGCTGATCGCCGAGGCGGTCAACATCATCGTCTTCATCGCTGGGCGCGGTCGCGCCCGGCGCATCCAGGACATCGCGCGCGTCGCTGGTTTCGACGACCGCGGCTATCGGCTCGATCCCGTGCCGGCTGCATCGCCTCCCTCGTCCACCGTCCCCGGAGTCCCGTCATGACACGAACCCGCATTTACGACGATCCGCTTTTCCGTAAGGTCTTGCCCTGGCTGCTGCTCCTGCTTATGGGCCTGGCGGCGACAGCGGCGCACGCGGCGGGCTCGAACATGCCGTGGGAAGCGCCGCTGCAATCCATCCTCGACTCGATCCAGGGGCCGGTCGCCAAGATCATCGCCGTCATCATCATCATCGTGACGGGCTTGACGCTCGCCTTCGGCGACACCAGCGGCGGCTTCCGGCGACTGATCCAGATCGTGTTCGGGCTGTCGATCGCGTTCGCCGCATCGAGTTTCTTCCTGTCGTTCTTCAGTTTCTCGGGTGGGGCGGTGGTGGCATGAGCGATTCCACCTTCATCGCCGGCTTCGAGGTGCCGCTGCATCGCTCGCTGACCGAACCGATCCTCATGGGTGGCGCGCCGCGCACCGTGGCGATCGCCAACGGCACGCTCGCCGCCGCCGTCGGGCTCGGCCTGCAACTGTGGATTCCCGGCATCGCGCTGTGGTTGATCGGCCATTCGCTGGCCGTATGGGGCGCGAAGGTCGATCCGCAGTTCATGCCGGTCTTCGCCCGACACCTCAAGCACAAGCCGCTGCTGGACGTGTGAGGCCGCCATGCTGAACCTCGCCGAATACCGCCAGCGTCCCGCACGGCTTGCCGACTGGCTGCCGTGGGCGGGATTGGTCGCGCGCGGCATCGTGCTCAACAAGGATGGCTCGTTCCAGCGCACGGCGCGCTTTCGCGGGCCGGATCTGGACAGCGCAACACAGGGCGAACTGGTTGCCACGACGGCGCGGCTGAACAATTCACTGCGCCGGCTGGGTTCGGGCTGGGCGCTGTTCATCGAGGCCGAGCGCCAGCCGGCGGCGGACTATCCCCACTCGGATTTCCCTGAACCACTGTCCTGGCTGGTGGACGAGGAGCGGCGCGCCGCGTTCGAGGAAGCCGGCAGCCACTACGAGAGCAGCTATCACCTGACGCTGGTGTATCTGCCTCCGGAGGAAGCGCGGGCGCGTGCCGCCAAGCTCCTGTACGAGAACACGCCCACGTCTGGCGTGGACTGGCGCGAACGGCTCGCCGCCTTCGTGGCCGAGACCGACCGCGTATTCGATCTGCTTGACGGCGTGATGCCGGAGATCGCGTGGCTGGATGACAGCGAGACGCTGACGTACCTGCACGCGACCGTTTCGATACGGCGCTACCGCATCGGTGTGCCCGAAGTGCCGTTCCATCTCGATGCACTGCTGACGGACTCGGCGCTGATCGGCGGCCTCGCGCCCATGCTGGGCGATCAGCACCTGCGCGTAGTGACGGTGCGCGGTTTTCCGACCTCGACCTGGCCCGGACTGCTCGATGACCTCAACCGGCTGGGTTTCGCCTATCGCTGGTCCACACGCTTCCTGTGCCTGGACAAGGCGGAAGCGGAGAAGGAACTGACGCGCCTGCGTCGGCAGTGGTTTGCCAAACGCAAGAATGTCGTCGCGTTGCTGCGCGAAACCATCTTCCAACAGGAATCCCCACTGGTCGATACCGACGCCAGCAACAAGGCGACCGATGCAGACGCGGCCCTGCAGGAACTGGGCAGCGATCAGGTGGCCTTCGGCTACGTGACCACGACCGTCACGGTGATGGACACCGATGCGGCAACCGCCGATGAAAAGCTGCGGATGGTGGAGCGCGCGATTCAGGGACGCGGCTTCGTCACGATTCCCGAAACCCTCAATGCGGTGGAGGCGTGGCTGTCCTCCATTCCGGGCCACGCCTACGCGAACGTGCGCCAGCCAAGCATTTCCACGCTGAACCTCGCGCACCTGATGCCGGTGTCCGCCGTATGGGCCGGGCCGGAGAAAAACCCACACCTCGACGGGCCGCCGCTGATTGTCACGCGCACCGACGGCGCCACGCCGTTCCGGCTGGTGACGCACATCGGCGACGTGGGCCATACGCTCGTGGTCGGCCCCACGGGTATGGGCAAATCGGTGCTGCTCGCCATACTGGCGATGCAGTTCCGCCGCTACCGCGGCTCGCGCATTTTCGCCTTCGACATGGGCCGCTCGATGCGCGCCACGATCCTGGGCATCGGCGGCGAGCACTACGACCTGGGCGCCGATGGTGCGATCGCCTTCCAGCCACTCGCGCGCATCGACCAGGAAAGCTACCGCACCTGGGCGAGCGAATGGGTCGAAGGCCGACTGGCGCACGAAGGCATCGCCGTCGGCCCCGACGAGAAGGCGGCGATCTGGTCGGCGCTCAACAGCCTCGTCGGCGCGCCGCTCGAACAACGCACGCTCACGGGCCTGTCGGTGCTGTTGCAATCGAATGCGCTGCGCCAGGCGCTCGCGCCCTACGTGCTTGGCGGCGCGCACGGTCGCTTGCTCGATGCCGATCACGACCGGCTGGGTGTGGCCGACGTGCAGGGTTTCGAGATGGAAGAACTCATGCACAGCAAGGCGGCGGTGCTGGCTGTGCTGGGGTATCTCTTTGCACGTTTCGACGAACGGTTTGACGGTGCGCCGACACTGCTGATCCTCGACGAGTCGTGGCTGTTCCTCGACGACCCGGTGTTCGCCGCGCGCATCCGCCAGTGGCTCAAGACGCTGCGCAAGAAGAACGTCAGCGTCATCTTCGCCACACAGTCGCTCGCCGACATCAAGGAATCGAGCATCGCGCCGGCGATCATCGAGAGCTGCGCGAGCCGCATCTTCCTGCCGAACCCACAGGCCACCGAGCCGCAGATCAGGACGATCTACGAAGGCTTTGGCTTGAACAGCCGGCAGATCGAGATCGTCGCCACCGCGCAGCCCAAGCGCGACTACTACTACCAGTTGCGCCTCGGCAATCGCCTGTTCGACCTCGTCCTGGGGCCGGTCGCGCTGGCGTTTGCGGGCGCGTCGACCCCGCAGGACCAGCGCGACATCGACCGCGTGCTGCTTGATGCCGGTGCGCCGGGCTTCACGGGTGCCTGGCTGCGCCACGCCGGCCTCGATTGGGCCGCCGACCTCATTCCCTCGTTTCCCTCAGTTACTTCACCATTGGAGATTCGACCATGAAGAAGATCGGGCTGGCCGTTGCCACGGCCGTACTGCTCACGTGTTCGTCCGCGAGCTTCGCGCAGTGGGCGGTGTTCGACGCCGCCAACTTCTCGCAGAACTTGATGACTGCCGCACGCGAGCTGCAACAGATCGACAACCAGATCCAGCAGCTGCAGAACCAGGCGACGATGCTCGTCAACCAAGGCCGCAATCTCACCAGCCTCCACTACGACGCGCTGTCGCAATTGCTGACCACGCTGGCGAGCACCAACCGGTTGATCGCGCAGGCGCAGGGCCTGACCTTCAACGTCGCGCAGTCACAGGCCGCCTTCAACCAGATGTACCCGTCGTCCTACGGTACCGGCACTACGAATGCCCAGATGGTGCAGGACGCGCAGGCGCGCTGGAAGACCTCGGCGCAGGCGTTGCAGACCGCGACGCAGATGCAGTCGCAGGCCGCGCAGAACCTGTTGTCGGACCAGGGCGTGTTGAGGAATCTGGTGACGCGGAGCCAGGGCGCGGTCGGCGCCTTGCAGGCCAGTCAGGCGACCAATCAATTGCTGGCACTGATCGCCCGGCAGGCGATCCAAGCCCAGCAGCTCACCGTGTCGCAGGACCGTGCCACCGCGCTGGACCAGGCCCGCGCGGCGGCCGACGAGGCGCAGGCTGAACAAGTGCGCGCGCGCTTCCTCGGCAGAGGCCCGCAATACACGCCGAAGCCGGTGCACTTCTACGGGCACTGACGGTGGATGCCCTGGCCCACGATCCCCAGTGTCTCTCCGCGCTGCGTCGTCGCTGCGCCGCGGCGCCCATGCGCGTGAGCGATGCCACCCGCCGGATCGCGGGCGTCGCGTGTGCGCGGCGCTTCTTCCTGGGTCTCGGCGGTTCCCATGAATACCAGACGCTGGCCTCGCTGCCACCGATCCCGGCGAGCTTCGCTGCGCCGGATGACGGAGCACGGCCATGAACGATCTTTCCGTCATCGACCAGTTCCTGGCCGTCTTCTCCCAGTACATCGATTCAGGCTTCGGCTTGCTGCACGGCGAAGTCGCGTATCTCAGCGCCACGCTGATCGTCATTGACATAACGCTCGCGGGTCTGTTCTGGGCGATGTGTGGCGAGGAGGTACTGGCCAAGCTCATCCGCAAGACGCTGTACATCGGCGCCTTCGCCTACATCATCGGCAACTTCAACACGCTGACCGGCATCGTGTTCCGCTCGTTCGCTGGCCTCGGCCTGCTCGCGGCCGGCTCGACGGTGAGCATCAGCCACTTCCTGCAACCGGGACGGCTTGCCCAAGTGGGCGTTACTGCCGGCCAGCCGATCCTGCAACAGGTCGGCACGATGTCCCATGGCTTCACGGCCGTCTTCAGCAACCTCGACATGATCGTGGTGCTGCTGCTCGCCTGGATCGTGGTCGTCATCAGTTTCTTCATCCTCGCGGTGCAGCTCTTCGTGACGCTGATCGAGTTCAAGCTGACCACGCTCGCCGGGTTCGTGCTGGTGCCGTTCGCGCTGTGGAACAAGACGGCGTTCCTAGCCGAGAAGGTGCTCGGCAACGTGGTGTCGTCGGGCATCAAAGTGCTGGTGCTGGCCGTAATCGTCGGCATCGGTTCGACGATCTTCGGGCAGTTCCAGACGCCGGCCGGCGCCCGCGCTGTGCGGGATCGCGTGGCCTCGGCGGCCGGTGGCACATCCGCTTCACGTTCATCTGCTGGTGAAGCATCCAGCGCAGCGGCGCCCGACTGGGCGCAGCGCCTGCAACGCCGCCAGCGCGTCGCGCATGGCGCCTCGACGGCCGCGCATGTCGTGCGCTCGGCCGACCACGGCGGCGGCGGTGCCGCGCCGGAACTGCGCGATTCCTCGAACGAGTAAGGGAGGCCAACCATGCGCTTCAAACGACCCGGCGTGCGCTACAACGAATCACCTGTACCCGCCACCCCGTATCAGGCCGCCGCGCAAGTGTGGGATGAACGGCTCGGCAGCGCGCGGGTGCAGGCCAAGAACTGGCGCTTGATGGCCTTCGGCTGCCTGGGCCTTGCGCTGCTGATGGCCGGTGGCCTCGTGTGGCAGTCCGGCCAGTCGCGCGTCACGCCCTACGTGGTCGAGGTCGATCACGCCGGACAGGTGCGTGCGGTCGGCGCGGCGGTGGCTCCGTACAAGCCGACCAATGCGCAGATCGCTTACCACCTGACGCGCTTCATCACCGATGTGCGTTCGTTGTCGATCGATCCGGTGGTGGTGCGGCAGAACTGGCTGGAAGCCTACGGCTACACCACCGACCGCGGTGCAGCAACCTTGAACGACTACGCCCGTGCCCACGATCCGTTCGCGCACGTCGGTGAGGACTCTGTCTCGGTGGACGTGACCAGCGTGGTGCGTGTCAGCGATGCGTCGTTCCAGGTGCGCTGGACCGAGCAGCACTACCACGAGGGCACGCCCACCGGCATCGAGCACTGGACCGCGATGCTTACCCTGGTCATGCAGACGCCGCGCACCGAGCAGCAACTGCGCCGAAACCCTTTGGGTATCTACGTCAATGGGCTGTCCTGGAGCCGCGATCTGGACGCGCCAAAAGGAGTCAAGCAATGAAACACGTCATCACGGTCGTTGTCTTCCTGGGTCTGCTGAGCGGACTTGCTGGTTGCGCCACCCAGGGCAAGCCGCCACCGACCATCTCGCTGGATCAATCAGTGAAGGCGCAGCCGCTGCCCGAGCCACCGAAGCCGGTCACCGTGGTGGAGGTGCCCAAGCCCTTGCCGCTGCCGGACCAGATGAAGCCGCTGCCGGACGGCACGGACGCGAAGCCGGCACCCGAGCCGAGCGACGCGAAGGCGCGCGTCGAGCAGGCCAATGCCAAGGCGAGCGTGGCGCCCACGCGCGAGGGCTACATCAATGCGATTCAGGTCTGGCCGTTCTCCGACGGGGCGCTGTACCAGGTCTATACCAGCCCCGGCCGTGTCACCGTCATTGCGTTGCAGCCCGGCGAGAAACTGGTGACGGTTGCGGCTGGCGACACCGTGCAGTGGATCGTCGGCGACACCGCGAGCGGCGGCGGCGCGAGCCGGCGCGTGGCCGTGATGGTCAAGCCGGTGCGTGTGGGGATCAAGACCAACCTCGTCATCACCACGAGCCGGCGCACCTACCTGCTGGAACTCATGTCCACGCCGAAGGCCTGGATGGCGTCGGTGTCGTGGGAGTACCCGAAAGACCAAATGCTGGCCTTGCAAGCCCAGGTGCAGGCTGCCGATGCGCAGGCGCCGGTGGCCGAAGGGCTGTCGCTGGATCAGTTGCATTTCCGCTACGCGATCACGGGCGACAACCCGCCGTGGAAGCCGGTGCGGGCGTTCGACGACGGCCAGCACGTCTACATCCAGTTTCCTGCCGGGATCGCACAGGGCGAGCTGCCGCCGCTGTTCGTGGTCGGGCCGGACGGCAAGGGCGAGTTGGTGAACTACCGTTTCCACGCGCCCTACGACATCGTGGATCGCCTGTTCGGCGCGGCCGAACTGCGTCTCGGCGGAAAAAAGGCCACCGTGGTGCGCATCGAGCGCACCGACGGCCTCGCCGCGGGAGCGGGTCATGGACGAGACTGACCACCAAGCGCAGCCCGCGCCCAAGGTCGCCCCCGGGGGCGTCGCGCTGCGGGCATCACCGCGTCCGGTGACGCGGCTCAACCGCCGCACCTTGGCAGTTTCCGCCGCGCTGCTGGCGCTGGCCGTCGCCGGGGCGTCGATGTGGGCGTTGCAATCGAGAGGCCGGCGCGGTTCGGGCGAACAGACCAACTTGGTCAACGTCGATCGGATCGCAAAAGCCGATGACCTGGACCAGTTACCGAGCGATTACTCGAAGCTGCCGGCGAAACCCGCACCGGCTCCGGCGACTAGCGTGCCGCAGCTCGGGCCGCCGCTACCGGGCGCTTGGGGTGCGGCGTCCGTCGCGCCGTTGCCGACGGGCGACGCCAATCCGGGACCATCGGCCGAAAGCATCGACCGGCAGCGCCAGGCCGAAGAAGTCGCGCGGTCGGGGGTGTTCTTCCGCACCCGTCATGGCGCCGGCAAGCCCGACGCGGCGTCCTCGATGCCGACGGCGGCGTCATCGGCCACCGCCTCCGTCGGGCCGTTCAATCCGATGGGTGTCATGCCGGCGTCCATGGCCGCGCAGCCCAACGATCCGACGGCTATCCAGAACCGGCAGGACCAGAAGGTAGCGTTCTTGGCCAGGAGCGGCGATGCCGCTACCAGCAACGCCGGCACCTTGCGGCCGCCGGCGTCGCCGTACACGGTGATGGCGGGCACGATCATTCCGGCCGCGCTGGTGACAGGCATCAACTCCGACCTGCCGGGGCAGATCATCGCCGAGGTGACGCAACCGGTGTACGACACCGCGACCGGCCACGATCTGCTGATTCCGCAGGGCTCGCGCCTGATCGGCCGCTACGACAGTCAGGTCGCCTTTGGACAGCGGCGCGTGCTGCTGGTGTGGCTGCGCCTGGTGCTGCCCGATACCTCGTCGATCGCGCTCGACAAGCTGCCGGGCATCGACCCGGCCGGCTACGCCGGTGTGGAGGATGGCGTGGACTGGCACTGGGGTCGCATCTTGTCCGGCGCGGCATTGTCCACGCTTCTGGGCGTCAATGCGGAACTCGCCGTGTCGAATCAGAACCAAGCGAATGGCAGTGTCGTGGTCGCATTGCGTGATAGCGCCCAAGGAACAACCAACCAGGTTGGTCAGGAAATCACGCGGCGTAACCTGAGTATCCAGCCGACGCTGACGGTGCGGCCGGGGTTCCAAGTGAACGTAATGGTCGACAAGGATCTGATATTGCGGCCGTACCAGCCGCTCTTTATCCAGCGAGGACCGATGCCATGAGTGCGTCCCCGAAAAAGCTGCGACTCGGGCCGCTCCCCGACGTGCAGACCGTCAAGCTGACGTTTGCATGTCCGGCGCGACTCAAGGTCGACCTCGACCATTATGCCGCGCTGCATACGCAGACCCACGGGGAGCCGGTCGATGCCGTGACGTTGATCCCGCATATGCTGGAGGCGTTCATCGCAGGAGACCGGGGGTTCAGGCGGGGTAGGCGACCTATTGGGAGGTCACCGTCAGCGGCCCTATTCGAGCAATCTGACTCCAACCACGGTCGAACGTGAACGTCCGTGCGTGGGCGACAGGGCCTGCGGCACTCACCAGTGCCGGCACTGCCCAGCTCCTTTCATACTTAAGCCACGAACGCTTGGACTGCCGCGGCGCCAAACCAGGATTGGAGCGTTTGAATTGAAGCCTGAGAAAGTTTCTGAGTGAAAAGCAGAGCCAGACGTGTTGTCGATCGGGAGCACGATACGTAAAAGATATTGCGGTTGCGCTCGTAGGCGTCCTGTTTGTCGGCTGGCACGATGCCGGAGCCGGCCCATTCCAGATACTGATCAAAGTTGTATTTGTTCCAACCCCGGCCAAGTACAACCAGCACGTTCTCGAACTCGTCTCCTTTGACGCTGTGCTTATTGATTCGGCCCATAAACAGTATCAAGCAGCATACTTGACGCGAGGATCGCGAAAGTAGGCTTTGACCCGTTCGGGTTCTCTGCCGATCACTGCCATGTGCTGTTCGGTGGCAGAACGAAGCTT
>OFHJ01000711.1_pt1 | contig 11663 bp, 10 predicted proteins | sample 1522001 | NCBI WGS metagenome assembly OFHJ01 (sample SAMEA2464838, study PRJEB22497) | soil metagenome | biome: Grassland; feature: Farmland; material: Clay | place: Australia | collected 2013-02-01 | depth 1.2 m | reverse complement strand
GGGGATGACGGCATCGGAGGGGTGGTGATCACCTTCGCCGACGTCACCGAGCGCAAACGCACCGCCGACGCGCTGCAGGTCGCGAGGCGGCAGGCGGAACTCGCGAATGTCGCGAAGTCGCGCTTCCTGGCCGCGGCCAGCCATGACCTCCGGCAGCCGCTGCAGACCCTGGCGCTGATCCAGGGGCTGCTGGCGCAGACCGTCGAGGGCGAGAAGGCGGGGCAGCTGGTGGCGCGGCTCGACGAGACGCTGGGTGCGATCACCGCCATGCTGAACACGCTGCTCGACATCAATCAGCTCGAGGTCGGCGCCGTGCCGCTGGAGATGGTCGAATTCCCGGTCAATGACCTGCTCGACCGGCTGCTGGCCGAGTTCAGCTTCCAGGCACAGGCGCGCGGGCTGGAACTGCGCCTGGTGTCATGCGGCCTGACGGTCCGCAGCGATCCGCGGCTGCTGGGCCAGATGCTCCGCAACCTGCTGGCCAATGCGGTGAAATACACCGAACATGGCAAGGTGCTGCTCGGCTGCCGCCGCCACGGGGAGCGGCTGCGCATCGAGATCTGGGACACCGGGATCGGCATCCCCGCGGCGGATCTGCCGGCGATCTTCGATGAGTATCATCAGCTCGACAACAAGGCGCGCGAGCGGGTCCGCGGTCTCGGGCTGGGCCTTGCAATCGTCCAGCGCCTGGGCAATCTGCTGGGCCATCCCGTGCAGGTCCGCTCGCGCCCCGGCAGGGGCTCGGTGTTCACGGTCGAGGTCGCGCTGGCGCCCGCCGCCGTGCCCGCCGGCAGCCCCCCCGCAGCGAACCGCGCCGAGGATGCCGACGGCGGCAGGCCGCGCGCCGGCACGATCCTCCTAATCGAGGACGATCCCGAGATACGCGATCTGCTGGCGCTGCTCCTGCGCGACGAGGGCCATCGCGTGGCGAGCGCGCCGGGCGGCCCGGCGGCGCTGGAGCTGGTGACGCGCGGCGCCGCGCGGCCGGACCTGATCCTCGCGGACTACAACCTGCCGGGCGAGATGGACGGGTTGCAGGTCGCCGGCATTCTCCGCCAGCATCTGCACCAGCAGCTGCCGGTGGTGATCCTGACCGGCGACATCTCGACCGGCACGCTGCGCGACATCGCCCGCGAATCCTGCGTGCAGCTCTACAAGCCGGTGAAGGCCGCGGAGCTGGTCGATGCCATCCGGCATCTGCTGCCGGTCGCGCCTTCGGCATCCGATGCGCACCCCGGCCCGCCCGTCGTCTTCGTCGTCGACGATGACGGCGAGGTCCGCGCCGGCCTCCGCGAGATGCTCGAGGGAGAGGGCCGGGCGGTCGAGGACTATGCATCCGCCGAAGCGTTCCTCGCCGCCTATCGGCCGGGCCGCGCGGGCTGCCTGCTGATCGATGCCTATCTGCCGGGGATGGACGGCCTGCATCTGCTGCGCACGCTGCGCGACGCCGGACATGCGCTGCCGGCCATCATGATCACCGGCCGCAGCGACGTGGCGATGGCGGTGCAGGCGATGAAGGCGGGGGCGCTCGATTTCATCGAGAAGCCGGCTGGCCGCGCCGCGTTGCTGGCGGCCGTGCAGCGCGCCTTCGAGCAGGCGCAGGATGCGAGCAAGACGATCGCCTGGCGCGAAGAGGCGGCCACGCGTGTCGCCAGTCTGACGCCACGCCAGCGCCAGATCATGGAGCTGGTGCTTGCCGGCCATCCGAGCAAGAACATCGCCGCCGACCTTGGCATCAGTCAGCGTACCGTCGAGAACCACCGCGCCGAGATCATGAAGCGAACCGGCACGAAATCGCTGCCCGCCCTGGCTAGGCTGGCACTTGGCGCGCCACCCGAAGCGGCCGCGGATCACCACGCTCCGCGCGACGGCGCCCGGCAAGGCGCGTCCAAGTAACTGCCGATCCACCCTCGGAGATGGGCCGAACCGCGCCGGCATTTCCGGCGGCTCCGAAGCCTCGGAGGCTGGGGTCATGGCAACCCGCAGCCGGCGGGCGGGGGCGCGGCGTGCGACCCGGTTGCGGGTCAGGGCAGGCGGCAGCCTGTCGGCGACCCGCCGCCGTCGCCGCCGTCGAGATCGCCCTGGGCCGCCAGCGCACCGGCGGTGGTCGGGCCGCCTTTGAGAATCCGTTCGAAGCCCACGGCGATGACCGCGCCGATCACTGGACCCAGGACATAGATCCAGCTCGTGTGCAGATCGCCGCGCAGCAGATCGGGACCGAGGGAACGCACCGGGTTCATCGAGGCGCCGCTGACCGGCGCGGCCCACAGCCCCGCCAGCGCGATATAGCCGCCCACCGCGAGCGCGCCGTTGGAGCCGATGTTGCGTGCGCCCGAGGCGGTGCCGAGGATCGTGCTGACCAGACCGGCCGTCAGCACGATCTCCATGACCAGCGCCTGCAGATCGCTCACGCCCGGGCCCGGCACGGTGGCGCCGAGCCGGCCGATCACGCCGAACATCGCGCGCAGAAACGCCGCCGCGGCGATCGCGCCCAAGCTCTGCGCCACGACGTACATGGGCACCCGGCGCCAGGGAAAATTGCCCCGCAGCGCGAACGCCAGCGTGACCGCCGGGTTCAGATGCGCGCCGCTGACGGTACCCATGAAATAGATGATCGCCATGACCATCACGCCAGGAGCGACGACCTCCATGCTCAGGCTGATCGCGCCGCCGCTCCGCGCGGCCACGACCACCGCGCCGGCGGCGACCACGACGAGCAGGAAGGTGCCCCAGCTTTCCGCGAACAGACGTCGCCATTCATGCGCGTCTTCGAGGAAATCGAGCGCCGCCTGCCGGTGCAACATGCGGTGGCGGAGCAGCGATCCGGCGCGGTCCGCCTGTGCGGCTGTCATGGCCGATCTCGTTCGATGTCCGATCCGGTTCGGCGGCCGCGTCACGGTCAGACGATCTTGCAAGGGATGATCGCATCTTCGTTGAACGTATAGACCGCGCAGAGGCGGTGATAGCCGTCGGCGATCACCGTCCTGCCGCGGTCCCTGTCTCTGACCAGCAGCAGCGGCGCCAGTTTTTCATCCCGGATGATGCGCTTCCGGTCCTTTTCCACATGACTGTTGCTGACGCCAAGCAGCGAGAGTGCGGATGCCCTGAAGATGTCTTTGGCGGCGAATTCCGAGATCGCGGCATGTTCCAGCGCGGCGACCAGCTGTGCTGCCAGCTGCGGCTCGATTGTCAGGCAGAGATACGCTTCGGCCGCCGGATAATCGTGCTTCTCCGGTCCGTCCAGCCACCTGATCCCGTTCTTCCTCCGCGGCGTCTTTTTGCTCATGGCCCGTCCTTCACCTCGCTCACCCGCCGGACCGGCCGCGCCGGCGCCCGCGAGAGGCCGGCCTGGCAACGGCGCGGGCATTCCGCGACGGCGGGCGGGAAGCCGGTCCCGCATGGCCTCACGCGAACGCGCGCCGGCGCGGCGCGCTCATCCACGCGATGCCGAAGGCATCTCATATGCCAACTCGGCGAGCTGCTCGAAGGCGGAGATCAGCGGCAGCTCGGTCCGAACATCGCCGACCGTCGCCCCCGATGCGTCCTGCCCGGCAAGGCTGTCCAGCATCCGCGCAACGCATCGCCGAATCGCCGGATCCCGAATTCGACTGAAACTATCGGCGATATGGTCAATTTGGTCATATTGGCGCAGGTCCGCGCCGGCCTGCCCGGCGCCGCCCGCGGCCCGACACCGGGCGTCGGTCGGCGCGGCCTGCGGTGAGAGCGGCGGTTGCGTGTAGAAATAGGCGATTTTCACGCCGAGCGTCTGCGCCAGCCGGAGCAGGTCCGCTGGCGCGACATGCTGTGTGCCGTGCTCGTAAGCGGCCATCCTTCTCACCGGCACGCGCAGTGCCGTGGCCAGTTGCCGGCACGAGAGTCCGAGTTCCGCGCGCCGTGCCACGATCTGCCCGCCGATATGGGCGTCGAGAGGCGCCACCTGCATCGATACGATGTTGCTTCGCGGTCCTGCGCTGTCTTCCATGTTCCGAACCTCGTCATTGATGCCCCGCGCGACGCGAACGGGCGAGGGTGCAGTCTGGCAGACCCGGCCGCGCACCGGACAGGTTCGGAAACTACGTATGCGGCGATGGCGTGCGAGGTCGGCACGCTACTGCATCGTCGTCGAGCGCGTGGTCTGCGTGGTCGTGGTTCCGGGCGCGCCCAGCATCGGCGACATCGCCGCCGGCGCGGTGGCGGTGGTCGAGGTGGTCGTGTGTTCCGTCGTCGTCGCGGTGTCGGACGGACCGCCACCGCACCCCGCGAGGATCAGGACGGCCCCGATCATCGAGGTGGCAAGCAGAGCCCGTGCCGCGATCTTGTTCGGTCGCATGATGTCCTCTGGTTCAGTTTGTGGTCGAGTATGACGATGTGGTGTCGGTCGTGGTGCTGGTTTGCGGGGCCGGCGTCATCGTGGTGGTCTTGGTGGATTGGCTGACCGCCCCGTCTTCGTTGCCGTAGGTCGTCTTCCGCGATCGCGACGTATTCCCCGCCGCATCGACGCTGCGGCTCGTCTCGGTCGTGCTCAGCGTGCCGCTCGGCGGCGGCATGACCGGCGCCGGTGCCATCGCGGCGGGGTGCGGCGTCCGCGCGCTGGGTGTGGGCGTCGACCTCGACGTCGTCTGCGCGTTCTCGCCAGCCCTCGCAAAGGCGAGGCTGGCTCCGAGCGCGGTGATGACCAGAATCCGGTTCATGAATTTCTTCCTGCTTCCGGGACGAGTGAACGTCATTGGGAGTCGCGGGGGGTCGCGGGCGGAGCGGCCGTGCGCCGACCCTGGCGAGGGTGCCGGGAGACGTGGATTCCGCCGAAGCCGACGACACGCCGAAGCGGACGATGCCGGAGGATGATCGGGAACCGTTCCGCGCGCGGGCGGCGACCATCATCGACGGATGGCCGCAGCCGGTGACGTTGCACCTGCCAGCGCGCATCGACTTCCTGTCCGACCGTCCGGGCCCCGCGCGTCAGCGCGAAAGCCCCTGTGCGACAGTCGCCGATCGCCCTTCCTCCTACCCGCCTCGGCTGGCGCGGCACCGGCGCCGAGCCCCGGCAACAGGCCATCGAGGGTCACCAGATCGGCTAAGCCATGAACGACCAGCCACTCGACCAAGTCCCGAAGCGATACCGGCCCCTACCTGGCGGGCGTCTTGGCCGCCTCGACCGTCTTGGCGTGGGCCTTCTCGGAGTGCGCCGTGGCCGCAGTTGCATGCTGCTTTGCGGGCTCATGCTCGCCCATGTTGAGATGGTGCGCTGCCTCAAGGTGATGGTGTTCAGCGACGGCGTGATGCGATGCTGCAGCGATATGTGCGGCGGCAGAGGGATGATTGGCGGCCGGTTGATGGGTGTTGGAGATCGGCACGGCAGGATTTGCTGTCGACATCGGGTTTCTCCTGAAATGTTCCAAAAGGTGTGCTGTCCCCGGGGTGTCCGAAAGCCGACCTGCCCAAGAGAAAACACAATATATCAGAGCAAGGTATCACCGGGCAGGATCGGAAACTACTTAACTCAACAGCCAGAAGAGTATCGATCTCAAGTATACGTGATTCCGTCTCGGCGTATTCGGCAAATTACGCTCCGCTCATCAATGAGCTGAAGCCAATTGCGCGAGCACGCATGGCTTTGGCCCGGTGCCGGCGGCGGGGCATCCGAGACATCAGATCAAGCCATGACATCGAGATCGGTCGGGCGGCCGGCCTCGCAGCCGCGCCGACCGGCGCTGGCGAGGGGTTCGACTGCGATTGGGCAGGCCGATCGGGCCGGCGCATGCGCTCGCAGGTCCGGCGATCGCAGGTCCGGCGATCGGCGTCCCGGCGCGCGCAGGCTGGTAGTTTCCGACCCTGGCGCGGATTGCGGAATTGCCCTATCGTCACTCCGTCGCTCAACCTCGTGGCGGTCGACGATGATCCGCCAATGGCAGCGATCATGAAAGGCGGTAGCCGAAATGGCCCGCGCGCAATTCAATACCCGCTCACCCTTCGACGCGTTCCTGTTCGCACCCATCGGCGAGGACAGCAAAGGCTTGGTCGTCAGCATGCTCTCCGCACTGGCCAGGCTCGATTTCGATCCGTGGCAGGAAGCGGCCGTGTTTGCGCGGCTGCCGAAGGAAGCCGCTCAGGCGCGGCTGACCAGGATGATCGCCGATCTGCCGAACGCCTCGCCCATTCAAGCGGAGCCAGCCACCATCGCGACACAGGTGCTTGCCCTCCTGCCCGATCGGCCCGGACCCACGGCAGGTTCCGATGCCGCGGCGGCCGCCCGCAGTTCGCCGACCGCGCTGCGCCCGGCCGGGCTGCTGATCGCCTTGGGTCCGACCGTGTTGCTGATCACATCGGCGGTCGTCTTTGCCCTTTGGTCGGCCTCTATCATCCCGATGACGAGCCAGCAGGTCCCGACAACGACGGCAAGCCAGGTCGATGCACGCGGCGGCAATCGACCCGACGCCGTCCGCGTACCGGTCTCGACCGCAACCGACATGGCGGCGGCCGCCGGCGCCGGGCGCGCTACCGACGGGCGAGGGACTTCCACGACTGAAACTGGAGATGGCGGAGATGCGCATGCTCGAACCGACATGCCGGCTGCTTCGGGAACGGCGACCCGGTCGATCATCTCGCCGCATTGATGGCAAAGGAGGACCGTGATGATGCGGGCAATCGCGGTGATCGCACTGGTTCTGGCGCCGGTTGTCGCCGGTGCGGTGGGATCTAACGAGAAGGCCGCAGCCTACCAGGCGCAGATGCAGCCGATGAGCGAGATCATCGCGGTCGCCTCACGGGCAGCCTCATGCGAGGTGCGAAGTGGGCAGTGGAACGCGCTGATTCAGGGCGCCTCAATGATCGAGGCTTATACCCGGGCCGGTGCTCTGTGGGGGATGCAGGGCAAGTACCTGTCGCCGGCCGGCCTGGTTCATTTCGAAAAAATGGGTGATGAGCTGCAACGGATCCGACTTGCCGCAGCCAGGAAGACACCGGATGCCTGTTCGCGTCTTCGCAATGATCCAGCGATCCTGAAGACCCTGGACCACTTGGCGGGAATGCGGGGCTGGCCCGAGCATTGAATGAAGCGAGGACGGCCGCTGGCGGAAACCGGGCGTCCGGCGGGATGGCGCAGACGGATCGATGGTTTCCGAGTCTGTCTGTCGCCGCGTCGGGGAACGACATGTCTGAACGCGGTATCCGCGCCGCTTCCGGCATTCGGTTGACACTGCCGCCGGGCCGGGACGTGAAGCGGGCCTATGGCTGCAAGCAACGAAACCGCCTTGCTGGCCGCCACTCCGTGCGGCGATTGCCTGGCAATCGCATCCGGGCCGGACCGACCGGCTCTGGGAGATCGCGATGACCGTTGATTTCGGAGCAGAACATACGCTGGCGATGCCCCTGTCCGGGCGCGAACCTGCCACATCCGCCGGCACTTCTGGTGAGGCCGCACTGCTGTATGCAAGTGTCTGGCCCTATTACATGATCGACGCGTTCCAGCGCGGCGTTCTGTTCCTCGAGCTGCCGCGGCAGCGTGGCAACGAGGAGATCGCGATCACCGCGCGGCCAATGGCGACGGTGTTGCGGTTCGACCATGACCTGGTGGTGAGCGGCCGCGCGCTGCCGCGGCCGATGAACTACTCGCTGCTGCGCATCACGCCACCGCCAGGGGTGATCACCGACCCGCGCAAGCGGCCGGTCGTGGTGGTGCAGCCGCGGGCCGGCCAGGGCCCCCGACATCGGCGGCTTCAAGGCGAAGAGCCAGATTGGCGACGCCCTGAACGCCGGACATCCGGTCTACTTCATCAGCTTCGCAGCGATGCCCGAACACGGTCAGCAGTTCCTCGACGTCGTCGAAGGTGAAGTGGCGTTCTTCGAGCGCGTCGTCGCGCTGCATCCCGGCGCACCGCGTCCATTCGCCATCGGCAACTGCCAGGCGGGTTACCAGACGCTGATGGTGGCGATGCTGCGGCGGACCTGTTCGGGCCGTGCCTCGTCGCGGGCTCGCCGATGTCATACTGGCAAGGCGTGCACGGCAAGTACCCGGTCCGCTATTCCGGCCGTCTGCTCGGCGGCAGCTGGCTGACCGCAATGACCAGCGATCTCGGCCGCGGCAGGTTCGACGGCACCGCATTGGTGATGAACTTCGACAGCCTGAACCCGGCGAATTGGCTGTGGGGCAAGCAGTACGACGTCTATACCCACATTGATAGCGGTGGCGCGCGCTACCTTGCGTTCGAGAAGTGGTGGGGCGACTTCATCCAGCTCAACGGCGATGAGCTGCAGTTCCTCGTCGACAATTTGTTCATCGGCGACAAGCTGACCCGCGGCAAGCTGACCTCGAGCGATGGCAGGATCTTCGATCTTCACAACACCAGGTCGCCGGTCATCGCCTTCGCCTCGATCGGCGACAGCATCAGTCCGCCACCGCAGGCGCTTGGCTGGATTCTCGATCTGCATCGCAGCGTCGATGAGATCCGTGCCGCCGACCAGACGATCGTATATTGCCTGGACCACAAGATCGGACATCTCGCCATCTTCGTCTCCACCAAGGTGGACGCCGAGCAGGACGAGGAATTTGTCCAGATGATGGACGTCATCGACTGCCTGCCACCGGGTCTGCATGAGATGATCATTTCGCCGAGGCCGGCCGAGGCGCCCCGCGGCGGTTTCGTCACCGGCGATTGGATCGCCCGCTTCGAGGCCCGTTCCCTCGACGACATCCGCGCGCTGGTGCGCAACAGCCCCGAGGACGATCGCGCCTTCGCCGCCGTCGCACGCCTCTCGGCCCTCAACCTGGCGGTCTACCGCAGCTTCCTGCAACCCCTGGTCCGTGCCCTCGCCAACCAGCTGATGGCCGACCTCACCCTCGCCCTGAATCCGCTGCGGCTCAGTTACACGATCTTCGCCGACAGCAACCCATGGATGCAGGTCGTGCGGACGATGGCCGCCAGCGTGGAAGCGGCGCGCCGGCCGGGGGCGGCCGACAATCCGTTCCTCGCGCTACAGACGCAGGTTTCCGACCAGATCATCGCCGGACAGAGTGCCTACCGCGCCGCGCGGGACGCGATGGCCGAGCAGGTCTTCTTCGGTATCTATGACTCGCCGTTCGTGCAGGCGTCGCTCGGCACCACCGACAGCACCGAAGCAAGGCCACCGCCCGGCCCGTCGCCCGAACAACGGGCGCTGCAGGAGCCCCGTGCTACGGTGTACGCCGCGACGCTGACGTCAGGTGGCTTCGACGAAGCGCTGACCGGGGGGCGGGTGCTCTACGTGCTCGCGGCCGACCGCATGCTCGATCAGCGCTGCGCGCTCGCGCTCAACGCCGCGCGCCGGAAGATGATGCGCCTGTCGTTTGCCGCGTTCAAAGCGGTGGTACACGATCAGACGTTCCTGCTGCAGCTCGAGCGCGAGCAGGCGGTGGCGACGCTGGCCGTCCTGGTGCCGGAGTCGGAAGCCCGAACGGAGCTGTTGTGCCAGGTGCGCGCGACCGTCTGATCCGACTGCAACAAGCGCTGCCGGCGCCGATCGCGACGCCAGCAGGACCGCCGCGGCCGCAGGAAAGCCGCAGACGGTGTCGCACTGAATCGAACGTGCCCGATCCAACGTGCGCGATTCCGGCGGGCGGGGCGGCGCGTGACGATGGCCATGCCCTGGTGGCCCAGACGTCACATCACCCATGCCGCGGCTCACCCGACGCGAGGCGCGGCGCAGACAGGACGATGAGACATGACGAAGACCGCTGTCGGTCACGCCGACGCGCCCGCCTTCAAGTCGAAAGCCGAAGCCGTGGTCAAGGCAGAATCGAAATCCGATGCGCAGGATGATCTGAAGACGATGCCCCTGCCGGAGCTGGCCAAGAAACTGCGCTCATCGCCCGACGGTCTCGGTCAGGCCGAAGCGGAACGGCGCCTGCAGCAATACGGACCGAACGAGATCGCGGAAAAGAAGACCAACGAGTTGCTGACCTTCCTCGGCTATTTCTGGGGTCCGATCCCGTGGATGATCGAAGTGGCGGTGATCCTGTCAGCCGCCGCGCGGCACTGGCCGGACTTCGTCATCATCCTGGCCCTGCTGCTGGCCAACGCGCTGGTCGGATTCTGGGAGGAACACGAGGCGGGCAACGCCATCGCCGCCCTGAAGGCCACGCTGGCCGTCAAGACTCGGGTCCTGCGTGACGGCAAGTGGGTCACGCCGGCGGCACGCGAGCTGGTGCCGGGCGACGTCATCCGCGTCCGTCTCGGCGACATCGTGCCGGCGGACGCCCGCCTGCTGGACGGCGACCCGGTCGAGGTGGATCAGTCCGCCCTGACGGGGGAATCGCTGCCCGCCACGCGCAAATCGGGCGAGGCGATCTTTTCCGGCTCGATCATTCGCCGGGGCGAGATCGGCGCACTCGTCTATGCCACCGGTGCGAACACCTACTTCGGCAGAACGGCGGAGCTGGTGCAGGGGGCGAAGACCGTCAGCCATTTCCAGCGCGCGGTCCTGAAGATCGGCAATTATCTGATCATCCTGGCGGTGGTCATGGTCTCGGCGATCGTCGCCATCGCGGTCTTCCGCGGCGATCCGATCCTCACAACGCTGCAGTTCGCCCTGGTCCTGACCGTGGCCGCGATTCCAGTGGCGATGCCGACGGTCCTGTCAGTGACCATGGCGGTCGGAGCCCGCTTGCTCGCCAAGAAGAAGGCGGTTGTCACACGGCTTGTGGCCATCGAGGAACTGGCCGGCGTCGACGTGCTCTGCGCGGACAAGACCGGCACCCTGACGCAGAACAAGCTCAGCCTGGGCGACCCGTTCGCCATCGATGGCGTCACACCGGCGCAGGTGGTGCTCGCTGGCGCTCTGGCGTCGCGCGCCGACAATGACGACACGATCGACCTGGCCGTGCTCGGCGGCCTGAAAGACGACCATGCCCTCAAAGGCTACACGATGGGCCATTTCCAGCCATTTGACCCGGTGCACAAGCGCACCGAAGCCGACGTCACCGGCCCGGACGGAAAGGCGTTCAAGGTGACGAAGGGCGCACCGCAGGTGATCCTCGCGCTGGTGCCCAATGCCCCGCAGGTGAAGTCCGCCGTCGACAAGGCGGTCGGCGAATTCGCCGCGCGCGGCTTTCGGGCATTGGGCGTGGCGCGGGCCGAGGGAGGCGGCGGCTGGCAGTTCCTTGGTGTGTTGCCGCTGTTCGATCCGCCACGCGACGATGCGAGGTCCACGATCGCGGCCGCGGAAAGTATGGCCCGGGTTCGCGGTCATGGGGCAGGCGTGAGGAAATATCGGCTGTTTGCCGATGGATTTTCGATGCGGATTCGGGGCGTGTGCCTAAGCGGCGGCCTGGGCCTGCGGCGGCTCGGTGACGGCGAGCAGCTTCTTTGGCGTTGATATTCCGAGGTTTTTCAGGATCTCGGCGGCTTCCGGGCTGATTTTCGTTCGCTGAACAATAGTCCGGCCCTCGAACTGGTAGCGGACGGCTTTCAGGCCGGCCAGAATGTGGGCGATCCGCGCCCACGGCAGTGAACAGCGAAGCTCCGCGGCCCGCTGCATCTGCAGGGCCAGGACGCACAGCCGAACATGCGCCTCGATCCGGCGCGGGCTCCAGTGGAACATCGGCCGGACCTCGAGCCCGGTCTGCTTCATCCGCCGGAAGCAGGCTTCGATAATGGTCCCACCTTTGTAGCCGAGAGCGACGTCCTCTG
>OFHJ01000710.1_pt1 | contig 11682 bp, 11 predicted proteins | sample 1522001 | NCBI WGS metagenome assembly OFHJ01 (sample SAMEA2464838, study PRJEB22497) | soil metagenome | biome: Grassland; feature: Farmland; material: Clay | place: Australia | collected 2013-02-01 | depth 1.2 m | reverse complement strand
GGGCGGCACCGTGACGCGCGACCGGACGACGAGGCGAGCCACCACCAGGAACAGAACCAACATGCCGAAGGACTTATGCCAGGGAAAGAACACTCCGTACTTCACGGGGTCCTTGTCCGGCAGCGCGACCATCGTGATTCCGGCCCAGATGAGACCGACGATGATAAGCGCCATAGTCCAGTGCAACAGCCGCATAATGACCGGATACTTCATCTTGACTCCGTGATGGCGCAGCGCAGTACGCGCTTGGGTGCTTAGGTTCATGTGTCAGACCGCAGTGCCTGTTCGACCTCTTTGACGAGAAGGTCGGCCTGCTCGCGGCGGATGACGAGCGGTGGACGGATTTTCAGGGCATCGAACGCCGAGCCCGATGCGCCGATGAGCACCCCATTGCGGCGAAGTGCGTTAACAATGTAAGTGGCTCGGTCCCGTGACTCGAGCTGCACGCCGATGAACAGGCCGACACCACGCACGGCGCGAATCTCCGGACAGCGGGTCGCTACGGCGCGAAGCGATTGAGCGAGGTACTCCCCTACCTCTCGGGCGTTGTCGATGAGGCGTTCGCGCTCGATGGTATCGAGGACCGCCAGCGCCGCAGCGCAAGAGACGGTGTTGCCCCCAAAGGTATTGAAGTAGCGATGCTGCTCAGCGAATTTATGCATCGCCCGATCGCTCGCCAGCAATGCAGCCACGGGGTGACCGTTGCCCATGGGCTTCCCCATGGTAACGAGGTCGGGAACGATCCCGTGTCGCGCAAAGCCCCACATGCCGGCGCCCGTGCGACCAAATCCAGGCTGGACCTCATCGGCGATGAAAAGACCGCCCGCCCGATGAATCGCCTCCACCGCGGGCCGCAGGAACCCTTCCGGATGCGAGATCACACCATCGCTACCGAAAATGGTGTCGACGAGCAGGCCCGCCGGCTTGATTCCCGTCTTGCGCATCCGCTGCAGACATTCGTCCACTCGAGCGCCGAAATTCCCAGCGTCCTGCGCATCGACCGGCGCGGCCACCGTGAACACTCCCGGGGCGGTGGCGGAGCCTGTCACGGGCGACATCCCTGAGAGCGTCTCGGTCGTACCATGGTACGCCCCCGAAGTCACGATGAAACCCGTGCCACCCGTGGCGGCTTTGCTGATCCGCACCGCCAGATCGTTGGCTTCGCTGCCGGTGCAGGTGAAGGTCACCGACGTCAGCTCAGTCGGGACCGTTGCGAGCAGCCGCTCGGCGAGCTCGACCGGGCCGTCGGTCATGTAGCGCGTATGGGTATTGAGCCTCGCCGCCTGCTCGGCAATTCTCGAGACCACAGCTGGATGACAGTGCCCTACCACAGGCACGTTGTTGTAGGCATCTAGATAGCGCCGGCCGTCGGCGTCATACATCCAGACTCCCTCGGCACGTACCATGTGGATCGGGTCCGAGTAGAACAGTCGATACGTCGGCGCCAGAACCCGTTGCCGGCGGCTCACGGCGCTCTGGAGAGAGGAGTTCGTCATGACGCTGATCTCGCGGTGATCGTCACAGGAATGGAGATGGGGTCCGGGTCAGGCGCTCGGCGAGCGCGACCCGCCACTCGAAATAGCTGGCATCGAAAGCATCGAAATGCCCATCGCCCGGGCTCTGGGCCCGGTACCAGGATGTCATGGTCACGTTCTGGACGATCCGGCCGGCGATGAGCCATGGCAGCAGCTCGAGCTCTTGCGCGCGCAGCGGCTCGACCGAGCGGTAGCCCTCGACGAAGTCGAGCATCGCCTCATCGGCGGTTTCCGCCGCCGCGAGCTGGCCGATGACACCGACAGCGATGTCCGCAATCAGCGCGGTGTGCACGAGGTCGCCGAAATCAATGATGCCGGCGATGCGCGTTTCATCGTTCGGATCGACCAGCAGGTTGCGGGCGTTGAAATCATTGTGCACCGGCTGGGCGCGCAACGCTCGCAGGCGAGGCAGGATTTGCGTGGCGAACTGCGGCACGAACCCGGCACAGAACTGGCGATATCGCATGTCGGGCAGCCGCTGCAACACTGCATCGAGCGCCGGGACCTGCATCAAGTCCCAGATGATTGCTCGCCGGGTAGCCGTGTGGCGGAAATCCCGCAGCGCGTGCCCGAGGCGCGCGAGCAGTTCTCCGCACGCTGTCCGTTGCGTCCGGCTGCGCGCCGCGGACAACAGCGTTTTGCCCGGCAGGAAGGTATAGAGAAAGGCAGTGCGCTCGGCGCCGTTCTGGTCGCGAAGGCTCACACGCGTGCGCTCGCCGCTGCGTATCACTCGCGGGCACGGCAGGTCAGGATCGCTCCGCTCGATGTGCAGCAGGGCCGCGATAGGCAGGTCGATGACGTCTGCTGACTCTTGGGCATGAGCGATCTTGAGGACGAATCCCGAGTCATCCGCAGTTCGCATACGAAAGTTCTGATCCCGCTCGCCTGTCAAGCGCTCGGCACGCGCGATGATGCCGTACTCGTCCCGGACCACCTGCTCCACGAGGAAGGCCGGAATCTCCGCTTCGATCGACGGCGTAAACGCCACGGCTGCGGGCAAATTCCCGTGCATCAGCTCAGCTCCTGGGCACGGGCTACGGATGCGATCACGGGCTGGAGATGCACTGGCGCTTGCGACCTCTCGCAAGCGAAGCGCAGGTCGAGCACAGCAGGGTGCCGCCTCAGGCTCATGGCTCGCTCCTTTGGATTGTCCGCTGAGAATCGCGAAAGCACGATCATAGTCAATAATTGCCCAATGGGAAATATCCAGCCATTTTTGTCTCTTTGTTGCTATACCGTATCAATTACCGCTCCGCTCACGCCCACGAGATGCTTGGCTTGCGCGGACCTCCCTGCGCCAACCTCCATCACAGACCCACGCATACGCACTTCATCTCGGTGTATTCGAGAATCCCGTGGCGGGAACCCTCGCGGCCCATGCCCGATTCCTTGATGCCGCCGAAGGGCGCCACTTCGGTCGAGATCAGCCCGGTATTCAGACCGACCATGCCGTATTCCAAGGCTTCAGACACACGCCACGCGCGCGAGAGATCGCGCGTATAGACATATGAGGCCAGGCCATACTCAGTGTCATTCGCCATCTGGATCGCCTGCGCCTCCGTCTCGAAGCGAAAGAGGGACGCAACCGGCCCAAAGATTTCCTCGCGTGACAACAGCAGCGCCGGCGTCACTTCCGCCAGCACCGTAGGCTCGAAAAACGTTCCGCCCAAGGCGTGCCGGCGTCCGCCAAGAACGATACGCGCCCCTTTTTCGACCGCGTCCGCGATCAGCTCCTCGACCTTGAGAGCCGCCGGCTCATCGATCAACGGGCCCTGGTCCGTCGGCCCTTGCAGTCCGTCGCCGACGCGCAACGCCGACACGGCTGCAGCCAGTTTCGCCGAGAACCCCTCGTATACCCCGCTCTGGACGAGCACGCGGTTCGTGCATACGCAGGTCTGTCCGGTATTGCGATATTTGCTGGCGATCGCTCCGGCAACGGCCGCATCGAGATCGGCATCGTCAAAAACGATGAAGGGTGCATTGCCTCCCAGCTCCAACGAGATCTTCTTCAACGTACTGGCGCTCTGCGCCATGAGCTTCTTGCCGACCGAGGTGGAGCCGGTGAAGCTGACTTTGCGCACCCAGGGGTGTGTGGTGAGCTCCTGGCCGATTTCCCCGGACCGATTGCTGGTGATCACATTGAAGACCCCGGGTGGGATTCCCGCGCGCTCGGCGAGTACTGCGAGAGCAAGGGCCGAATAAGGAGTCTGCGATGCCGGCTTGCAGACGAAGGTACATCCCGCGGCGAGCGCCGGGCCGGCCTTGCGCGTGATCATGGCCGAGGGAAAATTCCATGGTGTGATCGCAGCCACGACACCGACCGGCTGACGCAGGACCATGAGCCGCTTGTCAGGCTGGTGCCCCGGGATGAGCTCACCATAAACGCGCTTGGCCTCCTCTGCGAACCATTCGATGAATGCGGCCGCATAGCGCACCTCGGTGCGCGCCTCGGCGAAAGGCTTGCCCTGCTCAGCGGTCATGAGGATCGCGAGATCCTCCAGATGCTCGATCATCAGCTCGTGCCATCTGCGCAGAATGCGCGAGCGCTCGTGCGCCGATCGGGCGGCCCAGGCGGGAAACGCCTCGTGGGCCGCCGCGACGGCGGTGCGTGCCTGGGCGGCACGTAGATTCGGCACCATGCCGATTCGCTCTCCCGAGGCAGGATTGGACACGGGCATGTCAGCTCCGTCTTCGGCGCCCACCCAGTGGCCGCCGATATACACCTGCATTCGCAACAGCGAGGAGTCTTTGATTTTCATCTGAAGGGTACTCTGCAAATCTCTGGGACTTTTGCGCCGGCGGGCGTGGCGCGCTATCCGGGCTTACCTTCTGCGGCTCCTGGTTCCGCGAGCACCTTGCTGGCGATCCGGAACGCCTCCACACCCGCGGGAACTCCGCAGTACACCGTGACCTGGATCAGCGCTTCACGGATCTCCTCGCGGGTGAGGCCATTGCGAAGCGCGGCGCGCACATGCAGCGCAAATTCCTCGGGCCGATTGAGCGCCGACAGCATTCCAAGGTTGAGAAGGCTGCGATCGCGGCGGCTGAGCGCTTCGCCTCCGCCCCAGCACTCGCCCCAGCAGTACTCGGTGATCAGCTCCTGAAACGCCCTGTTGAACTCATCGGCCTGATCCAGCCGCTGGCGCACCGCTTCCTCACCCAGAACCTCGGCGCGGATGCTGCGCCCCGTTTTGAATCGCTCGCTCATGTCGGAGTCTCCGGATGTGTGCTGTTGCAACGAGGTCGGCCGTCGGTTCCGAGTGGTCGCGGCGTTCGCCGCTGTCACGCCCGACGGGGATAGCGCGAGTAGTGGGCCGGCGCTCGAAATCGCGGCGCGCGATGCTGGCTGGTAGCGCGTCGGGCGACCTGATCCCTGATTAGAGATACACGGCGCGCGAGAGCCCGCCGTCGACCGCGATCGACTCCCCGGTGATGCCGCTCGAGGCGCGGGATGCCAGGAATACGATCGCGTTCGCAACCTCATCCACCTCGAGCATGCGTCGAATGGCGGCGGGGTCCGCGGCCTCTCGCTTGATGAGAGCTTCGAGGGGAATGCCCTCCTCGCGAGCCAAGTCTGCAAACCAAGACTCCACATGTTCGGTGCGCGTGACGCCCGGATGCACGATGTTCACGGTGATCCCGAAGGGTCCCAGCTGATCCGACAGGGTTTTAGTGAGGTGCACCAGAGCGGCATTGCGCATGCCGCTCAGCGCCTCGGTGCAGCGGGCAGTCAGGCCCCCGACGTTGACGATCCGGCCCCACCCGGCCTTGCGCATGTACGGAGCGCAGGCCTTGCACATGCGAAAGTACCCGAGAAGCTTGGTATTCAAATCGGTGAGGAGCGCCTGATCATCCGCCTCGTCGAGGTTGTTGCGTACCAGGCCGCCTGGTGCCGCGGCGCAGTTGACGAGGATGTCCACCCCGCCAAAGCGTTCGACGGTCTGGCCTACCAGCGCGTTCACGGACCGCGAGTCGGTCGTGTCCACCGGAATTGGCACCACCGTGCCGCCGGTCTGCGCGCAGAGATCGGAGGCGGCACGCTCCAGCACCGATTGCGTCCGGGCGCAGATGATCACCTGCACGCCCTCCGCGGCGAGCATGCGCGCGGTCTCCTTGCCGATGCCGACGCTGCCGCCGGTCACGATCGCCACCTTACCCTTCAATCCCAGCGCCATCGTCATGCTCTTGCCTCGATCGCATTCTGCGTTGATTTGAATTCTGCCGTGACTTTCGCGGCGCCGCCGAAGACGGCAGTCACTGTGTCGTTGCGTGCAATCTCAGTCATCCCCGTGCAACTGCCGCTCGCGATGAGAACGCCCGCCTCTAGCCGCTCTCCCCGGGAGATGAGCCAGTTGGCGAGCCAGACCACCGCCTTGAGGGGCGATCCGAGCACGCGCAGCGAGGAGCCGTGCACGGGCTCGCCGCTCCCGCGCGCGAGCAGCACCGGAAGCTCTGCGCGCAGTCGCGCTTGCCACTCGGGCAGCGGCTCCCCGACGATGAGCAGGTCCGCATTGCTGTTGTCGGCAACGATCGACGGCAGCGGAGGATCGGCCGCGCTCAGGCGCGAGTTGCACAACTCAATGCCCGCATACACGGCGCTGACACCGTCCCGAATCGTCTGCTCGCGAACGGGTAGATCCGATTCCGAGAGCGTGCGGCCGATCTCGAAGACGAGCTCCGCCTCGACGATCCGCAGATGTTGCGGCGCGAGCCGGATCGTACCCTTTAGTCTTACTATGTCGCTCGACACAAGGCGTCCTGCGATCGGCGCGGATACGCCGGCGGCCTGCTGCGCCGCCGGATGCGTGAGGCCGATCTTGTAGCCTGCCACCGGCTCACCGCGCATCTTCGCGGTCTCGAGCTGGATCTGATAACCCTGCTCGAGGTCTGCTGGCTGGAGCTCCCCCGGCAAGTCGCGCGGCGCGGCGCCGCTTCGGCGCGACCAGAGGAGATACTCGGCCGCCTTGAGGACGCTGAGCCGGGTCATGTCGATGCGGGCGGCGCATAGGCGGCGGTCCGCGATGCGCTCGCCTTCAGCCCGCCGATCACGACGAGCAGGCTGACAGCCAGCACTCCGATGCTCATCCAGATGACGGGCAAGAAGTTATCGTCGCGCAGCGTCAGGGCGGCAATCGCCGGCCCCAGTCCGAACCCCACGGTCTGGATGCACCCCATCGCCACCACGACCCGGCCTTGAGCGTCAGCGTCGGCGCAAACGCCTGAAAAAAGAGGCTGGGCCATGTTCCACCCGAAATTGAGCAACACACCTGCCGTGATCAGGACAGTGGCCGTGACGTGGCCGTGCAGCAGCCAGAAGCTCAACACCGATATGACCCCGCTCACCGCCAGCGGGACGATGCGGCCGAGCCGATTGACCACCGTGATGGCGAGCAGCGCGCCGCCTATGCCCGAAAATGAGGAAAGGCCCATGGCGGCACCAATGGTGACCGGCGCCACACCACTCGCCGCACCGATACGACCGAAGTAGCTCCACATGGCCCCTTCGGCGATGAAATTGAGGAATACGCCCATCAGGCCCGCGACCGCCAGCGCTTTGGACACCGGCGGCGGTGCATCCGCCCAGCTCGCCGCGCGCGGGTTGCGCGCGGGCAACCAGGGGAGCAATGCAGCGCTCGCCAGGGTGATTACGCCGATGGCCACGAAGACGCTGCCGGCCCCGAATCGCAGTTGCGCGCTCGGCAAAACGGCCAGGATCGCCGCGGCAACCGTCAGACAGACCACGAGGTAGATGCCGAAGGCGCGATCCGGATTCGCTGCGCTACCGAGTGCCGCGAAGGAGACGCCCACCCCAAGTCCTTCGCCGGCGCCGGCGCAGATGCGCGCTGCCACCAATGCGGGATACCCGTGGCTCAGAGACGTCAGGATGTCGCCGAGTGCAATGAGGACAAGCCCGGCGAGCGCGAGATGGCGCCAATTGAAGCGTGAAATCAGGAAAGTGGCGAGCCCTATCGTGGCAGCCATGGAATTGATGTCCCACGCTGCAACGAAGCCCAAGTGGCGGTCATCGAGACCGGACTGCGCACCCACGAGCATCACGAAGCCCGGCAAGATCAGGATCGTCAACGCCCCGACGGTGCCGAGGACGATGGCGGTCACCAGCCCCCGGACGTCCAGGTGGGCAGACGGAGAGGTTTTCATCTCGGACAGTGACAACGCTGTGCCCCCTGAATGGCGCCATGGCGGATGACGGCTCGCTCGAGTCTATGCCGGCTCCGCTCAGGCCGATTCGCAGAGAATGCCGCAATTGTCACGGCATCGCAACAGTCAAACCCGTATTGCTACTATTGTTTGCTAAATGTGATTTTGCTACAGTCCCGTCCCTCGCAAATATCCAGGTATCGGGAGATTCATGGTGAGCAGCACTCCTGTCCTCGAGCGGGCCGAGCGTCTCAAGCGCCACTTGGCCGGCTCGGCTCAACGACTGGTGATCGACGGCAAGCGTCTCGACTCCAGCTCCGACGAAACCTTCGAAACCGTAAATCCGGCCACCGGCGAGGTACTCGCACGCGTCGCCCGCGGCAACGCCGCCGACATCGACCTGGCGGTTGCGGCCGCGCGCCGCGCCTTCGAGCAACCGGCGTGGCAACGCATGAGCGGTTATGACCGCGGCAATCTGCTGCTGCGGCTCGCGGACCTGATCGAGCGCGAGGCCGACGAACTCGCAGTGCTCGAGTGTCTGGACAACGGCAAGCCGGCAAGGCTGACGCGGCTGGTCGAGGTGGACGGCGCGATCAAGACCCTGCGCTATTTTGCCGGCTGGACGACCAAGTTTGGCGGCGAGACACTGCCGGTTTCTCCGCGCGGCGGCGCGCAGATCCTCAACTACACCACGCGCGAGCCGGTGGGTGTCGCCGGCCTCATCGTGCCCTGGAACTATCCGTTATCCATGGCGGCGTGGAAGGTGGCGCCAGCGCTGGCCGCTGGATGCGCGGTGATTCTCAAGCCTGCGGAGCAGACCCCGCTCACCGCTCTGCGGCTGGGAGAGCTCGCGCTCGAGGCGGGCTTCCCGCCAGGCGTGCTCAACGTCGTGACCGGATTCGGGGATGCAGGAGCCGCTCTGGTGGCGCATCCAGGCGTCGACAAGATCGCCTTCACCGGATCCACTGAGGTCGGCAAAGAGATCGTTCGCGCATGCGCCGGGAATCTGAAGAAGGTTTCACTTGAGCTCGGCGGCAAATCCCCGCAGATCGTGTTCCCCGATGCTGACCTCGAGGCCGCGGCCGCCGCCGTTGCCAACGGGATTTTCTTCAATCAGGGGCAGACCTGCACCGCCGGCTCGCGCCTGTATGCACACGAGAGCTGCTTCGAGAAGATCGTGACCGAGGTGAGTACGATCGCGAGGAAGTTGAAGGTCGGTGACGGCCTCAACGCGGATTCCGATCTCGGCCCGCTCGCCTCTCAGGAGCAATGGGATCGCGTCAGCCGCTACGTCGGCATTGGCCGCGAGGAGGGAGCCAAAGTAGTGACGGGCGGCAAGCGTCCTCCCGGTCTCGATCGCGGGTATTTCTTCGAGCCGACCGTGTTCGCTGACGCCGAGGCCGGCATGCGCATCGTGCGCGAGGAGATCTTCGGGCCGGTGCTGACCGCGCTCGCGTGGAAGGATGTCGATGACCTGGTGGCCAAGGCCAACGACAGTCCCTACGGCCTCTCCGCCGGCATCTGGACCAGCAATCTCAAGCACGCGCACCGGGCAGCCGCGGCGCTAAAAGCCGGCACGGTCTGGATCAACTGTTACAACCTGATCGACCCCTCGACGCCGTTCGGAGGCTACAAGCAATCCGGCTGGGGCCGCGAGCACGGACGGCAGGCGATGGAGCTCTACAGCGAAGTCAAGAGCGTCTGGGTCAATCTTTCCTGAGCGGAGACAGCGAATACATGAGTACCCCAAAGACCCTCCTGGTGGCCACTGACGGCCAGGCGGTGCTGCGCAGTCACGACGACGGCACGACCTGGCGGAGGATCAGAGTCGACCAGGATCTGGAGTTCGACGATACGGTGCGCTGCCTGCTTCCGGACCCTCGCATGCCGCAGGCAGTATTCGCCGGCGCGGAAACGGGCCTCTTCCGTACCGAGGACTGCGGAACGAACTGGCATCGCATCGATTGCCAGCTCAACTCATACGCGGTGTGGCGGCTCGTGGCAGATGCCGGGAACCCGGATATGATGTACGCGGGGACGGGCTCACCGAGCCGAGCCATATTCTTCCGCTCCGATGACGGTGGCCGGCGCTGGGAGCGCACCTCTCTTGAGATGCCCGCCAAATGTCTGGGCGTCAGCAGGCCCCGAATTCTCACCATCGCCATCGATCCTGAAAATGCTCGTGACGTCTGGGTTGGCGTCGAGGAAGGAGGATTGTTCCGTAGCCGTGACGGCGGCGACTCCTGGAAGCGAATCGACGCGAATCGGGCAGGCCAGGTCCGCAACTCCGATGTGCACAGCATCGTCATCCTTCCCGGCACACCGAAGACCGTCCTGGTGATGGTGGTCAACGCGGTGTATTCGTCCACCGATGACGGCGAGACCTGGAGCGAGATGAGCCCCCGTGAGAAGTGGGGCCTGTACTACTCCAGAGTTCTCGCACGCAAGCCCGGCAGCGATCGGGAAGTCTTCATGGGAATCGGCGACGGCACGCCGGGCTCCACCGCGCTGTTCCTGCGCTCGAGCGATCGCGGCGCCTCCTGGCTGCCGATACCGTTTCCGCAGCAGCCTAATTCCGTCATCTGGACCATCGGAACGAATCCCGCCGATCCGAACGTGGTGCTCGCGGGCACCAAGTATGGTCATCTCTTCCGCAGCATCGACGGCGGCATCAGCTGGCGCAAGGAATGGCGTGAGTTCAGCGAGATCACCGAAACGACCTGGATCCCGGCGGTGCCGACCAACGGCGGAGCTGAACATGCGCATCCCTAAAGTCAAACGCGTCGCGCACGTGGTCCTGTACGTGCGCGATCCCGAAGCCTCGGCTCGCTGGTACAGCGAAGTGCTCGGCATGCTGATCAGCGCCACCGTCTCGGACGGCCCGTACCGCGGCGGGATCTTCCTGTCTTTTGGCGAGCACGATCATGACCTCGCGCTGTTTCCCGCCGCGGGCCGCGGGGAGCGGGGTCAGGAATTCGAGCACATCGGCCTCGAGGTCGACTGCGGTGGAGATCTGGACGAGCTGCGGCGCCTGTACGGCTGGATGCTGAAGCATGACGTCAGGATCCACGAGATCCTCGATCACGGCGTCTCTATCGGGATCTATTTCTACGATCCCGACGGACACCAGCTGGAGGTGTTCTGTCAGCTCGTGCCGAGCGCGGGCGGTCAGGCGATCGCCGAGCTCGAGCGAAACGAGGGGCAGGCGAACCCGACCACTCTCGAGCCGCTGTTCGATTCCTGAGCCGTCAGGCGCGCCGCGCCGGCCGCGGGTCCGATTGCGCAAGCACGGGCTGCTCGACGATCGCCGTGGAGAGGAAGTCGACGAAGGCTTTGACCTTGGCGAGCACGTAGCGTCCTTTCGGGAAGATCACGTACAAGGGCAGACGCGCTGAAACGTAGTCGGTGAGCACGGCGTTGAGCCGCTTCGCCGCGAGGTCGTCGGCCAAAAGGAACCGCGGCAGGTACGCGATGCCCATACCGGCCAGAATCGCCTCGCGCGTGAGGCGCACGCTGTTCGAGGTGAGCGGGCCGCGGCTCACCGAGATCGTCTGATCCTTCGAGAGCTGCCACACGCCCGGGCGCGACAGATGGGTCTCCACGATGCAGGCATGGTCCTTCAGGTCCGCGGGCGTCGCGGGTTTGCGCTTGCGGCGGAAGTACTCCGGGGCGCCGGCGAGCACCATCTCGTATTCGCGCAGCTTCACGGCCTCGAGCGCCGAGTCGTAGGGCTCTCCGACCCAGAACGCCGCATCGAAATCACCATGCAGGAGGTCGACTTTGCTGTCCGAGAGGTTCACGTGCACGCGCACATCGGGGAATTGCTTGACGAAGCGCGGAATGATCTCGGTGATTCGAAACAGCGTCGATACCACGGGCGCGTTGATCCGCAAGTCCCCGCGCGGCTTGGTCAGCATCCCGGACATGACCTGATTGGTCTCATTGACCTCATCGACGATGCGCGCGCAGCGCCCGTTAAGCTCCTGCA
>OFHJ01000709.1_pt1 | contig 11682 bp, 14 predicted proteins | sample 1522001 | NCBI WGS metagenome assembly OFHJ01 (sample SAMEA2464838, study PRJEB22497) | soil metagenome | biome: Grassland; feature: Farmland; material: Clay | place: Australia | collected 2013-02-01 | depth 1.2 m | reverse complement strand
CAACCCTGGTGGTCAATGTCAGTGGGCATGGCCTGCTGGACATGTCAATTTTTAACAGGTGATAAGGATTAGACCAGTAATTCTCTATTTTACTGCTGATTATCCGGATAAGGGGACTGTCGGGAAATTTCTGGAAGAGATTGATCCTGAGATAGTGAAATATGTTGAGATAGGAATCCCGACAGAAAATCCACTCTATGATGGTCCATCGGTGAAGTCGACCCATTCTGTGGCAAGATCCCAGTATAACAATGAAGATCTGGCAGAGATGGCTGACTTGGTTAACAGTAGAGGCATGGAAACCGATATTCTCGCCTATTCCGAAGTTTTCTTAAAGGGCGGTGAGGAGTATCCTCAATTCCTAAAGAATTCGGGCATCTCGGGTGCAATAGTTCCGGATCTTCTAACCGATTATTTTGATCAGAAGGACGAATTCATAAATGAGCTCCAGAAAAAGATAAATTTCATCCCTTTCTTCAATCCCGCAACACCTGATTCAATCATCGGGGAAATAACTTCAAAAACCAGTTCCTGGATATATTACGGGCTGCAACCCTCCACCGGAATTAACGTCCCTTATGATCCGGTCGAGGTCTCGTCAAGGATATTCAGCCTTGTGAAAAACAGGGAGATCAACTTTGGATTTGGCGTCCGTTCAGTGAGAGATGTAAAGGACATAATTTCCCTGGGGAGCAGCGGTGTAGCTATTGGAAGCATGCTGGTCCCCATGCTAAAGAACAGAGACATCGGGTCGTTCAGGAAATTCCAGTCTGAAATCAAGGAGGCGATTTCTGTTGCAGAGTGATTTCAACCCCGGCACAGAACATCCAGTTTACAGAAGCAGTATTTTTCAGGAATTCAATCGAATCCTATCAGAATCTACAGACGCAGAGAAAGCAACGTTCTTGAAGGAGCTTCACGAAAGGGGAGAAACTGCAGAGGAAGTCACTGAGCTTGCAGCTCTTCTGAGGGAAAAGGCAACCCTTTCAACTGTGCCCGGTGTTTCCGACGTTGTAGGCACTGGCGGGGACGGAATGAATACCATCAACGTGAGCACCGCTGCCTCACTGGTTCTAAGTTCCCTTGGGGTAAGAATAGCAAAACATGGAAACTTTGGGGCCACAAGCAACAAAGGAAGTGCTGATTTCCTCAAGTCGATAGGCTACAATTTTGAAATGGATCAGGCTGAGCTTGAAAGAAGGCTGAAGCAGGTCTCATTTGCATTCATTCTCGCACCAATGCATAACAGCAGTTTTGCAAAATTTGCCAGGGCGAGGAAAATGTTACCACACAAGACTGTTTTCAATTACCTTGGCCCGCTGACTAACCCGGCCAACCCTTCAGTGATGATGCTGGGTGTCACCGACAGAAATATCAGCGGACTTTACTCAAATTACCTCCTTCTCAATTCCAAATCAGGTTGTGTTGTATATTCGAATGACGGTATGGATGAGATTTCCCCAAATTCCGATTCAAACATAACATTTGTTAATGGCGGTAAAACGGAAAACGTGCTATTGGAACCTGGCAGGCTTCTTGGAAGCAGCATTGGAATTGATGAGATCTCCAGGTTTGATGCTTCGGATTCATTTGCCCTGACTATTGCAGGCCTTTCTGGCAAGAATGAGTCAGTTGCCAGGTTTATATCCCTGAACTCTGCAATGGCGCTATACATAAATGGAAAATTTCACTCGCTGGAAGAGGCTTTCTCTGAATCTTTGAAATTGCTGAAGACGGGTTATGTTCTTGAACATATGAAAAGGGTAGTCGGGGATTCGAGGTAAATCGTATGACAGCTGAAATCAAAATATGTGGCATCACGAGCTTGAAGGACGCTGAGTACGCTTCATCTGCAGGCGCAACTTTGATTGGGGTTGTGCTCTCTGAACTTTCCCAAAGAAAAGGGACCCATGAAATTGTGGATGAACTCTCATCACATGGACACACTGTGGTTGGAGTCTACACTGATTTTGAATCTGTGAGAACCACATCATCACTTGAAGACTATATACAGCTCCATTTCCCGCACGGTGGGGATGAAATACGCTTTGTCCATGAAAAACTGGGAAAGAAAGTGATCTCAGTGGTCTTTCCCGGCAATGGGAACAGCATTCTCAATGGTTCCATGGATAAATTGAGATCGGACGCGGACCTTGTTCTTGTGGATTATGGCAGGGAAATTACCACTGAAGACATGAAAAATGTGCCAGATCTTTCCGGGTTGAAGATAGGACTTGCAGGGAAGATTTCACCTTCTAACATCAGGGAGGTGCTGAAAGCCAATCCTTTTTTTGTGGACTTGAGCAGTAGCCTGGAAATATCCCCCGGGAAGAAGGATCACTCTAAAATTGAATATTTTATGGAGGTGTTCAGAACTGCAGCCTCCACTTTTTGAAAAGATCAGGGAACTCAGGGATGAGGGCAGAGATTTTGCCTATATCTGCAGGTTTGCAGACTTGGAAAGGGAACATGGCGTGGAGTCACTTTTCCAGACTGATGAGAAACCACTTCTGGTAAGAGATAACCCCAAGGAGGCACTGAACAGGCAGATACCAGAAATGCTTGATGGCATGGAAAAACCGGATAAGGCAATGGTCCCATTGTTCCTGTCCTATGAGCTTATAGAGAGCATCTACGGGATCAAACTGAAAAACAGGTCAGACTGGCCACTTGTTGCCGCCATCAATCCAACTTCTTACGATGAAGCGGGATTTACAAGGGCTTCCCCTGGGTTTACCCGACTGAAAACAGATGTATCCCGAATTTCAAGTGAATCGAGAGGAATTCTTGAGGGGAATATACAGGAAATTGTTAACAGAATCCAGGATGGCGAAATGCTGCAGACTGTTTTGTCTCACCGCTTTGAAGTGAAGCAATTTGATGCTTTTGAACTCACGAAATACATGATGCTGCAGGACCGGTCCAGATATGTATATTATTACAGATTCGGAGAGCTTGAAATAGTTGGAAGTTCCCCCGAAAGTGTCTTCGTGAGACAGGGAAGAAACATAACGATTCACCCAATTGCGGGAACCAGGCGTAGGGCTGATGGCCCTGATTCAGTTCTGATCAATGATCTCCTCAATGACCGTAAAGAACTTTGTGAACACAGAATGCTGGTCGATCTTGCCAGAAACGACCTGTCTAGAGTCTGTGAACCTGGTTCAGTGAAAGTCCGGGCCAACATGACACCTGAGAAATTCTATTCGGTGATCCACCTCACAAGCGTTGTGGATGGGATTCTTAGGCCTGGTGTTACGCCATTTGACCTGATATCTTCTGTTTTCCCTGCCGGAACCGTAAGTGGCGCACCCAAGAGGAGAGCAATGGAGATTATCGACAGGTACGAAAATACAGGAAGAGGAGTATATGGTGGAGCTGTAGGAGTTATGGGCAAGGATATGGTCGATATGGCTCTCCCAATAAGAACGGTATACAGAAATTCCAGGGAAGCCTACGTGCAGGCTGGAGCTGGACTTGTCAAGGATTCGGTTCCATCCAGAGAAGTGAATGAGATGATGGCAAAAGCAAATACTATCATGGCAGGTGGTCTTACCTGCGCCTGATGCTATCTGACAACAGGGATTCCTTCACATACAACATTGTGCACCTTCTTGAGTCGCAAGGATTTGATGTGGATGTATACGACAATTTCACCCCGGTCGTAGAGATAGACACTTCGATCTACGATGGCCTTGTAATCTCACCGGGACCTGGGAACCCATTGCTTGAATCAGACAGGGGGAACGGGTTTGAACTCCTTAAAGACAGCAATTTCCCTGCAGTGATGGGCATATGTTTCGGGCACCAGCTTATTGGCGCATACCTGGGCTGTGATATTTACAGAACTGAACGGCTTTACCATGGTGAAATTGACACAGTCAGGAGCAAAGGGAAAGGGCTAATGGAAGGCCTGCCTGAGACATTTGAAGCGGTGAGATATCATTCGCTGGCTGTGAAACCAAATGAAAAGATAATAGTGGACGGAATTTCCGGCAGTGACGGAACCCTCATGGCATTTCACACCCCCGATAGAAGATACTACGGGATTCAGTTTCATCCGGAAAGTTATTATTCGGAGTTTGGAAACAAGATAATGGCCAACTTTGCAGGTGCAATAATTGAACGTAGTGGAAGAGATTTACAGCAGGAACTCCAGTAGGGTCAGTGTACCGTACAGGAGAACTAGGGTCCCCATCAGCCTGCGGAACAACCTGATAAAAATAAGAAATTCTGGTCAAATTGGGATAATTTCTGAATTCAAACGGAAATCCCCGAGCGGTTTCCTCAATTCGAAATCTGTCGAGATAGAAGCTTACTTCCAGAGGCTTTCAAACTGGGAGAATGTAGCTGGATTCAGTGTCCTGACTGAACCAGATCATTTCAATGGAACCTATGACGACATTACATCTGTTCAACATTTTAACATCCCCATCATGGACAAGGATTTCATTTCAACTAGGGAAATGGTGGTTAATGCTTACAACAGTGGTGCAGATGCCATTCTCCTTATTCTTGATTTCCTCAATGTGAATCAGGCTTATCTCCTTGCTGACTACGCAGCCAGTCTTGGCATGGAATCTCTTCTTGAATTCCATAACCTTGAGCTTGCAGACCGGATAAGGCCTGGTGAAAGCAGATTGTTTGGCTACAACAGAAGAAACCTGGTTACATTGGAAATGGAACCACAGGAAGAAAATCTGCAGGACATGTTCCCACATTTGGAAAATGAATTGATTCTAGAAAGCGGGATAACTTCGGAATATGTAAAGACACATGACGTGTCAGAATACCTGGGGATGCTGATAGGCGCCTCTATTCTCGATGGAGACAACCTGCAGGGAGTATTCCAGCAAAAGCCTTGATTTGAATAATTAAAACCACCGCAATTTATGAGTTCTTGAAGCAATTAAATAAGTTCAGCACATTCTCTAATGTGGCAAGTACCAAAATCGTTGCAACAATTGGCCCATCAAGTTTTAAGGAAGATGTCCTGAAAAAGATGTACAATTTCGGGCTCTCCATTGTACGAATTAACACTGCCCACATACAGCCCGGCTATATTGCAAAAGTGAAGGAGCTTACATGCAAGCTAAACAGGGAGACCGGACGTCATGTTGGCATTATGGTAGACCTGAAAGGCCCCGAACTTAGAACAGGCGAGTTCCCTGATGGAAAGCTGAACGTTACGAGGGGAGAAACATTTGATCTTCCATTCAGCAATGACGGCAAAATAACTTTCAGCCATAATGAAATTTATAGAACACTTGCTCCAAAGGACCTGATCCTCTTCAGTGATGGAAAAATCACAATGAGGGTGAGGTCTGTCAACAGCAATGAAATTACTCTTGAATCACTGGATGATGGGGTCCTGAGAGACAGGAGCAGAGTCAATGTTCCTGGCAAATTTCTCCCCCTGGGAAATCTCACTGACAGAGATATGGAATTTCTTGAAGAAGGCATTGAAGCCAATGTGGACATGTTTGCCCTTTCCTTTGTGCAGAGAAAGGAAGATGTCGAGGCCCTACAGGAAAAGATCATGGAAAAGGGTGGAGACCAGTTCATTGTTTCGAAGATAGAGACCAAGAGTGGTTTCCAGAATATAAGAGATATAGCAAAAGTATCGGATTTCATAATGGTTGCAAGAGGTGACCTTGGAGTTGAACTTCCCCTCAAGGAAGTAGTCCTGGCTCAGAAGAAGATCATTGAGGAATCTCACACCCAGGGAGTCCCAACAATTGTGGCGACCCAGATGCTTGAAACAATGGTAAAATCAAGCACACCAACCAGGGCAGAGGTATCAGACGTTACAAATGCCATAATGGACAATGCCGATGCACTTATGCTTTCTGAGGAAAGTTCAATAGGTGAATATCCGGAGGTTGCAGTGAAATACCTCAGGGATATAGCTGAATTTGTTGAATCGAAGAATATGGAGCTTTCTGAACCCAGGGAGTTTTTTGGGAATCATGTTGCTTATTCAATTGCCAAGGCTGCCAAGATCATTTCAAGGGAGATAAACGCAGACGCAATACTTGCTTTCACCAAGTCGGGAAATACAGCAAAAATGCTCTCTGCAGTCAGGCCGAACGTCCCCATTCTCGCAACTGTCACCTCAGCCAGCCTCGCAAACAAGCTTAACCTTTACAGAGGAGTTGAGCCAATTGTAATGGAAGCTGGTGACAAGGAGATAGATATAATGGAAGCCCTGTCCCGCATTGAGGGGACCACCTTCCTCAAAAAGGGAGATAGAGTCATTATTACTTCCGGAGCCCCGTATTTCTTATTCGGTGGAACCAATGAAGTTAGGGTTGCAACGGTAGGAAATTTTGTGGGTCGCGGTTATTCCACTGGCAAAAGTGTTCATGGGAAAGTATTTACTCCCAGCTCTGGCGCAGGAGACATACTTCTACTCACCGAACCAGTTTTCCCTGCAGGCATTGAAGTGGCAAAACTGAAAGCAGCCATCTTCGTTCCCGGAATAACTGTAAAGCTGAAGGAATCACTCAGGGAAAGTGGTGTAACCGTAGTTTACAACACAAAAATGATTAGGAAGCTCAAACCCGGGGAAATAGTGCATATTGATGGGTCAACCGGTGTCATAACCACCTGAGATTAGACATGAGTTGTTCAGTACAATTTGCCGATTAACAGGAAAACCCTAAAAAATGGGCTTCCGTATTTGGTGTGTTGTACTTCGATATGTATAAATACATTTTCAGGCTTTCGGCGCATTGCACATCTTCGGTGGTAACTAAATGAATGACGGAGATTTTATCAAACTCAACTTTGAAATGTATGTTGGAGACGACAAGAAACTAGTTTCAACAAATAGCGAGCAGCTTGCGAAAGATAATGATATTTATGATGAGAAGGTCCATTACAGGGAAGCCGTCCTGATCGTAGGATCAGAAAGCCTCTTCAACGAGATTAACGAATCATTCAAATCAGCAGAGCCCGGGAAAGAATATGAAGTCACAATAACCCCCGAGAATGCCTATGGATTAAGGGATGCCAAGAATATAAAAGTCCATACAGTTAGGGAATTCCAGAGACATGAAATTGATCCTATACCTGGCCAGGAAATAACCCTTGGAAACAGGAGAGGAAAAGTCATTTCAGTTACGCCTGGAAGAGTTCTTGTGGATTATAACCACCAGTGGGCGGGAAAACCGGTTCTTTACAAATACACAATCCTAAGCAAGGTGGATTCTGATGCTGAAAAGGTCAAAGCCCTAATTGACTATAATTACAGTGTGGATTCAGAGAAATTTGAAGTTTCAGTGAAATCCAGGAATATAGATATCACTGAACCTGAGGAATCCAAGTTTGACCCGCTCTGGCTGGAAGCAAAATACAGGCTCGTGAATGACATAAGGAGATACCTCCCCTACTTTGATGTGAAGATGGTCGAAGTCTACAAGGGAGAGGAAGAGAAACCAAAGGAAGAGGAAAAAGCCGAAGAGCCAAAAGCTGAAGAGAAAAAGGCCGAACCTGTAAAGGAAGAAAAGCCCGCAAAGGAAGAGCCTAAGAAGGAAAAAGCAGCTACAACAAAAGAAAAAGCTCCTGCAGAAGCCGAGAAACCAAAGAAAACCAAGAAAGCGGCAGAAGGGGAGTCAAAGAAAGTTGAACACAAGAGTACAAAGTAAAATTGTTCTTAAGGAAAAAAAAGAGGCTTACCTCAAAAACCTCTCCGGTAAACTCTCTGAGTTATCGGAGAAGGTATCAGTTATTTTAGTGCATCCGAAGTATCAGGGGAACATTGGTGCAATTGCCAGGCTCATGAAGAACAATGGCCTCACGGACCTGCGCCTTGTATCATCACTGAATATAGAGAATGAAGCAGTTTACCGCGCAATGAACGGGCGCGAGATACTGGAAAATGCAACAAGATTTGAGAGTTTTGAAGAAGCAATCAGGGGATTCACTGTTGTTGCAGCCACATCCAGTTCGCCAACCTACAGCGACAGGAAATTTCTGAGGCTGCCCACAACACCTGATGAATTCTGGGGAAACAATCTGAATTCAGCAAAGAAAATTGCACTTGTCTTCGGAAGGGAAGACGATGGCCTCCGCAATGAAGAGATTGAACTCTGCAATGCTTTCATATTTATCCCAGCAAACCCGGAATATCCAGTATATAACTTATCACACGCCGTCAGCATTATTCTATACGAAATGATAAGGCAGCTTCCAGAGTCAGATGCAGAAATAGTTGAGCCAATCTCTCCGGATAATCTGGAAAGACTCCTGGAAAGTGCCGGAGAGCTGATGGACATCCTGAAGTACCCTGAATACAAAAGACCCAATGCAGATGTGATGATGAAGAAGATAGCATCCAGGGCATCCCTCACAGAATCTGAATTCTACAAGATAATGGGCGTTGTAAGGTTCCTAAAATACATGGCATCAGGCAGCAAACCACCAAATAAGAGGGAGGAAGAGGAGAGCCGTGAGATTTGATTTCCAGCCAAGTAAAATTAGCCTGAGAAAACTTTTATTAATAATTCCGTATCAGGTAGCATTACCGGTCGAACAGTATGTCACTTAAACCAGATAATAAAGAAAATCCAGTCCTCAAGGAAACAATTGAGGAATTAACAAAAATTTCAAGAGAGAGTAGTTCTCCTTTTTGGAGAGATGTAGCCCAAAGGCTCAACGGATCGAACAAGAACCATGCCAGCCTTAACCTTGGAAAACTTGAAACCCTCGTAAATGACGGGGAAACCGTAGTAGTCCCTGGAAGTCTGCTTGGTGCAGGTTACTTTGAGAAAAAAGCTACCCTTTCAGCATTCAGAATTTCTAAAAGTGCGATGGAGAAAATCAAAAAGAGTGGTGGAGAAACCAAGACACTCGTAGACCTTGCACGTGAAAACCCAAAAGGAACCAATATCAAGATTCTCAGGTGATTATCCTTGAAAGTAATAGATGCAGACAATTTAGTTTATGGAAGGCTGTCAACCCACATTGCAAAGCTTCTTCTTGAGGGAGAGGAGATCGTTATAGTCAATGCAGACAAAGTTGCAGTTACAGGGTCAAGAGATTTTGTTCTCGGAAAATTCAGAGAAAGAAGAGACATTGGCAGTGTGAGAAAAGGACCTTACTATCCCAGAACCTCCAACCAGATCCTCAGAAGATCAATTGGAGATATGCTTCCCAAAAAGAAGGCAAGAGGTTCTGACGCACTCAAGAGATGCAAGGTATTCAGCGGCGTTCCTGCTGAGTTCAAGGAACAGACTTTTGAAACCGTGGAATCTGCCAGGAATGACAGGGCAAGCAGATTTGTTACACTAAGCGAAGTATCCAAGAATCTTGGAGGCAAGTATTAAAATGAAGAATACAGGAGTAATTATAACATCTGGCAAACGCAAAACCGCAGTTGCCAGAGCAGTTACAAGGAAGGGGAATGGCCAGGTAACAATTAACGGATACCCGGTAGAATTTCACCCGGTGGAGCTTTTAAGAAACAAGATAAAGGAGCCTCTGGACCTACTTGGAGAAAAGGCATCTACACTTAACATAGAAGTTAGAGTTTCCGGCGGAGGGTTAACCGGACAGGCCGATGCATCGAGAACCGCTATAGCCAAGGGAATTATCGAATTTCTCAAGGACGACAGCGTTGAAGAGCTTTTCAGGCAGTATGACAGAACACTTCTCGTTAACGACATCAGGCGCAAACTTCCAAAGAAGCCTACTGGAAGTGGTGCTAGAGCGAAGAAACAGAAATCGTACAGGTGATTACTTGATAATTCCAGTAAGATGTTTCAGTTGTGGAAAGGTCGTCGCGTCCGACTACGTCAAATTCAGCACTAAACTAAAGGAAATTAGGGCCAATGGAAGAGAGCCAACCCATGACGAGATAGCATCAGCCATGGACGACCTTAATGTTCACAGGTATTGCTGCAGACGGATGATCCTATCCCACACTGACCTCATTGATGAAGTCTTACCCTTTTCGTAAAAGGGACCGTGGGGTAGTTTGGTATCCTACCAGCTTGGGGTGTTGGTAACTTGAGTTCAAATCTCAACGGTCCCATAGAGTGCAGTGTCGGTTCCATACGGATTTGACACTGCATGAACGTTTTCAACCGGTTCCAATCCTTGGCTTGCCAACTTTGGCAACCTAAAGAGAAGAATTAGTCAGTAATTATTTGACAATACCAAAAGTGAAATACAGAACGCAGGAAACGGCTCACTCCATAACTCGGACCTGCGATTGTATTAACTGTATTAAACTGTTATTGGAAATTTTAAAGTCGAGCTGAATTGTAAACACAAAATTCGTGTTCACTCCAAAGACAAAAGTCGAGTTGGGATATCCAGATGGGGGATGAACATACGAGTACGTGAATCCCAAATATGAATTATTTGTAACCAAATAAGGTTTGTTCCAGCTTAAATTGAATAACAAAGTGTAGTTCATATATTCCTGGAATGCTTGCGATGAAGTGCTCCATTTATCTATTTCCAGATCAAGAAACAAGATTGAGGTTTTATAATAATAAGGATAAAGCGTAAAAGACTCCGAAATTAAACTTCCCCCGTAAAAAACTTCTCCAAAACCAGTGTAATCGTAGCTCATGTTCGTGATTTTCGATATCTGGTTTTCAGAAGGGAAGGCAAATCTGAGTCCATGTGATCCGGAATAATCTGTTTCAATTATTGCAACGACAGTAGCAAGAATGAGAATTACAGAAATCACAGTAGCCCATATTCTGCTACGCTTCATTCTAAGACCTCTAAGATGTGTACTATCATAAATAACGCATTGATTTTATTCCTATGGTATCCAGATGAAACTGTGTTGCTCATATTACTCTCTCATTTTATAGATCATAGTTCATTCTTCGCAAAGTTAACATACCATATCGCAACAACCTGCACCACAACAAGTACTGGAACAGAAACAGCTCAAACAATCTGAATCAGAAGTGCAAGGAGCACATGGCACATTTTGATCATTAATTAACTCTTCGCACAAGATAGTCTTGTAGGAACCACATCCTGACTGACAGATTGCCACACAGTAGCCTCCAGAACATAAGCAGCAATATGCATTAGGGCCACTACAAGAACATGATTCTATAACGCACTGGGGATCATGTATGGTTATTTCGGTTGGAATGGGGTTTCCTTTGGCAAGTTCGCCCTCAATCACACTATTAATTTTTGCCCTATTTTCAGCTGACAAACCTTTCTTCGATATTGATGATACCATGCCACTTTCGGCTAGGGAAAATGGAAGTTTTGGTAAAAAGACCAAAAAAGGTGCAAGAGCAACATATTTAGCAAATTTGCGCCGGCCTAAATCAACATCATCAGATCCAGCATTCGCATTCACCCGCCTTGCCCTCCTGATCCTCAGTTCTTGCTTCACATATGCCCCAAGTACATATAATGAAACAGATATCGGCAAAATTCTGAGGAATTTTACCGCTGCCATAAGGCCTTTATAGGACTTCTTGGGCGTTCCCTCTTCATCGATGAGATAGAACGTGAACTTAAATCCGTTTGGATACATCTCATTCAGTATATTCATTGCTCTATCGCTCTGCAAGGGAACAACTTGAATTTTCCTTTTAGAAGTGGCACCGATTTTCTTGGCGAGTGAAATGCAGAAAGAACAGCTACCATTATAAATAAAAGCAACACTTCAATATTAATGAATAATAGTATTTAAAT
>OFHJ01000708.1_pt1 | contig 11686 bp, 9 predicted proteins | sample 1522001 | NCBI WGS metagenome assembly OFHJ01 (sample SAMEA2464838, study PRJEB22497) | soil metagenome | biome: Grassland; feature: Farmland; material: Clay | place: Australia | collected 2013-02-01 | depth 1.2 m | reverse complement strand
CAGGGCGTCGAGCGCCTCCTCGTCGAGGTCTTCGGCGAGCGGCCAGGTCACCCCGGCGGTCTCAGCCCGGCGCAGGTACTCGGCGACAGTGCTCCTCGCCATGCCGACCGCCCGGGCGATGTCGCGCCCGGATGACCCTGCGGCGTCGAGCCGCTGTTGCCGGCCGAGCTGTCTGCACACGCGCCGGCCACGTTCGCTGATGCCGAGCCGGCCACGCTCGTTGCGCACGGCGGTGCCCGAGCCGAGATGGTGAGCACCGTCAGTCCCGGGTGAGCTCGGCGACCGCCTTCTTCGCGCAGGCGTCGTCGACGAGGTCCTTGTTCTCCGAGGCGGCGGCGATGAGCGCCGCGGTCGCCGCGTTGTTGAGCATCCTCGGTAGGCCGTTCGAGACCCGGTGCAGCCGGGCGACGGCGTCATCGGCGAAGAGTGGCTCCTCGCGCCCGCAGAGGGCGAGGTGGTGGCGCAGGTAGGCGGCGGACTCGCCGATGTCCATCGCCTTCAGCGAGAAGCGCGTGGCGATGCGCTGGTCGAGGGCGGCGAAGGTGCCCATGCGCAGCTGGCGGTTGAGGGTCGGCTGGCCGACGAGCAGCCCGGCGAAGGGCGAGGAGGAGTCCATGTGCGCGTTGGTCAGCAGTCGCAGCTCCTCGAGCTGGGCCGGCTCGAGGAGGTGCGCCTCGTCACAGACGAGGATCACCTTGCGGTGGCGTTCGTCCTCCTCGGCGGCGAGCAGGTCCTGGGCCTGGGCCATCAGCTCGGCCTTCAGGTAGCGGGGCTCGGCCCCGAGCGCGCGGACGATCGTGACGTAGAGCCCCCGGGTGCCAAAGGCCGGGTTCGCGATGTAGATCACCTGGTGACGGGTCGGATCGAGCGCGGAGACCGCAGCGCGCACCGCGACGGTCTTGCCGGCGCCGACGTCGCCCGTGATCACCCCGAGGGCGGACTCGAGGACGACGAAGTGGATGCGCGCGACCGCTTCTGCATGGGACTGGCGACTGAAGAGGTCCTTCGGGGCGATCGCCTTGCCGAATGGCGTGCGCGACAGGCCGAAGTGTGACGCCCACGACGCCGCGCTCACTTGGTCGGTCCGATCTCGCCGTCGCTTGGGTTTGCACGGAACATCTCGAGCTGGGCGAAGTCGATCGGCGCCCCGGTGCCGGCCTCTTCCTCGTGTGCCTTCTGCACGAGGGCGAGGTAGTCGATCCCTGTCGGCTCCGGTGCCGGCCGCTCGGCTTGAGGAACGGCGCGGTGGGTGTGGCGCCTCGTCATAAACGGCGTCGCCACCCCGGCGGGGCGGCCGTCATAGAAGACGTCGATGCGGCTGAGGTCGGCCGGGTCATAGCGCAGCTCGACGCGCCGTCCGACGAGTGCAGGATCGACAGCGTAGGAGTTTCCTTCGAGCGGGACGCTCGCCGTGCGTTTTCAGGAGACCCGAGTGTGCTTTATGGCATCTGATCAGGATGATTGTCGTGGCGCACAGCTGTGCGTGACGGAGTGGATCAGGTCGACCGGTTCAGCCGGGCGAGCAGCTCCCGGTTGATCTGGCGCGCTGCGTCGAGCTCTTCGCTGCGCCGAGCCAGCTCCTCGCGCGTCTCGAACAGCGCCTGTTCGAGCTCTTCCACCCGTGCCCCGAGCTGCGAATGACCGGCATCTCCGACACCGCCGATCTCTGTGGCGACGCCGGCGCCCATGCACTCGCCCAAGCGGCGCTTGAGAGCCGTCAGCTCAACATCGAGACGGCGGTTGCGCGCCTTGGCGTTCTCGAGGTCGGCACGCAGTGACGCGGTGCTCACTCGGGCGGAGTCGGCCACCTGGTGGGAGAAGCGCTGCGATGCATGGGCGACGCCGCGTGCGATCTCCGCGCGTAGCTCCGGGTGGTCATAGACGAACCGGCGGCTCACCTTGGCCCGGCGGGCCACGGCCGCGACAGCGAGCGGCTCTGTGGCGTCGACCATGGCAGTGATGACGGCGAGCACCTGGGCCGCCTTGGCCTGTGAGTCGGCCCGCCGTCGCTCGAGAAGCGGTCCGGGGTCAGCCATCATGGGCCTCGTCGCGCGCGGCGCGCTCGATGGTCGGAAACAGCTGCGGGCGACCTTGACGCACCACGCCGCGAAACTCGACCGGGAAGGTGGTGGAAAGACGCGCCCGATCGCGGCGCAAGGTGGTGATCGCGTCGTGGAGCTCCGCTCGATTCTTCTCGTCGAGGCAGGCCAGTGCCTCCTCGTTGGCCCGCACGAGGCGCCGCGCGGCGTCGATCTCCTCGTCGGCCGGCGCGGCGTCACGCCTGGCCCAGTCCGACAGACCCGAGACGAGGGACAGTCGCTCCCGCTCACCGAGGAGCTGGGCCAGGTAGGCGGTGAGCTCGGGTTGGTAGGAGGGATCGGTCCGGAAGTACTCGCAACCCAAGCACCGGTGCCGGAAGGGACACGACCGACCGCTGGCGGCCACGTTGGCCGGCTCGGTGCACGCACCGAAGGGCACCGCCACCTGACCGGCCTGGTCCCGCAGCGCCTCCGAGTCGCCGAGCACGCCGAGGGTGGGGCGCACCCGGTGACCGCCAGCGTCGAGCTGCAGGGGACCGAGGGCCTCTTGGGCGGCCCGCTTGCGGCGGGTCGAGACACGAAAGTACGAAAGCGTGGTCTGGATCCGTTGGTGCCCGAGAAGGTCCTTCAAGGTGTCCACGGGCGTGCCGGCATCGGCATGCCGCTGGGCAAAGGAGTGCCGGAAGGCGTAGGGCACCACCCGCTCCCGAGGGAACGGGACCGTCCGGCCGCTGCGTTCGTCGACGTGGTCCAAACGGGGCAGCGCCTTCGCCCAGCGCTTCACGGCTCCTTGGAGCTGCGCGGGGGCGATCGGTTTGGTGCCGTCAGGGTTCTTGGTCGCCCGAGGGAACAGCACGAGGCACTCTGGATCGGTGTGAGGGAACGCGGCGGCGACCCTGGACTGCTGGGCGGAGATGACCTGCGCTTCGCGCTCGTGGATCGGCAGGCGACAGCCGACCTTTGCCACCTTTGGCATGTCGTGGACGAGCACAGGGCTGCGACGGCGCTCACCGTCGTCGCCGACGTGCTCGTCGTAGTCGAGGCAGTCGAAGCGAAGCGCGCACAGCTCGCCGGTGCGCCGACCGACCCCGGCCTGCAGCTCGACGGCGGCCCGGATGCAAGGGCTCGAGATCTCCTCGAGCAACGCCAGGCTCTCTTCGTCGAGCAGCTGGGCCATCACCGACTCGGGGAACGCGAGACCAACCTCTTCGGGCTCGCGGCTCTCGGCGCGTGGCACGTCGCTTCGACGCAAGGTCACCTCGTCTTTCAGCCCGGCCATCGCTTGGCCCGGCGCGCTCAGCCCCATCGGCCGCACGTCTCGGAAGAACTCGGCGATGCTGCGAACGGTGCGGACGCGCCGGTCGGCGGACATCGTGCCGGCGGCCTGGAGACGACCGAGGCGGGCGAGGAACGACTCGAGGTCCCTGCGTCCGAGCGCCTCTGGGGCCTCCCCGCGGTCGTCGCGGCGCCCCAGGTGCTCGGAGAACATCCCCACCGCAGCCACCATCTTGCGTGCCGCGGCTGGGTGCTTGGTGACCAAGCAGTCGGCAGCCCAGACCTTCACGGCGTGTCGCAACCACCACTGGCTGACCGGTCGCGCCATCTCGCCCCGACTTTTGTGAAGGACCTGGCCGCCCACGAACGACAGCCGGCCGGAGTGGCCCCAGACCCGAAGGTCCCACACGTCCTTTTCAGCCTCACTGTCCGCGTCCGCGTCGAGACGCGCGATGGACCTGGCGACGAGAACGAGGAACCGCCTCGGTGAATCCGAGAGCCCCGAGGGGTCGAAGTCGGCCACGCTGGATGCGCCAGCGTCTCGCAGATGCTTGACCGCCGCCCGCAGGGCGGGCGGGCGCACCTTGCGCCCGTCGGCCAGGGAAACCTGGATGCCATAGAGCAGCTCGGTGATGACCCGGTCACCAAGTCCCGTCATCACCACGCGGCCCCCGAGGTCGCCGTGGCGGGGCGTCGCGTTGGCCAAGAAGGCGTCGAGGGGCGGGAACCGGCTCACCCGCCACAACTGGTAGTGAGCCTCGCAGAGCCCGTTGAGATGAGCGCCGAGACGGTGACAGGTGCGCGCCGGGCAGCGTCCGAGGGTCGGCCGGGGGACCGCCGGGACATGGCGCTCGTCGCCGTACACGTGGGAATCCACGCTCTGGCCGTGGACGCGCCGGGCCTGGTTGCAGCTGATGCACAGGCCCTTTTCGTGCTCGGGCCGTTCGTGGCCGGGAGTTCGGCACACCAAGCACAGCCCGGGTGGACGGCGCCGGGCGGGGTCGACACCTCGGGCACAGAAGACCTCGAAGTCGGTGCCGGCCTCGGCTTTCCAACTGATGGCACAGGTGCCGCACAACCCGTCGGACTGACGGCCCTCGCCGCCACAGCCGCCGACCGGGCACACCCGCCAGCCGAGGAGACGGTGTGCGGGATCGGGGGTGAGCACCTCTGACTCGGCGTCCCATCCGAGCTTCGCCACCAGCTCGCGATCGAGCACTTCTTCCAGGCGGTCGGAGAAGGCCGGTGCCGGGCCAACCGCTCGTCTTGCCGGGAGAGCCATCACCGCTGCTCACCGAAACCCAACGGCCCCAGGCGTTCCACGGCGTCGCGCAAGCGGTCGGCATCGGGATGGAGGTAGACCTCGGTCGAGCGGATCGACGCGTGGCCGAGCAGCTCGCGCACCACGTCGAGCCCTGCTCCTCGGGAGAGCAGCTCGCCGGCGGTGGCATGGCGGAACATGTGGGGGCGCAGGACCCGGGAGAGTCCGGCCCGCCGGGAGCTCTCCGCCATCTGGGCTCGGACGGCGTCCGCGCTCATCGGCCGGCCGAGCGGTTCGTGGAACAAGTTCACGAGGACGAAGTCGCACGCCTCGGCGGCCGGGCAGCGCTCCCGCTCGGCCAGATAGCGGTCGTAGCAGGCCAGCACCTCGGTATGCACCGGCACCGACCGCCCGCCGGTCTTGGCCATGGCCTCGTTGGGATTGTCCCGGCGCACGACATGGAGATGAGGACCGCCGACTCGGCAACCCATTGCAAGTGCGGCGTCCACCAGGTGCAGGTCCGAGCGCCGAAGGCCCAAGGCCTCACCGATCCTCAGGCCGCAGAACCACAACAGCACGACGAGAAAGCGGTCCCGCCAGCTACGCGCGACCCGCAGCAACGCCTCGGCCTCTTCCTGACGGACCGCAGCCGGGCGAGCGTTGCCACGCTCACGCTGGCGGTGCCGGGGACGAGCCACGTAGCGCAGGCCGGCACCTTCGGGCCGGAGGTCAGCTGGCAGGTGCCGGTCGTCGGCGACCTCGTAGAGCAGCGCCAGGATCGATCCGTCGAGCGTCTCGGTTGCGACGGCGTGCTTGGCAAGCTCGCGCACCGCAGCAAGAACATGGTTGATCCGTCCGGCGCTGCGCGCCTTGCCAACGCCAGCCCCCTGGCGCTCGACCGGCGTGGTGCGCAGCCAGCCGACGAACGATCCCATGGCACGAAGTCCCTCGCCCAGATCACGACCCGTCTTTTCGCACCAGCCGAAGAACAGCGCCAGATCCCCGGCATACGAGCGAGTGGTGCCTTCTGCGCGGTCAGCCCCGATCCGCAGGTGCCGCAGGAACGAGTCGGCCGCCGGCACCGGGCACCAATCGTCGTCGACGACGCTCCAGTAGGCCAGCGCGTCGGTCACCACCACTCGCAAGGCCCTCACGCCGTCCCCCTCTGTGCCTCACAGTTCTGCACGTGGCGCACGGTATCCAGAGGCTGTGACGGCTGGGGCTCTCAGAGGCTCTCCGCGGGACACCCCTGCACGGATCTCCCACTCCTGAAAACGTGCGCGTGACTTTCCTCGTCACCGACCACAAGAACGCCTCGTGCAGCTTTTCCTCTGCGACACCGCGATGGGGCCCGTCGGCCTCGTAGCGCTCGATCGGGGACTGCTTCGTCTCGGCATGCACACGCCGGTTCGCCACCTGTGCCACCCAGGCACAGAACGCGTCGTTCAGCTCCTCGAGTGACGCGATGCCCTGATGGGTCGCCTCGTCGAGAAAGGCCTCTCGGATGTAGCGGTTCGCTCGTTCCTGCTTGCCGCGGCCTTCCGGCGAGTAGGGCTTCGAATGGACAAGGCGGATGCCGAGCACCGCGCAGGTGCGTGCCAGCCAACTGTTGGCGAACGGTGCGCCGTTGTCTGCATAGAGGACGCCTGGGAGGCCACGGTGACAGATCGCGTGGCGGAGCAGGTCCTGGCACGCCCGGGCGTTCTCGTGCGCGTAGAAGCGGCCGTCGACGATCAGGCGGCTGTGATCGTCAACGATCAAGAACAGCTTGGCGCGAACTGACCGGTCTGTCTTCGGGAACGGCACAAAGGGGCCCACCAAGACGTCGGTGATCCAGCGGTCGTTCGAGTGCTCGGCCTCGTAGCGACCGAAGGCCTTCTGCTCGGCCGCGAGCGCTTCGCGGTGCAGGCCAGCACGGCGTAGCTGCTCGCGGATCGTGCGCTCAGCGACCCGGACGTGGTGGCGCAGGTAGAGGATCGAGGCGATCTGGGCGGCCGAGCGGGTCGGGAGCTCGAGGCGGAGCGCGCAGGCCTCGTCGAACAGCTCCGGATGGGCGCGCACCGCGCCGGCGTCTGAGCGCGGATCGGGGCGCAGTCCGGCGAGGCCGCCCTTGCGCCACGACCTGATCCACCGGTCGATGCTCGATCGCGAGTAGCGGCGCTGGGTCCCGTCGGGGTGCTGGTGGGTGCGCGCCGCGATGGCGCGCACGATCTCGCCGCGCTCGGCCTTTCCGAGGTGGTCGTTCGTCGCCTCGGCGATCACCGAGAAACGGTGGATCGCGATCTGCTCGGACTGGTCAGGTTCCACCTGTTCGGTCCTCCTCGTCATCGGGAAGTGGGACAGGAGGCATGAAACGCCGTCTGCCGATGACGAGGTAGGGGGAGATGGTGTTGGCGGCGAGCAGCCGCCCGCCGCTCACGACCGAAGAGAAGCGCCAGGCTCCGAGCACCCCCCAGCCCGGGAGCGCGGACGCCGATGTGAAGGCCCGACCGAGCGCTGCGACAGCGCTCGATGGGCCGCTGAGCGTCAATCCCGATGGCCCGACGGCGCCGAGCTCGAAAGCAACGGCAGCGAAGGAGATCGTGAGCGCGCCGGCGCGCTCGGCGAATCGGCGCAGCCAGCCACGCACCGTTGTGTGCGGGACGCCGAGCGCCCGGGCGGCGGGCCGCACGCCGCTGCGCCCTTCGAGCACGGCCTCGATCGCCGCACCGACGGTCTCGGTGACGTCCAGTCGCTTCAAGAGGGCGAACGCCGGCAGCAGCGCGTGGGTGACCGCGCACGTCCGACAGCGCGCCCGACGCACGAAGACGCGCACGCAGGCTCCGAGAACCCGGACCGGACGCGTGTAGCCAGACCAGAACGTCATGGCTGCAGAGCAGCCCGGGCAGTCCGGGCGCGGGACCTCGATCTTCTTGCCGAGCGACGCGTAGGCGTCGACGGACAGCGCGCAGGGCCATACGATGGCCACAGGTGGCAACACCGCCTTGGACCCCTTTCCGCGTTCGTTGCCAAACAGAGGCGCGGGGAGGGGTCCCTCGCGTTCAGGGACGCCTCATCCTCTCCGCTCGCCACACCGTTCGGCCAACTGCGCGTCGTCAAAGAGCGCGGCCGAGCGCCGCGCCGGGGGCCTCAGGCAGTCATGCCGCTAACACGAGCTCGCTTTGGACGGCCCGCAGCAGCCGCACCTCGCTGACCACCTCGGCGGCCAGATCGCCGAAGGCGACGGCCGGGTGGTCCTCGTAGAGATCGAGGGCGGCCCGGGCGGCTTCGAGCCACTGGCGGGCCCGCTCGGTCCCCTGCAGGCCGTGCGACGCCTTGGCGATGACGGTCTTCAACCGGGGCTCGCCCGCCCTGACCAGGGCGTTCGGGTCGGCCCAGCGTTCGAGGACGGCCAGGTCGGCCTGGCCCAGCTCACCGGTCAGCGGGCTCATGGGCATCAGCTGGCGGACGAGGTCTTTGATGCGGCGCTTGTGGAGAGCACCGGCCTGGGTCAACCGGTCACAGGCCCGCACCCGACGGTCGAGACCAGCCCGGTCGGCTTCGGGCAGCACGAGAGGCCGCAGCCCGCCAGGATCGACGAGCGGGAGACGGGCCAGGGTGTCGGCGTCGATCCCGTTGGTCTTGGTGTGCCGAGACAGGAACCGCCGCAGGTCGGCCGCCTTCTGCGACGACACCCGAAACACGGTGTGGCCCCGGGACGAGAAGAACACGGCCACCGGCATCCACGCCGGGCCGGTCGGCTCCATCACCACCTCGAGGGTGGTCCCCGCCGGCGCCCCCGTCAGAGCGACCGCTTCGATCTCACCCAGGCTCTGCTTCGTCGGCCAGCACTTGCGTTTCGCCACCGTCGTCCCCTCTGCGTCGAGGATGCGGACGGTGTGGGCACTGGCGATACCGAGATCGATGCCGACCAGGCGTCGTTCGCTCATGGTGTCGTCTCCTTCGTCTGTTGCACCTCCACCGGCTCGCCCGCAGAAGCGACGCACGCATCAGGCCACGGTCCCAAGGAGACACGCCCAACCGCGGCTCCCACTCATGTGCTGCAAACGGACCCGGCCTCTGCGGGCCGGCCCACTTCCCTCATCCGGGGCATCCGTGGCCAGGCCGAAGATGGCAATCAGACGCACGGGGCCAGACCCTTGCGGACCTCCCCCAGAGCCGTTCTCGACGCCACCCTCCGGACCAGCCGGGATGATGAGTATGCAACCCTGGGACCCCAACCCCGTAGTGGATCCACGGTGCCGGTGTCCCTTACATGAGCCGGCGCGGCGGGCCGGGGCCGGCGGCTGAGCCGGCGCGGCGGGCCGGGGCCGGCGGCTGAGCCGGCGCGGCGGCCGGGGTCAGCCCACCTCGGTGGAGCGGTGCCGGTCGGCCAGGTCGACCAGCTGGGCCATGATCCGGCCGAAGTCGAAGTCCTTGGGGGTGTAGACGGCGGCCACCCCTTTCTCCCTGAGGACCTCGGCGTCGTCGGGAGGGATGATGCCGCCGACCACCACCGGCGCGTTCACCCCGGCGGCCCGGAGCCGGTCGAGCACCTCGGGGACCAGGTCCAGATGGCTGCCCGACAGGATGGAGATGCCGACCACGTCGACGTCCTCGTCGCGCGCCGCCAGGGCGATCTCCTCGGGGGACAGGCGGATGCCCTGGTACACCACCTCGAAGCCGGCGTCGCGCGCCGCCACGGCGATCTGCTCGGCGCCGTTGGAGTGCCCGTCGAGACCGGGTTTGGCCACCAGCAGCCGGGGCGGGCCGCCGGTCCGCTCGGCCAGGGCCCGGGCCCGCTCCGCCACCCCCGCCAGCTCGCCGCCGCGCTGGCCGACGCCTCCGGCCACGCCGGTGGGGGCCCGGTACTCGCCGAACACCTCGCGCAGCACCCCGGCCCACTCGCCGGTGGTGCCGCCGGCATGGGCGAGGGCGATGGTGGCCGCCATGATGTTGGTCGACTCGTCCTCGGCGGCCCGGCGCAGCTCGTCGAGGGCCCGCCGCACCGCGGCGTGGTCACGGTGGGACCGCCAGGCGGTCACCTCCTCACGCTGGTGCTGCTCCACCGCCGGGTCGACCTTCAAGATGGTGCTGGCGCCGTCGTCGGGCGTGTGCAGCGGGGACGGCTCGGTGCCGGTGAAGCAGTTCACCCCGACGACCTGCAGCTCCCCGGACTCGATGCGGCGCACCCGCTCGGCCTGGCTGCGCACCAGGCGCCGCTTCAGCTCGTCGACCGCCTCGAAGGCGCCGCCCAGGGCCAGCACCTCGTCGAGCTCGGCCGACGCCTCCTCTTGCAATTCGGCGGTGCGGCGCTCGATGACCGTGGAACCCTCGAAGATGTCCTCGTGCTCGAGGAGGTCGGTCTCGAAGGCCAGGATCTGCTGGATGCGCAGCGACCACTGCTGGTCCCATGGCCGGGGCAGGCCCAACGCCTCGTTCCACGCCGGCAGCTGCAGCGCCCGGGCCCGGGCGCCCTTCGACAAGGTGACGCCGAGCGTCTCGAGGACGATGCGCGGCACGTTGTTCTCGGGCTGCGCCTCGGTGAGGCCCAGCGAGTTGACCTGCACCCCGTAGCGGAAGCGCCGCAGCTTGGGGTCCTCCACGCCGTAGCGGTCCCGGCAGATCCGGTCCCACAGGGCCGTGAAGGCCCGCATCTTGCAGGTCTCCTCCACGAAGCGGATGCCGGAGTTGACGAAGAACGACATGCGGCCCACCACCTGGGGCAGCTCGTCGGGTTCGATCTTGCCCGACTCGCGCACCGCGTCGAGCACCCCGATGGCGGTCGCCAGGGCGTAGGCCAGCTCCTGCTTGGGGGTGGCGCCGGCCTCCTGCAGGTGGTAGCTGCAGACGTTGATCGGGTTCCACTTGGGGACGTGGCGCACCGTGTGGGCGATCATGTCGACGATCAGCCGCCGGCTGGGGCCGGGCGGGAAGATGTAGGTGCCGCGCGACAGGTACTCCTTCACGATGTCGTTCTGGGTGGTGCCCTGCAGCACCCGGGGGTCCGCCCCGGTGTCCTCGGCGTGGGCGATGTAGAGGCCCAGCAGCCACGCCGCCGTGGCGTTGATGGTCATGGAGGTGTTCATCTCCCCGACCGGGATCCCGTCGAACAGCTGCTCCATGTGGCCGCGGTGGGCCACCGGCACCCCGACCTTGCCGACCTCGCCGGCCGCCTGGGGGGCGTCGGGGTCGTAGCCGGTCTGGGTCGGGAGGTCGAAGGCGATCGACAGGCCCGTCTGCCCCTTGGCCAGGTTGGTCCGGTACAGGGCGTTCGACGCCGTCGCCGACGAGTGGCCCGAATAGGTGCGCATCACCCAGGGCTTGTCGCGTCCGCCTGCCGCTCCCACAGCGCTCATCCTCCCATTGTGCCGCGTGTGCGGATGTCACCTGCCGGCGCCGGGCGCCGGCCCGGCGTGGCTCCTCGTCGACCCGGGAGGGTTCGGTGGCTCCCTCCTGGTCGTGGAGTGCTACCTCTTGGGCTTGGAGTAGTCGTAGAAGCCGCGGCCGGACTTGCGACCGAGCTGCTCCGCCGTCACCATCCGCCGCAGCAGCGGCACCGCCGCGTAGTTGGGGTCGCGGTACTCCTCGTAGAGGGCGTCGAGGATGGCCAGGCTGGTGTCGAGGCCGACCAGGTCGAGCAGGGCGAAGGGCCCCATCGGGAAGCCGCAGCCGCCCTTCATGGCCTCGTCGATGCCGTCGCGGCCCGCCACCCCCGACTCGAGGAGCCGCACGGCGTTGTTGAGGTACGGGAAGAGCAGCGCGTTGACGATGAACCCGGCCTGGTCCTTCACCTCCACCGGCTCCTTTCCGCACGCCTGGGCGAAGGCCACGGCCTCGGCCAGGGTCTCGTCCGACGCGGTGATCGGCCGGACCACCTCCACCAGCGACATGGCCGGGGCGGGGTTGAAGAAGTGGATCCCACAGACCCGGTCGGGGCGGCCCGTCTCCATCGCCAGCTCGACCACCGGGAGGGTGGAGGTGTTGGTGGCGATGATGGTGCTCTCGTCGCAGACCCGGTCCAGCTCGGTGAACAGGTGCTTCTTCACGGCCAGGTCCTCGACGACCGACTCGATGACCAGGTCCGCGGTCGACAGGTCCTGGAGGTCCGTCGTGGCGGTCACCCGTGCCA
>OFHJ01000707.1_pt1 | contig 11688 bp, 10 predicted proteins | sample 1522001 | NCBI WGS metagenome assembly OFHJ01 (sample SAMEA2464838, study PRJEB22497) | soil metagenome | biome: Grassland; feature: Farmland; material: Clay | place: Australia | collected 2013-02-01 | depth 1.2 m | reverse complement strand
GCCAGGCCGACGCCAAGCGGGCCATGGCGGTGGCTCTGCGCAACCGGATCCGCCCCATGCGAGTGCCGGCCGAGGATCGCGCCGACATCATGCCGAGCAACATCCTGCTGATCGGTCCCACCGGGGTGGGCAAGACCGAGATCGCCCGGCGCCTGGGGGAAGCGAGGGCCGCCGGCACCCCTGCGTGAGCACCCCGCAATCCCCTTCGCTGGGGCGGACGGTCCTACCCAGTCGGCGTCCCCCGCTGGACCGACCCGACCGACAGGTAGGGCGCGCTCGTGCGCGCGCAGGCGAGAAACGGCAGCGACACGAACTTCGCCGCCTTCAGGTTCGGTGCGTACACGCGAAGGCCCACCGACGTGGCGCGCCCGCACCTCGCCGCCGGGTAGTTGTCGACGTCGACGATGCGCAGGATCGCCGTTGCGGAGCCACCGAGGCCGGTCGGGCCACCCCGGGCGAGCGAGACGCCCGACAGGGTGACGCGGCTCGGCGGGTGCACGGGGCTTCGGGAAGCGGGCTTGCCGAGCGTGCGCCCCGCGGCGTTGACGGCCGACACGCCTGTGTAGCCGGTCAGGGTGCACGCCCGCGTCGAGATGTTCGTGAACCGCAGGTGGTAGTAGACGCTGCCCGCGGCGCCACTTCCGTGCGTGTCGATCCACACGGCGAGCTGCCCGGGTGTGCAGGCGCGGGCGGCGGCGCGGTGGCTGCGCCCCGGGGCACGGGGACTCGAGGCAGCCGCGGCGGCGCCGACCGGGCAGAGCGCAGCGGCCGCGATCAGGACACCAACCGAAGCCTTCCCTACACGCATCGAGTCCCACCTTCCTTCGAGTCGGCGCGCGGCGCCGAGCAGCGCCCGTTCGCGGCAGGGTACCGTCGTCACGGCACGGCGACGCGCCCGCCGGCGAGGGCACGCGGCCGATAGGCTCCCGACCGTGCCCGACGTCCGCAGCTCCCACCAGACGGTGCCCCGGGCGGCGGCGTAGTCGATGCCGCTCCACGGTGCCGGCGGCCCGGACCGCACGCCGGGGCGACACCGGCCGCGCGCGATGCGGTCCGTCGCCGACCCCGTCCTCGGCGAGGAGCTCGAGCTGCCCACCCGCCGCCTCGCCAGCCGTCCCGTCCCGGCGACGACCGCCTACCAGCTCGTCCACGACGAGCTCATGCTCGACGGCAACGCGCGGCTGAACCTGGCCACGTTCGTGACCACCTGGATGGAGGAGCCGGCCGCGCGGCTCATGGCCGAGTGCGCCGAGAAGAACATGATCGACAAGGACGAGTATCCGCAGACTGCGGAGCTCGAGCGGCGCTGTGTGAGCATCCTCGCCAACCTGTGGCACGCTCCGGACGCCGGGGACGTCATCGGTTGCTCGACGACGGGATCGTCGGAGGCATGCATGCTCGGCGGCCTCGCCCTGAAGCGGCGGTGGTCGCTCGCGCGCCGGGCGGCAGGACGGTCAATTGATCGGCCGAACCTCGTCATGGGCGCGAACGTGCAGGTCTGCTGGGACAAGTTCTGCAACTACTGGGAGGTCGAGCCCCGGATCGTTCCGATGGAGGGCGAGCGCTTCCATCTCTCGGCCGAAGAGGCAGTTGCACGCTGCGACGAGAACACGATCGGCGTCGTCGCCGTGCTCGGATCCACCTTCGACGGCAGCTACGAGCCCGTCGCCGAGATCGCGGCGGGCCTCGACGCGCTCCAGGCCCGCACCGGCGCCGACGTGCCGCTCCCCGTCCACGGGGCGTCCGGCCGGGTGATTGCCCCCTTCCCCCACGAGGACCCTGCCCGGGACCTCCCCCCCGACCGCGGGGCCCCCGCCGCGCGGGGTCGCGGCGCGCCCGCGGCGGGCGGTCGTGTTCTCCTGCTCTGCGCTTGCGCCCCCGTCGTTCCCGGTGTGCGGGCCCCGCCGCTCGGCTGCGGGCCGAAACTCCGGTCGTTGCGGCGCCCTGCGTGTACAAACCCATCGTCCCTTCGAGGTCGGCGTGGCGGAGGGCATCCTGGACCGTCACTACGTTCTCTCCGCTTTCGTTCATCAGTGTGCCGAGCCTGTGCCGCAAGTCCGTCGCAGAATGCGCTGCGCCAAGCGGGAACGTTCCGCCATCCACCTTGACGGCAAGCCGCCTATGGCGACTTGTGCCTGTCCCGGTCGGGAGCGATTCGCCGCGCGCGTGGACGGGCATAGCTCGGCCAGTTGCAAAATTGACCTTGTCGGACTGCCCTCCCGATTGAAAAGCGGTACGGCCTGGAATGCGGCGATTGAGGGGCACGGGCGCCTCTGGGCACCGGATCCGATCATGGAAGGACGACGTTGAGCTTCCATCACGATTCGCGATCGGCAACGGAGCGTTTCCGCTGCTCAACGGTCTCTGCGAGTCGCGCCGCCTGAACCATCAGATAGTTCTGTTCCGGAATGCTAGTGGTGCCGGCCGCGGCGGCCCGATAGTGCTGGATGGCTCTCGCGAAATCGCCAAGCATCTCAACCAGATGACCGCGCACGGCATCCAGCCGATAATGTTTGCTCAGGCGTTCGTCGCTGTCCAATGCTCGGAGCCGCTCCAGTCCGCTCGCTGGCCCGTGCACCATCGCAATGGCGATGGCCTGGTTGAGTATGACCATTGGGCTGGGCTGAACGCGCTGAAGCAGTTCATAGAGCGCCAGGATCTGCGGCCAATCAGTATCCTGCGCCCGCGCTGGCTCGTCATGAACGGCGCTGATCGCCGCCTGCAACTGGTAGGGGCCTACAGCTCCTTTCGAGAGAGCGAGCGTCAGCAGCGTTGTGCCTTCGGCGATCTCGTTCCGGTCCCACAGATTGCGGTCCTGTTTGTCCAGCGGGATGAGCTCGCCGCCGGGGCCAGTGCGCGCTGCTCGACGTGCGTCGGTCAGCAGCATCAGCGCGAGAAGGCCGACGACTTCGGCGTCCTCTGGAAGCAAGGCCCGGAGGCTTCCGGTCAATCGGATGGCTTCGCGCGCCAGATCAAGCCGCTGCAAGTTAACGCCGGTGCTGCTCGCGTATCCCTCGCTGAAGATCAGGTAAAGCACATGGAGAACGGCTGGCAGCCGATCCCCGCGTTCCTGCGGAGTCGGAGTACGAAACGGAACTCCCGAGATCCGGATGCTCTGTTTCGCGCGGCTGATGCGCTGGGCCATCGTCGCTTCGGGAACCAGAAATCCCTTGGCGATTTCCGCCGTAGTCAAACCGCCTGCCGCGCGCAGCGTCAGCGCGATCGCCGAGGATGTGCTCAGTGCAGGGTGGCAGCACATGAAAAGCAGAATCAACGTGTCCTCAGGATCCATCTCCGCCCCGCACTCTTCCAAGGGCTCCATCGCCCGTTCCTCTTCCGCGGCGGTCGCTGTCTCGCGTTGGCGACGCGCGATTTCGCTGCGTGCCATGTCCGCCATCCGCCTGGACGCGACTCGGATCAGCCAGCCGCGCGGGTTTTCGGGAACCCCTTCCGTTGGCCACTGCCGAAACGCCGCCAGCATCGCTTCCTGCACCGCATCCTCGGCGGTTGCAAAGTCACGGAAACGGCGGGCAACCGCGCCGAGCACCTGCGGCGCGAGCTCACGCAGCAGGTGCTCCGACGCAGAGTCCCAAGGAACTGGGTTCGCAGCTTCCGTCACAGCATCTGCTCGGGCGGCGCGGCCATGATGGGACGTACTTCGATAGGCATGTTGAGGGGCGCTCCGCCGGGCCCGGGAGCCGCCGAGATGCGCGCCGCAATGGCGTAAGCCCGCTCCGGGCTATCCACGTCGACGATCCAGAAGCCGGCCAGAAATTCCTTCGATTCCGGGAAAACCCCGTCGGTGACCGGTGCGCCGTTTTTTCCGGCCCGCACCAACCGAGCCCGATCCGGAAAGGAAAGGCCCTCGCCTGCAACCCACTCGCCCGCCCCGTGCAGGTCGCGGTTCAGGTCGTGCATGAAGGCGATGTGCGCCCGCAGATCTGCCTTCGGCCACGCCGGAACCCCGGCTCCCGCTCGCATTGTGTTCATCATCAGGATGTATTTCATGGGGAATCTCCTCTCGGTTTGGTGAGAATTTCGCAATCTGGGCCTCGATTTAGGCTGGCCGCCGAAGGCGGGCCGTTCGGACCGCAGATTGCGCTTTCATCCGGTAATCGGAGCGGGAGCGGGATTCTCGACACGCGCTCGCAAAAAATTGTCAGGAACTTCCAGGGCGCGTCGGATTGCCGCCTGAGGACCCGATCCATGCGGGAAGGTTGGACCTTGGTGGGGCATCGCACGAGATTTTCAATGATTGCTTGCCCTGCGAAAGTGAACGCAGATCTGGTCTGGGTTCGTTAGGGGTTAGGAAATGGTATCCGCGGGCGCCAAAACGTATCGTTCGAGGCCAATCCTGCCCTTTGGACTCAATCAGTTACGCTTACGCTGGTCCCTTTAGGGCGGTAACAAACACGGGTTCAAATCCCGTCGGGGACGCCAACAAAACAAACACCAAAACGAAGCGCGATACCCTCGATCTTCGGATCGCTGAATACCCGCTCCTCGAGCTGACGGTACATGTCCGAACCGCTTGCGATGTTCGGCGTCGCTGGTCGTTCGAAAGGATCATCTTCCGCCCCGAGGCATCCTCCACTTTTCGGCTTAATCCAGAATCCGCAGGACTGCTGAAGATGTCGGCTCACGCCGCCCGCGACGGACGCCGCAAACAGATGACCACCACCTTCAAGACGAAGCTTGCGGTCGCCGGGGAAAGCCTTGGGCACGTCGGGCAAATTGTTCGGCAGGAACGTCAGCATATCGATCACTGCATTGGGCGCGACCTGTTGAAGCGCGTCCTCGATCTGCTTGTAATCGAAGGCGTCGGTCGGCATTGCCTCGCGCCAAGTGTTTGCGGTTGTTGTGGGCAGCGCTCCGAACGAGTCATCGCGGCCACCTCGTGGCCTTGCCTGATCAACTCTTTGACAATCGGAATACCGACCGCTCCACTTGCACCTGCGACAAAGTCCTTCATGATCGCTCCTGTCGCGGTGATTCGAGACGGTGGTGCACCGTTTCAGTGGAGCCTCAGATAGCCGTCCAGCCAGCCGAGAACCTTTTCCCAGTTCTCGGCATTCCCGTAAGCGGCATCCGGCCGGCCGAGGAACCCATCTTCCCGAACCGTCACCAGCGTTCCGTAATTGGAGGGTTCCAAGCGGTATGTCAGGGTCGTTTCGCGCTCCGCAATGAGTGGATTTGCGGCAAAGCGCCTTGTGATGACCACCTTGTGAGGGGCATCCACCTCACAGATCTCGCCCTACTCGTTGAACTGCCGGCCATCGGGCAGCTCGACGGTGATACTCCAACGGCCCTGGGTGCGCAGGTCCGCTCGCCAGTCCTTCAACCAATACACGCCGGGGATCGTCCACCACGCCTCCACCTCGTCGGTCATGAGGGCGCGAAACACCCGATCCGGGCTTGCCGGGACTTCGGCACAACCGAGGAGCATGCCGGTAACGCCGTCGGCAACCACCTTGGGTGCCTTTCGCGCCAAGGCGGCGCTGCGGAAGTCCGATTGCATGGTTGATTCTGAGGACATCCTCGACTCCTTTCAGCAGCAGGCGTGGCCGGGGCCGCTCTTAGCCCCACAGGCATCGTGATGGAGAACCCAGGATGCCTAGCCCGCGTGCATGCTGCTTTCTCGGTCACGGAAATAGCTCGAGTAGCTGTGAAGTGGTGTCCCATGGCGGGACACAAAAACGCTTAGTCCGGAACGTTCGCCTCTGAATCCGATCGCCTGGACGGTCGTTCTTTGGTGGTTTGGCATTGTCAGCATATATCAGGAGGAATGGGCGAGGCGACGGGTTTTCCATACGAATGGTCGGTGTGGGTGCTGCGGGGACGGGATGCCGGGGCCCGGCCGCTCGCTTGCCACAGGCCTAAAGCCAGGCGTTTGGCACGGCGACGCGCGCGGAATCGGCGTCCAGCGTCCACATCGGCACTCGGCGCGCATCCCTGGGCAGGTAGCCGGCTCGGAGCTTCCGGCTGGCGAGACCCCGCGAGTGGGCGCCGACGCTTTCGCAGCACGCAAAAGCGACGAAGACCGCCGCGCCGATGATTTTCGCGCGTTCGCCGCTTCGGGCGCACGCGAGTTTTTTTGCGGGTCCATGGCGGTAATGCTCAACAACCAATCGTTTCGTTTCTTTAGCGCCCCGGCACCTCATCCGGCCCTTCGCCCATTTACGCTGGCCTGCCGCACCCGAGCCCCCGGGGCGCCCAAGCCTGCAGCCTCCGCGCGCCGGTCCGTGTTGCGGGACAGCTTCACCGCGTAACGGCCCATCGCATGCGGCGAACCCGCGCGCGTTCGGATTTCCCCGCCGGATGATCGGCGCTAACCTTCGGTGGCGCCGGTTGACATCGGTCACAACCGCCGCGTTTCCGCTGCCTTGTTCTTTGCCCTGCGGCTCGCGGGCTGGTACATTGGCCTTTCGGTTTCCCCGGGAGAGCGCCCTTCATGCCTCGCATCGCGAATGCGGTAAACAGCACGTTCTCATCAGGCTGTTCCCGCCCGCCAAGCTGTTCCCATCCGCGTCGCCCCCGGTCCAGCGCAATGCCGCCGGCTGCCGCGCGGCCGGCGCGGTTGCGCCGCTGCGCCGGCCTCGGCCTAAGCCTGGCATTCGCGCTAGCGGTGTTGGCTCCGCTCGCCTCCGGCCAAACCGTTTTCCGCCATCTGACCCGCTGGAAGATCCAATCCGCCGCGCATTTCTCCGCCGGCGGCGCGGCGGTGTCCCGTGCGGGATTTTCCACCGCGGGTTGGTTCCCGGCGCGGGTTCCGGGCACTGTGGTCTCCAATCTGATCCGCGACAAGATCTACCCGAACCCTAACTTCGGCATGAACCTCCGGGCCTTCCCGGGCGAGACCTATCCGATCGGCGGCAACTTCTCCAATCTGCCCATGCCGCCGGACAGTCCCTTCCGCCATCCTTGGTGGTATCGCACGCAGTTCCGCCTTGCCTCCGTCCAACCGGGCCAACAATATTGGCTGCATTTCCACGGCATCAACTTCCGCGCTTCCATTTGGTTGAACGGCCACAAGCTTGCCGGGTCCCGCCAGATCGCCGGCACCTGGCGCATTTTCTCCTTCAACATCACCGCCTACCTGCGCCGCGGCGTCAATGTCCTCGCCGCCAAAACCTACGCGGAAACCCCGAACGATTTGGCGCTGACCTTCGTGGATTGGAATCCGCTGCCGCCGGACAAGGACATGGGCCTGTTCCGGCAGGTGTTCATTACCCGCACCGGCGCGGTTTCCCTCTGGCATCCGCAGGTGCGGACCCGGCTCGACCTGCCATCGCTCGCCGCCGCCCATCTGACCATTTCGGCGCATCTGCGCAACTCGTCCGGCCATTCCGTGCACGGCATATTGGTCGCCCGCATCGGCGCCATCACCCTGCGCCAAGACGTGTTTCTCGGGCCCGGCATGAACCGCCGCGTGGTCTTCCGCCCAGCGCGGTATCCCGCTCTCAACTTCGCCCATCCCCGCCTGTGGTGGCCGTATGAGTGGGGCCCGCAGAATCTCTACCGTTTGCACCTCGCCTTCACCGCCGCCGGCCGCGTCAGCGACCGCAAGACGGTGGTCTTCGGCATTCGCCAGGTCAGCTCCCGGTTGGATGCCCGCAACCACCGCCTATTTTTCGTCAACGGCCATCGCATCCTCATCCGCGGCGCCGGTTGGGCGGCGAACATGCTGATGAACCTTTCGGCGCGCAAGGAGCTGGAGCAGTTGCAATACGTCCGCGCCATGCACCTGAATGCCGTTCGGCTGGAAGGCAAGCCGATGGATCAGAATTTCTACCGGCTCTGCGACCGTCTCGGCATTCTGGTCATCCAGGGCTGGTGCTGCTGTTCCCGCTGGCAGCATTGGAAAAACTGGAAGCCGGCCGACTACGTCATCGCCGCCGCTTCGGAGCGCGACCAGCTCGAGCGCCTGCGCAACCACCCCAGCGTTCTGGTTTGGCTGTACGGCAGCGACATTGCGCCGCCGCCGGCAATGGAGCGCATCTACCTGCGCGTTATTCATCAGACCCATTGGCCCGATGCCGTCATCGCCGGCGCGGCGAAGCAAAAGACCCTGGTCGGCTGGACCGGCGTCAAGATGTCCGGGCCCTATCAATACGTGGCGCCCAACTATTGGGAGAACTCGCACGCGCCCGGCGGCGCCTTCGGCTTCAATACGGAAACCAGCCCCGGTCCTGCCATTCCCGTGCTGGCCAGCCTGCGGGAAATGCTGCCCCGCGCCGATCTCTGGCCCATTGACCAAGCCTGGGATTACCACGCTGGCGGCGGCGAGTTCAAAAACCTGAACTACTTCACCCACGCCCAGGCCGCGCGTTACGGCCCGTCCAAGATGCTGCGCGACTACGAGCGCAAGGCGCAGGCCATGGCCTATGCCGGCGAGCGCGCCATGTTCGAAGCCTACGGCCGCAATAAATGGGTTTCCACCGGCGTCATCCAATGGATGCTCAGCAACGGCTGGCCATCCATGATTTGGCACCTGTACGACTATTACCTGCGTCCCGGTGGCGGCTTCTTCGGCGCGCAAACCGCCTGCCAGCCGGTGCACATCCAGTACTCCTACGACGACGGCTCTATCTGGATCGTCAATTCCTTGCTGCGCGATTTCACCGGCCGCGCCCGCGTGCAGGTGTACAGCTTCCATCTGCGGCGGCTGCTGCAAAAGACCCTGGATGTTTCGGCGCCGGGCAACCGTTCGGTGCGCATTTTCACGCTGCCGAAATTTGCCCACCTGTCGCCGGTCTACTTTGTCCGCCTGCGCCTTACGGCGGCCAAATCCGGCGGCGGAAGCCGCGTGGTCAGCCGCAATTTTTACTGGCTGGCCCGCCATCCGGACACCTACAACTGGGCCAAGTCCACCTGGTACTACTCTCCCATCGTTCACTACGCCAACCTCACCGAACTCCAGTCCCTGCCGCCGGTGCGCCTGCGGCTCTCCGCCTCGGGCCGCCGCCATGGCGGCTGGGAAACCGACACGGTGCGCTTGCGGAATCCCAGCCATAGCCTGGCCTTCCAGGTGCATCTGGCGGTGCTGCGCGGACGCCACGGCGGGGATGTCGAGCCGGCGATTTGGCAGGCCAATTACCTGGAGCTGATGCCCGGCCAGAGCCGGACCATTCACCTGCGCTATCGCGCCGCCGCATTGCATGGCGCGCGGCCGGTGATTCGCGCCGGTGGCTGGAACATCACGCGGGAAGTTGTGCCGGTGGCGGGGAACTAACCGGACCGGCCGGCGACACTCGGTGGGCGCGCGGTCGCCGCGGGCGGGCCGGTTCTTGCCCGGCACGTGCGCGGTCTTCCCTGGCGCCCATCGTTGCCGTCACCGCCGAGCCGTATCCTCGTCCGTCGGCGCCGCGTCATTGCCGCCTCTTGGGTTGGGCGCTGATCGGCACGGATGTGCTGACGCCATGTTGCTCGCGGCGGTAGGGCTGGGAATCAAAACGCCCGGTCCAGCTTCCGGCCCAGGTCGCCGATGGTGTACGTCAGGCCAAAGCGCAATACGAAGGGATCGCTGACATCCGACAGGCCGAAGGTGGGCTCAAAGCGCAATGACCAATTGCGCGACCAGGCGTAGCTAAACACCGGGCCCAGGTATTGTTGCTCCCGCGCCCAGTAGAATCCGAACTGGCGCGTATTGCCGAGTGCGCCCATCATCTCCAGGCCGATGCCTAGCCGAGCGGTTGAGATCAGCGGCGGCGCCGGCCCATCGCCAGCGGTCATGCCCGCCATGCCCCCCATCGATCCCATCCATCGCGGCTGGCGGAAAACGCCCCAGACGTAGCCAAAATTGTTTTCGTGCGGACTTTGCAGCGCCGTCTCATTAATGAAGTTGAAGGTGGCGTTGATGCGGCCCCAGTCGTGATAGACGATGGCCCGCGTCTCCAACGTCCGCGCCGGCAACTGCCGCGCCAGATGCAGCGGTCCCACCAAATCCTCGCCGCCGAATCCGCTGACCTCCATCTTGTACAGCGCCGCCTGGTTCAAATCTTCGTATTCGGCGTAGAGCGTGAAGTGCAGCAGGTGGTCGTGCGGAAAAAGCTGGACGTAGGTGTTGAAGCGCATGCCGCCGTAGGTCGTCGGCAGCCCGGAGATTTTTTGCCCTTCAATCATGAATCCCGCCGTCCAGCGCGGCGTGATGCCGTATTCGGCCATGCCCATCGTGGTCAGGAAATCCGGCCCGGTGCGAGCGCGCTGGAAGTCGGGGAGGAGCATTACCATCAGCGATCCCTGCGGCGCGGGGTAGTTGACGGCGGTGAAATAGGGGTTCATTTGCCCATAGAGGGCCGTCGTGGCGGCCAAAAACACGGCCAGCACGGCGAGCTTCGTGACGTAGATGGTCTTCATCGGTGGTTCAGTCCCATGCGCGGGGGCGCGGAAGCGGAATGCGAACAGCGGCGTTTCCACGCGGCTAGCGGAAATGGACACCGCCCAGCGGCCCATCGCGAGCCGTGCGGCGGTTTCCGGGCGCAGTTGGGGCTGGGGCTAGATGCGGAGCGGGAGGGCGGCCGCTCTAGGGGGAGGGGTGGGATCGCGCCAATCGGAGGCCACCAGCCGCGTGGCTGAGCGGACAATCATGGCTGCCGATTCAGCGGCCGCAACGGCCATCGCAGGATTCGGGACGAGCCCCAGGGTGGGCGCCGGGCATTTCAGTGCGGCCACCAGCGGAGCGGCGCCACAGCCGCCGCAACCCGCACTCTCCTGGGCTTGCGCTTGCATCGGCGGCAGGCTGGCTGTCGAGGGGGTCCCGCCGAGCTGCGCCGCTTCTAGCGAACAGGCGGCCGTGCAATGCACGGTGAACAGGCTGCCGCAGACTACCGCGATAAGCAGTAGGGTCGTGGCGATCGGCCGCCGCGGCGCTGAGACCATGCGACAGCGTAGCATGCCACGGCGGTTGTTGGCTGAGCCCGGCGGGCGTGCCGCAGAGCACATTTTCGCCCCGCTGCGCCTGTCCGATGCGCCGGCTCAACGGCCCGAGCGGTGGGCGCCCCGACCGGCGTCGTGCGCGCCCGCGCCGCGTCAGTCCGGCTAGGGCCTCGCGCCGCCGTTCTGTGACGGCGCTAGCGCGTCGTTGCGCTCCGCCTCGGCGCTCCCACGCGGCGTGCCGGCAGGATGTGGCCGCGCCGCGGCGGCCCGGGACCGCCCCGCCGCCACCCTATGCTGCGCCGCACGAGCCGGCAACGGCGTGTGCAACATTCCAAACAACCCGGCGCCTAGCCCCACCGCCGAAGTGATCACCACCACCGCCCCGGTCAGCCGCGCCCGCCACTTGCCCAGCCGCCAGCCCTCGGGCAGCGTCTTCAGCGCCAGCAGATACAGCATGCCCAGCACCAGCGGCAGCAGCAGGGCGTTCATCACCTCCACCATCACCGCCAATTGCACCAAATTGATCTTGGCCAGCACCAATCCGCCGCCTACCACCACGCAGACCACGAACACCGCGTAGAACCATGGCGCTTCAAATGGAGTGTGCGCCAGCGACCGCTTGTACCCAGCGACTTCCCCCAATCCCCACGCCGCCGTCAGCGACACCACAATCGCCGCCACCGCCGCCCCCCCCACCCTACCCCGCGCAACCACCACCCGCCCCCCCATCGCCCCCACACCACGCGCCCATGCCCCGGCCCGTTCCGGCACCGCGCCCACCGGCCTATCCGCCCGCACCGCGCGCGCACCGCC
>OFHJ01000706.1_pt1 | contig 11700 bp, 7 predicted proteins | sample 1522001 | NCBI WGS metagenome assembly OFHJ01 (sample SAMEA2464838, study PRJEB22497) | soil metagenome | biome: Grassland; feature: Farmland; material: Clay | place: Australia | collected 2013-02-01 | depth 1.2 m | reverse complement strand
GCAGACGCATCGGTGTTTGCAGGTGCGGCAGCCCAAGTCCTGAAATTCACCTTCAGCCGCGCCAGGCCCTACCAGGACCGGGGTCCGAACGCATTTTTCTCCGGTCACGGAGATCAAAGCTTCCCCAGCGGCGAGGTCACGCTCCAGGCGAGTTTCGTGACGCCGTTCATTCTGCACTACCGGCACCAGTATCCCTGGATCTGGGCCGCCGAGCTGCTGCCGATCTATGACGCATACGGCCGCATGAAGAGCCAGGGACACTGGCAATCCGATGTCCTTGCCGGCTGGGCCCTCGGCACAGCCTTCGGCTACTGGGCGTCGCAGCGCAAGATCCCGCTGCTGGTCGAGATCCTCCCGCACGGCCTGTCGGTCGGCTTCTACAAGAGCTTCTGAATGCACCGGCTCGGGACGCTCGCGCTGCTGGCGGTATTCGCGCTTGCAGCTGCGCGACGCTGCCCGGGCGCCCGCGCTGGGGGCAGAGCGTCACCATCCGGCCTGGCTGGTCGCGCGTGCGTCGAGCGGCCGTGACCGCCGCCACCGATCCGTGGGTATGGGGGCCGCTTGCCGGTGCAGCGCTGCTCCAGGTGGACAATCTGGACCATCGTATTTCACGCTGGGGCCGCACGCGTAACCCGGTTTTCGGCTCGCGGGCCAATGCAACTCGCTGGAGCTACCGGCTGCGCAGCGCCTCGGTCGGGGTCGATATCGCTGCGATCCTGTTTGCCCCCAGTGGCCCTTTTGGCAAGACGTGGCTTGAAGACAAGGCCAAGGGCTATCTGGTCAATCCGGTCGCAGCCACCACGGCAATTGAATCAAATACGCTGATCAGTCGCATGGTGCGCCGTGAGCGCCCCAATGACGTCAACGATCACAGCTTTCCGTCCAAGCACACGACCGCATCGGCCGTTTACACGCGCCTGGCGATGCTCAATCTGCGCTCCATCCCGATGAGTCGCGCTCTGCACGAGGCCGTCGATGCGGGTCTTCACGGGCTGACGTTCGCCACTGCGTGGGCACGTGTCGAAGGCGGGTGGCACTATCCGTCGGACACACTCTTTGGCATGGCACTCGGTAATTATTGCGCCGACTTCTTCACCGACGCCTTCATGGGGCTGGACCGCACCCCGCGCCAGCGCATCGCGTTCTCCCCGCTGCCAGGCGGGGGACTGCTCACATTCTCCGTAAGCTTGGGCCGCTAGGCGCCAGGTAGGTTGCACAGCGACTCACTCGTAGCGCAGTGCCTCGATGGGATTCAGGGCCGCCGCTTTGCGCGCCGGGTAATAGCCAAAGAAGATGCCGACCACGGCCGAGAAGAGAAACCCGCCGAGTGCGGCGGTGACGGACAGTTCGATCGGCCAGCCGGCGATGGCGGATACCAGCTCAGAGACCCCGATGCCAAGAATGATCCCGGCCGTACCTCCCGCTGCACTGAGGAACACCGATTCGGCGAGGAACTGGAGCATCACGTGTTGGCGTCGCGCACCCAGCGCCATACGCAGGCCGATTTCGCGTGTCCGTTCGGTAACCGAAACCAGCAGGATGTTCATGATGCCGATACCGCCGACCAGGAGAGAGATCGAGGCAACGGTCGCCAGCAACAACGCCATGACCCGGCTGCTGCCCTCCGCCGCGCTGGCAATCTGGCTTAAGTTGCGGACGCTGAAATCATCGGTATCGCCGCGACGAATATTATGGCGCCGACGCAACGTTGCACTCACCTCTTCCATGGCACGCTGCACCAGCGTCGCGCTGGCGGCCTGAACAAAAATAGCATTAACGTAGCCGATCAGGCGCGGCTGCACGCCGAACGGGTTCGGTGGCGCGAGGTAGGTTGTCCCAGCGTTCTGTGCCTGAGTTTGAGCCGGGGCCGCGACCCCGAGCACGCGCCGCTCGGCGGTGGTGAACGGAATCACCACTACGTCGTCCTGGTCCTGACCCATCGGCGATTGTCCCTTGGACTGATACAGGCCGACGACCTTGACCGGCACGCCCTTGATCAAAATTGTCGCGCCGATCGGATTTTCGTACGACTGGAACAGTTCTCGATACACCGTCTGGCCGATATCCGCGACCAATGCCGCCGAGTCGACGTCGGTCGCGTCAAAGGCGCGCCCGGCGGCGATGTGCCAATTGGTGATCTCCGCATAGTTGGCGCTGGTGCCGAGAATCAGGGTGCTCCAGTTCTGGTTGCGGTACTGGACCTGGGCACTCTGACGGATCACGTAACCCACCTTGGCGACGGCGGGATCTTCCCGGCGTAGTGCGGCCGCATCGGCAACAGTCAGCGTCGATGCGCTGCCGAACCCAGCACGCACACCCCCGGCAGTTCTGGCTCCCGGCAGGACGATCAGCATGTTCGTACCGAGGCTTTGGATGAGCTGCCCGACTGCGCGATTGGCGCCCAGTCCGACCGCCACCATCGCGATCAGTGCCGCAACGCCGATCAGCACTCCGAGCGTGGTCAGCCCTGAGCGCATCTTGTTGCGGCCGATGGCCTGAATGGCGCTGGCGATGATCATGTGCGCGAACGGCAACGTGTGTCGTCGCGCCGGCGGCACACGTGGCTCCACCGGGGGCATCGGCGCGTCCGGCGGAGTGGAAGGCGCCTTGCGCTCATCGGATAGAATCCGGCCGTCGCGCATTGTGATCACACGGTCGGCATACGCCGCGATATCGGGCTCGTGGGTCACCAAGACACAAGTTACGCCGCGCTCCCGGTTGAGCCTCACCAATATTCCCATGACTTCGTGGGAGCTGCGGCTATCGAGGTTACCGGTGGGTTCGTCGGCGAGCACGACTGCAGGGGCATTAATGAGTGCCCGCGCAATTGCGACCCGCTGCTGTTCGCCACCCGACAATTGCGCCGGAGTATTGCGCTCCCGGCCCCCGAGCCCCACTTGCGCAAGTGCTTCACGCGCACGCCGTGCACGCTCCGCAGCGTTTGCCGCACCGCTCGGATCGTAGTAGAGCGGCAGCGAGACATTTTCGAGCGCGCTGGTCCGCGCCAGCAGGTTAAAGCTTTGAAAGACGAAGCCCAGCCGCTCACTGCGCACACGTGCGAGTTCCGTCTCCCCGAGCGCATCAACGTTTGCGCCTTCGAGCCGATACGATCCACTGGTCGGGCGATCCAGGCAGCCGAGCACCGCCATCAGCGTCGATTTCCCGGACCCGGACGCCCCCATGATGGCCACCAGCTCCCCGCGTTCGATGCTCAGGCTCACGTCTGCGAGCGCGACGACCTCGACCGCACCTGCGCGGTATACGCGCCGAAGATCACGTGTCTCGATGACCGGCGTGCCCACCGTGCAGCGTCCGCAGCGCTAGAGGAACGGCGAGCGACGCCGGGGACTTCCGCCCGGCTTGGACTTCGCGCCGCCGTCGGAGCGCTCGCCGATGATCACCGGCTCACCGGCGCGAATCGCGCCGGATTTTATCTGTGCATACGCGTCGTCCGTCGTTCCGGTATCCACCCGCACAGCGGTGGGGCGACCATTGCTCAATGTCCACACCTGCTGCGCGCCAGAGCGGTCCTGGGCCGGCTTCGCCACCGTCGCCGGCCAATAACGCAGCGCCTCGACCGGCACACGCAGCGCATCACGTATGTCCGCGGTGACGATACGCACGTCAGCGGTCATCCCGGGCTTGAGCAACAGCTCCGGATTGTCAGCGGACACGACCACGTCGTAGGTCACGACGTTTTGAATGGTCTGCGGCGACTGTCGGACCTGGGTAACCCGTCCCTTGAACGGATGGTCTGGGAATGCCTCAACAGTGAAAGTCGCGCTGTCGCCCGCCTTGACTTGCCCGATATCGGACTCGCTGACGTTGGCATCAACCTGCATTTGTGTCAGGTCTGTTGCGATGAGGAACAGGGTGGGGGTCTGAAAACTTGCGGCAACGGTCTGTCCCTGAGTGATGTTACGTGTCACCACAATTCCATCGACGGGTGAAGTAATGCGCGTGTACCCCAGGTTAACTTCCGCTGCATGCAGATTAGCCTGGCGCTGGTCCAGCGTCGCACGGTCGACACTGACTTGCGCTCGAAGCTGGTTATACGTGCTGTCGGCTGCGTCCGCAGCATCCTGAGATGTGAGATGTTCCGCAAGCAGGCGCGTCTGTCGCTTCGCCACGGCCTGCGCATAATCAAGGCCCGCTTCGTCCTTGACCAGCTGGGCGCGCGCGGCGGCCAAGGCAGCCCGGTTCTGGTCGACGATGACCTGATAGGGTCGTGGATCGATTCGCGCGCACAGCTGCCCCGCTTTCACCCGGGTGTTGTAATCACAATGCAATTCCTGGATGACCCCGGAGACATACGTGCCGACCTGGACGGTCACCACCGGATTGACGCTGCCGCTGGCGGTAACGTATGGCATCACGGGGCCCCGAGTCACCGGCGCTGTGATGTACGAAATCCGCACAGGAGGCCTGATGTAGCGCCACAGGCCAAGCGCCGCGGCGACGGCAAGAATGAGCGCTCCACCGACACGCACCAGCCAGCGTCGCGACCAGGCGCCACGGGCTGGTTTGGCAGGACCGGGATGATTGCCGTCAGCCGACTTCGGCGGCGGCGCTGCGGTGCTGGGCTGTGGGGGTGTGTCCATCGGTTTTCCGAATCCTCGGCTCACGTTAAGGCACACGGACGCGGGCGGTAAGACGCGTTTGTGCGTATTCCGTCGGGGGTCTCGTAGTGGACAGAGGACGCGGTGTGCCGCCGTGTCGGACGATCAGCCTGCCAGGAGACTGTAGAGCTCGTCCTCCTGGGCAAAGTGCAGGGTAAGAATGGCATGCAGGCCATAGAGGAGTCGGTGCATATCGCGCATGTCCTCCGGACTCGGGCCAGCAGGAGGCAATTGCGCGACACGACGTGCGAACAGCCGGCTGAGGCGCCGGATCTCCCCGTGGGTGTGAATCAGGGGGCCGGTGGGATTTTCTCCGACCAGCATGCTCTCGAGGATGGGGTAGACGGTTTGCTGTTCATGATCTTCATGGGGCAGCAGCTCCTCCTCGAGCATTTGCGCCGTCTGCTGCAACTGGGCGCGCGCCTCGGCGGGCGCGAGCGTATCGAGTCGTACCGCGAGTTCTGCGAGCTCGCTCACGCGCGGCCGCAGGGAGCGGTGGGTCTTATCCAGTGCGCGGGCCAACTTGACCGCCTCAGCGTTGGGCGTTGCCTCCGATACTCGGCCGGCGAGTGCGCGCAGCGCATTGAGAATGACGAGTACATCGATGCCTTCCTGCAGCAGCGCGCCGGTGATGGGCGGGATGAATCCCGCCGCGGCGAACCCCATGGCGACAATCGAAAGACCCATCCCCGTCCAGACGCTCTGCAGTGCGATGCGGCGGGTGCGCCTGGCAATGCGTAGACCCCGAGCGACGTCCTCGAAGCGATCCGCGGTCAGCACGATGTCTGCCGCTTCTGAGGCCGCGGTCGCACCCCGGGCGCCCATTGCGATCCCCACGTCCGCGAGTGCCAAGGCGGGAGCATCGTTGATACCGTCTCCGACCATCGCCGTGGTTCCTTCACGACGGGCGGTGCGCACGACGTCGACCTTATCTTCCGGAGCGCGCTCGGCGAATACGCGGTCGATTCCGAGCGCATCGGCGACCAGCTCGGCGACATCGGGGTGATCTCCGGTCACCATGTAGATTCGGCGCACGCCGGATTGCCGCAAATTCCGCAGGACGCGTGGCGCTTCCGGGCGGATATGATCCTGCAGCAGCAGTGCGCCCGCGAGCGCTCCGTCGAATGAGACGAACACACATGAGGATCCGTCCGCGGCTGCGCGCAGCTCGATGGTCCGCACGGCTGCCGTGCGATCGACGCCGGGCGCGACATACTCGTACTGGCCTACCGCGACGTGGACCCCGGCGACGTCGCCGCGGATCCCCGAGCCCATCTGCTCGGCCACGTCCCGCGGAAACTCGAGCACCAGATTGCGAACGCGCGCCGCCTCGACAATCGCCGGTGCAAACGGATGGACTGAAAGCTGCTCGAGCGCCGCGGCACGCCGTAGAAGATCCTCGATTGTAACCGGTGCAGTCGCTTCGACAGCGACCACGGTCGGCCGTGACGCGGTAACCGTTCCGGTCTTGTCGAGCAGCACCACTTCGGTCCGCGCCAGAGCCTCCAGCGGGGCGCCTCCCTTCATGATGATGCCGCCCCGGGCTGCCCGGGATACCCCCGCCATGATCGCGGCCGGCACCGCGAGAATCAGTGGACAGGGAGTCGCCACGACCAGCACGGCGAGCGCTCGTTCGGGGCGTCCAGCCAGCCACCAAGCCGTGGCTGCGACCACCAGTGTGACGCCCAGGAAGACGAGCGCATACCGGTCCGCCAAACGTGCCACTGGCGCTTTCGACGTTTCCGCGGCCTGCACCAGCCGAATAATGGCTGCGTAAGTACTATCCGCGGCTGCCGCCGTGACCCGCATCTCGAACGGTGCACCGGCGTTGCTCGCACCGCTGCGCAGCGGTGCGCCGGGCACCAACTTCACGGGACGGGATTCACCGGTGAGCGATGATTCGTCGACCACGGCACCCTGCTCCCCGACGATCCCGTCAACCGGCACCACTTCACCCGGCTTGACCAGCAGCACGTCGCCGACCCGTACATCCTGCACGGCCACGTCCCCGTAGTTCTGTGCGCTGCCGCGGTGCGCGATACGGGGTGCACGGCTGATCAGGCTGCTCAGCTCGCGACGCGCGCGTACCGTCGCGTAATTCTCAAGTGCCATTCCGCTGGCGAGCATGGTGGCGATGATGGCCCCGGCGAGATACTGCCGCAGGAGCAGTGCGGCGAGCATCGCCAGCAGCGCAATGAGATCGACACCAATGTCGCCGCGAAGCAGGCCCCTCGCGGTGTCGTAGGCTGTGACGGCGATCACTGCGCCGGTCGCCGCTGCCAGCACGGCACGACTGAGCGATGGGTAACCAAATGCCACAGCGGCGCCCGCCGCGGCCAACGCGGCGAGCACCGCTGCAAGGAGCCGAAACTGGCGATTCACCGCGAGGTGCAGCGGAAGACTGTCAGTCCGTTCAGTCAAGCGGTTCGCAGTGCAGCAATGAGTTCAGGTCAACCCGGCGGTCGATCGGCAGGCCGCTTTTCGCGCTCGCGATTCTGTTGCTGGTGCTGCTGCTGTTGACGTTGCTGGTGCTGCTGCTGTTGCTGGTTCCGGGGACGCTCAGTGCGGCGCTGGTGCTGTTGCTGGTACCGAGGGGGCTCCGTGCGGCGCTGCTGCTGTTGCTGGTACCGAGGGGGTTCAGTACGGCGCTGTTGCTGCTGTTGGTACCGAGGGGGCGCCGTGCGGCGCTGCTGTGGTTGACGCTGTTGCGGGAAACGATAGTACCGATTCTCCAGGGTTCGCTGCTCGCGGGGTCCGGGATAGCGTCCGTGCGAGTACTCGCGTTGGTAGCGGGGCAGCGGCGCACGTGGCGGCGCGGCACGACGATCCCAGCGATCCCAGTTCGGGCGATGACGCTGCCAGCTTGGCCCCCAATGCTGGCCCCAGCGTGGCGGGGCATTGCGGTTCCAGTACAGGAAGAATGGCGGGGGACGGCGGTAGAAACTCACCGGGATGCGGAGAATGAAATCCGGCACCTGTTCGGGCGGGACGAGGTACCAGGGTCCGTTGTACCAAGTGCTCGAATACCACTCGTCATCGGCAAACAGCCAGTAGTAGCCGTCGTAGAAGAAGAGATTGGCGTCGAGATCTGGAGCGTAATAAACCGGGTAACCCGGCACGGGCACCAGTTGCGGGTACGCCGGAATGTTAATGCCGAGGCGCATGCCCGGCACTGCAATACCCACACCGATGCGGACCTGCGCACGTGCCGTGGTGCTGAAGCCGACGGTCAGGCACACCGCGAGTGCTGCGGCACCAAGTGCTCGCTTAAGAGGGATGATCGCCATACGTCTCTCCCGGGGGCAGGCGAACCGCCAATCAGTTCGCACGTGAAGAGTGAAACCATCGCCCGCACCTCTGCACCCAGCGTTCGAGCGATGCTTAAGCAGTCTCCCCCGGCACTTGAATCACTGCATCAGAGAAACTACCTAGGGAGCGATCCGGATGGCTGTCATCCCGGAATCTGGATCGGGCACATCTTCACGACAATTCGCGCAGATCCTCTGCATCCAACTCCAGGGATGCTGCCGCGACATTTTCCTCCAGGTGTCCCATGGAGGCCGTTCCCGGGATCGGCACCACGACCGGCGCGCGTCGCAGTAGCCAGCCGATTGATGCCTGCGCCGCCGAGATGCCGCGACGCTCGGCAACCCGGGAGAGACGGGCATCCGGTCTCAGCTGGCCGAGGGGCGCCCAGGGAAGAAACGCCGTACCCCGGGCGCTGCAATACGCAAGCACGTCTTCGCTGCGGCGGTCCGCGATGTTGAATCGATTCTGCACGGACACGATGGGCACCACGCGTTCGCAGCGGTGTAGTTCTTCCAGAGTGACGTTCGAGACGCCGATGTGCCGGATCTTGCCCTCCTCGCGCAGACGCCCGAGTTCCCCGATGGACTCCTCGATCGGCACGGCGGGATCGGGGGCATGGAGCTGGTACAAGTCGATGCGCTCGAGCCTCAGTCGGCGCAGACTCGCCTCGCAGGCAGCCCGCAGGTGCTCATGTGTACCGTCGCGGACCCATTCCTCCGGTCCTGGCCGCACCAGGCCGCCCTTGGTTGCGATGACCAGGTCCGCCGGGTACGGATGCAGTGCTCGAGCCAGGAGCTCTTCGCTGACCTCGGGGCCATAGGCATCCGCCGTGTCGATGAAGTTGACTCCGAGATGCACTGCGCGCCGCAGCACCCGTACGGCTACCGAGACATCGGGGGGATTACCCCATACACCCGCCCCGGTAATGCGCATGGCCCCGAATCCCAGGCGGTTGATGATGAGATCGCCGCCGAGCGCGAGCTGTCCAGCGGCCGCAGCCGCACGGGATGGGTTCACGGCAGTCTCCACGGGTCCCCTCGCGGCAGGCATTCGGGCCGGCCCCGGACAGCCTGCAGCACGGTGCCGCTTGGCCACACCTTCTCCTGCCAGACTACACGCGCGACGTACCCTCCAGGAGCCACCTTTGCCGCCCCCGTTGTACAGGCCGCGTGCTGCCCGGCCCTGGCGCTTGCTTCGCAATCAGGGCGCGACTTCCAGCTCCTCGAGACGCTCTCGCGAGTCCACGCCGCTCGAGCCCAGTGTCTTGACGAGATCCGCACATCGCTGGGCGTCTTGCGGGTTCTGACCGGCACGCAGCGCGATCCAGAGAACGACAAGGCTGAATCCCGCGATGATCCACATGCCGGTGAAGAAGCCAATCTCACCGCTGCCTCCCATCGCACCGCTGGGCCCGAGGTAGCTGACGAGCCACATGCCGCCCAGGTAAGGCACCGTCCACCATGCCTGCTGCCATCCGAGTTCGCTCAGCGGCCGGCGCCGGACGATGAAGAACCACAGCAGGTAGGCAATGATGTATACGAACACGGCGCTGAACATCCAGCGCGCAACTGCGTAGCCGCTCCAGTACACGATCCAGTTCGAGGCAATGAACGCGACGGGCGCGAGCAGATTTGCTGCACGCAAACGGAACGGACGGGGTGCATCCGGCAAGGCGGTACGAAGGCGCAAAAGGATGATCGGCCCAATGCTGTAGGAGAGCACCGTGATCAAGGACACGGCCGAGACCAGCTTCTGCCAGGATGGGAAGGGGAAAAAGAAGAGCACACCGACAGCGTACGTCACGACCAGGCCCACCCACGGCACGCCGTGCCGGTTGAGCAGAGTCACCTGCTTCGGTGCATTGCCCATCTCACCGGCTGCCATGATGATGCGCGGGCTTGCGGTGATGTATATGAAGGCGGTGCCGAGGGGAGAGATGAATGCATCGACATACAACAGCACTGCCCACCAGACGGCGCCGACCGTCACGGCGATCGCCGCAAGCGGTCCAAACATCCCCGTGAAGTGCAGATGATTCCATCCGCCGCTCATGTCCTGGGGGCGCAGTGCGGTGATGAACGCCACCTGCAGGCCGACGTAGATCAGCATCCCGATCAGCACCGAGCTGATTAGTGCGATTGGCACATAACGACTGGGATTGCGAGTCTCTCCAGCCAGCGCGATGGCCTGCTGGAAACCCAGAAAGCTGAAAACGATACCGGCGGTCGCGACCGCCGTGAATACGCCGCTAACCGGCACACTGTGGACATGAGCCACCATGTTGTGCGGATGGAAGGAATATGCCATCAGGATACCGATGGTCGCGATCGGGATGATCACCTTCCACCAGGTTGCCGCGCTGTTGATGGCGATCACCCACCGGACGGCGAGAAAATTCAGGCCGACGACGCCGGCCAGCAATACCGCCGCGATACCCATACCGCGACTCGTCATGAGTCCCGTATGAGCATGAATCAGCCCCGGAATGTAATTATTGGCATACGTGAGTACAGCGCTCACCTCAACCGGCGGCACGGAAACGAAGGCGAGAAATAAGATCCAGGTCCAGATCTTTCCCACCAGATCACCGTGACTCACATGTGTCATGTGTACCAGCGCGCCTGAGTTCGGGAACATGGTCGACAGTTCCGCGAACACGAAGGCGAGAAAGAGTATCGACACGGCACCGATGATCCACGACAGGACGCTGCGTGGCCCGGCTTGCACGGCGGCATGCAGCGCTCCGAACAGCCATCCCGAGCCGATGATGCTGCCGAGACTTGCGTAGAGAAGTCCAATGACTCCTGCATCGCGCCTGAGCTTTGTGGGACCTGCCATCGGGTGCACCTCAAACTGATTGGATGGGTCGCAAAAATGCGGTTCGCAGCAGAATAAGAGATAAATCTACCGTTGTCCAAACGCGCCGGGCGGCGCGCTCTTTCGGGCCGTAGTGCCGGCCTCAGACCGGCACCACGGCAGCCCGAGAGGATCACGTGTGCATCATTTTCCCTGCAGTTTCACTGCCGGGTCACGCAGCCTTGCGGGAACTTTCTTGATCCCCAGGTTGTACGCCTCGAAGCCCCACACGTCGGCAGTCTGTGCGATCTGCTTGTCGAGGGGCATGTAAATGTGACTGGTGGCGCCAGTGGCATGCAACAGGATCGGATTGGCGCAGGCCTGCGCATGTTGCATGGCGGCAGTGAACTTGAATTCGTGCATCGGCACTACCCGATCGTCATCCCACGACGTGGTAATGAGAGTTGGCGGGTAGCACGTGCCGGGCTTCACGTTCTGCAGCGGCGAGTACGCATCGAGCCACTTGAAGGCCGTGCGGTTGCTGGAGAGACCGTATTCCGGCGCCCAGAGTGCGCCGCCGGAGAAGTCCTGGTAGCGCAACATGTCGAGCACGCCGTGACCGATATAGGCGGCGCCAAACAGCTTCGGTCGCTCGGTGATCGAGGCACCGGTCAACAGTCCACCGTTGGAATACCCCTGGATACCCAGATGCGCGGAAGAGGTATACCCCTGCTTAATCAGGTACTTTGCTGCCCACGCAAAATCGTCGAATACGTTCTGCTTGTGACCCAGCATGCCCGCCCGGTGCCACTTCTGGCCGTAGACACCGCCACCGCGCAGGTTGGGCACGGCGTAGACGCCGCCGAGTTCCAACCAGACAGGCAGCATGGGGTTGAAGTACGGCGTAATGGTGATGTCAAAGCCGCCGTAGCCGTAAAGGATGGTTGGATTACGTCCATCGAGCTTCACGTTGCGC
>OFHJ01000704.1_pt1 | contig 11725 bp, 9 predicted proteins | sample 1522001 | NCBI WGS metagenome assembly OFHJ01 (sample SAMEA2464838, study PRJEB22497) | soil metagenome | biome: Grassland; feature: Farmland; material: Clay | place: Australia | collected 2013-02-01 | depth 1.2 m | reverse complement strand
TCCCGGTACCGACTTGAGCGTCGCCCGTCCGAGACGCCCGACGAGCGCCTTCCCCCGGCGCTCGGTCCCGACACCACCGGTGCGGCGCCTACTCGCCTGCGGGCGGCTCGCCGTCGGTCCAGTCGGCCTCGAGCTCGAGGCTGGCGAGCGCCCGGACCACGTCGTCGGGGTCGACCCGCTCGGAGACCGACAGGTAGTCGACGAGCTGGCTGGCGAGCGACGGGGGCCAGGGAAGCAGGCAGGGGGCCGGGGGTACCTCGGCGAGGCGGTGGAAGTCGGCCGCGAGGCCGGCGGGGTCGCGGGCGGCCCGGGAGGCGGTGAGGGCCTCGATGGCGGCGCGGCGCGCAAAGGCACGGATCTGCGCCGGTCTTGACGGGTTCTGCCAGTAAAGCGGCGTGAGTCCTATAGGGTCTTGTGGCGGAACGAGGGTGTGACGCCGGGCGAATGTGCGGCGCACAGCCTCGGATAGGGTCGCGCGATCAAACTCAAAATGACTCGCCAGATAGGAGAGGTCGAAGAAGTCCTTGATCCGGCTGTTCCGATCCCCAATCGTCACCATCGCCTCGAACTTCTCCGCAACCACGGCCTCTCGCGGATCGCATCGAACGTGCCCTCGCCGCGACGCAGGAGATCGAGGTCCCGGGTCGCCCGGTACGGTTGGCTCGACCAGAGCCGCAGAAGCATCGCGCCCTTGAGCACAAACCGATCTCGGAGGTCCGACACTCCAAGACGAAAGAGAAAACGCTCGAAGCAGTAGCTTGTGAGCACGTTCTGGTAGTCGTCGTTCAGTTCCTTCGCCCGACGGAGCAGCCGTGCTGCAACCGAAGCGCCAGGTTGACCTTCTCGGTCATACGATCGAATCCAGATAGGGCTGCATGACCCGCGAGACTCTGCAAACGCGAGCAAAATGGGATAGCTCTTCGGCCGATCCCCGATGGGTCTTGTTGAAATCACGCAGCGCTTCGACCGCTACGTCGATTCCCACCTTATTCCGGTACTTGAAACAATCGGCGACCGTCTTCGCTGCGGAGTACACTCGGATCATAACGCCCTCAACCCGGTGCTCCTCGATGCCCTCGGTGCGAGCGGCCCCAGTAACCCATGAAACGCGAAGGCGGGGATAGTCGAGGCGTGGCCGGCGCGCTTTCTCCGCAAGGGCGATCCAGACCTCAGCCGGAGCCTGCGTCGTCAGGTTGTGAAAACGAAGTGCCGTGAGCAGACAGAAGACGGCCTCGGGCACGCGCTTTGCAACATGTGCCAGCGTATACGACTCGGTGAGGGAATGTCCGGCCGAGACATATATCCCCCGCGCCTGCCGAATAACGAGCCCTTCGGTCACGAGGCGAGAGAGCATCGCACGAGAGACACCGTGCTCCGCAAGCTCTTTAGGTCGAACGATTCCCCGTTCCTCGATAAGTTGAATAGCTTGGTCCTTCCGTGTTCTTGTCATCTCGGATAGATGATACAAAATGTCGGGACTTATGTGCAATCCCCAACGGTTTGTATGGTACTCGGTAGCGACATACGTCGGCGGATACATCAATCTGCCGACTTTCGTTGAATCGATGCTACTACATCGGTCCAGGACTCCTCCGAAAAGACGATCCGTTTCGCACCCCGCTCCGTTTTATGCCCGTACGCTATCGCAACAAACGACGGCGTCAAGACGACCCGGGGAAACCCTCGCGTCTCGGGCCGCACGCGACACCCGAAGGGTGCCCTCACGCGCGGGCGCTATCAGCTCGTTCTCGTCCTTCGGGAATGAGAGGGTGAAGGGTGAGGCGACGTGGAGAACATACTCGCAGCCGCACACCGCCTCATCCCAATTGTCGTCGGCCGAAAGATCCGCGTAGACGAACGACAGATTGCCGTCCGTGTCCACGCCGGCCTCCTTGAGTATCTCCCGAGCGGCCGCCTCTCTTCCGGCGGACCGAACCGTCGTTCGAACCTTGTATCCCTTTTTCAGTAGCAGGGCGACGCTGTGCGCGCCGAGATATCCCGAACCGCCGGTAACCAGTACCGTTGCCTCGCCCATATTCCTCTCCCTCATCGACAGCTTGGGCGCAATCCAGCAGTGCGCCGATTGGCAGAAGATACGAGTGGAAATGGTTGCCGGCAGTAGCAGATGTGGCCAACGTTGTGTCATATGCGGTCGTGACGTCGAGGGACCGGGGAGGGCCTACGATCGGCTCGCGCCGTAGCGTAGCCCGTCGACGAGGAGCGCGACCATGCGCCGCGCGTTGTCGGGCCCTTTGTCATGAGCGGACATGCACAGACTTGCCACCGCATGCAGGAGATCCGCGGGATCGACGTCGGTACGGACCATGCCTGCGGCTGCCGCAGAGTCGAGAAGCGTTCGAAGGGCGGGTTGAAGCCGCTGGTCGAAGTAGGCGGGCAGGGCTTCGAAGGCCGGGTCTCCCGAATGCAGAGCCGCGGCGAGTCAGAGGAGATCGTCGGGAAGGCTCTGAAGGGTCGGCGCGACGACATTGTGCTTGCCACCAAGGTGAACGGACCGATGGGCGACGACCCGAACCAGCAGGGCAATTCGCGACTCTGGATTATCCGCGGGGTCGAGGATTCCCTGCGCCGCCTGAGAACCGACCACATTGATCTCTACCAGATCCATCGACCATCACCGGATACAGACATCGAGGAAACTCTCTCGGCCCTGACCGACTTGATGCGAGCAGGGAAGGTGCGGGCTATCGGATCATCGACGTTCCCCGCCTCGGAGATCGTGGAAGCGCAGTGGGTGGCCGAGCGGCGCGGGCTCGCGCGCTTCCGCTCCGAACAGCCGCCCTATTCCATCCTTACCCGCGGCATCGAACGTGAGGTGCTGCCGATCTGTGAGAAGAACGGGATGGGCGTCCTGGCGTGGAGCCCGCTGGCCAAAGGAATGCTCACCTGCCGGTACCGCAGGGGCCAGCCATTGCCCGATACCCTGCGGGCGAAATTTATGCCCAAGCAGCTGTCCGACCAAGACCAGCTGGAGGCAGTGGAACAACTGATCCCATTAGCCCAGGAGGCGGGGCTGTCGCTGATCCATTTGGCGATGGGCTTTGTGATGGGGCACCCGGGTGTAACCTCGGCGATTATCGGCCCTCGCACGATGGAACACCTCGACGACTACCTGTCGGGAGCCGAGGTCGTTCTTAGCGACGAAATTCTGGACCGGATCGACCAGATCGTTTCACCTGGAACCGACGTCGGACCGAACGAGGCGGCCTACAACCCGCCGGCGATCACCCAGGCAGGACTTCGCCGCCGTCCGGTCGACGAGCGATCGGCCGTCTGACCGGGCAGCCTCGCCATTCCCCCGCGTCCGCGCCGGATCGCAGACGGTCCGTCGCGTTCGGACGAACGTGCCCAAGGGGATCGCTATCAAGGGTTGACCGGTCGCCCAGATCGCCGGCGACAACAAGGGATCAGTCTTCAAATCGTGAAGAATATCGTGGCGCACGGCAACAGGAAGCTTTCAGTCGGCAGTAACACTCAGGCAGTGTCAGTAAATAAGTTTTACATATCGGTGTGGGGACGGATCGTGTAGTTCCATTCACCGTGAAAACTGTTTGGGTTCAGCCGCACGGCTGCGAACTCTGCATCGGTCACCTTTCGCCCAACAGCGTATCGACGTCGATCAAGGCGGCAGGTGACCTTCAGTCCTTTGGCTGTCGTCGTCCTGCGATAGGCTGAACGATGGTTTCGTAGTCCCGCAGCGGTTCTCCCCGCCAGTTGGTGGACATAAACGAGAACAGCCGGTGCTCCACTTTGTTCCACTTGCTGGTTCCCGGAGGGAAGCAACCCCTTGCTCTGCAGGCGAAGGAAGTGCGCATCGACGGCAGGCGCTACATCTTGTGCTACAACGAGGAGCAGGCAAGGAAGGATGCCGCCGGCCGAGCGGCGATCGTTGAGTCGCTGAAAGCGAAGCTCGAAGGCCCTGAGAAGGCGCTGATCGACAACAAGGGCTACCGCAAGTATCTGAAGCTCGACAGCGAGGGAGCGGCCTTCGCGGTCGACGAGGAAAAACTCAAAGATGAGGAGCGCTACGACGGCAAGTGGGTGTTGGAGACCCGGCCGATCTACCACAAGTGCGACGACACGATAAGGGGTCACGTGTTCTGCAGCTTCCTCGCGCTGATGCTGATGAAGGAGTTGCTGTCACGGCTTGAGGCGAAGGGAGCGAAGCTCGAATGGGAAGATATCAAACGCGATCTCACCGCCCTGCGGGAGGCCGAACTCGACATGGACGGCGAGCGCTACTACCTGCGCAGCGAGCTTCGCGGCTGCTGTGCGCAGGTGCTGAAAGCAGCCGGTGTAGCGGTACCGCCGAGAGCACGGCAGTGACGGCGGGCTCAGGGGGAGGGGCGTCTGTAGTGCCAAGACATTTTCCCTGCCCATAAGTGCTTACAGGGCGGGCACTTCACTTTTCGGACTGTAGAAGATGAGCCTAGTGATAGACGCCCGTGGAGATCCCCCGGCCCCCGGCCCTCGGCTCCCCCGGCCGAGACTGAGACTCAGAATTGCCGTTTTTTTGCTTCTGGCTTGACGGCTTGGGGAAATACGAAATAGAATAGAAAGGCATTTGAAAGACTTTCGAAGCACATGAGACAATGACAGGCAACCTGACCGAAAGAGAGCAGGAAATCATCGATCTCCTTTCCGAGGACAGCTCGATGAGCGTCACCGACATGAGCAGGAGGCTCGACGTCTCTGCCGTCACGGTGCGGAGCAGTCTCAGCAGCCTTGCCGAGAAGGGGCTGATCGTTCGCACCCATGGCGGGGCGTTTCCCGCCTTTCATCAGAGCATTCTCGACCGGCAGAAAGACAAGGTGAAGACGAAAGCGCGCATCGCGCGTGCCGCGGTCGATCTCGTCGACGACGGCGACACGATCATGATTGAGGCAGGGACGACGACGGCGCAGTTGGCGCGCTTCCTCCTCGGGAAGCGCGACGTCCACGTCGTCACCAACAACACGCTCGTCATTCCCTACGCCCGCTTCAACCCAAACCTCCACCTGACCGTGGTGGGCGGCGAGTTCCGGCCGGCGACCGAATCGCTCGTCGGACCGGTTGCCTTGAACGACCTCGAGCAGTTCCATGTTCGCACCGCCTTCATCGGCACCGACGGTTTCGGTCTGGACTACGGGCTGACGACGCATCTCGTCGAGGGAGCCGAGATCGTTCGCAAGATGACCGCCCAGACGGAGCGGACCGTGCTGCTTGCCGACTCCTCGAAGTTCGGCAAGGTTGGGTTTGCGAAGGTCATTCCCCTCGCTTCGGTCACGATCCTTGTTACCGACGATGGGCTGGATCGGGCGGTGCGCCGCGAGCTCGAGGAGCTCGGCATCGAGGTACGAATCGCAGAAGGAGCTACTACCAATGGCCATTGAAGTCGTTATGCCGCGGCAGGGCAACACCGTGGAATCTTGCATCATTCTCTCCTGGAAGAAGAGGGAGAACGACGCCGTCGCGGCCGGCGAGGTGCTGTGCGAGGTGGAGACCGACAAGGCCACCTTCGAGGTCGAGGCGCCCGAGGGCGGAACCCTCCTCAAGGTGCTGCACCCCGAGGGGGCGGACGTTCCGGTGCTCGAGACGATCGCGGTGATCGGGAAGAAGGGCGAGGACATCGGCGCCCTTCTCGCGAAGGCGACGGGCGGCGCCGAGACGGGGACGCCCGGCGATGCGGAGCGCGGCGGCGCGGCGCGAACGGAGGCGACGGCGGCTGCGGTAAAGGGTGAGCCCGCGGCAGCAGAGCCCGGAGCGCGGAACGGCGCACCGGCGACGCTTGCCGGCGGCAAGCTCGCGATCTCCCCGCGCGCGCGAAACCTCGCGGACGCGAAGGGGTTGGACCCTGCGACCGTGACGGGGAGCGGCCCCGGCGGGCGCATCATCGAGCGCGATGTGGTGCGTGCCCTCGGAAGCATGCCGGAGATGACGCCCGCGGCGGTCGCCGCGGTGAAGGCGAAAGGCGGCGTACGCCCGCCGGCGGGGACGGGGCTCGGGGGACGGGTTACCGCGGCGGACGTCGAAGCCGCCCGGAGCGCCGCCGCACCGACGACTGCCCGCGCTGCCGGTGCAGGGGAGTTTCCCGGACCGACGAAGGAGCTCCCGGTTCAGGGCGTGCGGAAGAGGATTGCAGAGCGCATGCTCAGTTCGCTGCAGTCGACCGCACAGCTCACCCTGAACATGCCGGTGGATGCTCGAAGCATCGTATCGATGCGTGCGCGTCTGAAGGCGACCGCCCCCGAGCGCGGGCTCGTAGGGGTAAGCCTCAACGACATGGTCAACTATGCGGTTGCCCGCACCCTGCGCGGCTTCCCCGGTCTCAACGCCCATTTCCTCGGCGAGAGGATCCTCCAGTTCGAGCGCGTCCACCTCGGGTTCGCGGTCGACACCCCGCGCGGTCTCATGGTTCCGGTCATCCGCAACGCGGACCTGCTCTCCCTGAAGGAGATCTCGCTCGAGGTGCGCCGCCTTGCGTCGGCCTGCCTCGAGGGAAAGGTCACTCCCGACGAGCTTGCAGGGGCGAGCTTCACGGTTACGAACCTCGGTGCGCTCGGCATCGAGAGCTTCACGCCGGTGCTGAATCCGCCCCAGGTCGGAATAGTCGGCGTCGGGACGATCCTGCCGCGTCCGGTGGAGCGCAATGGAAGCTACGAGTTCGTGCCGCATATCACGCTCTCCCTTACCGTCGACCACCAGGGAGTCGACGGTGCACCCGCTTCGCGCTTCCTGCGGGCGCTGGCATCCAACATCGCGACCTTCGATCTCCTTCTGGCGGAGTAGCACATGTATGATCTGATCGTAGTCGGAGGCGGACCCGGCGGATATCTGGCGGCCGAGCGCGCGGGTGCGCTCGGGAGATCGGTGCTGCTCATCGAGCAGCGCCGCCTCGGCGGCGTCTGCCTCAACGAAGGCTGCATTCCCACCAAGACCCTCATCAACGCGGCAAAGGTCTTCAGTCACGCCAAGGAGGCGGCGCAGCTCGGCGTTGTCTTTGAGGGAGCGCGCTTCGACCTCCCCGCGGCGATGGCGTGGAAGAAAAAGACCGTCGATGCCCTCGTGCGCGGGGTCGAGTATCAGATGAAGCGCCACAAGGTGGAGGTCGTCAACGGCACCGGAGAGCTCCTCGACAGGAGCCGGGTTCGAGTCGGCGAGGCGGTCTATGAGGGAGCGAACCTCATCATCGCAACCGGCTCCTCGACGGCCATGCTTCCGATTCCCGGGGGGCAGCTCGAGCCCGACGGCGGAACGGCCGGGGGAGGGGCTCGGCTCGTCACGAGCAGGGAGATCCTCGAGATCGAGGAGCTGCCGAAGCGTCTCGCCGTCGTCGGCGGGGGAGTCATCGGCATGGAGTTCGCCTCGCTGTTTTCCCACCTCGGCTGCGAGGTGGAGGTCATCGAGATGCTCGACTCGATCGTGCCCGTCATGGACGGCGAGATCTCGCGGCTCCTGCAGAAGAGCCTCTCGGAGATCACCTACCATCTGGGAGCGAGGGTCGAGGAGATCGCGCCCGAGGGGGTGCGCTTCACCGCCGCCGACGGCGGCAAGCGGACCGTCGCCGCGGACATGGTCCTGATGGCGGTCGGCCGACGGCCGAACCTGGCCGGTGTCGGCCTCGAGGCCGCCGGGGTGGATTTCGACCGCAAGGGGATCCGCGTCAACGAGTGGATGCAGACAAACCTCCCGGGCGTCTATGCGGTCGGCGACGTCACGGGCAGGTCGCTCCTCGCCCATTCGGCCTACCGGATGGCCGAGGTCGCGGTGAGCTCGATGTTCGGCGAGCCCGACCGGATGCGCTACACGGCCATCCCCTGGGTCGTCTACACGATTCCCGAGGCGTCGGGCTGCGGGCTCACCGAAGAGCAGGCAGCGGCCGAAGGTCGCCGCGTGAAGACGGCGAAGCTTCAGATGCGGGCCAACGGGCGATTCATCGCCGAGAACCCCTCCGCCAACGGTCTGTGCAAGATCGTCGTCGACGCCGACAGCGACCGGCTGCTCGGCGTGCACATGCTCGGTGCCGCGAACTCGGAGATGATCTTCGGGGCGGCAGCCATGATCGAGGCCGAGCTGCGTGTGAAAGAAATGAGAGAGATCATATTCCCCCATCCGAGTGTCTCGGAGATCATCCGCGACACGCTATGGGAGCTCTAAGGAGAAGAGGTCAATGCCGAAGTCACTGGTAATCGCTCCGACGGAAGTCCGGAAGAAACAGGTCGTGAAAATCAAGGACATACCGCTCAATCAGTATGTTTCCGACATCAAGAAGGAGCTCGAGCTCTTCGGGAAGGAGGGACTCGCGAAGATCTACTACGATATGGTCATCATTCGCGAGTTCGAATCGATGCTCAACGACATCAAGACGAAGGGCGCCTACGAGGGCATCGAGTACAACCACCGTGGCCCGGCCCACCTGTCGATCGGGCAGGAGTCGACCGCAGTCGGGGAGTGCGTGCTCCTCGACAGCACGGACCTCATCTTCGGCTCGCACCGCAGCCATGGGGAGATCATCGCGAAGTGCCTCTCCGCGGTCGACAAGCTCGACGAGAAGGCGCTCGATGCGATCATGCGCGAGTACCACGCCGGTGAAACCCTCTCCGTCGTCGAGAAAGGGCACAAGGACGGCGTCAAGGAACTCGCCGAGGACTTCGTCCTCTATGGTACCCTCGCGGAGATCTTCGCGCGGTCCCACGGCTTCAATCGCGGGCTGGGCGGATCGATGCACGCCTTCTTTGCACCCTTCGGGAGCATGCCGAACAACGCGATCGTCGGGGGGAGCGCGGACATCTCGGTCGGGGCGGCACTGTTCAAGCGCGTCAACCGCAGGCCCGGGATCGTCATCGCGAACATCGGCGATGCATCGATGGGGTGCGGTCCGGTGTGGGAGGCGATGATGCTTTCCGCGATGGACCAGTACCGTACGCTCTGGGACAAGGAGATCGGGGGAGCGCCGCCGATCGCATTCAACTTCATCAACAACTTCTACGGAATGGGCGGACAGACCTACGGCGAAACCATGGGCTTCTCCTACCTCGCGCGCGTCGGCGCCGGAGTCAACCCCGAGAACATGCATGCCGAGCGGGTGGACGGCTACAATCCCCTTGCCGTTGCCGATGCGGTCGCCCGCAAGAAGAAGATCCTCCTCGAGGGGCGCGGCCCCGTGCTCCTCGACACCATCACCTATCGAATGTCGGGCCACTCGCCCTCCGACGCCTCCTCCTACCGAACGAAGGAGGAGCTCGCCCTCTGGGAGCATGCCGATGCCATCGTCAGCTACGGCGACTACCTCGAGGAGAACAAGGTCCTCACAAAGTCGCAGCGCGAGGAGTACGCCGCAACCGCGAAGCAGCGGATAACGAAGGCGCTCAAGCTCGCAATCGATCCCGAGATCTCCCCGCGAGTCTCCGGCCAGTTCCTCGAGTCGGTGATGTACTCGAATACCCCGACCGATCGTATGGCCGACGGCAATCCGGAGGTGCTCATTCCCTACGAAGAGAACCCCCGTCTGAAGAGCTTCGAGCAGAAGTCGCGCTTTGCATTCGACGCGGAAGGGAAGCCGGTTTCGAAGAACCGGACCTTCGCCTACCGCGACGCCCTCTTCGAGGCGGTGCTCTATCGCTTCTATCAGGACCCGACGATGGTCGCCTACGGCGAGGAGAACCGTGACTGGGGCGGCGCGTTTGCGGTGTACCGGGGGCTTACCGAGGCGCTTCCCTACCATCGCCTCTTCAACGCCTCGATCTCCGAAGGGGCAATCGTCGGCTCCGGGGTCGGCTACGCCCTCGCCGGCGGACGGGCGCTCGTCGAGCTCATGTACTGCGACTTCATGGGAAGGGCAGGCGACGAGATCTTCAACCAGGCGGCGAAGTGGCAGGCGATGTCGGCAGGGGTCCTCAAGATGCCCCTCGTCGTTCGCGTCTCGGTCGGCAGTAAGTACGGCGCGCAGCATTCGCAGGACTGGACCTCGCTTGTCGCGCACATCCCCGGGCTGAAGGTGATGTTTCCGGCCACGCCCTACGATGCGAAGGGAATGCTCAACCTTGCCCTCCATGGAACGGACCCGGTGATCTTCTTCGAGAGTCAGCGCCTCTACGACTCAGGCGAGCAGTTCGTGAAGGGGGGCGTCCCGAAGGAGTACTACGAGGTCCCCGAAGGAGAGCCTTCCGTCAAACGCACCGGAAGCGATATCACGATCCTCACGATCGGCGCGACCCTCTATCCCGCACTCGAGGCTGCCGACCGCCTCCAGGAGCGCTACGGAGTCTCGGCGGAGGTCATCGACCTGCGGTTCATAAATCCGCTGAACTATGATAAGCTTATTGAATCTGTTAGAAAGACCGGGAAGCTCGTGCTCGCCTCGGATGCGTGTGATCGTGGATCGTTCCTTCAGACCGTAGCGTCTACGGTCTCGCAGGCGGCATTCGATTATCTCGATGCACCGCCGGCAATCGTCGGATCGCGCAACTGGATCACGCCTGCCGCCGAAATGGAGGAGCTCTTCTTCCCGCAGCCGGAGTGGATCATCGATACGATTCATGAGCGGGTTCTTCCGCTCGACGGACACGAGGTTGCAACCATTCAGACTACCGGCGAGCTCCTTCGCCGCGCCCGGTTGGGGGTTTAGGAGCGTGAACGAAACCCTGCTCGATGCTCTGAATGCGCCGATGCGCGGGGAACGCCTGAATGCCCTCCGCGAAGTCGCCGGGCTTATCGCCGACGGCAGGGAGCAGACCGTCCCGACCACAGAGGTCAACAACCACGTTCACACGATCTACTCCTTCAGCCCCTACTCGCCGACGATGGTCGCCTACCGGGCGTGGAAGGCCGGGCTGCAGGCGGTCGGCGCAATGGACCACGACTCGGTCGCCGGCGCCGAGGAGATGATCGAGGCCTGCAAGATCCTCGGGCTAGGCTCGACCGTCGGGTGCGAGATCCGTGTCAACTTCACCGGCACCGCGGTCGAGGGCAGGAAGATCAACAACCCCGATTCGGAGAACATCGTCTACATTTCGCTGCACGGAATCCCGCGCCCGCACCTCGGAAGGGTTGCCGAGTTTCTGAAGCCCATCAACGAGGTGCGAAATCGACGCAACCGCCGGATGGTGGAGAGCCTGAACTCGATCATCAGCCGCTACGGAATCGAGCCAATCGACTTCGAGCGTGATGTCTACGCGCAGTCGAAGGCGGCCGAGGGCGGCAGCATCACCGAGCGGCACATCTTGAGCGCCCTTGCGCTGCGGATTATCGAGAAGACCGGCCGCGGGACAACGCTGGTGTGTCTGGTCGAAAACGGCTTCGGCATCGAGCTCGCACCGAGGCTGCGCGAGTACCTCCTCGACGAGCAGAATCCCCATTATCGCTACGATCTCCTCGGGGTGCTAAAGAGCTCGTTCCTTCCCCAGTTCTTCATTCAGCCCGACGAAGCGGAATGCATTCCCGTCGAGAAGGCCGTAGCGTTCGGTAACTCGATCGGTGCGATCCCCTGCTACGCCTATCTGGGGGACGTCACCGAGTCGCCGACCGGCGACAAGAAGGCGGAGAAGTTCGAGGACGATTTTCTCGATGAGCTCGTCGGCGGGCTCGTGCGTATCGGCTTCAAGGCGATCACCTACATGCCTCCGCGCAACACCCGAGCGCAGCTCGAGCGAGTTCAGCGCCTGTGCCGCGAGCAGGAGCTCATGGAGATCAGCGGTGTCGACATCAACTCCTCGCGCCAGTCGTTCTC